>ERZ791659.366-NODE-366-length-32707-cov-5.12318_pt1 | contig 32707 bp, 31 predicted proteins | sample MGYA00510053_ERZ791659 | MGnify/ENA primary metagenome ERZ791659 (study PRJEB30046, sample SAMN00715192) | human gut metagenome | study: EMG produced TPA metagenomics assembly of the A metagenome-wide association study of gut microbiota in type 2... | reverse complement strand
TACTGTGGCTTGTACTGCGGGCTCTTTCGTGTCATCCTCGATGACACGCCCCGCTACGGTAATGTTCTTAGTCTGTGAGAAAGCGGAAAGTGTGGTTGTCAGCAATAACACTGTTCCGATGATTACTTTTTTCATGCGCCTGTTTTTTATGAAACAAAATGTCTGTTTTTATACTGTTTCATTTGACAAGCTTTCAATGGAAAAGTTTAATGAGGTTTAAATAAAATGTTCTAATTATCGACGATCTCGCTTAAACAACCTATCAACTGCCGCTTTCTTTATACCAAATTCCAGGCAAAGAACATTCAGTATAGCAGAAAGATCAAAAAAGAGGAAGTATCCACGCTCATGATGTCTCCCTTCGCCAGGCGATAGAGCATACCGCCAAAGATGAATAATACGGTCAGAAACATAGCATTACGTGTAGCCGTATTACGGACCTGCTCGGTTTCCTTATTCTCGTTCTTGGTGTAGGCAAACAGAATCATCAATGCGCCAAGCATCATCAGCAGCTTAGAGCATTCTTTATAAAACAAGAGGTTGGAATCCGTCATTTTCCCTAGCATCAGCATCAGGAACGGAAGAAACAGTGCCAAAGCTATCACAAAATATCCTAATAGACGACAATAAACCGGTAGTAATGCTCTCATTTCAAAATTACGAATTACTAATTATTAAATTATAGATTGTGGGGGGCAGATGGCAGAAGCATCATGCCAGCCCATCAAAAATCGATGGGCAAAGATAACGTTTTATTGCCAAAAGAGCTATCTTTGTACCACAATTAACAAAGAAGGTATCCATCTCTTTCATAATTTAGAATCCACAATCAGTAATTTATAATTTGTAATTAATCAGATGAGTAAACAAGAAGTAATCCTTTGCGAGAAACTGGAAAGCAGTCTGACAAACGCCATCGGGAATTGTCCCCATGACAAGCTCTTCATATTGACCGACGAGCATACCCACCGCCTCTGTCTGCCGCAACTCAATGACATTCCGGCACTGAAAGAGGCTACCGAAATCGTTATCGGTGCCGAAGATGTACACAAGAATCTGGAAACCCTGGCTTCCGTTTGGCAAGCTCTGAGCGAACAGGGAGCTACACGCCATTCATTACTGATTAACCTGGGTGGCGGCATGGTGACCGACCTGGGTGGTTTCGCCGCTTCTACCTTCAAGCGGGGCATTGCCTATATCAATATCCCCACCACCCTGCTGGCCATGGTGGATGCTTCCGTAGGAGGCAAAACGGGTATCAACTTCAACGGGTTGAAGAACGAAATCGGTGTTTTCGCACCCGCCGCCAGTGTACTTCTTGAAACGGAGTTCCTGCGCAGCCTCGATGCCCACAACTTCTTCTCCGGGTACGCCGAGATGTTGAAGCACGGTCTTATCAGTACCCCGGAGCACCTTGCCGAGTTATTGGCTTTCGATACGGACAAGATAGATTACGTTGCACTGAAATCAATGGTGGGCCGTTCCGTACAAGTAAAAGAGGATATCGTGGAACAAGATCCGCTGGAACACGGCATCCGCAAGGCGCTGAACCTCGGACATACCGTAGGTCATGCCTTCGAAAGTCTGGCTCTTGCCGAAGGTCGCCCCGTATTACATGGTTATGCTGTTGCTTGGGGAATTGTTTGCGAGCTATACCTTTCTTATATAAAGGTAGGTTTTCCGAAAGAGAAAATGCGCCAGACCATTCAGTTCATCAAAGAGAACTACGGTGGCTTTGCCTTTAATTGCAAACAGTACGACCAACTTTATGAGTTGATGAAGCATGACAAGAAGAACACTGCCGGCGCCATCAACTTCACTCTATTGAAAGAAGTCGGAGACATCTGCCTTAACCAGACTGCCGACAAAGATACCATTTACGAAATGTTCGATTTTTATCGGGAATGTATGGGGGTATAACCTCACTGTGCACCTGTACTATTTCCCCTTCCACACTTCTGCAACCCTTTATTCATAGGGAATAGAGTGTGGAAGGGGTATTCTTTAGGGGTTCTCAGTAATCTCTTCTTCCGGAAATTCTCCTTGCAGTTCCGCCTTCTTTTCCGCTTCCACAACTTTCTTGCTCAACATACTTGCCGGGAAGTATTTGCTCAGCGGATAGCGGAAAAATCTCATTTCCCTGCTTAATTCCCTGGTCAAGCCGCGGTCAGCGGTGAAGTAAACGCGCGAAATGCGCACGGTTCCCGGCATCACGTCTTCGGGGTGTTCAAAGCCCTCGCTGGTTATCGCAATATGGAAAGAACCCAGTCCTTTGATGGATACCGACTCCCCATTCTTCAAGGCCTCTTCTATGAAGTGAGGCAGGTCGGCCAATATTCCTTTTACATCACCTTCGCTCCTGCCCGTCCGGTGAGCGATTCGTTTTGCCAGTATGTCTTCGGTCACCCCACCTCTGGGTTGCAGTGTACGTTGCACGGCATAATACAGTTGTTTTGCACCTTCCTTAGTCTGGAAGAGTTTCTTTCTTACCAAGTAAATCATTCCCATAGTCTTTACGTGTTTTTAATTACTACCTTTGATATCTTTCCCTTATTCCTTCCATGCAAAAGATGGCATCTTTTGTAGCAAAAGGTGGCATCTTATAACACAAAAGATGGCATCTTTTACAGCAAAAGATGCCACCTTTTGTAAGAGAGACAGCAAAGATACGGAAAGTATCTTTAAATGAAGTATCCGAAAGGACTTAATGCGCTAGCTATTTAACAAAAAGTCTTTTATTCCCATTCGATAGTAGCGTTAGGCTTCGGAGACATATCGTAGCAAACACGATTCACATGTTTTACTTCTTTCAGGATACGATCCGTAATTTTCATCAGGACAGGCCATTCTACCTGTTCGATGGTAGCGGTCATCGCGTCAATCGTATTGACAGCACGGATGATAACCGGCCATTCGAAAGAACGGGCATTGTCGCGCACACCCACTGACTTGAAGTCGGGTACCACGGTGAAATATTGCCACACTTTCTTATCCAGTCCGGCAAGTTGAAATTCTTCACGCAGGATAGCATCGGACTCGCGCACAGCTTCCAAACGATCGCGTGTGATAGCACCCAGACAACGCACGCCCAGACCGGGACCGGGGAAGGGTTGACGATAAACCATTTCATAAGGCAAGCCCAGTTCAAGACCACATGCACGTACTTCGTCTTTGAAAAGCTGACGCAACGGTTCCACAAGTTCGAACTGAAGATCTTCCGGCAGACCGCCTACGTTGTGGTGAGACTTCACCATCTTGGCCGTTTTCGTTCCGCTTTCCACAATATCAGGGTAGATAGTTCCCTGGCCTAAGAAGTCGATACCGTCCAGTTTACGCGCTTCTTCTTCGAATACGCGGATAAACTCTCCGCCGATAATCTTTCGTTTCTGTTCGGGATCTTCCACACCTTCCAGTTTAGTAAGGAAGCGGTCGGTAACATCTACATAGATCAAATTCGCCTTCAGCTGATTACCGAACATTTCTACTACATCTTCGGATTCGCCTTTACGCATCAGACCGTGATTTACATGCACGCATACCAGATTGTTGCCAATTGCTTTCAGCAACAGAGCTGCCACTACGGAACTGTCAACACCACCGGAAAGGGCCAGCAATACTTTTCTGTCACCCACCTGGCGACGTACCAATTCAATCTGGTCATTCACGAAGTTGGTCATGTTCCAATTAGCTTCGGCCTTGCAAGTTTCGAAAACGAAAGGCTTAACAGCTGCTTTGATAGCTTCAATATCATCAGTAAACTGTGGCAGTTTCACCGCACAAGTCGCTTTGTCATGACCGGCAGCCATCACTGGGATTCCCGCCTCGTAGATAGAAGGATTCACATCGATGGCAACGCCATCTACTATGTTACACGGTCCACCATTGATAATAATGCCCTTTACATTGGACAACTTTTTCAGTTCTTCAACGGTTATATCATGAGGATAGATCTCACTATATACACCTAACGCACGGATGGCGCGAGCCAATACCGTATTCTCATGACTACCCAAGTCAAGGATAACAATCATATCCTGCTTCATTTGATTCTGGTTGTTTTAAGTTATTGTATCAATTATTATTCACTTCTGTTTTCAAACTGTCCGCAAAGATAAAGATTTTCAGAGAGACTATAATACATTGATTCTCTAAAGTTTCAGAACAGAGCAGCGTTTTTTTTCGCAGTCATACCTTTCCGAAGATCAGTTTTATTCATCGATCCTTTATTTCGGTATTGTTCATGTGAATTTCAACTTCTGATTCGCATCATTAATAAAGTTAATCGGAGAACAGATGTATTTTCCTCCCCTATTTACATTGCTACTTTATTTTTTATTGTACCTTTGTGATGTCGAACCATTTTTTATCGTGCAGCAGGGAAACCTGCCAAGTAATCGTGGCGGGCATTTTTATGCCCGTTCACGCCACTCCTATATGGAGCGGTCCCTGCACCCCCATCGGGAGTGTTAATGCACTTCCAACAGCTGCGCGGTAGGTGTTCGACAATGGGACAGGCAGGGATTGCTTTTTTGAATTCTTCTCCTCTCCCATGAATCGAATTATTCACCTTTTAAAACTTAACGATTTATGGAAAACAACACTCAGCCGGTAACCGCTCAGGAATTATCCAACGTAGCAATGCACCCACGCACGGGCTTCCCTTCAGAAGAAGCCATGAAAGCGTACTATTTACAACTGATTGACATCATGAACATCGCGTATGTCAAAGAATCTTCGGAATATATAAGCCTGCAATGTCTGAAACGCAAATTAAGACAATTCATCCATGTTCTACAATTGTTAGGTACACACGAATGGGGAAACGGCATTGCAGAAATACAAGATGCCAGCGGATTCTATATGCTGCAAAGTACACTCCCGCACAAGACGTTGCTGCAAGCCAACCGGGAAATCGGTCTGCATCTGCAATTCATTACGCAACTGGCAAGCAATGTAGGTTTTCTGAAACAACTGGAAGGTATCTTATATTACCACTCTCAAAATGTAGAAAACTTGCTGAAAAGGGTAAAAGAAGAATCGACAGATACTTTCTAAAATAATAAAACTGGAGTTTCGCATGTAGGCTGAAAGGCTACATGCGAAACTTAAATAGAATAAACTTTCCATCATAACAAATTAAGAATAAGAGAGATGTGTTATCTAACAAGATAATAGCAAAACAAAAATCAACAGAAATATTTGCTATTTAAAAATAAAGCACTACTTTTGCATCCGCAATTCGGGATGTAGCTCAGCCCGGTAGAGTACGCGTCTGGGGGGCGTGTGGTCGCAAGTTCGAATCTTGTCATCCCGACTACCGATAAAGCATTGATAATCGCAAGGTTATCGATGCTTTTTGTTTTTTACGAGTTTCCACCTAATGGTGTGGTTGACGCTGTGGTTGACGCGAAAATTACCCATTGGTGTAAACCATAGTGTAAACCGCTACCCCTATTTACGCAAACCCTACTTTTAATTATGAAACAAATGATTATCAACGAAAAGTGTTATCTTTGCAAGTAGAAAGGAGAAATAGAGTATATGGCAAAAACAAAGATTACAAAAAAAGAAGCTCTTGACAAGTTTCAAGCTGCGAGAGAGAAAAAACGAAAATGTCTTGCTCAATTGGAAAAATCAATGAAAGAGACATATAAAGAACGAACGGGTAAAGAGGCTGAAAAATTCTTTGCTCTATGATACTTCATCTTTCATTGGAACGTATTAATAGTGGGGAAACTCCCTATCAAGTAGAACCGACCGAACAGAACGGATTCTATCAATTCTTTACAGATGGTGGTGTGCATTATTCTGTCGGTTTTATGGAAGATGATGTCTTGTTATCCAAAAATTCATACCAATTAATCATTGCCAATATCAACAATCACAAATCTCCCCGTGATCGTAAAGTCCGCGATACTATAGTTTCTATTGTTGATGAATTCTTTAGATGTAATAATTCTACATTACTATATATTTGTGAGACCGGTGATAATAAACAACGTATGCGTAGCCGCTTGTTTGAATATTGGTTTTCCACTTATAATCGAAAAGCACTTTTTACAATGATTTCATCCTCAATTGTCGATGCGGAAGGTGTTGTGAACTTTGCAACAATAATTCTTCGTAATGACAATCCTGAATTATCTGAGATTATAGTTGAGTTTACTGAATCAATTCAATTGCTTAGCCAAAAACCTGAATAACAGTAGGTGACAATCCTATTTTCATATACTTTAAGACCACTTATATTGTAAAAAGTTGATTTCAGCATTTGTAGAAGCAGCAAAAATCGTATCAGTAGATACCAAATGATTGAACAGAGTAAGGGAAAGTAATGACTTTCTTTCATATTTACGGACTAATTACCTATATTTGCATAAAAACACATTAAATATACTTATGAAGAAAATTCTTGCTTACATTGCCTTTAGTTTCACGGCAATAACCAGCTATGCGACGACTCCACTCTGGATGCGTGATGTACAAATCTCACCCGACGGAACAGAAATTGTATTTTGCTATAAAGGGGACATCTACAAAGTACCAACCGAGGGCGGAGCAGCTACACAGCTCACTACACAAGACTCTTACGAATGTACCCCGGTATGGTCACCGGATGGCAAACAGATAGCCTTTGCCAGTGACAGGAATGGAAATTTCGACATTTTTGTAATGCCGGCAAATGGCGGAACAGCCCGGCGACTGACTACTCATTCAACCAATGAAGTCCCTGCTACTTTTACCCCGGACGGCAAATATATTTTATTCTCAGCATCTATTCAGGATCCGGCAGGCAGCGCTCTCTTTCCTTCAGCCGCCATGACTGAACTCTACAAAGTTCCTTCAGTCGGCGGACGCACCGAACAAGTACTGGGCACCCCTGCCGAAGCGGTATGTTTTGACAAGTCCGGCAACCGCTTTTTCTATCAGGACCGCAAGGGAGGTGAAAATGAATGGAGAAAGCACCATACTTCTTCCATCACCCGCGATGTGTGGATGTACGATACCAAAACAGGTTCACACACCAACCTTACCCAGCATGCAGGCGAAGATCGCAACCCGATAGTATCACCGGATGGACAAACCGTCTACTTCCTGAGCGAACGTAATGGTGGCTCATTCAACGTATATTCTTTCCCGATTTCGCAACCCCAATCGATAAAAACAATAACCAGCTTTAAAACCCATCCCGTGCGTTTCCTTTCAATGAGTAACGACGGCACCTTGTGCTATGGATACGATGGTGAGATTTATACCCAACAAGAAGGCTCGAATCCCCGGAAGATAAATATAGAAATCATTCGTGACGACCAGCCGCAAATAGCCTATCTGAAATATCCGGATAAAGCAACTTCCGCTACAGTTTCACCGGACGGCAAACAGATTGCTTTCACTGTACGTGGTGAAGTATTCGTCACATCTGCGGACTATGCCACGACTAAACAGATCACACATACGGCAGCAGAAGAAGATGGTCTCTCGTTTGCTCCGGACAACCGGACGCTGGCCTACGCCAGTGAACGCAATGGCAACTGGCAGATTTATCTGGCTAAGATAGTTCGGGAAGAAGATCCGAATTTCCCGAACGCAACTTTAATAAAGGAAGAGGTGCTATTACCCTCTACCACCGTAGAACGTTCACATCCGCAATTCTCACCCGACGGTAAGGAGTTAGCTTTCATTGAAGACCGTAACCGCCTGATGGTGCTCAACCTGGAGACCAAGAAAGTACGCCGGATCACCGATGGCTCTACCTGGTACAGCACAGACGGAGGATTTGACTATGCATGGTCTCCGGACGGCAAATGGTTTACATTGGAATTTATCGGAAACAAGCACGATCCATACTCGGATATAGGTCTGGTCAGTGCACAAGGCAATGGCGAGATTGTCAATCTGACTAATAGCGGATACACAAGCGGTTCACCCAGCTTCGTGCTCGACGGCAATGCCATTCTTTTCATTACCGAACGCTACGGTATGCGTGCACACGCTTCATGGGGTTCTCTGGACGATGCCATGCTGGTATTCCTGAATCAGGATGCATACGATAAATTCAGTCTGAGCAAAGAGGATTACGAACTGTATAAAGAAGCAAACTCCGACCGGAAGAAGATAGCTGATAAAGACAGCAGTAAGGTAAAAGATGTCGTGGTAGAGTTGAAAAACATAGAAGACCGCATCGTACGTCTGACACCAAACTCATCGAATATGGGAAGTACTCTCATCTCCAAAGATGGCAAAACCCTCTATTACCTGGCAAGCGCCGAAGGCGGACGTAACTTATGGAAGATGGATCTGCGCAAGAAGGAAACCAAGCTACTCCACAAAGTAGATGCCGGATGGACTTCTCTGGAAATGGATAAAGAAGGAAAAACTCTCTTCATTCTGAACGGTAAGAATATGCAGAAGATGAACATGGCTTCCGATGACTTGAAACCTATTAAATATCTTGCTCAGGTAAAACTGGATCTGGCAGCCGAACGCGAGTATATGTTCGATCATGTATACAAGCAACAGCAAAAGCGTTTCTACAATACCAATATGCACGGAGTCAACTGGGACGCCATGACGGCAGCCTATCGTAAGTTTCTGCCACACCTCAATAATAATTACGATTTTTCCGAACTTTTAAGTGAATGGCTGGGCGAATTGAATGTCTCTCATACCGGAGGCCGTTTCTATCCGGATGGACAAAGTGAGCCTACAGCCAGTCTGGGGCTACTTTTCGACTGGAACTACCAGGATAAAGGGATGCTCATTGCCGAAGTGATAGAAAAAGGTCCGTTCGACAAGGCTACCACAAAGGTGAAAGCCGGCATTGTTATTGAAAAGATTGACGGTAAAGAGATTACTCTTGAAACTGATTATTACGTGCTTCTCAATGACAAGGTAAAAAAGAAAACTCTTGTTTCACTCTATAATCCTAAAACGAAAGAGCGTTGGGAAGAAGTAGTAATCCCCATCAAGGACAGTGAACTCAGCGCATTGCTCTACGAACGCTGGGTAAAACAACGTGCGGCAGATGTTGAAAAATGGTCGAACGGCAAACTGGGCTACGTGCACATCAAGTCTATGGGTGATGACAGTTTCCGTTCCATCTACTCAGATATCTTGGGAAAATACAATAATTGTGAAGGGATTGTCATCGACACACGTTTCAACGGAGGCGGTCGCCTGCACGAAGATATAGAGATACTGTTCAGTGGTAAGAAATACTTCACACAGGTGGTTCGTGGCCGTGAAGCCTGCGATATGCCCAGCCGCCGCTGGAACAAACCATCCATCATGCTGACGTGCGAAGCCAACTATTCCAATGCACACGGCACACCGTGGGTATACAGTCATCAGAAACTGGGCAAGCTGGTAGGCATGCCTGTCCCGGGCACCATGACCAGTGTATCATGGGAACGCCTGCAAGATCCTACCTTGGTATTCGGTATTCCTGTGATTGGTTACCGCCTGCCTGATGGCAGTTATCTGGAGAATACTCAGTTGGAACCGGATATTAAAGTAGCCAACTCACCCGAAACAATTGTAAAAGGCGAAGATACACAGCTGAAAATAGCGGTAGAAGAATTATTGAAAACTAACAAATAATCTAAATTCATGTTTGCTGACCTACTTAATTCCTCTTATTTCGCCCTCTTCCTCATTGTCGCATTGGGTTTCATGCTGGGAAAAATCAAAATTAAAGGTTTATCACTGGATGTTTCCGCAGTGATTTTCATTGCCCTTCTCTTTGGACACTTCGGTGTAGTCATTCCTAAAGAATTAGGAAACTTCGGATTGGTACTTTTTATCTTTACTATCGGTATTCAGGCCGGCCCCGGTTTCTTCGACTCGTTCCGAAGCAAAGGAAAGACCCTGATCATAATTACCATGCTGATTATCTGCTCGGCTTCTCTTACAGCTGTCGGGCTCAAATACCTATTCGACATCGATACGCCCAGTGTGGTAGGTTTGATAGCCGGTGCGCTGACCAGTACACCGGGACTTGCCGTAGCCATCGACAGTACAAATTCTCCATTGGCATCCATTTCCTATGGTATCGCTTATCCGTTTGGGGTTATAGGTGTTATCTTGTTTGTAAAACTGCTCCCCCGTATCATGCGTATTGACCTGGACAAGGAGGCCCGTCGACTGGAAAAAGAACGTCGCGGCCAAGCCAAATTTCCCGAACTGACGACCTGTATCTATCGTGTTACAAATCCCGCCGTATTCAACCGCAGTCTGATGCAAATCAACGCACGGGCCATGACAGGTGCTGTTATTTCACGCCATAAACATGATGAAAGAATTTCCATTCCCACAGCACAAACGATGCTACATGAAAATGATTATATACAGGCAGTGGGTAGTGAAGAAGCTCTGAACCAGCTTTCAGTTTTAGTAGGAGAACGCGAAGAGGGCGAATTGCCTCTGGTAGACACACAAGAGATCGAATCCTTATTGCTGACCAAAAAGGATATGATCAATAAACAATTGGGAGATCTGAACCTGATGAAGAACTTCGGATGTACTGTCACACGTGTTCGCCGAAGCGGTATCGACCTGTCTCCATCGCCGGATCTGACTTTAAAATTCGGTGATAAACTAATGGTGGTAGGTGAAAAAGAAGGACTCAAAGGACTGGCTCGCTTGCTGGGAAACAATGCTAAAAAGTTATCAGACACAGACTTCTTCCCTATCGCAATGGGTATTGTTTTAGGGGTATTGTTCGGTAAACTGAATATAACTTTCCCCGGTGGTTTATCTTTCTCCCCGGGATTGACGGGTGGTATTCTGATTGTGGCTTTGTTTTTAAGTGCAATTGGTAAGACAGGTCCTATTCTATGGTCTATGTCCGGACCTGCTAATCAGTTATTACGCCAGTTGGGCTTGTTGCTATTCCTAGCCGAAGTCGGCACCTCGGCAGGCACCAATCTTGTAGCGACTTTCCAGGAAAGCGGCTGGTTGCTATTTGGAGTGGGTGCTGCAATTACGCTGGTACCTATGTTAGTAGCGGTGTTCGTCGGACTGTTTGTATTCAAAATCAACATGCTCGACTTGCTGGGAACCATCACCGGTGGTATGACCAGTACTCCAGGACTTGCAGCAGCTGATTCTATGACTGACAGCAACATTCCGAGTGTGGCTTACGCTACGGTTTATCCCATTGCAATGGTATTCCTCATACTGTTTATTCAGATTATTGCAACTATGTTTTAATAAGTACTTGCTATTTTCAGCAAAAATCCCCTAAATTTGCATACACTATAAATAGCAGCTAAATATGAAAACATTAAAAGCCCAAGTCATCATTAGCCTGATAACCTGTTTCTTCCTGGTTTTGGCGGTCACCATCTGCAAGGGAAACAAGTTTGGGAACATTCTTTCTGAAAGCGAAAATACAACAGAAAGCCAAACAGGAACTTCCGGGATACTACGACATACAGATGACGGAGTACAGATAATATCTACCCGGCAACTAACAAAAGATATTAACGGGTATGGCGGAAATGTTCCTCTGGAAATCTATATAAAAGATAACCGTATTCTAAAAGTAGTAGCTCTGGAAAACTCCGAAACACCCAGCTACTTTGCCAAAGTACGAAACAGCGGTCTGTTACAACAATGGAGCCAATCTTTCACCAGAGGAAGCAATCCATAAAGAAGTGGATGGAATATCCGGAGCCACAGAATCTTCCGCAGCCATTATCCAGTCTGTACATAAGGCCATGGAGTATGCAAAGGAGCATTCGGCAGACAAACCGACAAGTGCTTTCAGTTTCGACTGGATACTCTTCCTGGGATTACTGGCAGGCATCGCATTATGTACCCTAATCATCTCATATCTTTCTAAAAGGTCCAAAGAGCAAACAATGCACTATGCGCTGAACACTTTCAATCTAGCTTTGGTTATAGTAGTAACTGCATTATCTATCCAACCGAAACCCAATCAACTTAATAAGATGGAGGAACCTACCATGAAACAGGATAATAAACTTTCGGTTCTTGACAACATACATGCAAGAACCAGTATTCGCTCTTATCAGCCGAAAGAAGTAGAAGATGAAAAAATAGAGCAATTGTTAAGGGCTGCCATGGCAGCTCCTACAGCAACCAACAGGCAGCCTTGGGCTTTCATTGTCATCAGAGACAAAGAAACAATGAATGAACTGGGTTCTACTCTTCCTTACGCCAAGATGGTCAAAGACGCTCCGTTGGCTATTGCCGTATGCGGAGATTTAACTAAAGCTATCAGTGGTGCGGGTATAGAGTACTGGGTACAGGACGCCTCCGCCGCCAGTGAGAATTTGTTGCTGGCTGCACAAGCTTTAGGATTAGGAGCTGTCTGGACAGGCGTTTATCCTATAGACGAACGGGTAAAAGAAGTACAGAAAATACTCCAATTACCCGAACAGATTGTTCCTCTGAATGTAATCCCTATCGGTTATCCGGCAGAGAACCCACTTCCGAAAGATAAATGGAAACCGGAGAATGTACATTATGACCGTTGGACGGAGCCTGATAAGAAGTAATTTTTAAGTTCGGTACGTAAATACATCAAAATGACTCAGTCCCATAGATTTTAGTAAATCTATGCTATGCGTAGTATCCTCCTCCATATTATACTGCGGAATAAGGGGGATACGGACTGTGATCTGTTCGGCTTTTCCGTGCTCTATAAGCCAACGCAGGTTTCCGAGCACCTGATGATTGCTTCTTCCTGTGTAGTTTTGATAGATCTCATCATTCGTATCCTTGATATCTACGATATAGTCATCTACCACAGGCAATAGAATCTCCAGATGCTTCCGGGGTACATTTAAAGACGTTTCTACTGTAATCCTCCACTCCTTCCCACAAAGTTCCCGGAAACGGTTGATAAATTCACTTCGCAGACAAGGCTCACCACCACCAAAGGTAATACCACCACGAGTTGCAAGAAAGTAAAGTTCATCTACTTTCACCCTCTCATACAGTTGTTCGCAGGAATAAAGCGGGAAATCAAAATCATCGGATAGAGACTGAGGGTTCAGACAATACTTGCAATGCAAAGGACAACCATGAAAAGCCACCAATGTGGTCACCCCCTCACCGTCAATCAACAGACGGTGCCTGTTCACTCCTAATATGGGGACAAGATTACTCATTCTATCCGATTATTCATCCATATCATCCAGATGTATCTCTAAAGCCTTCACCGAAATATAAATCTCGTACACAGAGATAGCCAGAGAGATAATCAGCAACACCATTGCCAGTCCAAAGATATAGATGGATACAAGATAAAGTTGTATATAAATAAAGAACATACTTACGACACACAACAATAAGCTGCCTGTCCCTGTCACCTGCATAGCACGCGTCAGATACAGACGTTTACGAAGATTGGCAATCTGTGCCGCAGTTACCGACGAATGATTTTCACGGTATTGTTCCTTCAAAGTACGTACCAACTGGGCATACGACATGAAACGGTTGGTATAAGCCAACATAATCAATGAGATTGCCGAAAACAATAGAGCCGGAGTCGTTAAATCTATTTCCATATTTCCTATATCTTTAATATTATAACCTTAATTGCATAAGTGCTCATGCAAAATTAGCTTGTTCTATAAATGATAATTTGTAAACCTGTTATAAAGATTAGGCGCGGACTACACGGATTACGCGGATTAAAGGCTGCGCTATTACATCAATCCATAAAAAAATCCGTGTAATCCGCGTAATCCGCGCCTAAAATTATCATTTATCATAATATGAACTAATTATGTTCACTTACTTAGTGATATCTTTAATAGGTATGAAACCTAAATTCTGATAAAATCAAATCTGAGTTTAACAAGAAGGTCGATATCATCCAAGGGCATTTCTCTAATTTTCATATACCCCAATATTAGAGTTATGCATTATGCAAAGTTACAATAAAAATCAGAAGAGTCCCATAGTATACAAGTTTCTTTAGCTTCCGGAGGTGAAGGCAGGAAAACCTTACTTCTTATCATAAACCCCATTAGAGAACTTCCCGTAAGCCATTACCTGATTTGTATCGGGAAGATGTACAATCTCCGGAAGGTTATTCGTATCGAAGTCAATATAAACCACCCCGTAGGGAAAGTTATTGCATCACCGGCCTTTACCGTCACATCCCCATTTGCTGTGCGAACAATTCCTGTACCACTGATGATATAGAACACCTCTTCGTCCGTTTCGTGATAATGATATCCATAGGCAAAATTACCCGGTTCCACTTCTACAAAGTTCACACGGCATTGGTCCACATCCGTCTGCTCAACAATCGGTTTCACTGTAAATTCATTACCACCCTGACTGATTTTCTGACCTTCTGCGGTCTTGTAATTCTTTACTGCAAGTTCTTTCATTGTTTTTTTGCTTTTAATTTGTTTATAAAATAGTTGCATTCATCAGTTTTTTCACTAACTTCGCAAATGCAGTCAGTGACTTTCCGATGATGCAAAGCTATATACTATTTTACTTATAAACAAGAAGTTACAAATCGGTAAGATAGTTACCTAAAGGTTACTTTTGCTGAAAAGCAAGAGTTTAAAAATGAAGAAAAGAAGAAAAAACTAATTATGACCTAATCACAAAAGTATGAAAACAAGAATTACCTCTAATCGTATCACAGAACTACATCCGGACGAGATATTCGTTTTTGGCAGCAACCTGGAAGGCGCGCATGGTGGCGGAGCCGCTTATCTGGCATGGAAAAAATGGGGAGCCATCTGGGGACAAGGAACCGGATTACAGGGACAGACCTATGGCATTCCGACCATGCATGGTGGGCCGGAAGCCATCAGACCTTATGTAGATGAGTTTATCCGCTTTGCCAAAGAGCATTCACAATATACTTTCCTCGTGACAGAGATAGGATGCGGTATTGCCGGATTCGCCCCGAAAGAGATTGCTCCTTTATTTAAAGAGGCTGCGGATGTGCCTAACATTCACCTGCCTCAACGCTTCTGGGATGTACTGAATGCGAAGTAAAGCTTCGTACGCCTTCTACCTAAAGCCAACAAAATACAGGAAAGGGAACAGAAAGAGCAGATAACAAATATAACCCCTGTAGAAACCAGGATATTTCCAATACCTACCAGGGGAGAGACAATACCGCCGAACGAAAAGCAAACAGCACCCAACAGTGCCGAAGCTGTTCCGGCATTTGTGCGTTCACACTCCATGGCTAATGCGGTAGAGGTGGTAAACGTCATTCCCATCATAAAAAGAACCGCTATCAGCAGCAGTTCATAAATCCAGAAGCTGCAACCCAAAGCCAAAGCGGAACATTCAAGTAAAGAAAAAATAAGCATACCCATACAACCGACCAGCGTTCCGTTTGCAGGCCGACGAAACTTCACGGAAAATGCCGCCGCACCACCGATGGCAATAGCGTTAATACTGAAACAAATGCTGAAAGCAAAGGGCGAATAACCATAATGTTGCTGTATTATGAAAGGTGAGGAAGCAATATAAGCAAACAGTACTCCTTGTGCAAAAGCGAGTTGTAGCACATAGCAGACATACTGTTTATTGCGAAGCACCACCTTGAAGCTATTAAAAGTATCCGCCCATTTCGTAGCCAGGCGATTTTCCGCCGGGAGTGATTCCCGGAAACGCATACATCCTATCAAAAGGAGCACACCCAATACAAGTAAAATTATGAAAATTCCCTGCCAACCGATGGCTTCCGTAAACACTCCGCCAATAATAGGCGCTACCACGGGAGCAATGCCATTAATGGCTCCAATGATCGCCAGCATCTTTGCCAGATCTTTGCCCGAAAATTTATCCGTAGCAATGGAACGGGCTATAACAATCCCCCCTGCCCCGGCAATACCTTGTATCAACCGGAAAGCGACGAATTGCTGAATATTCTGCGCAAACAAACAGAAAATCGTTGACACAATAAACAACCACATAGCAACCTGCAACGGTATGCGTCTACCATAACGGTCACTCAAAGGGCCGAAGAATATCTGTCCGACGGCCAGTCCGATCATACTGGTAGTCAGTCCTAACTGAACCATTGAAGAGCTTGTACTGAAATATTCTCCCATAGACGGAAGACTCGGTAGGTACATGTCCGTGACAAAAGGCCCGAAGGCCGTCAGCATACCCAATAAGACCAGAATAAACAGCTTTGAATTATCTTTTACCATATAAACTTAACTTATACATTTCGTGGAATATACGTCCACTTTCGGGCTGCAAAAATAATAATAATTCACCTTATTCCCCCTACCAATTTTAGCCAAAGCTATCCAATACAAGAACAAAAAAATCTCAACTTATGCTGTAGCTTCCAGTTTTTTGTCTATACGCAACTCATGCTTCACAAAACGACGAATGGAACGATAGGTAGGATGCAGCACTTTATATGGACGAATATCACTCTCGTAAACCAGGAAGGCCAACAGACAGAACAAAGCCATCAGAGTGAGCCAGCCGTACAGTTCTTTCATAGAAACCATCAGAGCCTGTTGCTGCACAGCACCGTATACTTCTCCAACGGGTATCCGGCTGATGAAAGGATTTACATGATCCACTACCGAACCCAGTAACATCGAGTTCTTTTTCATTGCCCCATTGAGAGCATGCCCCAGTATAGCCGTTCCCAAAGCCCCACCAAATCCGGCACTGACAAACGACTGTACGGACACCGCCTGAAAGAAATGCTGAAAAGGGACACGAGATAGCACTGTAAGAAAACAAATAGCTATTATCACATACCCGAAACTGCGCAGGAACAGCGGCACAAACAATGTCTCCTCCTGGGCAAAGCATAGTCAATACCGAAATAAAAATACATCAGATAACCCGTAATGGAAGAGAATGCAATCACAGTCATTGTCTTATATCGCCATTTACGACGGGAAAAAGTGAAAAAGGTAAAGCCTGCTCCCACTATAATTCCCAGCAATACCGCCCAATTGAGCGAAATTACATTCAGGGTATCATACCCTAATATACTCTCCATATAGAGATGCTCAAAGAGATGCGAAGGCGCCAGCAGAATATCTATTACCATATATAGTATAAAGGGAAACCATACGGCACGATACGTCCAGGTCTTCAAAGCAATGAACGGGTGACGAATGAAAGATGCACGCCACAAATTCAATACAAGAATAAGTATACCGATGACGGTTGCCGCCCGGATCTGGAAAGACTGATACCAATCGTAATGTTCCCCATACACACAGACAAAGAGGATGCACAACAACACAAGTCCCCACATCAAAGCCCCCAACCAATCGATACCGAACAACGGCAACTTCGGCAAAGAGCGATAACTACGGAACAGGCACAATGTAGCCAGCATCACCAATAACAATAAACCAATAATCAGCCAATGCATATACTCCCACTTTGCCCAAAATGCTGTATAGACTGTTATCAGTCCCGACAGCTGAATACAACTCTGCACCAATAGATAGATAAAACAGAAAAATACCGACAAATCCCGTTTAGGGGTAAGCCATAGCTGAATGGTGGAATTACATTCGAATGTAGCCCACATGCGGAAAATTCCTGCAAAGAAACAGGTGATCACCAGCACAGGAATGCTATGCGTCTGCATACATATCAGATTAGAAACAATCAGAGCAATGCTACACGTCATCAATGAAGTTTTCGAAGCAAAGCGGAACTTCAGTCGAAACATGATGGCGAATGTCAGTCCCATGCCTATCATAGAAGCGTAGCCTGCCATCATAATATCTTCCTGCATCAATGCCGTAGAACCGACCATCTCACTGACTGCCGCCAAATAGAGACCACCGGAAAACTGGAAAACGATGACAAAGGCAATGATAATCCAGGGACGCAACTTAGGAGGAACAAAATCACGGATGGCCGGAATGGAAAAAGGTCCTGTTTCGTGCATAATATCAATAATTTACTACGCACTCCACATTCATACCGGCACGCAAGCGTTCCATATCTTCCGGACGATTGCCGGTAGAGAATTCTATACGGACAGGAATACGTTGTTCTACTTTCACGAAGTTTCCGGCAGAGTTATCCTGCGGCAGAAGAGAGAAGCTGGCACCCGTAGCGCGGGAAATAGATTTCACAGCACCTTTAAACGTTATTCCGGGCACAGCATCCACTTCTATTTCTACCGGCTGGCCTTCTCGGATATGGGTAGTCTGAGTCTCTTTATAATTAGCTACTATCCATCTCTCATTTTCATCGACAATGTCAACCAAAGTCTGCCCGGGCTGTATCAGTTGTCCTTCCTGAATTTCTTTCCGACCGGTAGTTCCGTCACAAGGAGCGAGGATAACGGTATAAGAAAGGTTCAGACGCGCCAGCTCCAGGGCAGCTTGCGCCAGTTTGATACCTGCATCCGTCTGTTCCAGACGATGGGTCTGTTCCTGCTTTACCAAAGTTGTAGATTGACGTTGGCGAAGCAGAAGTTCATAGCGTGCTTTGGATGCCTCGTAATTTGTCTGCACGGCATCGTACTGCTGTTTGGTGACGGCATCCTGTGCCAAAAGGTTTTTATACCGGTGGTATTCACGTTCGGCATTATCCAACCGGACTTTTGCCTCCTGCAAACCAGCATCGGATACAGCTATATTATTCTGAGTAGTATGTACTGTGGTGGCCACCGCATTCTTTCCCGAAATGGCGTTCTGAAAATCAGCCTCAGCCTGTGCCAGGCGGAAACGAAACTCGGAATCTTCAATCAAGACCAGAGTATCGCCTTTATGTACTTCCCGGTATTCATCGAAATAGATTTTCTTGATGAAACCCTGTACACGGCTGTTGACGGGGACAATCAGTTGTTTCACCTGTGCGTTGTCTGTATAGGCTACATTGCCGAGATGAACGAAATGGGAACATACCCACACCAGTCCGGTGATAAGTAAGAGGCTAACCACTACGTTATAAATCAGTTTTTTCTTTTTACGTTCCATGTCTTATTTAATTCATTAGTTTACATTCATATATCAAAAACCATTTTTCATCCGCAGATAACGCAGATTACACAGTTCCTACGGCTGAGCTATGCCTTTCAGAAAAATAAAATCCGCATAATCCGTGTCATCTGCGGATGAAAAATTACTTGACGACAATTTATAAGCACCCCGCCGTCTTCTTCAACTTATAGAGATTGAAAAGTATATTGATCTGTGCATTCACCAACTGCAACTCCGCATTCAGTTTAGAATTGCTGGCATCCAGCATATCAGTAATCAGCGCCAGATCATTCAAATAGCGGTTATTCACCACACTGTAGTTTTGTGCTGCCAATTCCAGACTTTTCTCTTGTGTATCGCAAATGGTAAAAGCCTCATGAAAACGGATATATGCCTCTTTTACTTCCGTCCGCACATTCTCCTGCAACAATAAGTCGTTTTCTTGCGCACGCTGGGTGGACAGTCGTGCCAAACGAATTTTCTTACCCGACTTGAAAGTAGAAGCAATATCGAATTTCACTCCTACACCAATATACCAATAGTTCAGATTTTTGTTAATGGGAGGCACTTCAATCGTAATAGGACCATCTAGTTTATCACCTGCAAAAAGAGCTATGGACGGCAAACGTTCAGCCTTTGCAATCCGTTCATTATACTCCGACTGCTTGATATTCAATTTCATCTGTTGCAGCACGGGAGAACTCAATACCGCCGTTTCCTGCCAAAGAGCTTCTTCCGAGAGTTTGGGAAGTCGTCCCAGCAAGGTAGTATCCACATTTATCACCGTTTCCTGGGGCAAACCCAATACCGTAACCAATTGATTGTTCAGGATAAGGATACCATTTTCAATCTGTGTCAATGCCAATTCCAAAGATTTCAGTTGCAACTCATAACGAGTGATATCATTCTTTAAAGCCAGTCCTTGCGATTGTTTGGCATTGATATCTTCTACCAATTTCCGGGTTTGCTCTATATTCTTCCGGTACACTTCAGCCTGATTCTGCAATTTATACATCTCCAAGTAATTGCCTACTAACAAAAAGCGGATATCCTGCCTGTTCTTTTCTTTATCCAACTCTGCCAGTTGCTGTTGTAATTTGGCAATGGCAATCCGGCTGGTGATAGCTCCACCCGCATAAATTACCTGCGATGCTTCTATTGCAAAGTTATTGCCGAAGTGCGGCATAGCAGCATTCTCTCCATTTGTAAAATCACGGTCTGCCAACCAGGCATCCCCCAAATAACTTGCCGAAACGGATACGTCAATCGAAGGAAGTTGAGCATTCCTGGCCACCTTTACTGCCTGTCCAGCTTCCTCTTCCGCCAGACGGAACATACGAATACTGCGACTATTAGCATCTGCCAACTCGAACATTTCTTCAATTGTCATCTTCTGAAAGGTTTGTGCAGGTGCCAACGAAATGCTCAATGCACCGATAAAGACAAATAATACTTTCAATTTTCTCATAATACCTATTAAATTAATAAAGGGGCATCAAAATGATAATTTATCGGCGAAGCTATTGATATTCTGACTATCTCAATTCCCCTCCTCCAGTTGGAGGAGGGGTGCCCAACGGGCTGGGGGGGGGGGGTGGTAGGTGAGAGAGAAATTCCTTTATCTTATTATTCATAGGTATTTTATTGTTCTACCTACCACCTCCCCCTACGGGTACTCCTCCCAGGAGGAGGAGAATTTAAGATACTTCCGCGTAACAATTCTCGCCGCTAAATTATCATTTACCTCAAAACGGCTGCAAAGGTCGGATAAATTCTTTGCCGGAGAGAAATCCCAAATTGGGCAAAATTGGTTTAATTTGGAGATTTCAAAGGTTTACATTATCTTTGTACAACATAAAATCACACCTAATGGCCCCTTCCATACGCATCAAAAACATCAGTGAACTCCCCATCATTAGTGGCAGCAGAAATGATACACGAAAGAAAATCAGTTGCATTACTATTGGGTATCGGGAAGCAGAAGAACAGTTTTCGTCAGATATCCATCTGGACGCTTTTATCATCTTATTGGTTTTATCCGGAAAAGGACATACCGTAATCAATTACAAGGCGTATGATATTCAAGCGGATACGCTTTTACTTCTATCTTCTGCTCATCTGTTTCATTTTTATGAATGTAGTGATGACTTTCAATGTCAATGTCTCTTTGTCAGCAAGGCTTTTACGGATGAAATGGACTCCACCGACATGATCTACCGACGGACCAAATACGGTGTGCGGCTATATAACCAACCGGTAGTTCCTTTAGCGCATCCTTACGCTGTTTTATTAGCCGAACGATTAGCCAGCATCAATAAGAATATTGACCGTACAGAGCATTTCTATCACAAAGAAGTCATTCTGAACCGTTTGTTCGCCTTTTATCTTGATTTAAGTGACATCCTTGAACGAACCAACCTCCCCCATACGGACGGCTGCCTGACTCGATACGAAAGTATTATCAAATCATTCATCGAACTACTGGCAACGCATTATCGTGAAGAACATAAGGTAGATTTCTATGCTGCCCACCTGAACTTATCTGCCCATCATCTGACACAGATCGTGAAGCTCGTGACAGGACAAAGCGTGAGCGATTTCATCTTCGAAATGCTATTCAGCGAAGCCCGTAACTTACTGACACATTCCAAACTCTCCATACAGGAGATTGCCACCACCCTCAACTTCTCCGACCAGTCTTCATTCGGAAAGTTCTTCAAACGGAAGGCCGGTGTATCACCGGTTGATTTCAGAAAAGATATAGTGTTCGTTGAAGAAAGATGAATCAACCATAAAAAAGGTCTTTCAATTGACGATTTTTGCATAAAAATCGTCAATTGAAAGACCTTTTTTACTATATTTGTCACAAAACAAAGTGTGATGAATATTATTAAACGTATCCTTCAGGATAAAATATCAGAACGAATAGAACCCAATAAAGCGGTTCTGCTTTTTGGTGCACGACGCGTTGGAAAGACGGTTCTCATACGTGAGTTGATAAAAGAGTTTAAAGGTCAGTCCATGTTACTTAACGGAGAGGATTACGATACGATTGCCCTATTAAATGAACGGAGTATTTCCAACTACAGGCATTTATTAGAAGGGATAGATTTGCTAGCTATTGATGAAGCACAAAACATCCCGGAAATCGGTTCCAAACTTAAATTAATAGTGGACGAAGTGGAAGGCATCAAAGTCATTGCAAGCGGTTCTTCCTCTTTCGACCTACTCAACAAAGCCGGTGAGCCTTTGGTAGGCAGATCTACCCAATTCCATCTGACTCCATTCTCACAAAAAGAGATTTCACAAATAGAAAATGCTTTGGAAACAAGACAGCACTTAGAATCTAGACTTATCTATGGTTCTTATCCTGAAGTAGTGATGCTAGAAAGCTTCGAGCGGAAAACTGATTATCTACGAGATATTGTAGGAGCTTATCTATTGAAAGACATTTTAGCAATCGACGGTTTGAAAAATTCCAGTAAGATGAAGGAACTACTGCGTCTAATTGCATTCCAAATGGGCAGTGAAGTATCTTATGACGAATTAGGTAAGCAATTGGGAATGAGCAAAAATACAGTTGAAAAATATCTTGACTTATTATCCAAAGTATTCGTGGTGTATCGTTTGGGAGCCTATTCACGCAATCTCCGTAAAGAGGTAGTGAAAGCCGGAAAATGGTACTTTTACGATAACGGTATTCGCAATGCAATCATCGGAAATTTCACCCCTCTATCTGTACGCCAAGATGTGGGCGCACTATGGGAAAACTATTTAATCAGCGAACGAATGAAGCAATCTTATAATCGTAACCGAGCCAAAGAATTCTATTTCTGGCGAACATACGACAATCAAGAAATTGATCTAATAGAAGAATCACCCGAAGGTTTATCCGCTTTTGAATTCAAGTGGGGAGACAAAAAAACGAATGTCCCTACCAGTTTCGCAACAGCTTATCCGGAAGCGTCTTTCAAAGTAATAAACAAAGAGAACTATCAGGAATTTGTGTTATAACCGCCGTTCAATCGGATTTGTAATCCTGAGACTGTAAGGAAACCGAAAAAAATACTATTTTTCCATTTACAGGAAGTTAAGAGTTTGTCAACAAGAAGTTGGGAGTTTGTCGACAAACTCTTAACTTCTTGTCGACTGGGAATTAATATTTTGTAAGCTTTTGATAATCTGAGAGTAAGCTTCCTTATGCAAAAAAGATATTCGTATACATATATTACTTGCGTTCTACGCACCTCTTAAATATTAAATAACCCGTTGACGGAATTCGTTTCAGAACGGCTCCATGCCATCTCCGTATGCTCTCTGTGTCATCTCCATACTATCTCCGTGTCATCTCCGTAACTACTCCGTAGCCTATTCGGTCAGTGATACCTCTATTATATACGGAGTAAGTACGGAGCAGACACAGAGCAGATACGAAACAAATCTGTGCACAGTTCGGATAGAAGTCATGTAACTCAAGTTTCTTTATTCAGATATTTATCGTACTTTTGTAGCCTGTAAACCAACTATTTGCGTTTAAGAAGGAATACAACTATGCGCTATAAACTTTCGGCACCAGCCACTTTGCACACCACTATCCAGCTCCCGGCTTCCAAAAGTATCAGCAACCGGGCTTTGATATTACACGCTTTAGCCCAAGGGCATATCGCGCCAAGCAATTTGAGCGATTGCGATGACACCCGTGTCATGATAAAAGCACTGGACGGGAATCCCGGACATATCGACATTCTTGCCGCCGGAACCGCCATGCGTTTTCTCACGGCTTACCTCAGTGTAACACCGGGTACACGCATCATTACCGGTACCGAACGGATGCAACAACGCCCCATACGTATTCTAGTGGATGCCTTACGTGAACTGGGTGCACAGATAGAGTATGCCGGAAAAGAAGGCTTTCCACCTTTACGCATCACAGGTACAGAATTAACAGGCGAAGAAATCAGCCTTGCCGGAAATGTCAGTTCACAATATATATCTGCTTTACTGATGATCGGCCCCATCCTGAAAAACGGATTGAGGTTGAATCTTACAGGAGAAATCATTTCCCGCCCTTACATTAATCTAACACTGCAACTAATGAAAGAATTCGGTGCAGACGCTGCCTGGAGTTCTGAAAGTAGTATCACCGTCCGTCCGGGAAAGTACAGAGACATACCTTTCACAGTAGAAAGTGACTGGAGCGGTGCTTCTTACTGGTATCAGATGGTTGCCTTAATTCAGGATAATGAAAAAAAGGAATCTACAAAAACGGAAATAAAATTACCCGGACTTCTCCCACGCAGCTATCAGGGCGACAGTCGGGGAGCTGAAATATTTGCCAAACTCGGTGTACACACCACATATACCGACCAAGGAGTGGTACTGACTAAGATGGGAACTCCCGTTACCTGTTTAAAGGAAGATTTAGTGGATATACCCGACTTGGCACAAACTTTCGTTGTGACTTGTTGTTTAATGAACATACCTTTCCGATTTACCGGATTGCAGAGCTTGAAGATAAAGGAAACCGACCGCATTCAGGCGCTTATTACAGAATTGAATAAACTGGGATATGTGGTAAAATCGGAACAGGACAGTATATTAATCTGGAACGGTGAACGCTGCGAACCGGCCTCCCATCCCGTTATTGCGACTTATGAAGACCACCGGATGGCAATGGCATTTGCACCCGCCATCCTTCGGACGCCATCCATACGGATTGCCGATCCGCAAGTGGTGTCCAAGTCTTATCCGGGATACTGGGAAGATTTGAAACAAGTAGGATTTGGGATTGAAATAGAGGAATAAGCTATGTGGATATTAATTATAAGTCTTATTGCACTTGTCTGTATCGCCCTTTTGGCAGGATACATCCGTAACCAACGCTTGCAAAAGAAAATAGAGCGCGGAGAACTGGATGCCATGCCTGAAGTGAAAGAGGCCGACGCAGAATGCTGCGGACAGCACGAAATATGCGAACGGGACAGTCTGTTAGCTGCTGTCAGCAAAAAGATAGAGTACTACGATGATGAAGAACTGGACAAGTACATCGGCATTGCCCCCGAAGATTACACTCCTGAACAGGAAGATGAATTCAGGGACGTATTCTATACGATGCAGGACATCGACGTTGCCGGATGGGTACGCAGTTTGCAACTACGTGGAATAGCTCTGCCAAACAATATCAAAGATGAAATATTCCTGATTATAGGAGAGAGGAGATTTTAAAGTGGATCTACTGCAATACACCTTCTTTCAACATGCCCTCATCGGCAGTTTGCTGGCAAGCATTGTTTGCGGACTTATCGGTACGTATATCGTAACGAGGCGACTGGTGTTCATTAGTGGCGGACTGACACATGCTTCTTTCGGAGGAATTGGTCTGGGATTATATACAGGAATCTCTCCTATTCTGGCAGCCGGAGTGTTTGCGGTACTGTCGGCTTTTGGCGTGGAATGGCTTAGCAAACGCAATGATATGCGTGAGGACTCAGCTATCGCGGTATTCTGGACGCTGGGGATGGCATTGGGTATCATGTTCACTTTCCTTTCACCCGGGTTTGCACCTGATTTGTCCGCTTATCTGTTCGGTAATATACTGACGATTACATTCGGAGACATCGCCTTGCTGGCAGGACTTGCAGTGATATTGGCTATTTTCTTTATCCTATACCTGCGTCCGATTATTTACGTTGCTTTCGACCGAGAATTTGCACGTTCACAAGGTATTCCCGTACAAATATTCGAATATGTACTGATGATGTTCATTGCACTGACCATTGTGGCATGTCTGCGCATGGTAGGCATTGTGCTGGTTATTTCCCTGCTCACCATCCCACAAATGACTGCGAATTTGTTTACGCATCGTTTCCACCGCATTATCTGGCTATCCATCGGCATCGGTTATCTCAGTTGCCTGGGCGGATTAATGATATCCTACTATCTCAACGTTCCTTCCGGCGCAGCTATCATCTTCTTTTCCATCATTATATACGTAGTATGTAAGCTGGGAAAGAGTTTTTATTTATCTTTACGGCAGAAAACGCAGAACCCGTAAAACTTACTGGCATAGTTGAAACGCAAAGCAATCCTCCTCACTGGCATCTTAGTCACTTTGATGCTCGTTGCCGGATGTTCTACCCGAAAGAATACAGCCGGCACACGCTTCTATCATGCCCTAACCACCCGTTACAACGTCTACTTCAACGGAAACGAAGCTTATAAAGCCGGATTGCAGGCACAGCAACAAGGGAATAAGGATAACTACATGGAAATGCTCCCCCTCTATCCCATCGGCAATAAAGAAACTACAGGTATCGGTACTTCCGACTATGAGCGAGCCATTGAAAAAGCGCAAAAAGCTATTCGTCAGCATTCTATCAAGCGACGCCCCATACGTAAACCAGGACGGGCATACACGGACGAATACAAAAAATGGCTGGCACGTCGGGAGTTCAATCCTTTCATACACCGTGCATGGCTGCTATTGGGAAAAGCACAATATCAGAAAGGAGATTTCCCGGAAGCTGCCTCAACCTTTTCTTATATCGTGCGCCTCTATGACGGACAGACGAATATCACTTCCGAAGCTCTGATCTGGCTATCCCGCTGCTACTCAGCACTGGGTTGGCAATACGATGCTGAAGATGCTCTGAACCGGGTAAATAATGATAGTCTGCCACTATCACTGGCAGTCCCTTATGCTTCGGCAACAGGAAACTACCTGTTGGGCAGTCAGCGATACAAAGAAGCCATCCCTCATCTTGAAAAGACAGCCAAAAACGAGAAGAACAAACAGCAAAAAGCGCGATGCTATTATCTCCTGGGACAGACTTACCAGCTATTGCAACAACCGGAACAAGCTTATCAATCATACAGCAAAGTAATTCGTCTCAACCCTCCGTACGAACTGGCATTGAGTGCCCGTATCCGCCAGACGGAAGTGATGCCCACCGCCAATAGCCGTAAGATAACAGGGAAGCTACTGCGGCTGAGCAAAGACGAGAAAAACGAAGAGTATCTGGATCAGATTTACTATGCATTGGGTAATGTTTACCTGGCCGGGAAAGACACGGCGCAGGCTCTTTCCGCATATCACAAAGGAATAGAAAAGAGCACCCGTAATGGTGTGGAGAAAGGAATTCTTCAACTGACATTAGGAAACTTGTACTGGCAGCAGGCACGCTATGCTGAAGCGCAGAAAGCATATGCAGAGGCAATAGGATTGATAGATAAGACACACCGGGAATATGCCGATATTACCACCCGTTCGGAAATATTGGACGAACTGGTACCTCATACCAATACCATACAGTTGCAGGATAGTTTGCAGCACCTTGCCGGGATGCCGGAGGCGGAACGAATGGCCGTCATAGAAAACATCATTGCACAGGTCATCGCCCGGGAGGAAGCAGAACGCAAGGCGGCCGAAGAAGCAGAGCGGGAAACAAACCGCCTGCAGATGCGGGAAGAAGCGGAAAGTCAGTTACCTGCAACTTCGATTATCAGCAAACCAGGGCAAGGGAATACCACTACTCCACAAACCACCCAGCCAGCAATAGGTGGAAAGCAGGATTGGTATTTCTATAATCCGCAATTAGTGGAGCAGGGAAAAGCAGAGTTCCAACGTTTGTGGGGACGTAGAAAACTGGAAGACAACTGGCGGAGGAAAAACAAAACTGTGGTTGCACTGGACGATTTTGAAGAAATAGATTACAGTGAATCGGAAGATATTGCCCCCAAAGACAGCATCCCGAACAGTCAGGAAAATGAAGCAACAGAAAGCTCTGTCTCCCCAGAAAAAGATCCTAAAAAGGGAACTACCGACAGTATCGCCAATGATACGCATCGTCCGGAATACTATCTGGCACAGATCCCATTGACAGAAGAGGCCATGCAGGCATCCAACGCATTGCTATCGGAAGCTTTATACGGTGCCGGAATGGTTTTCAAGGATCGTATGCACGATTTCCAACGGGCAGAAGCCATGTTCGAAAGGCTCATACGGCAGTTCCCGGACTTCGCGCAAGCTGATGAAGCCTATTATCAGTTATTCCTGACGGAATTGGCTATAGAATATTATGAGAAAAAAGGTAGTTCCGCTGAAAAATATAAAGCCGAACTTATCGCCCGATTCCCCGAAAGCCGTTATGCCAAGACACTGGCTGACCCGGATTTCGCAGAGAATGCCGTACATGGTAAACAACGTGAAGATTCACTCTATGTCCGTGCTTATGAGCATTTCCAGATGGGCGACACAGCCACTGTGCGGGCTGCCGAACATCTTTCTTCCGAAATATATCCATTAGGGCAACATCGCCCGAAGTTTATGTTCCTCGAAGCCGTCACCCGACTGCAGGGAGGAGAAACAGAAAGGTTCCTCGCCACTCTGAAAGAACTTGTACAGCAATATCCGCAGAACGAAATCACCGATCTGGCCGCCCATATACTGAAAGGCGTACAGGAAGGACGTCTGTTGGCCCGTGACAGCCATACATTCGGTTCTATCTGGCAACGACGGAGTGCCGAACTGGCCGAGGCAGGCAACTTGTTGGGCGACAGTTCGAGCAGTACCGCTATTCTCCCACCGGACAGTGCTTTCAGCACAGAGCGCAATGTACCGTTCCTCTTTATCCTTGCTTATGAAGAAGGAAAAGTAAACGAGAATATGCTTCTGTTTGAAGTGGCACGCTATAATTTCTCCACTTTCCTGGTTAAGAACTTCGACCTTGCATTTGCTCACGAACGGGGTATCGGTATGTTGCAAATTCGTCCGTTCAACAATTACGATGAAACACAGCAGTATTTCCGTCGACTTTATGCAAATCCCGAAATGGCGGCACGGCTCAGTGGTATGCGTGCTATACTCATCTCGGAGGCCAACTATGCGCAATTAATCAAACAATATAGTTTCGATGATTATGATGCCTTCTACCGTACACACTTCTCTTCCATACCGGAACCGGAACTAAAAGGCTATACACTGGATGAACCTCTGCTGAACCTGCCGACAGAGGAAGAAGAACGACAGAGAGAAGAAAATCTGCCTACGGAAGAGGACGACCCGGAAAATGGTGTTATCTTTGGGGACTGAAATAGCTAACAGATATGAAGAGAGATAGATTACTTTGGGTGGACGATGAAATCAGTTTGTTGCGACCGCACATCCTGTTTCTGGAAGGCAAAGGCTACGAAGTAGATACCGTAACCAACGGACAGGATGCACTCGACCGCTGCCGCGCTACAACCTACGACCTAATCTTTCTGGACGAAAACATGCCCGGACTGAGTGGTCTGCAAACTCTGGCATTAATAAAAGAAATCTGCCCCACCGTCCCTATTATCATGATCACCAAGAGTGAAGAAGAGAATATCATGGACATGGCTATCGGACAAAAGATTGCGGATTACCTGATCAAACCCGTCAATCCTAACCAAATATTGTTGTCGCTAAAAAAGAATCTGCATCGTCGGGATATAGTCAGCGAAGCTGCACAAACCGCTTATCAACAAAATTTCGGTAAGATAGGCATGCAAATCAATGACTCACTGACGGCAACCGACTGGATGGAATTATATCGCCGCCTGGTATACTGGGAACTGGAATTGGAAGCTACAGACAGCCCTATGAGCGAGATGCTTGCCATGCAGAAAGCAGAAGCTAATTCTGCCTTTGCCAAATTCATAAAGAAGAACTATGCCAACTGGGTATCGGACGAAAAAGGGGCAACTAACACACGCAAACCCTCTTCGGAAAACACCGACCGCCCTCTGATGAGCCCAGACCTTTTCAAACGCATCCTTTTCCCTCTGCTGGACAAAGGTGAAAAGATTTTCTTTATTGTACTTGATAATTTCCGGTACGACCAATGGCGCGTTCTTGCCAATGAATTATCCGGTTTATTCAACATTGAAGAGCAACTCTATTTCAGCATTCTGCCCACTGCCACACAATACGCCCGCAATGCCATCTTTTCCGGGCTGATGCCTGACCAGATAGCTAAGCTTTTTCCCGAATTATGGATAGATGAGGACGAAGAGGAAAACAAAAATTTGAATGAAGCTCCACTGATACGTACCATTATAGAACGCTATCGCCGCAGTGATACTTTCTCTTACCATAAAATAAACGATGCTTCCAGTGCAGAACGTCTGCTGGCACAACTTCCCGCCTTAGCGCAGAATGACCTCAATGTTGCCGTATTCAATTTCATCGACATGTTGAGTCACAGCCGAACGGAAAGCAAAATGATACGTGAACTCGCCTCTACCGAGGCAGCCTACCGTAGTATCACCCTTTCCTGGTTTCGCCATTCACCGCTGAGCGACTTGCTGAAAGCACTTGCCAGCCGTCAGTATCGGGTTATCATCACCACCGATCACGGCAGCATTCGCGTAGATAACCCGGTAAAGGTGCAAAGCAACAGTAAAGAAATTAATGCCAACCTGCGCTATAAACTGTCACGCAACATGGCATACAATCCCAAACAGGTGTTTGAAATCACCCGCCCTTCTGAGATACACCTCCCCTCACCCAACGTGAGTACACGCTATATCTTCGCCACAGGTCGGGATTTCTTTGCCTATCCCAATAATTACAACCATTACGTCAGCTACTACACCGATACCTTCCAACATGGAGGCATTTCGATGGAAGAGATGATTATCCCACTTATCACACTAAGTGGACGAAACTGAAAGTAAAATCATAATTAAATATAGTATGGAAATTAAAATTCAATCTCTGGAGCACATCCATGAAGCCGCCCGCGAGTTTATCGCTGCTATGGGGGACAATACTGTTTTCGCTCTCTATGGAAAAATGGGAGCCGGTAAAACGACTTTCATCAAGGCACTTTGCCAGGAGTTGGGCGTTGAAGACGTCGTTACATCACCCACCTTTGCCGTTATCAATGAATATCGTTCGGACATAGCAGGAGAATTGATCTACCATTTCGACTTCTATCGGATCAAGAAGCTGGAAGAAGTATATGATATGGGATACGAAGATTACTTCTACAGTGGTGCACTCTGTTTCATTGAATGGCCGGAACTAGTGGAAGAACTGTTGCCTGGCAACACAATTAAAGTGACTATTGAGGAACTGGAAGACGGTTCGCGCAAGTTGACAATGGAAAATCTGGATTAATATCTTATGAGCCAATACATCGTACAAGGTATATTCGTAGTGGCCGGCATCATCTCATTACTGGCGGCTGTGTTTGACTGGGAGTGGTTTTTCACTGCCCGCAACACACAGTTCGCCGTAAAGAGTGTAGGAAGAAAACGTGCCCGGTTATTCTATGGCGTACTGGGAATCATTCTTATCGGGATGTCTGTATTCTTCTTCCTGAATACACCGGAGGTTTAACCCTCCTACTGCCATCCCCCACCGAGTGCCTTATATAACCGCACCAGTGTTATCTGCTTATCCCGTATCGCATTGCTCAATCCGATCTGTGCATCGAAATATCCACGTTGTGCATCCAGCACGTCCAGATATCCGATTACGCCATTAATATACTGTAACTGAGCCAACTCCACATTTGTTTGTGCAGCTTGTTCCAGTTGCAGGCGTGACTCATAGATATCTTTTATCTTATTGAAATCTACAATCGCATTCCGCGCATCCTTGAAAGCCGTCAGCACTGATTTCTCGTAAGAGTAAACCTCCTGTTCGTACGCTGCTTTCTTGGCCTTCAGCATCGCCCGGTTCTTACCCATCGCAAATAACGGCGTCAACAGGGAACCACTCAGGAAATGATAAGGTGATTTCAGGAAATCCGAGAATTCAGCACTCTCCAAACCATAATGTGCTGTCAGAGCCAAACGAGGAAACATATTGGTATACGCAAGGCCTACTGTCGCATTTGCCGCAATCAATTTCTGTTCCGCCTGACGTACATCCGGACGGCGTTCCAGCAATGTGGAAGGAAGCCCTACAGGAAGATTTTCCGGCAATTTAACCTCTTCGGGTAACACCGAGCGTTCTATCTTCCGTGGATATTCACCTGCCAGGAAAGCAATGTCATTTTCTTTAATGGAAATCTTTCGCTCCAGATCCGGTACCAATGTTGCAGTACGTGCAAATTCCACCTGCGCCTGCTGATAAGAGGTTTCGGAAGTGAGTCCACCTTCAAAACGAAGCTTAGCCAACCGCACACCTTCTTTACGGGCATTCAGTGTCTGACGGACAATAGCCAGTTCATTATCCAAAGCTACCAGTTCAAAGTATGCCTGGGCCACTTCTGCCACCAAGCTCATTTTCAGTGCCCGCTGCGCCTCTATCGAACCTAAGAAATCCGCCATACTCTTATCTTTCGCCCAACGTAAGTTTCCCCAAAGATCCACTTCCCATGAAACGATTGCCTTTGCTTCATAGCTCCGGTCTGAATCATAATTGTCTCCGCCATAGTTTTCCGCTTCCTTGTCCGCATACAGCTTTCCACTGACTTGCGGAAAAAGATTAGCAAAATCGATGCGCTTCATTGCTGCCAGTTCCTTCACCCGTGCGGCAGCTATCTTCATATCCTTATTATATTCGAGCGTCCGCTCTATGAGCGCTTGCAGCGTAGTATCGGTGTAGAGTTCCCACCATTGCCGGTCAGCAAGAGAGAGCGTGTCCTGTTCCGTTGAGTCAAGCTGTTGCGGCAGATTCAGTTCCGGACGTACATAATGTTTACCCAACTGGCAGGAACTGAACAATAACACCAACGCCATCATGTAATATATTGTATATTTTCTTTTCATAACTTATCGTTTAAATCGCTTGG
>ERZ791659.344-NODE-344-length-33969-cov-2.3942_pt1 | contig 33969 bp, 29 predicted proteins | sample MGYA00510053_ERZ791659 | MGnify/ENA primary metagenome ERZ791659 (study PRJEB30046, sample SAMN00715192) | human gut metagenome | study: EMG produced TPA metagenomics assembly of the A metagenome-wide association study of gut microbiota in type 2... | reverse complement strand
TATATTGTTGGCGTGGAGGAAGAATTTGGGTTTAAGATTCCTATGGGAAAGGTCGTAACCATGAAGAATGTTGGCGAAATGGTAGATATCATTTTGGAGATGGGAAAGTAGTATGTCTATCACTTCATTCTATTACTTAGTGTTAATTACCTTAGGTGTTTTAATTTATTATGTGATTCCACAAAAGGCACAGTGGGTTATCCTGCTGTGTCTTAGTCTGGTTTTTTACTATTTTGCGGCAACACCATATACAATTGGATATTTAATTGCGTCAACTTTGATTGCATATATCTCGACCATTTGGGTTCAAAGAAGGAGAGAAAAAAATGGAAGAGAAGCGAAAGGTTTGCTGACCATTACAATTGTTGCACTCGTGATTAATATTGTGATTTGGTTTACTGTAAAGGGACGGGGATTATGGATTCCATTTGCATCTCGATTTATTACCTGGCATTATAGCTCAAAGCTGGATTCCTTAATAAATCTACAACTGATAGCATCTCTTGGTATGGGATACTATACCTTGCAGGTGCTTGGATACATTATTGATTGTTATTGGGAAAATGTTATTCCACAGAAAAATCCGTTTAAGCTCTTTCTTTTTGTGGCTTATTTTCCACAGCTCACAACCGGTCCAATTAGCAGATATAGTCAGCTTGAGACTTTATATGACAGGCATAAATTTGAATATCAAAATATTGCGTTTGGTGCCCAAAGAATTCTTTGGGGTTTCACTAAGAAAATAGTGTTGGCAGAGAGAATAGGTATAATTGTCTCTGGAATCAACGCTGATCCAGGTACATATACAGGTTTTTATTCCTGGCTTGCCATACTTTTGTATCCGTTGCAGATGTATGCGGATTTTTCTGGATGCATGGATATTGTTCTTGGAACCTCGGAATTGTTTGGAATAAAACTAGCAGAAAACTTTAACAATCCATTTTTTTCAAGAACTTCTCAAGAATTTTGGCAGAGGTGGCACATTACCCTTGGAACATGGGCAAAAGATTATGTTTTATATCCTTTATTGAAATCAAAGCTAATGATTAAATTTGGGAAATTTACTAAAAAGAATTTTGGCAAAAAGCCTGGCAAATTTTTAGTGAATTTAGTCGGTATGTTTATACTATGGATGGTTATGGGTATCTGGCATGGAGGTTGGAGATATATTGTGGGAGTAAGTCTATGGTATTGGGTTATTTTAATGCTCGGAGATTTACTAGCGCCTATATTTCAGAAAATCACAACCAAGCTTGGTATGAAAACAGACAGTTTTTCGTGGCATTTATTTCAGTCAACCAGAACATATGTAATCTATGCTGTTGGAGCAACATTCTTTAGTGTTGGAGTCTCTGGAGCTTTACCGTTATTAAAAGATTCGCTTCGAGTAATTTATGTGAAAAATTATGCAAATCCGTGGATTTTCTTCGATGGCAGTATACTGAATTTTGGAGTAACCTGGGGGGACATAAATTTAATTATATTAGTTACAATACTGATGATTTTAGTGGCTGTACTTCGTGAAAAATATGGGTATGCTCGTATTTGGTTACAGAATCAAAGCTTTGTGTTTAGATGGCTCGTTTGGATTTGCTTATTTATAATCGTTTTAATATATGGAAAATATGGTCCTGAATACAATGCGACAGATTTTATTTATCAAGGATTCTAAGGTGGAGTAGTTGTGAAAGAATTATTATGTAAGAACAAAATAAAGATTGTAAAATTTATAGGTGCAATCGTATTTCTTGTAATTATTATTCATATATTTTTAGCTTTGACATATTTGTTCAGGGGAAATCAATATAATTACTACGATAGAATTTCAGTTGTTGGTATAAAGGAAGAAAAAGAAAATTCTCTTGATGTAATTTATATTGGAGGAAGTGCAACGTTTGTATATTGGGAACCGCTACATGCATATAGTGATTGTGGATTTACATCATATGATTTGGCAACAAATACAATTCAGGCAGAGAGTATTTTGGCATATGTCAAATATGCTCAACAATACCAGAATCCAGATCTATATGTGATAGGAGTTAGAGCGTTTCAATACTATGATGAAATAGGTAGTGAAGTCGGCTTGAGGGTTACATCGGATGCACTGGATATGGGACGGAACCGTTTTGAACTTATCAATACTTTTTTGAATAATAGATCTTTAGAGACAGACGAAGCAGCAATGTACTTTGATATTGCTAAGTATCATACAAATTATGATGCATTACAGGCTGCAACAGCATGGCAATTGATTGATAATTCAATGAGGTGTGATTATAAAGGGGGACTACTTCAAACTGCTTGGTGTTATCTAGAAGAACCTGAAAATGTAAAGACTAATAAGCGAGCTGAACTGCTGGAAAATGACGAAAAAACGCTTGTAGAGTTACTAGATTATTTGAAAGAAAATGATTTAAATGCAATGTTTGTTGTTTGTCCGTATGCTATAACAGCGGAAGATTATGCTAAATATAATACTATGAGAGACATTGTATCTGAGTATGGATATGATTTTTTGAATACAAATGATTATTATGAGGAGATGGGGATAGATTTTTCAACAGATTTCTACAATATTAATCATGTTAACTCATTGGGAGCTAGAAAATATACAGATTTCTTGGAAAATTATCTTTGTTTGAATTATAACTTGCCAGACCATAGAGACGATGCAACATACAGTGAATGGCAAACGTTAGCAGAAAACTATGCTTTAACTTCCGACAGTTCGCAAGTAGCTGTACAAAATTTGATAGAGAATGCAAACGGAGCATTTGAAATTGCAGAGAACATAAGGAATGCAGATGATTTTACAGTTTGGGCTACATTAGTTAATGATGAGCGATTTACTGTTATTACTGCTGGAAATTGTGGCTTTTCTACAATTGATTTGAAACCGCAGTACATTTCTTTGTTGCGCCAACTTAATTTATGTGACATCTATGGGGGAGATAATTACATTAAAATTGTTAGAAACGCAGATGTGATTGGTTCAAATGCAGATGGAAGTTGTTCTGCTACTGCTAATATAGGGCACAATCAACAGACAGTACCATGTACTGTAGATAATAATAATTCAATGGCAGCAATTTATATTGATGGTATTAATTATAGTTGTGGCAATAGTTCAAATATAAATATGGTTGTTTTTGATAATTACCATCGAACGGTAGTGGATACTGTGTATTTATATGTTGAGGATGGGATGATTAAGATTGGAAGGAAATGAGCAAGAAACTAATTACTTTTCCTTGTGCCGGAGGAAGTGCTAACAATTTTAATAAAATTATTAAGAATTTAGATTGCAAAATATATAGCATGGAATATAGTGGACATTGGACACGGTATGAAGAGCGGGCATACGATTCTATGGAAGATTGTATAGAAAGTCTGTACTCTGAAATAGAAGAAATTGTAACGGAGACTGATGAAATATTTTTATTGGGACACAGTATGGGAGCCATAGTTGCTTACGAGATTGCAGTTAGATTATTGGAGCATGGATTTATTGTTAAAACATTATTCTTGCTGGCATGTATGCCACCCGATGAAATGGATTATCAGAAAATTACGTTTGAAAATAATGATGGTATAAAGAAATTTTTAAATGAAATTAGACAAATTCCGCTCAAAGTGCTTGATAGTGAATTCTTTGAAGAGGAACTTTTGCCGTCTATTAGAAATGATTTCAGCATTTTAAGTAGCTATGAGACAATGCCAAAGCTTTCTGAAAAGATAAATGCAAGGATTATATGTATTAGTGGAGTACATGATCCATTAGTGCAAAGAATGAGTGGATGGCAGAGATATACTAGTAATATATGTAGTTGCGTTGAGTGTGAAGGAGCCCATTTTTTCTTAGATGATTCATTAAATATAAGTAAAATAAACATTGTAATCTCTAGGCAGCTTTCCGTGGATTTAGAATGGAATGTGTGATATGGCGTGGAAAGAAAATTTTGTATGAATAGTACCAAAGACGGTGGCTTTGCATATATTGAGAATTCACAGAGAATTGTTATGGAGAATAATTAGATGTTGGATTTGCATTTGAGGGAGATGGAAACCGTTGTATTGCAACGGATGAAGTAGAGACGTAGATTGAAAATGCAAAGGAAAATCTGTCAGAAGAAGAAATACAGCAGACATTTGGCACATGTTCTATACAAAATATTTCAGAGCAGTATTATTTGTCTGGTGATAGCAATATAAGTAATGAGAAAATGAATATTGTTTCTGCGATGAATAGTGCCTATTCTTATATGAACAATGTGACAATTGGATTCACAGAGGATCAGATTACATATTTCAAACTTTTAACAAAACTTTGGATGATTCAATGGAACAAGAGAATAATGGCACAGATAGCCAGATTACAGTTGATAATACGGCAAAGACGAGCTATTTTAGCGCAAAATATATTTTGGTCGGTCTTATTGCAGATACCGAAGGCAGATGGAGTTGTTTTTGTGGAATAGTTAATGAAGTCTTCTAGAGAGGATATCAAAAAAGAAACAGAACTTTGCAGCCGTTACCAGATTGCTGTTTTAGGTAATGTTGTAGTTGATGGTGAATAGGAAAAAATAGGATTTTTAATGGCATTTACAAAAAAGAGTCTAAATGCTATTATATTTATAGGTGTGTAGCTTTATTGACATAAAACAAAGCCTGACGTATAATAATATTTTTTGGGGTTGAAGTTTGTATAGTATATGTAAATATTATATATGATGAATTAAAATGGATGAATGGAGTGAATCATATGAATGAAAAGAATAGGGTGTTCGGGAATAATGTTAAACTGTTCATTTCTGACAAGAATTTAAGTGAACAGACGGTAGCAGAGCATCTTGGTTATTCCAAATATGATTTATGGAAGATTATGGATGGTCGTCTTTTTTTGGATGAAGATGAAAAACGTGATATTGCTGAGGAGTTGCAGACTACAGTTGAAGATCTTTATATGCCAAGGTCTGAGGAAAAGTATCATGCTGCAGGTTGTATAGAGTGTCGAGGTGAATTCAGTCATGCTGACACTAAAGCGTATATTTTAGATTTATTGGATGTATATTGCGATGTACAGGAATTGATAGCGGAGAATTAGGTCATTTTTTAATGGCCTTTTCTTTTTATGGAGGGAAAATGGACAAGACAATCATTGGTGCTATACAAGAATTTATTAAAGGAAAACGGGATGAAGCAAAGTAAGCGATGAATAACATACCGTTTCAAATTTAATTGAAGATTTGGGATAATACAGTCAATAAACAGTAAACGACTACTTTATCTATTTTCAGATCTTGATGTGGGCGTATCACTCTTCTTTTCTTAAGCAAAGGTAGCCGGTTACTGTGTTTAACTACTTTAGCTGACAGGAGGAGCAGCTTATGCGTAATAAGAGAAGAACAGACGAAGAATGGCAGTCATCCGTGACAATTTCCAGATGGATCCGTTCTCCAATGCGGTCTTTCTGTTCTGTGGACGCAAAAAGAATACGATGAAAGCCCTCTATTTTGACCGGGATGGATTTGTACTCCTGCAGAAGCGCCTGGACAATGGAAAATTCCAATGGCCGCGCAATGCTTCAGAAGTCAGACCTCTGACAAGGCAGGAATTCCGCTGGCTGATGGAAGGACTTTCCATTGACCAGCCGAAAGCGATACAGCCTGCGAAAGGCAGGGATTTCTGATTTGTGCAATATGTAGACGAAAATGCGGTATCAACAATTCATTAATCATTGATAACCGCACTCACTAAAAACATTCCACGATAAAAGCATATTTTTTTACTAATATCATTTTTAAACCAACTATTCCAATTCTAATAGGAATCGCTTCCGACAATTACACTTCCAAGCACCTCAACCTGACAGCGCCGGCAAAGTTCTACAGCCTCCCTGATCTGATTTCTTTCAGATTTCATCAACTGCTCTACAAAGACTGCACTATCTGCACTCTCTAATTGTTTCAGTACTTCCGTATTATCAGAGACCAGACTATCTGTACTGGTTACATTCATTCCAAGTTCTCTTAATTTCTCCACAAGACTATCTGCCTGTTTCTTCAAATTCTGGTCACTTTCTGAACACGCAACCAAAAGATTTCGCTTGTCCTTCTGTCCTGCAAGCATTGCTACTTCATGACTGATACGTGTTAATAAAAGTTCATTATTCTCACTCTTCTTATCATGCGCAAACCAGGAATCAATCCATCGATCAATAATATTACGCTTTCCATTCTCATTGCTTCCAAGCACAGTTCCAAATACCGGAAGATTCGTAATTATCTTCACTTCATCTACATCTTTCACTGTCTGTGTCATAATGTAAACAACTGCATACCAACATACTGCAAGGAACATACCTGCAAGAAGTCCGATCAAAATATACTTCATGCTAATGTACTGTACATTAGCTGTTATTTCCGCCGTTTCATCTGTATTTTCTTTTGACGTGGTCTTATCTTCAATACCTTTTACAAGCAGATTGTAATATGTCATCTGCTTCTCCGAAAGCCCTGAAGAAATATTTTTCAATGCAGTATATGCGTCATTTACTGCATTGACCACATCTGACTTCTGCATATTGAGATTGCTGTCACTGGATATATAATACTGCTCCGAAATAGCATTTACTGTATAAATTCCAAATATCTGCTGCAATTGCTCTGTATATTCCATTACCCTCTTCTTCACAATTTCTGCAACCTGCTCACACTGTTCCTCGCTATCTGCATAAATCTGAATACTCAGAATACCAGAGTTTTTATCATTCTGAAGCTTTATAATATCACTATTCTGTACATTCTCTGTGTCTGTAACTGATATCAATTCCCTGACTGACGTATTCGCATATTCTTCTCCAAATACCTGTATGATTGCTGTACAAGTATCTTCATCTAATAATGCATTCTCATACATCGTAAAGATATTAGAAAGTTCTTCATCTGCCTGGTCTTTCCTAAACTGATAGTTCAGCATCACAGTCGGAATCTCATTTGGATTCAGCTGCATCAACATCGACTTTTCAAGATATTCGTCATTTTCCTGATATAATTGCGAATTATACTCATACATGGAATATACACGTTCTACCTGTTCCAGCTCATCCGCTGTCAATTCCTCTTTTGCATTTTCAATCTGCTTTTCTATATCCACTTCTTCTTCAGCTGCGCTTACAGATGCCACTACTGACATACTTTTTTTTATCGAATATAGATTCGCAGCAACTGCCACAATCAGCATCACAACAATAATGCTACGCCACTTACGTAATATATAGTGCAGCAATGTCATTAAATCAATCTGTACTTCTTCCTCGTTCATGATAATCCTCTCATCCTTTGATTTTGCCATTATGCGCTATTATAGCATAGAACCATGTCTGTGCAAAGCATCAATTTTATCTTGTGATATCAATTTAAATTTGAGTTTAACCGCCACACTGCCAATCTGCCATACCAGCTTATGCAAATTACAATTTTTATATCAAAAAAATGCTTAAGAAACACTTATTTTTATATCAGTACATTTCTCACACAACTCATACGCAGTTGAAAAGTACGGCTTTGAAGCCCATTTATCAGCATCTCCAACAATATACAGATTGTTTTTTGCTCTAGTCACTGCCACATTAAGTATATTTGGTCTGCCGCATGCCCATTCTACTGCTCCATTTTCTTTTTCTCCAGAATCCACTCCAAGACATATGATTACAGTATCTGCTTCCTTTCCCTGAAATGTATGAATTGTGCCAATATTATCTCTTATCCAATCTTTTATATTTTGTTTGCATTCAACATCGTTGCTTTCACAAATATTATGATACAAGAAATCGTTATCCCTATAATAGCTAGCCAGTCCTGCTTTCACATTTCTAAACGGGCTGATAATAAATAAGGAAGGAATTTCTGACTTGCCATTCTTATTCCAGCTGGCAATAAACTCGTTCTTTATTATTGGCAAAATACGTTTCGCCTGCTCCAATACAAAATGTTTATTCTGTGACTGCCCTTTAACATCAATCCACGCACATACAGACTCTTCTCGATCGACTGTATTATATATCATCGTCTCGTTATACGCGATAATATTCGCAATGTCAAATATTCTTTTCTGGCATCTTCCATGTACCAGCAATGGTGATCCCACATAAAAATTAGTTCCATCTAATTCCCGGATTCCTATATAGTTGTTAGCTGCATCTGCAAGACTTTGTACACTTGTTGTTTTACTTGCAATAAACGCCGATTGCTTATAATAATTTTTCAAAAATTCAATTGTCTTATCATGTATTGTAACTACCGGTTCAATTTGCAATGGATCACCAACTGCAATCACTCTCCTGCATCTCCATATCACACCTGCTGCTGCTTGTGGCATTGCTTGTCCAGACTCGTCTGCAAGTACAAGTCCAATATCTTCCCTTCCTACATATCGTAAAAAACTACCTATTGATGCAAATGTGCTTGAAATTACCGGAACAGCTAATGCAAATCCCTGAAATAACGAAGCCGCATATTTATCCAGCTGGGTACTGCTCAAATTTCCTCTCATCATCTTGCTAAATGCATCCAATTGATCTCTCATCTGTGATGAGTTTTCTACGAAGGCTCGCTGCAAATTCATAGCTTCTAAAAATAGAGTTTCCCGTAATTTATTTATTTCTTTTCCATTCCACGGTGCTTTTTCCTGAGCTGTTTTATATTCCTGTGCTTTTTCTGATTCAGTCAATTTCATCAGATAATCATCGTCTGGAACATATTCATCATATTCCTTTTTGAAATTATCAATCTGTTGGTTTTGTAGTTCTATTTTTTGTTTCTGTTCTTCAATTTCTTTCCCATACTGCTTTTCTGTATCCTCTTTCTCCTTAATCAGTTTTATTAAGATACGTATTTTTTCCTGTTTTTCAAACTTTTCATGCAGACATTTATTCTCTTTTTTTTCAATATTTTTATATGCCACTATCATCTCATTTTTAGGACAAATCCAATACCTAATTTTAAAAAATAATACCTGTTGTCTTATTTCATCTTTTTGTTTTTGCATTTGTAATCTCTGCATTTCTAATTCCTGTACACTTTTTTCAGCTTCCCCTTTTTCCATATATAATTTGCTTAGACGTTTTCGTACTGCCCTGAGTTTTCTTTCTTTTTCTGAAATATTTCTCTGCATTCTTCTTATTTTCTTTAATGTACAATAACATTCATCCATTTTCGAATATTCAGTTTGCACCTCTTTTAACACGCTACTAAATCTATCTTTTGCAGCTTTCCAGTTCTCCTTATATTGCATTGCTGTTTTCTGTGTCTGGATAGTCCTCAAATAACGATTAAAATCAAAGAATTCATCTTCTTCTTTCTTTAAAGGCCAAAATACATCAATAAACGCTGAACAATTTTTTCGATTTCCTAACGCTGCAGCACACATTCCCCATGTTTTTCGTTTTAATACCTGGTCTGAAATCTGATTAAAATATGTGTACTTATCCTGATACTCTTTCGAAATACTTTTGATATCTGGAAGTTCCATCGTAATATTTTTTGCTGCTGCATTATTATTTGTCACTACCAGCATAGTATATTTTTTTAATTTATCATCAATCTCTTTTATCGTGTTGTTATATCTGTTATAAGAAATTATACCTATTTCCTTAACAAAAACATCATCCGGCTTCTCATATTCACACAGAGCTATTGCCCTCTCCACTACATTAGCTGCAACAACGTCTCTTAGCAATGTCGTTTTTCCTGTTCCCGGAGGTCCATTAACTGAAAACACCGGCGTATACCCTTCCTTTTGGTTCATCGCAATATTTACAGCTAGCTGCTGCATGCTTCTTAGTGAATAGCCACTTGGCCATTTACCATATGGCATTGTTTTCGGATCAAATATTGCAAAAAGAGCGTCCTTATCATGTTCTACATCTATGCGCTTATCCGAATTATGATTCAAATATTGTTCCAATGCCTGACCATAATTTTGTTTCGATACGTTATTAATTACATTTTCCAGATCTCTCACATAAAAACTATTCAATAAATCATTTGCTTTGATCAGTTCATCAATTTGGCGGTCTTCCTCTTCAACCACCGCTGTATGTTCTTGAGACTGATTATCTTTTTTCTCACCAACAACCCTGTCTATTCGCATCCAGCACCCTGAAAATTCTATATTCCAGGATAATTCACTCTTTATCCTATTTACTATCTGCCTGCATTTTTCATAGTCCACCACTTCATCCCATGCAAACAATTGCATAAATAATCTTGTTTCATATTCATGAAAATCATCATCCCACTGATTAAGTTCTATCTGTTTTTGTTTTACCCTGTTAATTGCCCATGGAAATGACGATATTCTAAAACTTGTTTCATCAAATTTTCCATCTGCCTTTAATCTAAACTTACAAAAACAACTTGTTTCATTACTGTCATCTCGGAACTCTTTTTCTGCATTCATCTGTTTAGCAATCACATCTAATGCACTTTTCACCCTAAAAATTCCCAAATACACTTCATAATACCGTACACAATTATTTTCCTGAATTGTTGGATTTTCCAAGTCTGGATAGTCACATTCCCGTGCTATCTTAAATGATTTTATTTTCTCGTTGTGCTGTTCTTCCAGTATATAAGGATAAAAATTCTCTAATTTATGCCAATATAATAATGTATCGTTATTCATAAAAACTATATATTCCTTTCTTGCAGCTGATTTTGTTCTCATCTGACATAAGCTGTACAACTTAAATTTTATCACATTCTACCAACAATTTGTTTTTTATTCAAAACGTTTAATAGCCACTCCTTGTATCGGACTGGCTATTTAAAATCAACTCTATTAAGTTTTCACTTATTTTCTTTTCCCTCATTTGCCTTCAACTTCTTTATGACTATTCCATTTTAAATACGCTATCTCGAATCTTCTGTCTTACACTCCATAAATACTATTATTCCAACATGTTCAGCAGATTTTTTATCTGCTGACACCATAAGAGCAACACACGATACACCTAAAGCTGCTATAGAACTGTATATTGAAACTACTTCCATTATCATTTCAAATGTGCTTTTTTCATGCTGTTTCCTTGCTGTGACAATATTTTCAAATTTATTGTATACTATTTTTCATTAAATGCCATTCGATATGACGTAATTTATATTATATTTATTCTTCTTTTGTAGTTCGATTATTTATTATTTAAGGGTTTCCTCCTCGGAAGCCCTTAATCTGCCACCTTTCTCCTGTTCTAGTTTCTCCATAGCCTCAGCATCATATAATACGTTATCAAGAACTGTCACTGCAATCTGTTCTTTCTGCAATGCCTGTCTGATGTTCTCACATACAGCGTCTGCTCCCGCTTTTATTTCAAGTTACATCACATCAGGCAGACGTGATCCAGACCGTTCTTCACACATGCAATCTTGACTGCTGCAATTGCAAGTTCCATGGACTGCTCTGTAGTAAACTTACGTTGTTCAAGTTTTCACCAGCTTTTTCTTCACCATGCACCGTTTCTTAAAAAACGAAATGCCGTAACAAAGAATTTGGTCGTAATCATCCTCATACTCTTTTGCATACATCCTGTCATCAATCTGCTGCAAGGCAGCATCGCACTCACTTTCCAGTTTGTCCAGAGACTTCGTATACTTCGCTTCGAAAACTGCCACCCGGCTATTGATGGGATCATACACAACCACATCACTGCGACCTTCACCATGTTCTTTGTTAGAATCTACCATATATCCTGCCCCTGTAAAAATACCTGCAAGAAACGCATGATAAAAGTCCTCTTTATAATCATGGTAGCTGATAGTCCTTCGCAACAACACATTCATCTCTTTGGTAAGGTTCTCGCTGTCACCATTCCACACGGCATGAAACAGCGTACTCCTGTCACATTTTTTCGTGCTGTCATCGAACCATTTGACAACAGTCGTTTCAAAGATTTCCTTGATTTCAGCGTTTGGGATCATAAGCGCTACTGTACCATCCGCCAGCTTACCATTATAATCTTCTTCGCGTGCTTTTGTCAGATAGCCGGTAAGATACAGCATACTCCAAAGATTCTCCTCTGAAGAATGCAGATAATCATAAGTCAAGTTCTCATCCACGCGCTGAACAATCGTACCTCCAGCCAGCAAAGTTTCCAGTTTCCCGGTGATATTGCTTCCAGCATAATCAATGAATGAGCGGATAACTGCATTATCACTCGTATTCTTCCAATAGCTGACAGGCTTTGCCTTAGGATTGCGCTGTAACTCCAGCAGATAATTCATCACGTCCCACGGACAGTAAACATCAAAATCACCGAAGTGGTATCCGTCATACCACTCCCTGATGCTTTCTGCTTTATCCAAAACGTCCGCATCTTTAAGAATCTGGTCTACCTCACTTTGAACAAAGCCAAAATACTCATTCAGCCTGGAATCTGTAATCGTGTCTGAAATAAAATTATTTGTTCCGGTAAAAATGCTTTCCTTTGCAATTTTCAAGCATCCCGTAATCACAGCAAAGCAGAGTGCCTGATTGTCCTTCAAAGCCTGCATCAGACCCTTCATGACATCTAACATCTCCTCATAGTAGCCATTGCGGTTTGCCTTTGCCACAGGAACATCATATTCGTCAATCAGGAGAATCACAGGTTTGCCATATTGCTGATACATCAATCTCGTAAGCAGCATCAGGCTTCCTTTCATATCCTTGGCCGAAGCCGTACCCTGTATCAGTTGTTTTACGATTTCTTTATCAAAACTATCTAACTTGTCGCTATCCAACAGATACAAGTGCTTCTTATACAACTCCGAGATGACAAGTGTAAGCATATCGTATGCACTGTTAAAATTCAAACCATCAACCTGCCGGAACGAAACAAACACAGTCGGCCACTGATTCATCCATTCCATGCACAGTTCATGCCTCTTTGCAATCTCAAGTTCCTCAAACAGTGCCTTGTTGTCCTTCCTGATATCAAAAAAGCTTTCCAGCATACTCATGCCAAGTGTTTTACCGAACCGCCTAGGGCGAGTGATCAAGGTTACTTTTGTTCCTGTTGTACCGAGAAGTTCGCCTATCAGACCTGATTTATCAACATAATAATAACCATTCCTGCGGATTTCCTCAAAATCAGACACCCCAACTGGAATACTCAACAATTTCATCTCTACCGCTCCTCCTCCCTTGGCTTTGCGCAGATTTTCAATGTTTCTACATTATCTCACATAAAAAGAAAAGGTCATCAAAAAATGACCTAATTCTCTGATATCAGCTCCTATACATCCATGCTTTATGGTTTCACTGACACATAAAAATCAAAACTGTCTGATAACAAATAGTTTGAACAATTCTTTTCTCATAGAATTTTGGATATTATACCATAAAAATATATAAATGTCACTATACATCCTTTTCTGCTATCTTTCCTCCATTCAAAGTACCTATTTGTCAATTTTTTTGTTCCCCATACACTCCCAGTTCTCTCTCCAGATCCCTTATCATTCTCCCAAGTGGCATTGTTTTCATTCTCTCTGGCGTGATTTCATCACCAAAAATCAACTTCTTAACTTCCGCTCTTGTTAAACCGTTATCTCCCAATACACTTTTAAATTCATCCAACTGCGACGCATTATATGCCTGAGCTTTTTCCACAATTTCTTTAATTTCAATTTCATGTACCTGATATGCTTCCTGTATTTTTAATTCCCAAATGTTATTCTTAGCTCTGTTTTCAGCATGTATTTCAACGAATCCGGGAGTAGTTTCCAAATCAGGAAATTTAAACTGTATTTCATCATCCCAGTTAATATTCCTGTCGAAAGGCGAAGCAAAAATCTTTTTATTGGCACGCTTCACGAGATTACACGTTCCACATATAGGTACCAGATTATATAGACTCAGAGCAAAAAAAGGATATAATGACTTTGGATAAAAATGATCCAGCTGTGCACCAACTGAAACCTTTGAACGGCTATTTATGTAATCTCTGTTACAATAAGGACATACTGTAATCTTTGCTGCGTGCACAATCCTAACATTTACTTTTTTATCTCCTGCTATTGTCTGTGTTACCTTGGAAAATGTTTCACAATACTTTTTATATTTTTCTTTTATTTTCCGTTTTCCATTTACATTTATAGGAAAGCATTCCTGTAACATTGGGTTCTCATCCTGTTTTATATATTCATAAACACGTTTTAGTTCACTGTATGGTGCTAATACCAATTGCTTAAAGTCCTGCCCTGTCACGAAAAAATCCAGCGGAAAAAACTTTTTGCATCCATTTACAATCTCTGTTTTCTCTGCCTTGCTAAATTGTTTCTCAACACTGAAATAAAATATTTCTTCAATATTTGTCCCATATGGTTCAATCGATACCAACCTCTATTCTTCTCCCCTTATTCTTTTTATTTGTTCATCAATCATCTGTCTTTGTCTTTCTAATTCCTGTATCTTCCATTCTTTTGTGCTCTGCCTTGCTTCCTGCCATTCATCCAGCAGCTTTTTTAATCTGATACGATAAATTGGTTCTCCAATCTTTCCGATCAGAAAATTCAGCACTTCATAGGAATCGTCTGTTTCGTTTAGATATTCTACAAGTTTTGAATTTTTACCAGACTTTTCTTTCTCTTTATTTGAGAGAAAACAACTGATATCATTTATCAACTGTCTGCTGTATTCTCCAATCGTATAATTCATAAAAAAGTTTTTTGTTAAAAGCATATGAATATTCTGTCCAAATGTCTCGTCTCCTATATTCTGTCCATCGTCTATATACTTTACATCTTCCCGTAAAACATCCGAAATTATGAAAGGTGAATTGGTTGTCAAAATAACTTGAACTAATGAATCCTGTTCATTTTTCTGAATCATCTGCAACAATGTCATTAAATACTCCCGCTGCCATTCCGGATGATAATACAGTTCTCCTTCGTCTATAAAAATAAGTGCTGCTTCGCCTTCCAGCAAAGCTTCATCTCCAGTAAAAAAATCTTCTTTCAAATATTCATTGATTTGTCTTCCAACCTTTCGATATCCAGCTATAAACCAATATAATCTCGCTAAAAAAACAAGTTTCGAATACTGTCCTGACGAAAGATATCTTAATGCCACTTCTGGTTTTCCTGCATACTGTTCAAGTATTCTCTTTAAATTTTCCTGATCTGCATACATCTCTTTAAGTTCAATATCTTCTAATTGCTCACCATTTGAAGCATTATAAATATAAATTTTTTTGTCACTTGAAATATCCAGATATGCCTCAATCTCGCTTGTCGGTATACTATAAAAAAGAACCATCTGGTAACACAATTCTTTATTTGTCACTTTTTCATCAAATATCAAATTCCGTTCTTTCTGATTTTCTATACTTAAAGCTATTTTCCTCTTTTCAATCAGGCTTGAAGCCTCTGAGAAATCGCATTGTCTGAATCCATTCAAAGCCTTTGAAATTTGTATTTCTATTACACTTTTCTTTGTATATTCCCCTTTATCAGACCAGATTGCCTCATTTGTTCTAATCTGCTGTGAAAAATATGCTACTTTACACATATCATTTTCACTGCCCCAGACTCTTTTCTGATATGGTTCTACCTCGCCTGTACATATTTTTATTTCTTTCGTGTTAGATAAAAAATAATGCTTCTCACCAAAATTAAAGATAACAAAAAAACGTGTTCCTGTATCTAAAATTTCATATTTTTCATAATCATATTCCTCAACATATCCTTCGGTACACGCAATTGATGATTCATCTATTATCTTAATCAGTTTAAAAAATGTTTCCCTCAAAAAATCAATGATACTTGTTTTTCCCGTTCCATTTTTCCCAACGATACAGGATAGAGAATATATCTCTTCCCCATAAAAATGAGGGAACACATTTTCATTCTTTTTTGTGTTTTTTAATTGTTTTTCTCCTAATTGCAGTGTAAAAAGGTGATCCAGATCAAATACCTGCTGCGTGATTCCTCTATAATTCTCCAGATATAGCAGAGAAAATAGCATTGGTCTATATTTTAACTTACCAAAAGAAGTGTCCTCTGGCACCCCTTTTACCATTTTTTCTATGCTTGCTCCTATTTCTCTTTCTTTGTATTTCTGTAGCCTCCAGTCATTTTTCTGGAAAGCAAATTTCATAAAAAGCTTATTCTTACTTTTTATTTGTATATTTCCGGATTCTAACACTATCTGAAATCGTAACTGATTATCCTGAAAGAAAGACCGGTGATCCAGCACATCATTCGTCCAATATGCTTCCGGTTCTTTAAATACTTTTATTTTCTTTTCCTCTAATGCCAAATCTAATGTATTATATTCCTGTCTTCCTTCTCCGTTTTGAAGCAACTTATAATTAATTAAATTCGCAATCATTAGCGAATCTAGATAAAAGAACTTTAACTCAGACTGTTTTTTCTCTATTAACGTTGCGTTCATAATAATTGTTGTGATCTGATGCCGATATATTTCGTTATTCAATATCAAAAACAGCCTATACTGTTTTAAAAGCGTCTCCACAAGTCCTTCCGGCAAATTTCCTATATAGGAAACTATTAATTTTATTCCATTGTAAGCATAACCAAAATCCTGTGGCGTTCCTGCATTGCTGATATGCGAATACAATGCTTCTGCGATTTTCTCATAGTATTTCTCTAAGTCCACATCTTTCGGATAATACTTACATAATAATACGATTGCTTCCTCATTATCTTGAAATTTTCCATAGAATTTTGCATAAAATTCCACAAGACCAAGATAAATAAATTGCCAGACCTCATTTATACTCCAATTTTCATCAAGCTTTTTCTTTTCTGTCTCCTGAATATGATATACAGCCCACGCTATATGTCTCTGAGACAATAACTTTATAACAGTGTCCCTATCTTCTTTGAAAAATATTTCATTAGATTTCAATAATATCCTAAATGCCTCTACAGCAAATACTCTTACACAATTTTCATAGTCATCTGTTACATAATTTTTCTCATGCTCTTTTTCTATCTGCACTTCGTTAATTTTTAACACGGTGTATAAAAAGCGTAATATATCACTATTGGTCTTACATTCATCTGCATTCCAATGTTCCATCCCTTGTAAGCCTTTATCGGCAAATTGTTGGAATAATTTTTCAAATTCTTGTATATTAATTATCATAATGCGCTCATTCTTTTTCTATTGTAGTTTAACATTTACTTGACTTCTTTTTCTTCACCATGCTCTTTGTTGGTATGTAACCTATGAAATAATATCTTCTCTTAATAGTCCTTTTCCTCTAATCTGTCTTGGCATGACCGAATTCAGCCAGTTCAATCTCTCCAGCCTGGCAGTTCTTATTCGTAGAATCATAGGAAACATAAATACGTTCCCTTCGATTCCTCTTTGTATTCCATTCATTCAGAAAGCCTGTACTCTTATCCTTAGAGATGCTCATAAAGAAATCACTTACTGACGCATCACTATAGATCTTCATACCAGAACTATACAGTGGATGATTGTATGCATAATCCGGATGATGCTGTGCTACATTGCTTTCTTCTACAATAGAGTAAGAGGAAAGGTCGAGCAGTAATGCCATATCCCTCTCAGAAAAGAACTGTCCAAGTAGCTTGTCTAACGAATAATCCGATACGATCTTATGTATTACAGCATATGTACCAACCCGCAGACAACTGCTGCGCTCTGTTCGTTCTTCCATACCTGCTAAAACTGCATCTGGAAAATATTTCAGAAAGGCTTCATTAGGAATCATCATAGTGTCATCATCCGCAGTCTCTTGTCTGTCCAGTTTAAATGCTGACATGACTATCCATTTTATCTACCAAAATATTTCAAATTTTGTTTAATTTCATGCTGTTTCTCTTCGTGAATGCTCTTATAAGAAATATAAATTTCCATATTTTTTAGAATTTCTCTGAGATCCTTTATAATCTCCTTATCTCTTGATTTCAATTCCAACATTACCTTTTTCTGTGATGGTGCAATTGCTTTTAAATTATCATATCTTTTCCAAATTGAATTTTCAAAACAGGTTTTTCCATTCATCGATATTTTATTAATTTCTTCTGCCAAACTAGCTGTACCACATAGACATCCTTTATTGTATATTTTTATCTCCTCAATAATTGCAACACCCACACCATTATTCTCAACGTTAATGGCAATCCTGTCCTCTAAATCCACCAGATTAAACGTAATATAAGGCAACACACTTTGCTCTGTCATTTTTTTCTGAACCAAAAAAGTAATAATTGAAATCAGAACAGCCACTATGGCTACCACTATGTCAGCATCCAAATAAAAACCTATTTCTCTCCACGGAATTATAATGCCAAACGTAAATCCTATTATAAATCCTAAGATAGCCTTTATATTTTCCATTTTAAAACAAAATTTTTTCATAATATCCAATTTCCTTTTATCTCTATCTGACTCTTTTTATCATTGATCTGGTTTACACCATATATCCCAGTGGAATTTTTCACACTTCAGTAAACATTACCCCAAAAGATTCCACAACTGGTAATGTATTCACATGCTATATTTTTCAATCAAACACTCATGGACTTTATTTTTTTATCATAATTGATTCCAACAAGTAAAATGTCTTCTGTATACTGAGCAAGTGATTCCGGGTACTTTTTTTCTTTAATCTGGCGAATTGCTGTTTCAGCGTTTTTATTCCATTTTAATTCAACAACCAATGACGGATAAGAATTCTTGTATTCTGATTTTGGTATAAAAACAAAATCTGCAAATCCTCTTCCTGTCGGCATTTCCCTAACTGGCTTATAGTATTGCTCCATTGTGCTCAAATAAGCTATTGAGATTACACAGCTAAGCGAATTTTCATCATTGTATGAAATTGCAGGAATGTATTCCGTATGTATTTTCCCAATCATATCTGCAACTGTTTCTTCCTCCATGTCTAATGCAGCAGCCAGTAATTCCTGCGATTTTTGTCCAAATATCACTAGTTGAGTCCACGCTTTATCCCTTGTTGCATATATGAATTCCTGCCTTATTTCCTCATTTGGAATAAATGCTTCTTTTTGTAACGGATCATATGCAAGATATCCAAGATGAATCAAAAGTGTCAATACATCATCTTTACTTTTTAAATTGACCATATCGTTTTGAAACATTAATGGATTTACTTTAACAAAACTGCCTGCTATCATCTCTATAATAGCATTTTTCAGACCATCAAAATTCATATTGATAAAAGGAATAATTGATTCAAATGTACTCGTCTGTGACCAGTAACTTCTGAACTCACATCTTTGTATAACACTTACTACTGCTTTCGGATTATATACATGCTGTTTTCCAAGCATATACCCATCATACCAATATCTTACCTTGTCATAATTCATGTGATATTCTTCACATAGTCCTTTTACTTCCGCTTCTGTAAAACCAACATATGGTGCGAGTTTGCCGGCACTGAGCTTCGTATATTCGTCAAAATTGTTAAGTGCCGACTGTGTTTTTTCTCTCTTGACCGGAAGTATACCTGTCATGTATGCCAGTTGAATATATTTCGTAGGTTCCGTACCTTTAAAAAGACCACGCATGAAATTAATATAATCATGCTGCACCTTTTTGTTCATTGCTTCATCCCTTATTAATACATCCCACTCATCTATAATGACAATAAATTTGCGTCCAGTATTCTCCTTGATTCTTGACAGCGCATCCTCTGCTATAATACGCAGAAAGCATATTGGCAGTAATTGATTTTCCGAAACGTCTCGGTCTGCTTTTACATATATATCCATCCGTAGTATCCAAAACCTTGTTAATCTCTCCGATAAATCCTGTCTTATCTACATATATCTGTGAATTTAATGCAACCTGAAATGCACTGTTATCCAGATTTACAAATGTTCCCATATACTTTTGCTTCTCCTGCTTTCGACTATATCTGGAACCAATCAACTATGTTCTTCCTATAAATTCTTCTCTATTTTTTCTATATCATCTTTTAAAATAAGATAACTTCTTAATTCACCATCTGATGTCTGATTACTTTGATCCGATATATATTTTATTTTATCTTCCAATTCTTCTATTTGTGTCCAAAGTTCTCTCTCATTTTTTTCTTCGCAATATTTTTTTGTCTCTACAATAGCTCTTTGTAATCTGGTCTTAAAAACATATGGTCTGACTTTATTATCCTGCAACAGATTACCCCATAATGTTTTCATCAGTTCTGCCATAATAAATCTCCTTTCCGCACGAAATTAATCTTTCAGCTTTATCTAACCATATTTCAACGTCTTCCCCTGTCATCTTTTCAATATGCTCAGATTTTCCAGTTATATACAACCGGTTCATGTACAGCCTCTCATATTTATCTATGGGAATATCGCATCTTCCTTTTAATAAAGAATTGCATACTTCAATTGCAGTTACCCTGCCATATACTCTTTTCCCCATAAGGAAGTCAATTGCCATGGCTGCATTACGGATAATGGAAGCTAATACAGATAATTCATATGCAACATCAAAATATTCATCTCCCATTCTGGCTCGTATGTCCTTACATATTATACTATAATCATTCAAGTCCTGCATTGTTCCCTTATATTCGGGCAAATTTTCCAAAATATTTTTCAAAAAACTCCTTTTGGAATATAACATTCTGCCTTCCTGTTTTATGTGCCATAAAAAATAGGAACCTTTTTGAGCCATTTCCTCTATTTTATGTATTTCATAAAGTGAAATCCACTCCAGCGGAATTCCCATATTCTGCGATAACTGTAATTTCATTCTTTTATATTCTTCTTCCTTACATTCCTGCATAATTACTAAAATATCAAGATCACTATATTGATCCTGTTCCCCTCTGGCATACGAACCAAACAACCAGATTTCTTCTATTTTTTCCTGCTGTTTTATAGAATATTCTTTTCCTTCTATCTGGAATAAAATCATCTCTCCACCTATGATCTGCGATTAATATATCGAAAAACTGCTGCCACAAAAAATCCCACCAAAATAACACCGATGCCGCCCTCGGTCACAGATGCAATTTCGTAAGCAGACGGATGTAGAAAACTATAATTGGCAACCGGACTCATTGTAAAAAAATTCGAAAGACTGATATAAAGTCCATCATACCAATTTAACGACGTGCCATCCTTTTGTATGTCCATATTCTGATATATCACCCAATATACTCCTACAACCAGACACATGTTTACAATCAAACGACGCAAACGTTCACCATACCCCCAAAGCACCTTATTCAATTTGCTTAACAGGTAATGAAATAAGCCACTGCATGCATCCCAGATATTATACTTCTGATAATATCCATTATCCTCTGTCTGTGAGTGATAAAACTTTTTCAGATAATATCTCTCGCTTGCCTTCTTCTCTTCAAAATAATAATTTCGAAAATTATCGTCATCTCCGGCATGCAATGCTTCAAGGCCTAAATTTCTACACAAATCCCGTGTTAAGTTATGCCATTTCTGTGGCAGATTATTCTTAATCGCATTAAATGCAATATAACATTCTTTAAAATCTGCATATTGAAACACACAATTTATAAATGTTGCTTCATCAAAGTTACAGTCAATAAAAACTGCTCCGGTAAAGTCACAACAATCAAATGACGCCTCTCTGAAATAGCAGGAAATGAATATCGAATGTGCCATATTCAAATGGGAAAACCTACTTTTTCGCAAGCCAAGTTTAGCAAATACGCAATTATCAAATTTTACACCTTCGATAATTGCTTTTTTGTCCCAGCGATAACCAGCAAATACAATATCCGTATATTCATTCTGGCTAAATGTTGGTTTCTCTGTAATGTCTTCTGTATATACCTCATTATACAGCTTCTTATTTTCAAAATATTGTTGCATAACTCATTCTCCTTAGCAAGTGCGTATATCCGTAAAAACTTTTCCCTCTCTATGCTACTGACAGCCCTATAATTTTCTCTTAATTATAAATAAAGTGTATAAGCTTTGATCTTTTTCTCAACTTACACACTTTACCCCTATTTGTACAAATCCTTTCTTAGTCGGTCCACAAGAATATTAAATTGTTCTTCACTTTGCAAACGAATAAACTTATCTACTTCCGCGACAAGCCCCGCGTCGTTTGAAATCAATTTCAACTTAGGAATTGCCATTTTCAAATCATTTATCGCATTATTTCTGTTTTGTTCATTTGATAACTCCTGTATATTATAGCTTGCAACATGTAAAGAGTATCTTGCCTCAGTTGGGAAAAGTACAATTTGTGCAAATATAATTATGGATTCGTATTCTCTCTTTTTTTCATCAAAAATATACTTTCTCTTATCTTGCATTGGCTGAAAAATAAGTGTGGATAATATCAGCGTTATTACAGAAGAACCTAATATACTAATAATTATGGTTATTACATTATCTGTGCTCATTTTGGCTGTATCTAATTCTCCCTTCTCTTATTATCTAAAAATTATATCATAAAAATGTATAAGTGTCACTTGCTTAATTATGCTTTTTTCTTTACCATTCAGCTCCTTATTCATATCCAAGTGCCTTTTTTATATACTGATAATCGCCTACCTTTCCCCTACTTCTTGTCTAATCTAAATTTAATATCCTTAACTATTTCAGATTTATGAAAACTTTGATATCTTTTGGGACTAATTTTCATATGGATTTGTGTAATCAATTCTATCAATTCATTATCAATTCGCAAATTATTTCCAAAAAATCTTGATCGGTAGTAAAATGTCAACTTCATTAGAGCAATTTTTAAAATATCTTTAGAGCCCTCGTTTCTTATATATTCTCCCAATATATTTTGAAAACTAACAATTTTTAAATCACATTTTAAAAATGTCAACATAAATATTTCAAAAGATTTTCCCTTCTTATTTTTTATCAGTTCATTAATTGCAGCTTCTAATTTCGGGGTTCCGACATTCTCAAGTATCATATTTTGTATAGCAATAGGATAAAGCAACTTAGTAATATCTATCATCTGAATTTTTAATTTTTCAAATTCTTCTTCACTTTGAATTCCTAGATGCGATTTTTCATTTTCAGTAAGTTCATTATATTTGAGTTCTTTTCGCATATAGTCAAAAATCTTGATCAGCATTGAATAAAGCATATTCATACCATACATATAATACTCTAAATGTTCTATTTTATATTTGTTATCAAGCAATTCTGCATTTTTCAAAATACTACCATACATATGTAGCAGTACAAAAAAATCTTCTGCCTCACTTTCCTCTATCTCTCTCTTATTAATCTCCGTTGGATTTGTCTCTATATATTGATTTGAAGTGTCACTAGCTACATCCAACTCCTTTTGAGTAGGTCTATTTTTTGTCACGTTAGAAATCAACTGCTCCTTATTCATCTTAAATTCTGCCATAATTTGCATATCATTCAAATCATCAACTAAATCAATGTTGTCAATTACTATGCTCATAATATCATTAGATAAATTTTCCAACAATTCTGTACAATTTTGATTAAGACCCGAATAAAAGCATATTTCATTTCTAAAATAGCTTCGTTTTCCTTTCTTTGTTATCTCATCAAGAAATTCTTTGTTATTGTAGGCATACTGAGCCAAAAAATACTCTAAAAAACTTGTATGACTAAAAACAATATAGTTCCCCGAATAAGATAAAATATTCTTTTCCAAAAATAAAATATCAAACCTGCTATCTGACAGTTTGTATCCTTTTACCTTATGGTACTCCTCTACTATTTCGTCAAATTCTTCTTTACTAAAATAGTATTCATTTTTTAAATACATTTCGTGCGCAATATGGCTCAAGAAATTTTGTTTTAATCTAAATCCATATTCACTACGCAATGACTCCTTGGGCGATAATTTTTCAAGAATTATCTCTAAATAATTTTCCATAACAATTGCCTCATTTGTAGGGACAAAATTATTATCTTCATCCCATATAACCATAAAAATGGCAATGTTAAATGGTGTTTTTGCAAAATTTATTTGGTTACAATAAGCATCTATTTTATTAACAGTATCATCAACATCTATAATGTCTTCTCTGTTATCAGCCCATTTAGTAACCATTTCTCTAATTTGTGATTTTCCTATATATTGAATATATATTTGTTTAAAAATAGCGCCATAATCAGGAATCTGTTTCACATCAAGAGACTGAAAAAAATCCTCTTGTATAGTTATAACAAATCTATTCTTGTTATACTTTTCAATAAATTTATTAATCCACAAAGTATGATTTGAATTATCTGTTCTAACATTATAAAAAACAATATTTTTCCTGATTCTATAAGTTCCATAATTTCCGTTTTGCTTATCGAATCATCATCCAATATATTATCATGAATGAAATAAATTACACTTTTTAATATTTTATCATTACCTTTAGGTAAATATTTTAAATTGATATAAATTGGGATAATTCCCTTTACTTCATATTCGCTTATATAATTTAAGGCAATTGTCTGAAGAATAGTAGTTTTTCCACTTTCTTTTTTACCAATCAGAAGTATATTATCAGATGAGCTCATAATATCTTGTATCCTGACTTCTGAATCCATATCTTCTTTTACATACTCAGATCTTGTTGCCAATACTGGTTCAACTAAAATCTGTCGTACATCTTTCGGCGATTTAGCATCCACTTCATTAATCATTGAATATTTTTCAGACATTTCGTAAAAGTACTTTCTTATACCCTTAACTACATTAAATTTTAAAAGGCATGTATCAGTCTTTGTGCAAATATCATAATCTTCTTCACCGTTAGGACAGATGTTTACAGCTTTATCAAATTCTTTTCTGTTTTTTGCATAATATGACCTTAAAAACACATTACATTTACCCTCATCATATTTAATGCTATGTATAGAATATCCATTATATCCATCTAAAGCACGGCCCTCTACATAATCTAATGGATATAATTTTCCTGCTGTACTATATATGGTTTTTAAGTTTCTTCGTAATACTTGTTTCAAATCTTCTTCATGAACATGTCCACGCAATACAATATCATACTTAGAAAGTTCTTTTTCGATTTCTAATTTTTCACATTCCTCCATCCAATCTATAGGGTGATGCATTAAACAAATTTTCAAATTTGTGTTTTCAATATCAGAATATAATTCTTTTAACTGTCTAAGTCCTATATACAAATTACTTTTTTCAGATATACCCTTACCAGAAGATCTCCATGCCGAGTCAACACAAGCTAATCCAACATTAATACCATTTATCTCTTTCTTACAACTATAACCTAATATTCCAAATTTTGCATCTGGCTGATTTTCCTTTACAATGTCGTAAAAATAATCCAATCGACTTTTGTATGAAGTGTCAAAGTTATCCATTAAAATCTGTATTCTATCCAAAGACTTTACCTGCAATCCATTCTCTAACGCCACTACTATTTTTCTAATGTCCACTTCATGATTGCCTGGTACGAATACAAATCTATCCTGTGATAAATTTAACGTTTTAAGCAAAGGCTCAACCAAAATTTCCTGTGCTATCTTCCACTGTCCCTCATCATCAATAGACCTATCACCTCTTTGAATCAAATCACCTGTAAAACAAATTAAATCTATTTTTATATCTTTATCTATCTGTACTCTATTAATATCATTAATCAATTTCTGGACAATTTCTTTAATTTCTAGAACATCTTTTTTTTGAATATGTGCGTCTGAAATATGTAAAATATTTAATGATACCATTTTTTATTATCCTCCGTTCTTTTTTGATAATTTTAGCATATATATATATAAGTGTATTATAAAGAGGAGCCAATCAATATGTCGACTATTCAATTGATGCTTTTAATTCTTAACGCCAATAGCAAAAAGGAAATTATTAAATTATTAAATACTCATCGCCGTACTGTAAAAAAATCCAAATATTGTTAGCTATTAAGTAAGTTCCAAAATTATTGTACAAAGCCATATAACTTTCTTGAACTTCGTTCATTGCTGCTCTGTATAAAGATCCACCTTCAGATACTGTTTCTTTCAGTCACCCGATATCTATACATTTTCTTTGGCTAATCCATATCTTTCCTCAATCATCATATCAATAATTTCTTTATAATCTGTATAAAAATTTTCTTTATCAGACATCCAACCTATTTTCAAGATAAATTGCAATATAAAATACATTCCTATACATATAGTAATTAAAGAAAGTATTACTCCTAAGCCTATTACCAATGGTGGCTTATCATCTACTAAAGTTATACTTATAATTTGATCATACATATTATTTGTTATAAATGTAATCATGACTGCTGCAGTTAAACTCCAACTTTCATGTGTCGGTTTCACTTCTCTAAGTTGTTGATTTAAATAATGACTAAATTCTCTCAATTCTCCATCTGGCAATTTTTCATATTTTTTCTTTACATACTTTTTCCATTCAGAATATGTTTCAAATCTTAAATTTTTCTCTATTTGGTTAATTTTTCTTTTTGATAATCTTTTTCGGCATAAATACGAATATATATTCATTTCACAAAAACAATCAAATTCATAATGCTCTTTTCCTAATTCATTTATACCTGCCCTTTTTTTCATATCTTGCGATAATCTTTCTTTTTTTCGTGCTTTAAATGCCATATATACACCTCTCGTGCTTGTAATTTTTAATAAAACGAATAATTATTTTAGCATAGATGTAGGCTATTGAGGAAGATTGCGTGATTCCAAGATTAGCAGGTTCTGTTCAAAATGTACTTGCCTCACATTTTCCATTAGGTATATTATCAGGATTTTGGGGTAAAAATGCAATAATAGTTTTTCCTACTGAAAGTGCATATTCATATTCCATCTGTGTATAACTCTTTCCTTATCATCGCACACATTCATATTAATTCTAACTAGTTGCTTATTTTCCATAATCAAACACTCTCCCTTTCCCACTTGATTCCCAAACATAATACTAATTAACTTTTTAGTATTCTGTTTCAATAAAAACTTGATTAATTGTCCCATTAATTATAACAATATTAAATAGTTGTTCTGTTTTAATTCCATATATACTCCGGATCTCAACGCAGAAACAAACCAAAAAGAAGTGATTATTATATGTTTTATATCTTAACATATATTGAAATTCTCCATTTTCGTCAACATTAATATCACCTATCATCGCTTCATACTTTGTAATAATTACACCTGCTTTTGATTCTTGATTTTTTCCCACACAGTGTCTTCCATCTCTTTTACAAGTTTTTCACTTGGTATAATATTTATACTTGTTGCCTGATTATCTGTTACATTTTTGAAAAAGAGTTTTAAATCCTGCACCCCGTTAGATTCAGATACATTTGTCTTTTGCTTTTCCAGATTTAGAACAACTTTTTTATCAAGTTCTTTTGCTTTCACATATCTATTAGATAGCTCTGAAGTGGATGTCAACTCTCCATTTATACATGTATATATATCATCAATATGTTCTCTAACCATATTGTCATCAACTATATTTCCCAATTGATACGCAATCACCTCGTTCTTTATATGCTCCTGTGTTTCAAATTCAACTTGGTCAATAATTTCTCCACATTCAACAAGACCTTCTTCCATAATTTCATGCATTCTATCTGAAATATTCCATAACGATTTAGCAGATTCCTCATCAAATGCATTCAACCTATTCTGTATCCCTTTACAAAACTCACCTGTCAATTTAATTAAAACCTGATTATTCAATTTGTATAAAGCAATTTGCTTTTCAATTAATTTATCAACAAATGATTTACTAAATATAATACGTGGCTCTTTTATAATCTCTATACATATATTTACATATTCTTCAATGTATTTTTCATTATTTTTTACTTCATTTTTGTTTATGTAAGCTGTTCCAAAATTTGTTTGTGACTCTGAATTGCCAGTTAAATTTTCCAACAAATTCTTATAGCCTTCTGAAAAATTCGTCAAATCAGCATACATTCGAGATGCTAAATATATTGGAAGATAAGGTTCTCCATTTGCATCTTTTTCGCATACTACTGGAATAAATTTTTCCTGCTCTGCTTGTCTATATACTTGTGGTGTTATTATTATGGCTTCATCTCCTACACCACCTATGCGCGCATCTGCTTTCTTTTTATATTCACTATTACAAATAATTAATACCTTATCAATTGAAGAATCATTCACCATTTTTTCCATAAACATATACTTGTCATGACCTAACTTCAAATTTTTGTAATCTATTACCACTTCTATTCCATCATTTTCTAATTTTTTTGCCAACTTTTCAACCCACTGTTTGTTTTCCTCGGGCACCCATGAATATGATATAAAAACCTTTTTTCTATTATTTATCATTTTGTCATCCTGTCCTCTATACGATTTCTCTTCTAAATTTTGTTTTATAAGTTTTAAATCCTACTCTTGATTTAAACAATCTGTATTTTCGCTATAATTCGCATAATAGATTCATTGCCTCGCCTTTCTTTATATGCAATTATTTTATAGCCAAATGCCATTTTCTACACTTTTCTTTCCGTTTTCATTTTACCTAACAATTTCAAATCTCAAAAAATGCCAACATCATTCTCCTATTTCTTCAATCACTTTTTTTATTCCTGCTACCACATCCATATATGCTTCGTCTTCATCTTCCCATTTATTAATCGCCTTTCCATCCTTTGGCAGCGCAACTAATTTTGCTAATGGAGAGCCTAACCAATCACAACTTCTTACAATAACAGGTACTATCATGTTCTGTCCTTCTTCATATAATTCCAAGGCTTTCGTCATCTCCGTACAATAACAATACTCAGATGCAAAAAAATCTGCACTCAACAGTAAAATAATTATATCTGCCTCAACCAAACTCTTACCTATTTCTTTATCAATATCCTTGCCTGGAACAAGTTTTCTATCATTCCATGTTTTAATCTTTTTGTTTCTTTTTAACACAGCCAAATGCTTATCCAGCTTTTCTTTATACTTTTCATCTTCGTGAGAATATGACATAAATACTTTTATAGAACCTTCTTCAGCCATATAACTATTATCCTCCCTTATTTTAAATTGCGTAACAGTTTGTTCTCCGCCTTTTTTCCCCAGTACTTTTTCATCATTTATCTTATAAAAAATCTCATATTTATATTTTAGATTCTGTACATCTAATGTTTGATCACAATCCACATAAGAACAATTAATTCCCTTTTTCAGCTCAGTTTCATCCGTTCTTGTGTAGTGCCCACAAGATGGACATTTTATGTCAAACCATTTCTTTATATAATGCTTTCTGTGCAAATATTGAATATATTCTTCTGCAATACGATTATCTACATTTAAATATTTAGCTATTTGTACGTAGTCTAAGTCGCAATCATTGTGCCTGGCTTTCCATTTCAACAGCTTTAATAAGTTTGCCATTTCCGTATCGCTCAAATTTTCGAAACATTTGTAATCCATATTTATATTCTTCCTCTTTCAGATTCTTATAAAAATGTACCTTTAAACATTCGGTCTCTGCAGCTTCATAAGTAATTCTTAAACGATCAAACTTTCCAAGCCAGACGACTTCTAATCTATTCACCCGCCGTGCATTTTCAATTGCAGATCTTAGAGCCATGTAGGATTCCGAACCGAAAATAGGCTCTCTACACTCTCTTCCCTTTAGTCGTGCACTTATTTTCTTACCATCACTAAATTTTAAATAGGTTACGACTCCCTCTACTCCTTCTAGCGTAGCACCTTCTTTTGCACCTAATAAAATATCTGAAATCAGTATATTCTCAGTAAATTTCTGAATATTATCCTTAATATTAAATATATTATTACCTGTTGCCTTCAATTCCAATGCTTCAACACCTAATACCTTCTTCAATCCATCTGAAATTTCTTCAACATAGCTGTCTAAATTCTGCGGTTTTGAACAAACCATTTTTTCATATATCTGTCGATATAAAGATTTACTCATTTCGCACAATGCTTCTTTATGTATATTTCCAAATGGAATAAATTGTATGTTAAACATCTCTTTTAATTGATCAATAAAATGTATTTTTAATCGTTCCGGCTGTTTTTCTTTATCAAACACATGCCGTTTGGGTGAAAATTTAATAGACAAAATTTGACTATTAACGTCCCAGTCAACTGGAATATAACTTAAAGTTTTTACTATACCACCCTTTCTCAATATAGAAACCTCTGTTTTAAAAATCAGCTGTATCTTTGCTATTCTTTGTAAATCATTTGTATAAATTGTCTTTACAGCAACTAATTTTTCATCATCTGCAGCCATATTTGCTATATTGCTATATGCACAATCATCTATATATTCATATTTATCCTGTAATATATTTAAAAATATTTCCGGTTTCATACAGTTTTCATTACAACTTGCGACTTGATAGATATATACCTCTCTTTGATATCCATAAAACAAACTTTCGAACAAGAAATTTTCTACATCCATTCTGGAAATCACACCCTGATTCACACAATCTGACACAAACTGGTGAAAACTTTTTCCCTCTCTAGAATATTCATGTGTCAATTTATTTTCACTTATAAAATTACTTTTTTCAGCTTTTAGAATATTATTTGTTATCCGTTCTGATAAATGAAAATTTTTGACCATATATTTGCTCCTTGTTCTATTATTACTTCTTAAAAATTAATTGTACCCTCGCATGCTCGATAAAGCCATTCGATATGACGTAATCTAACGCAGTTTTTAAACTTCTTTTGCAGTTTAGTCTTTTTCATTTAAGGGCTTCCTCCAAGAAGCCTGAATATTCTTGTGCGATTTCATCGCACAAGAATATTCAACTGGAAAAAGATTTATCTGCCGTATAAAATGCTGTAGCCAGCCCTCTATCGAATGGTTTTGTTGAGGGTACAAACAGCAAATTGAAAATGATAAAACGTACCATGTATGGACGTTGTGGCAAGGAGTTATTGACCTCTAAGCTTATATTGCTAAAGGGATAAGACGGACAATTGCGGAAGAACCCCAAAAGTCCGGACAGGTGTCTCAGAGAGCCCCGGAATAATCACTTGAAAAATCTATTGTTTTTTTCAAGTATGCACTAAAAATAGACCGGGTGAAAGGCGAGTGGTTTGACCTTTACGTAAATACTACATAAGCCCTCCTTCCACTTCTGGACATTTTGTCCAAAAGTTCCATAAACGCAAAAAGGGCAGCTACAAACCTTTACGGTCTATAACTGCCCTTGCGCTGTTATTATATCAAATCCTTTCAAACTTTGCATTATTATCTAATACTGCTTTCATTGAAATAACAATTTTCTTATTTAAACAATGACAATCCGTATAATATTCTATTTCCTCCTCCATAATACCGAAATGATTCATCCCTTTCCATAACAATTCACAATATCCATCTAGTAATACCAATAATGTGTTGGTTTCACCTTCACATTCTTTTCCCGAACGATCACGCACTGCAATCTGTTCTTCTTCATCCTTTCGAAGATATTTTTCTATCTCTTTTGGTTCCAAATGTGCTTCGCTTGATAAATAGCCATATAAGATTCCATAATTTTCGCCCAATTGTTCCTTTAAATACCCAACATTACTCTGTGTACGATTTTTTCTAATTTTCTCTTCGTCCTCTTCTACCAATAAAAAACTTCCCCATGCTAATTGTTCTATAATTAATCGTAAAATGAATACAACTTCTACAAAAAAGCCATTATTTAATAATAATGTTGCTGCTTTAAAACTAGTACTTAATCTTCCCAACGCAACAAAAAACAAATCTTTATTACTTTTTTGCACTTTACTACTTTTTAAATATTCGTCAATAATTTTAGTATTTCTTACAGCACAGTCAACAATAACATGTCTTACCATTTCATACTGACTATAGCTTTTTTCATCTGAAAAATCTTCAATATCCATATTTTCTAAAATATCTTCAAAATCATTATCTTCTTTATATTTGTATATCGCCGCAGCTATATATTTTCTCAATAGAGGTGATGCATCAATTTGAAGGGAATAGCCTACCCCTTCTAGTAAATATGGAATCAACGAAGCAATGTTATCATTATTTTTATACTTCTCACTTTCTATATCCGTTTTTAAGTCTTTTCTCATCATTAGCCTCCTTCATCATTCATCTAAAATAGTAATCTTACACTGCGGATGCTTGCTTAAAATACATTTGCACACTTCTTCCTTTTTTGTAACATCACATTCCGGCCTAAATCTCAAGTTTATTTCAGAAAAAGCATTTTCAGAAAAAGGTACCGATAATCTTTTAGTCCAAAATAACCTTTTACTTCCATCTACAGAAGCTGTCATAAGTTTTATTCTTACTTCTTTTTCATCCTCCCACACTTTCTCATATGCCACTCTATTCTCTCCCTTGCAAATGCCTGAACGTTTCTTTATTATTCCGATAATTTCTGGCTCAATAAACCTTCCACCATCCAAAACTTCATCTCCATTTTGAATAGATTTCTTTTATATCAGGTGCTGAAGAACTGACAATATTTCTTTTCTTACCCCATCGCATGATTCGCATCCACAAAAAACAATCTGCCACGCATCATATACAGCACTGTATTTTGCACATACACATTCGAAAACATACTACTAAGCTTTGCATTTCCCTTCACTTTCTTCATAAACTTATCTGCACTTGCTTTGTCTTTCAAAATAATAAGCTGCGAATAATAGTACTCCTTCCCCAACTGATCATAATCCCGTTTTATCTCCCTCAAATTTGTCAATGCATGCAAAATACTTGCGTAATCAAATTTTTCAACCAGATGTGCCAGCACTATCCATTCTTCTCCACGATAATCAATTCCATTATAAATTCTGTTATTTCCGAACACTTTCCAATTAGAATCTACTGGCAAAAGTCTGTCAATAATAACCGCAGCTTCCGTATCCATCCACTCACTTACCATTTCTCTGATCACAGCATCATCATCTGATTCTTCCGGTAACTGATTTGAAACTTCATCAACATCTTCCATAACCTTTTCCGGAATCCGGTTCTTCTCATCAATAACTTCGTTTGCAAGATACAAAAAATCTTTCATATTGCACATCCAAAAATTCTTCTGTGTAGTACTCCTAAATTCTTTTAATAATTCGAATCGCGGTTTGCGGTCAAATTTTTTATCAACCCAATCTTCTTTCACATCATTTGTAATCAAAATAACATCTTTTCCACACTCTGATGCATGATTCAAAATTTCCATCCAGACAAACAAATCTCCATACTTTTGCAGACCTGTCTTATCTTCCTGATCCATGTATCCTGGTGGTATTTTTTCTTCATACCTTCTTCTTCCATCTACCGATATTTGTGTCATTTGTTCGTAAGTAAGTTCTTCTCCGATTTTAAATTTTTCGTCGATCTGATCTTGTATTTCATCGCCTTGCGATGATAAATCCAGAATCTTATCATTAATCCTCTGTGTTATATCAATCTGAAAATCTTCCACTTTTGCTGAAAAAGCTTCCATTTGTTCTTTCAATATATCTACTGCCCGGTCTATGGGTTCAAAAATTTCCTGCTCTAAAAATGGATGCTTGTCCTCTCTGATAGTTGTCTCTTTCAAAGTAGTTAATATTCCTTTTAGTTCTTTTGTATCTTTCTCGAATTTTGTAACTGTAGATACCAGCTTCGGCACATACCCCATGTCCCGATTATCCTTGTCTAATAATGCCATATACGTTTTCTCTGGTTTTGCAGCCACTGTATCCTTGTTTTTGAGAAATTCAAAATATACCTGTGCTGGAAGCCACAATCTGTTTTCAAAATACGGAAACACATTCTTAAAAATTCTGTTTCTCGAGTCTTCGGAATAATAGTATAAATCAAGAAGTGCTGATGTATCAAAGACAATGATACCGTCATTTTTCAATATATCCAATATTCTGTCTTTTGTTAAGTAATAGTGTTCAAACAGATTCATTGCCTCGCCTTTCTTTATATGCAATTATTTTATAGCCAAATGCCATT
>ERZ791659.334-NODE-334-length-35150-cov-2.2624_pt1 | contig 35150 bp, 9 predicted proteins | sample MGYA00510053_ERZ791659 | MGnify/ENA primary metagenome ERZ791659 (study PRJEB30046, sample SAMN00715192) | human gut metagenome | study: EMG produced TPA metagenomics assembly of the A metagenome-wide association study of gut microbiota in type 2... | reverse complement strand
AAACGGTAAATGGATGAACCGTTTCTTCCGGTATCCACTCGATCTGGCGGGAAGTTGTCGTTCTTCCCAACTCACAGGATGTCCCCTGTACACGTTTAGGCAATGGTTTTCCTGCTTCCAAGGCATCAAATAAAGAAGGAACTATAGCATAACAGAATTCTTGATGTCCGGCTGAATTGGGATGATATGCATCATTTTCATATCCACTGGCCCAACGGCCTTTACCGTCGTCAATAGCTCCCAACGTATTGATACTCGGTAAATCCCATTCATGTATCAGCAAATTCAGCTTCTTTACATAGTTATAATCGCTTTCATTGTAATCGGCACGTGTATAATTATTGGCCATAACCGGTACGATTCCGGCATCCTCTGCTTGTTTGATGGCTTGCAACATGCCGTCACGATAACTGTTATAGGCCGCTTCGCCACGGTCATGTACACCTTCATTACCTAACGAAAGCCCGTAAATCACATAACTACTGCAATTACTCAATAAATCACGTTCCCATCGATCCAATAAATTAGCAGTTGTATTTCCTCCGATAGAAATATTTGAAGTCTTCCAGTCCAAACCGCGTCCTTCTTCATGACGTTTGGTCAGCAATTGAGTATACATATAAGCATATCCATGCATATCCAGTGTTCCCGATCCGTTAGCAACCGAAGAGCCCATATAGGAAATCTTCAACGCTTCTGTTTCACCGCAACTTACCGCATAAGTATATTTTCTCAGATTGACTTCTACATAAAATTCACCACCATTCATGTTGGTACGGATGTCTTCTAATGACATACCATACGATTCACCTTGTGATTGCTTAACCACCCGATTAGTACCCTTTATACGTTTCAAACATTCTGTTGCGTCCTTATTTATTATAAAATTAAACTTCGGATCACCACCATTCAATGTCAACCGTGCAGCCCATATGCCTTTACCCTGATACTCTAAAGGCAATCCTTTCGTTACATCAGCACCGGTAGAAGTGGAAGTCCCCACAATGTTCAAGGAAGTAATCGGCAAAATCTCATAGGTATTGTCGTACAGATCAATACTAATGCGTACAGGTCCTGTAATATCCGTTTGAATAGGCTCCCCATTTTCCATCAACGAGCCTTCAGCTTTCCCTTTACCATACACTACTTTTTTATCATTACCCAAGTCACGATAAAAACTGAATGAACCTGTCCCCTTTAAAGAGGTATATATTTCAAAGAGATTGGTGATGGTCCCCTGTAAATCAGTAATCATTTGCATCTCGGCATCTTCTTCTACAGCCGTACCCGTAAAATGAGCACTACCTAACTGACCACTAATATTTATTTCAATTTCATCAGACAGAGTTTTTTCATCATATACAATAGATGCGGTGACTTTCACCTTCCCATTAGTCTTCGGATACACAATTCCCTGATTATCAACGCGAGCTATCGATTCGTCATCTACACTCCATCGAATGGCCGGAAAGATGGCCCCTTCGGGCAAAACACGAGCCTGTATCTGGGAAGTCTGGCCAGACTCCGTAATATCTTGTCCGGTCAGAGTGATTGAAGTAGCTTTTATTACAGGGTCATTCGTACATTCCTCTATCTTCATAGCATTGATATGTGCAAACTTATCAGCATAAAGATCGATATTGAAACGAATACTGCCGTTAGCATCCGGATAAACAACATCCGATACATAAATACGATCGGTTGTATGGTTTATACCGTTCCCTCCACTATTTTTTCCCCCCATTTTATAAGTTCCGGTACTGCTATTCTCTCCAGAGAATGTAAAAAGTCCCATACGATCTGTTTCCGTATCCCTGCAACCAAATACATGGAAACGATAACCGGACTTCGGATTCAAATTATTGAAATCGATAATACCCGGAATATCCGTTCCTCCATTTTCAATAAAAATATAATCTTCTGTAGCTGTCTCAATGGCCAGATCCCCTAAAAGCGCCACATCCGGATTAAGCAAGCCACCATTCAACCGTCCGTTGGAACGGAAGCCTGATCCTAATTTCATCTCGACCCCGGTCGGTACATTGGCAGAATTTACCAACTTCAGCATCGCACCCTTACTAACAGTAAAATTATCTTTCTCAAAAGCGTTATTCCAATAATGATTGTTTACATCGGCTCCGATTGTATGATGTCCGTTCGTTCCGTCACTGCGTCCGAAGTCAATATAAAAATCTTGTTTCACAGCCAACGGATCAACCTCTCCATATTCCTCTATCTTCATTGCATTAATATGAGCAAAGCCACCGGATTTTATTGCTAATTGAAAGTCAACTTCCCCTTTAAAATCCGGAAAAATATAGTCGGTGACATAAATATCACCCGTGTTCTGGTTTTCCCCATTAGTTCCGATTGCTTTGCCCGTCATACGATAAGTGCCATGACTTCCTGTTGAACCGGTAAATGAAAGATATCCTATACGTTCTTCATCTCCAGTCTGCGCACGACTGCCAAACACATAAAATCTATAAGCACGATTCTTGTTCAAGTTTTTAATGCGGAAACTACCATTAGCACCCGCACCCTCAATATAAAAATAATCTTGTGTGGCTGTAGATATTGCCAAATCACCTAATTCTGTCTGGTCCGGTACAAGAAGTCCTCCATTACGAATACCATTGGCCAAAAACTTTTTAGTAATCTCCATAATAAATCCGGTACTCTCATTGGTTCCGCTCACCAGTTCCAATGTTTCTCCATATTCCGTTTCTATGGCATTGTTCCAATAATGCCCGTTTTGATCCGGCCCTTCCGTCACATTTCCATCCAAACCATTGTTTTTACCAAAATCAATATAAACAGATTGTTTCAACACACCATTATTTGTGTTTTTTACTGAATCGGCCGCCCTTGCTGAAAGCAACCAACCGATACAACATAGCAATAGAAATACAGTAATTTTCCTCACGTTTTTTGATAATTAAAAATTATGAATTTACAGGTCCGACAAATTATCGAAATATCTGCCAGACCTGTATAAGTCATTAAAATATTTTCCTACAGTCATTAAAATTAATTTCAAGGAATAATCACTTTTTGCGAATAAACTTCTTTATTACATTCTAATGATACGGTATAAATTCCCTTATGAAGATTACTCCCTATATGAAAGTTTCCACTCTGTTTTTTTTTGACTACAATTGATTTTCCCGACATATCAAACAGTGTAACTATGTCAGCCCGATAATCATTTTTCAATTGTACTCTAATTCTTCCCTCATCAGGGGTTAATGTGAAAAAAGAATTATCCTGATTTAATTGTGCAACACCGACTCCACTTGATTTTTCCAGAACAATGCTAACCGTTTGTTCTCCTGTCAAGTTTTGAGGTATTTCAGGAGTATCCATTGCAATGCCATTGAGCTTAAACTCTTTGATCCGGTTCCCTTCGCCTTCCAATTTAACGTTAAGTATCATGTTCCCATAGTTCAACCTGGTAAGTTCCAATGAATTGACTTCTTCAGGTAAAAATGGTTCGAAACGTAATTTTTCGTCCTCAAAACGCATACCTACAAGACCATACCAAACCATACGCAATAATCCGGTTGCCGACCAAGTCTGATGTTGAAGTCCCCCCCAATGGCTACCGGTCTGCCATCCTCCATCAGGATGTCCGTCTTTCGGATCATAAATTTCCCAAAAATCATTCCCACCTTTATTTAAACCAAGATCTACTAAATTAAACAGTTCGAATGTAAATCTTTCATAATCACCGGTTCTGGTACAAGCATCCGCATAGAAAGCATTTACAAATGGCCAAATCATCATATTATGGCGTCCCGGCTTTTCATCGCTGAATCGTTTGAAATGCGGATAAATAGAAGGCAGGCCAAATTTAGTAACCTGCATTTGGGATATTATTTTCTCTGCCTCCGCCGGTGATACAATGTCAAACAATATTGCAAACGAATTACCCAAACCTTCTTGGAATGAATGCAGATCTCCATTCTGATCGATCAGATAATTAAATTTACCGGTTTCTCTGTCAAAGAGATGGGTACGTATGTTAGTTTTTAAGTTTTCAGCCTTCTTCTCCATTTCAGTAGCAGTCTCTTCTTCTCCCAAAATAGTTGCGATATGTGCCAATAAACGATACGCCTCATAATAAATACAATTCGTACTTAAACATTTTATTTTATTATGTGCCGGATGACTGACAACTGCTCCCCCCTTAGAATCACCGGACCATACAGGCTCTTCATATCCGGCAATACCATCATTAAATACAGAAGGACCTGTAAACAGCCCGTATTGAGAATCATATACAGGGTTATTATCACGCTTCATTTCCTCCAACTGATGAATGGTGTTTACCCCACTCTTCAATATCTGGTTCAAAAACTCTTTATCGCCAGTCATCTGATAGTACATATAAGCACCTTTTACCCAAATTATCTTATCCCAATATTCTGCACCGATGTACTCTTGTTCGTTATCTTCCAATAAATGCAATAATGAATTCTTCGAGATTTCCGGCTGTAACAACGGAAAACCGTTCCATACATTAATAGACAGATCGCGTGTCCAGTTTCCATCATAACGGGCTCCCGCATTCAGAATACCATTTTGAGTCGTATTGATATTCACTGTCCATAAAGCTAATTCATAGGCAGCTTTCAGATCCGCATTATTAGATATGATTTCCGGTTGAACAGCCGGTTTTCCATAAACCTCGAATTCACGGATACGCGCCAATCCTTTTTGATACTCCGAAGGAATTTCCAATTTCAGGAAACGGCTGGCAAAAGGTTCTGCCGGTACACCTTCTTTACGCACCTGCATCGCTTCAAACGTTCCATCGAAAACCAATTTCCAATCTTCATCCGTACCGGCAAAGCTGCATGCATATACTTTATATCCTGTCAACCATTCTTCACTATCGATCAACGCGAACTTATTGATTTCATATTCCTGCTCCAGGTCGATCACAACCCAGCCATCCGTACCTTCTTTTTTTCCGAAAGCCCAAGGATTATTAGCATCTTCTCCATCGACAGCATCTGTATTTCCATCGATAATATTAGCCGGTGTTTCCCGATTACTCCAACTATTATGATAATCGACTATCGTTTTCCCTGTACTGACTATTTCTTCATTCAGTGGCCGGACATATGATCCGTAAATGTCTACACCATAAATACGTACATAAGAATCCCTGGTATCTTTTACCGGTACAAACTTAATATAACGCGCTTCTACCGGAGTAATCCGTTTCACTTTTGTATCCAGATCACCAACATTAGTCTCATGAATAATTTCTGTCCAATCAGCCTCTGCTGTTCCGGTAGTACTAACATATACTTTATATTCCGGAAGATTATAGACATCACTTCCCGTCTCTAAAATTCTTCCATCGCGAAAGCCAAATTTATTGATAGAATAAATAGCAGGTAAAGAGAATATTACCCAAGGATCATCACCTTTATACGCCCATTTATTACTCTTATTATTGTTTATTTCATCCTTATTTAACAACAATTTATAAGCATTCTCCGAATCACTTGCTTTCCCACTGCACGAATAAATATTCACGATTCTTTTTCCACGACCATCCAGAGCTGAAACAGAAATCAAATCGTCCGGTGTCACAATCATAGTCATTTTTCTGGTATCGATCGTAATCTTGAACGATCCTTCGTCATTCATGATAAATTTATAATCATCATTAGTTACACGAGAATTTTCGACATGCCGGATTTTATGTTCTTTTCCGATCACAACAGCTTCATTCGCCACTTCGGCATTCAAACAGTCAATCCATATATCATTCGGATTGGTTTTCAGCAAAAATTTAAAATCATTGCGTTTCATTTTTCCGGTCCATGTAAAAATACCGTTACCCTCATCATCCATCAAATAAGCTTTTTCAGCAGTCCAGCCACAGTCAAAAGCAGCACCTACCACATAAATTTTAGAAAACTCTTCAGCTTTAGCTATCAGAGTAAACAGGCATAAAAATAAAGTTAATAGTTTTCTCATAACATTTTTTTTTGGGGTTCATAATTTAAGATATAACACACTATTTTTAATTTACTCATCCGATGCCAATATCACTTTACAATAAATTTTCCATTTATCTTTTTATCATTAACACACATGTGGACAACATACATTCCTTGTGTTAAACCTGTAGTAGGAATACGATCCGTATTGTAAAGATTGGCCTTTAATACTCCCGAAGTATCTTTGTACACATCGGCCTTGGCAACAATGCCAAAACTGATGTTCACAGACTCACCTGCTTCCACTACAGTAGGAAGTAAGTAAGTCTTATCAACGAAAATATCCGATTGGAGACCTGTAGACTTCTTTATCACTACTTCTTCTTTCAATAGCAATTCATCTGCAGAAAAGCCTACGCTTATATCATAACTACCTTCGTCTACAACGAAAGAAACTTGATCCACATCATAGTAAGAAAAAGCATCCTCCGATAAAGAGAATTCTACTTTCTGCGATTCACCCGGTTTCAAGTATACCTTTTTGAAAGCCTTTAACTCCTTCAAAGGACGTTCTACCTTACTCTCCCCTTTTTTACCTACATATAATTGCACCACTTGTGCGCCGGCAACATCCCCTGTATTTTTTAGTTCACATATTACTTTCAAAATAGCATCGGCACCTATTGCAGGCTCTACAGTCATCTGTGACAGATTAAATGTCGTATAGGAGAGCCCATACCCAAAAGGATATTGTACCGTTTTTCCGGATTTATCATACCCGCGATACCCCATAAATATACCCTCGGTAAACTCTACATGTTTGTCATTATCCGAATCATAATAGCTATTATAAGTCGGATTATCAGCCCAGCGCTTTTCAAATGTCACAGGTAATTTTCCTGACGGATTTATGTCACCGAATAAAATCTCTCCCAAAGCCGTTCCACCTTCCTGCCCAGGATACCATGCCCATAACAACCCATCCAAATGCCGTATCCAAGATTGCATTTCCACATTACCACCGGCAGTAACCACACCGACAATAGGAGTGGTAGTCTTCGATATGACTTTCGTGATCAACTCTTTTTGTTTAGAAGGTAAAGCAAAAGTACGATCCCCGCCTTCTGCTTCACTGCCAGAGTCATGTCCAAAACATGCAATTACCACGTCTACATCATTCAAACTTGCTTGAAAGTAATCATCTGCGCCCACTTTCGTCCAATAAAAATCAATAATAGCGGCACCCGTCCCCTGATAATATTCTATTTTGACTGCATAGGTTTTGCCTGCAGACAACCTCATCTCGTAAGTCTTATATCTTTCTTGACCGGGATTCCAATCATCAATAACCTTTTTATCATCAATATATAACCGAAAACCATCATCACCACCAAGATGGAAAACATATTCTCCGTCTTCCATTGGTCGCAATTCTGCTGTCCAACGTACACTATAATTAGAAGTACCAATTCCCTCGACTCCCGTACCGTTCTGGAAATTAAAGTTTATATTGGCATCCACTTTCGTAGCAATCGGAGCACCTGACAAATCAGTATTATTGAAGTACTCTCCGTTAAAACCGTGTTCATCAGAACCGGATGCCACATATACATCATCATCCAAATGATCATATTCATCTATATATTTCACCTCAACACCTTTCTGTGCACCGACTGCTTTAATACCTTCATAAAAACTCACGTAATGGATAGGTGTAACTCGCCCGCTACCACCTCCGGTGAGATAACGCAAAGCATTCTGACCGACAACGGCTACCTTTTTTATTTTATCTGCTTTTAAGGGCAAAAGGTTCTCTTCGTTTTTTAAAAGGACCATACCTTCACGGGCCACATCCAAAGCTGTCTTTACAGAAGCCGGATTATCTTCGGGAATACTGGAATCCAGTTGTTCATTATCCATAAATCCGAATTTTATCATCGTTTGAAGTATATGTTGTACTTTTTCATCAATCACATTCATATCCAAATCACCCCGGTTGATGAAATAGCGCAAACTGTCAGGATTCATTTTCTCACCACCTGCCATTTCCAGATCCAATCCGCCCTGAGCAGCAGGTAAGCAATAATGAGTAGATCCCCAATCGGACATCAGAATACCGTCAAATCCCCATTGATCACGCAATACGGTACGAAGCAACCAAGGGTGATGCGTAGTCCACGTACCGTTCAAAAGATTATAACTACTCATCACACTTCCTACTTTGGCTTCCTGCACCGCAGCTTTAAAAGCAGGAAAATATATTTCATTTAATGTCCGCTCATCAATATCCGAACTTATATAGTTCCGGTCATATTCTTGAAAGTTAGCCGTAAAATGTTTGATAACAGCCATTACCCCATTTGCCTGTAGCCCATTGATATATCCTACTGCCGTACGGGAGGTCAGGTACGGATCTTCACCCATATATTCAAAATTACGTCCACACATAGGAGCACGATGAATATTAACTGCCGGTCCCAACAATATATTCACCCCTCGTGAACGGCAATCAAGCGCCAAAGCCTCTCCATATGAATGCGCCAAATCCTCATTCCAAGTAGATGCCAAACAAATACCACAAGGATAAGCCGTCGAATTTCCCCAAGTACCTACTCCTTGAGGGCCATCAGACATCTTCATTTGAGGAATGCCCAGACGGGGAATAGCTTTCGTATACATCCAGTCAACACCACCTACATACGATAATTTTTCACCTTTTGTCATCAAACGGACTAATTCGGAAGCACGCTCCCGCGGATCTGTAGAAGGTGTTGACGGTACTTCCGGAGCTACAGCAGGACCACCCGTCGGTTCACCGAAAACCTGTAAATTAGCCAATTGCACCCGGTCACCGGCATGTACGCTCGAAACTTCCAACAGAAAAGCAGTGAACTCCTTTTCCGAATCTATCTGAAATTTCATAGTGGTGTATCGCCCAGGAAAATTAAAATCTCTCCGTTCATCTAATTCAATCCATCCTTCTTCTGGATTATAACCACTTAAACTCCATAATTTAGGATCACGCTCAGAAGCATCATTGGCAGACGTCACCGTATAAGAATTAAAACGATAAGCTTTATCCAACACACACTGCACGTAAAAACTCGTACCCAATGCACAATATTTTGTTGTCAATTGTTTATCAAACAATTGCATAATCCCTTCATTTGTCCCCCCTTCCGGATAACCGGAAATCTGCTTTTCCAAATTCAGCCCTTCTGTCACATCTGCAGGGAAATAAGGTTTCTTACCCGCTGTATCAAAAGCGTAACCAAACAATTGCCATTCAGCAATCCGTATGTTATCAGTTCCGGTAGCTGTAAGTCGATAATAACGCGCACTATAGGTGCTGCTTGTTACAACACGGTTGTATGTAAACAGTGCCATATCTCCCATCCCTATCATCCGAGTAGAGGCAGGCCTAAACTGTCTCCATGTCTGACCGTCCTTTGAATATTCTACTTTCCATTTAGTTACGTCCACCCCTCTACCAGCATAGAGCAGCATACCCGTAAGTACCTTATCTTCTTTACAATCTACCGTTATTGTTGTTTCAGTAATTCCCGATACTTCATAAAAAGTATTTTCATTATTATCTGTCAGAAAAGCCAAAGTAGCATTTGAATGCTCTGCCATAATCTCAGCCTCATCCGTAAAATCATACGGAAAAGCAACTGTAACTTTACGAGGCTTCTCTATTTTCACAGAGGTAGCATGAATTTCAAATTTATCAATATTGGGGCCATTTTCAAATTCGGTACCCATTTTTATGACATTAGTACCGGCATCCAAATAGATATATGCAGAAGAAACCGATGTAGGAGGTGCATTCCAATCTGGAGAGTCGCTTGTACGTAAAACGATTCGTTCATAATCATTTACTTTAATATAAAAAGGACGAGCTGTACCTGTAGTAAATGCTTTTAACTCATACGTCCCGGCTTGGTCCACTTCTATATTCTCATACAAATAATAGGAATCGGAATTTATATGAAAATCATGAACATACTTATTTCCGGAAAAACCGGAAACTTGTTCAACTTTTAGCTCACCAAATAATTTTGCATCTTCGGCCTCCAAGATAATAGGAAGTTGTGCCGCCTGGGTTGCAATCCCCCAAAACAACACCGATAAAAGAGGAATTCTCTGTAATAATGTATTCATAATATTACAATATTAAATAAAAGATCCGGACGGATGGCCACATCCACCCGGATCTAATAAAAGTATCAAATATGTAAGTTAGTTAGTCCGTCACAATTACCTTGGTTCTATTTACAAGGTACAGACCGGGAGCGATTCCTGTTATCGAATTACGTCCTTCATTCAGCATAACAGAACGTACCAGACGGCCGTCAATAGCATAAATATTTATTTGAACCGCTTGTGAAGCAATCATTTCGATACCACCACTTATAGAATAAACAGCAATATTTTCTAAAGTTTTTTCGGTAACCATACCTACCGGGTCATCTTTAGTCCTAAACACAGGATAACCCTCACTTTCTGCTATTTTCCAAATTTTGTCAAAATCCCATCCAAGCGTTTCTTTATAGAATTCTAAAGATTTAGCATCGGCATCATCGAAAAGATCCGTCCCATTACGGTCATCCGTACTTTCCCAACCACCACCGACTGAAACTGTAGTACCAATAGAATAATTGTTAATAAAATGAGCCATCGATGCTCTATTTCCCCAATTTCCAATGCGGAAACGATGCCCGCCTGCAATAGAGGTTGCCAAATTCAAGCAATTCTGAATTGTAATCTCACCGTCACGGTCTATTAATCCGAGTATAGCACCTACATGACCGAACTGGCTCGTAATAGTTCCATCAAAATAACAGTTGCTAATAGTCGCACCACCATCAAAGGAAGCAGCAGAGATACCACCGGCCTGATGAGTCCTTGCTTTAATTGTACATTGAGCTGCGTAACAGTTTTCGATTATCACACCAGCCGAAACACGGGCAGCAATTGCCGAAACACGGTCTCCTCCTTCAATGTTACTGTTGCTGACATAGCAGCGTTCTATCTTTCCTCCATCTGCAATACCCACCAATGCACCTGTATTATCACCACCGACAATAGCAACACCGGTCATACCGAGATTCTTAATCACAGCACCGTCCATTCTTTTGAATAATCCCATCGTTCCGACATTCGAATCATTAAAATTCCACCCTTTTATTATATAGCCGTTACCGTCAAATGTACCTGTAAACGGATTCTCTTCAGAACATAAACCATTAAAAGTAGTATTTGCCAAATCAATGTCATTTGTCAATACATAATCACGGGTAGGGAAATTATCGATAGTCAACAAATCGTCCGCTGTCGTTATTTCAACAACTCCCTCCGCAGGAATCACTTTACAAATATAGGTTACCGGAGTAATTTCAAACCGATCGTCAATCCCTTTCACTGTTTCCATTGCTACAACAGATGAGCCGATAGCAACAGGAGTCAACGTTTGTTCTTCAATAGTAACAACTTTCGTATTATCCGACAATAATGACAGTGTGAGACCATTCGTTGAAATAAACTGTGGTAAGACATAACTATCCATTGAGAGATATAATCTTTCTGTAATCTGAGCCGGCTGAACTTCTATCCCGACATAAAGCCCTGTCTGAATTTTACTCTCTCTCTAACTGCCATTTCAAAACAGGATAAGACTCACCATCCAATGGAATAATCCACGTGCTTTCCATATCCCATTTTAATGTCTCGGCATAGAAAGAAGCAGTTCGAGCCTGTTGCAAGGAAATGTCAGCTCCATCCTGCCCGATTACATCTTCACTGATAATCGTAACAGCTTCTACCACATTCTTACCAATGCGGGTAGAAAGCAAAGAATAACTATTCTCCACTTTTATTCCTCCATCTCCTACAACCCGTTTGGGAGAATCGGCACCTAATATATAAGAAGCCAGATTCACACTGTTCTTCACAGAATTACCGGTTTCATCTCCACCATTTTTCAAACCTACAATACCGCCTGTCCTATTCCAGTTGCCCACAACGACACCGGAAAAATAACTTTTATCAATAGTAGCGTTGTTTATAGATCCAACCAAACCACCAGCCTGCCAGCCTGTAGTTTGTACATATGCTGTTGAATAACAATTGCTCATTAAAGCTCCGGAATTCAACTGACCAACTAACGCTCCAACATGATCTTTGCCAACAATACGGCTATTACCGACATAACATCCATCAATATTACCACCATTCATTTCGCCGATAAAACTACCGATGTGCTTGTTTTCTTTAGTACCGATCACAGAATTTTCAATACCCAAATTTTTTATCTCAGCACCGATAGTCGACAGGAATAAGCCTAATTTCCCTTCTCCGGCACGTTGAATATTCAGATTCTTTATAATATGTCCGTCACCATCCAGTTTTCCTGAGAAGTTTTCAATACCATTAAATGAAACATTTGCAAAGTCCAGATCGGCTGCCAATTTGAAACTGCCATCTGTTGCAGCAGTTATTCTTGAAATAAAATCTTCTGCCGTAGCAACCGGTATGATGTCCGGTATAATGGAAATACTAATCTCCGCAGCTTTAAAACCAGACACAGAAACAGATACGGTAACAGTTTCCAGATCGGTTATCTCAACGTCTTCTGTTACAGATATAATACTTCCATCCAGCTTCACTTTACTATTTGCACATGAATATGATAAAATACCTCCATGTCCGGAAGCATAATATTGGCTCAGATCGATGCTACTTCCCTTTCTTAAAGACAAAACTGGTATAGACTGACTCAAATAAATCAGAGAAGTAGTCGTTTCAGCCTCCTTCTGCCATGCCAAAACCGGATAAAGTCCGTCTATCCATTTCCAAGAACCATCATCAAAATTCCACTTCAAGTCTTCCGAATAAAATACTTCTTGTTTAACCCTCTCAGCAGTAACATCAATTCCTTTCTGGGCATCATTACCATTTGGTGCAGGCAACGTATTCAAAGCATAATTATTATTCAATACAGATTTACCGTCACGTGTACTGGCTATACGATAAATCTGATCACATTGCAACTGAGCGGCCAAATTGACACAATTTTCAATTGTAAGTACGTCATCACTATCCTGTAACCCCAAAATTCCTCCAATACGCTGATTTACAACTTCTACCCGTCCGGAAAAATAAGAATTCCGAATACTTCCGGCCCCTGCAGCAGATGTACCGACAAGACCACCGGCCTGGAACTCGCGAGAATAAACATTGGCAGCTGCATAACAATTATTAATCTGGCTACCCACTCCTTCATTACCTTCCATCTGTCCGATCAAAGCACCGACATGATCACGACCTGATATACTGCTATTAGCAACATAACAATTCTCGATAACTGCACCATGGCTCTGTCCAGCCAAAGCACCAATATTACTATTACCTAAAATAGAAGCTCTTTCGATACCTAAATTCTTGATAGTAGCGCCCCTAAGGTGCCTGAACAGGCCAAGTTCTCCGGAATCACTCTTATCGATAGTCAATCCGTAAATAATATGTCCTTGTCCATCTAATGTACCGTAATAGCTATCTAATACACATTCGTCCAACACCACTCCGGTAAGATCAATATCAGCAGTCAACACATAATTAATATCCGGATCCATTTTCAATAAATCACGAACATCCGAAATTTCATCAACCAATACTTCACTTCCCGGTTCTTTAGCTACTATCTGCAAAGCATTGATATAATAAAATTTATTTTTATGATTGTTATTTTCACCAGGACTGACAGTCAGCCTGATTTCTCCGTTTGCAGTAGGACGTACGCCTTTAATAGTAACGGTTTCCGTTCCGTTTCCGGCAGTGTTCAGATAACCGATTCGGGTATTCTCCCCTGTTAATGTGTAGGTAGTTTCCCGATTATCGGTAGCTCCTTTACGAGAACCGAAAATACAGAAATCATACACAAGATTTTTATTTAAATGAAAAAATATAAATCCACCGGTAGGCTGCTGAGGCTTGTTTTCAAAATTCCCTTCGGCGTATCCCCACCAGCAACTTTTGGCTACATCTGCAGGCATATCAAGCACGGTAGTCGTTTGTTGGACCCCTTCTCCATTAGTTCCGTTAAATTCATCGTCCAATATCGTTACGATCTGGGTATCGTTTCCATCCATATCTTTTAAACCGAAAACAGATTTACTGGAAGAAGAAATATTATTCCACAATGCAGATTCGCTGACTGATCCAAAATTCACATTAACCGGTTTTACAGGCACCACTGTATTATCGCCCTCATAACCTATATTCTCTAATGATGTCACCTTATCAGGTGATTCTACAGCCGCATGAGCAGCCTGTTGAGCAACCATAGCCACAACATCGTTTACAGCCGAGGGCTTATAAGTTTTCCCCACAGCACTCTGTCCGGTTATAATTTCAAGCCATGTACAGGCCGCAGTATAACGTCCCATCCCGTAATCAAGATGATATCCGTCACGATTGAAGTTATCCCCTATAAAACTTGTACGACCATTCTGAATAGCCGTACCGGAAGGAACTATAAAACTAATTTCACTATGATTCTTTTTTGCCTGATTTACAGCATCCACGATTGCCTGGTACATCGTCTGCTGATTATTACCATAGTTAGCAAACCCACCATGAGTAGAATTCTTTGCATAAGCCCATGTCTGATGTAATCCGAATTTCACATTATTATTAGTAACAATCCCTTTCACATAATCCAGTAAATTGCCTAAATAAGGTTCATACGTTTCTGGTCTTCCCGAATCTTGACTTACTTGTTGAAAGGTTATATAATCCCATGGTTCATCTTTCACACACGCTTCGAGGGTTCTATTGGTATTATTCGTTTTTTTTCATCAACTACCTTCCGATACTCAAAAGCCGCATCATTATTAACAACCACATTCCAATGGGATTCTAACCCTTGGCCACCCCGATAAGCATTCCCGATAATCAAGTTATCACCACCTTCAAGAGCCAGTTCATATAGATACTGTTCGATAGCGTCCTCCGAAAAGCTATTACCAATAGCTAAAATACGTATATCTTTCCCCTGACCGGGTAAAGATAAAACTAACATAAATAAAAAAAAGAGTAATTTTCTCATTTTCCGATTCGATTTAATTAATAAATAGGATTAACAAATATTTATCTACATAGCATAACTTTATAGGTAGCCATCCGAGGAATGTTCTCTGTTTCCACCCCGACCAGATACACTCCATCAGTATAATTCATCCCAATCGTAAGCTTGCCTTCCGATTGATAGTCAGCCAATATGTAACCACCCACATTCATCACTTTTATTACCGCTTTACCCGGAGTACATACGGCAATCTCACCATTGGAAATAGCCGGATAAACAGAAATTCCGGGAATATCAGTCACCGGAATAATGCTAACTTCACCGAATTTTTCTAACTTCAGAAGTGCACCGTCCGATTTATCAGAATAAATATATGAACCTTCCGTATGGTTATCAAAATTGAAATATTTAGATATTTGCCACATTCCACGCATTTTAAATGTACAATCATCCTGTGTCTCCAACTGTATCCACCCGTCTTTATTATCGGTTACCATACCAATACCACACCTCCAACCGCCTTCACCTTTATTCATATATTTACTACCAACTCGAAGATTATAAAAAGAAGTAAAACCGTCTACTTTAGAAAAAGTGAACACGAAAGTTTCATTGTTGCGATCTAAAGGATTAATACAGAATTCTCCTTCATAATTACTGCCAATATCGTGTTTCCACTGTAAGTACAATCCGGAAGCAATATCCTTTATATAATATTTTTGGTCTGAAAGTAAATTATCACAGGCTTCTCCTATCGGAGTAACAATAGCAGACGCTTCAATTCCCAGCTCGGCAACAGCAGTCCACGCCTTATTATTTATTTCGGATTTAGCTATCAATTTAAAATAACGTGCAGATGGATTAGAAATGATCTTTACATGCTGAGGATCGGGCGTATCGGAAAATAGCCCTGTAGCAGATGGAGATCCCCATACAACCGGACTATTACTAAAATAAATTTCATATTCTTTTATACGGCCGTTAGAACCGTCCTTCCTTCCCTGATAGACGAACTCATCCACTCGGTAAGTCTGTCCCATATCTACCACAATCTCATGAGGATGTGCCGGCTCACTGTTCCCATATTGGGTATGCCAGATCGTAGATTCATCACCGTCAATCGCATTCTCAACTTTTTCACTTCCTCCTTGCTGGCTGGAACAACCAACGATTTTCCACAAGGACTTATCAACAAAAAGATTAATATCCATAGAAGTCAACATACTCTCAAAATATCCAACCCGATTGCAATAAGCTCTGATTGTTCCACCCTGAGCCATATTTACTGGTTCTTTGTACTGTTGGAATTCCGTATCATCTACACTATAATAAATAGTGGCACCTTCGGTTGTTGTTGACAAAACAACATTTCCTTTAGTATCTTTCTCTATTTTTACAGGAGAACAAACCGGACTCGAGATTCTGCCCTGCTCCGAGAGCCGGTCATTACTACTCTTCTCGGTTATAGGAGAAATTATAAAATTGAAAATAGTATTCTCGGCTTTCAATTCATACATTTCTCTCACATCCGGTCCACAACTGGCATTTCCCAGTGCACGATTCCGGGCATCCAGACAAACGACGGTATTCTTTCTGAAACTCATCTGATAAGGATGTTTCACTCGATTGTCACGATTGACATACATATCGCTTGCACGCCAGTGAGCTACTGAAACAGACATCTTCTCCGGAGCGATAAACAAGGCACCCGTACCGGCAGTATCCGTAATACCCATCCAGCGAACCTCCTCCTTATTGCCCATCTCCTGTGGTAAAACATAGCCGGTCCATTGTTCGGCAACAGTACTGTTGTATACACCTTCAAAGCAAGCTTCCTTACGGTCCGCATAACTATCCCATGGACCACGTCCAAACCATGTAAAGTTTTCAAAACCTTCAGGCATCTCCAATACATAACCGATTTTGGGGAGAATGACATTTTTTATAGCCGGGTCGATCACCGAGCTGACGAAAATAGTACCGTCATCCATTACTTTAAAGGAAAACTGGGTCGTAAAAGAATAAGGGAGTGTAGCAGTATACACATTTGTAACGCTCAAATCAACCAAATTTTTGGACACAGACTCTTTCACATCCCATGTGCCGGCCTTCACCTTCAAATTTCTCAAACCCATATTATCCCAATCTGCAGAATGGGTCTTATCATTATCAGTAGGTACGCGAAATACATTCAATTTCAGAGGCTCACAAATGATTGACTTACCATTCAAAACATAACTTTCCAAGGTACCTTCAGTTACGGAAAAGATTGCTTTAAAACAGGAACCCGTCACCGTTATGGCCTTCGCTGTCCGTTCTACGGTCAGATTTCCTTTCTCTGGCACACGGTAAGGAGATTTCCGGGCATTTCTTAATTGAATCTGTTCGGAAGCAACCTCATAGCCCGCTTCTGCCCACCAAGTAGCTGATTTTTGAGTGGCACTGAAACGGATAAAATAGTCGGCATCCTCCCTTATATCCACGGGAAGAGCATCGATAACCACTTCCATCGTTCCACCGGCAGGAATGGCCATATCACCGATTGTTCCCGTTTTAATCACTTTGCCATCTTCCAAGACCGAATAAGCAATATTCAAATAATCGATAAAGCTAAAAGCCAACTTATTTTTCAAGACAAAAGTCTTATTGTCTTCCTTTAATGAGAAGTCAACAGGCTGATAAATCTTCTTCGTATTATATGATTTCGCAGAAATCGAATAATCTGAAAAAACAACCCCGTTTGTGCAGAAATTACCGTCATTCGGTTTGTCACCAAAATCTCCACCATAGGCCCAATAGCTTTCCCCAATTTTACCCGGAACATCCATTTTCAAACCCTGATCTTTCCAGTCCCAGATAAACTCACCTGTCAAGGCCGGATAATGCTCATACAAATCAAACAAATCACGGACATTGCCCATAGAATTTCCCATAGCGTGACTACTTTCACACTGAATATGCGGCCGGGGAGTCTGACCACTCTTATATTGATTCTCCCGCTCTACACCTATATTCTTTATATGGTCATAATCGGCATACATCGTACTGGTTACATCACTCCACTGACTATTACCCTCGTAATGAGTCAAACGAGTATTATCCAAGCTCTTAATCGCCTTTTCCACAGATTCGAAATTTGTACCGTTTCCGGATTCATTGCCATAGGACCACATAAAAATAGAGACATGATTCCGTAACCATTTCACATGGTTCTCGGAACGTTCGACCATCGGTTTCTTAAACTGTTCCACATGGGAAAGACCCATATTACCATGGCACTCCACATTGGCCTCCGCCAATACATAAATTCCATATTTATCGCACAACTCATAAAAATATGGATTATTAGGATAATGGGAAGTGCGGACTGCATTGATATTCAGCCTCTTCATCAGACGAATATCATTTTCCATTTCTTCCCTGGAGACCGTACGACCATTGATCTCGCTATGGTCATGCCGGTTCACACCATGAAATACCATCCGCTGCCCGTTGATCAATAAAGCACCGTCTTTACGGATACCGACTTCGCGGAATCCCACTTTACCGCCACGGATATCGACTGTCTTGGTGCCGTCCTTCAACGTCAAAACCAAATCGTACAAATAAGGAGTCTCGGCATTCCACTTTTTCGGGTTGGTTACATCCATATATAATACATACTTGTGGATTGAAGAAACCGGCTTGATCATCTCCGCCACAATCTGGCCCTTATCCATAATTCTGACGTCCAACTTTCCTTGAGACAATTCAGGACCGCTCAAATCTATTTCAACACGTGCCCTTGCATCCATATATGTATCATCCAAATCCGTTGTGAAAAAATAATCGCGAATCTGAGTCTTAGGTGCTGACCATAGGAAGACATCGCGGTGGATACCTGTGAAACGCCAATAGTCCTGACATTCCAAAAAAGAGCCACTGGTAAAACGATATACTTGTGCAGCAATCACATTTTTCCCTGACTGAAGATAAGGGGTGATATCAAATTCAGAAGGAAGATAAGAGTCTTCCGAATAACCCACATACTGGCCGTTAACCCACAAATAATATCCATGTCCGACACCATTGAAACGAACATAGACAGTCCTCTCACTCCAACCGGAAGGTAAAACAAACTCACGGCGATAGCTACCCACAGGATTCTTCATAAGGTTGTTATAAGTCCAATCAGAAGGACGGTCGGACATCACACTATAAGTTACAGGATCGTAAGTAAAAGGATAACCAGTATTGACATAGAGAGGTTTGTCCCAAGGCTTATTATGACGAATCCCGTACATCTGCCACACAGAAGGAACCTCTATGTCATCCCAACCACTTACATCATAGGAAGGAACGTAAAAATCAATAGGTTTTTGGGAAGGATCCGGAACCCATTTAAACTTCCAGACTCCGTTCAATGACAGGAAATAGGGAGACGCTTCCATTAAATTATTCTCTATGTCCGATTCACTGCCATAAGGAATAGAAAGCGTATGCGCTACTTCCCTGTTTACTTGGGTCACGGTCACATCGTCCCACTCTTTACCTGTTTGAGCCATAAGGGGAAGAGAAAATAAAAGCATTACTCCCATCACCATACCCATAAAATGTTTTTTCATGATATTTGATTTACAACTATGATTAACATAATAGAATGCCGTAATTTTATTTTATAAATTTCCGGGAAATAGTCCGGTTAGAGAGTTGTATCCGTACAATGTACATACCCCCATTCAGATTTGCCATCGGGATATAAGACACACCTGATTGTATTTTCTCATCATGTATTAACATTCCGGTAAGATCACAGACTTGCACTTGTGCGGTTTCGGGCACATCTATATATAATCTATTATTTATTACGCGAATATCTACAAAAGCCTCAATAGCTGTTTCGGATTCAATGCCCACGCTCAAATCTACAAACAATTGCCACTCAGACAACTGCAGCATACCCTCTCCATGATTCTCTGTCACTCGCAAACGAAAATCAGAATAGGACTGTCCTTCTTGGTTGCAAGTGTAGTATTGAGTAATCTGACGATCGCTGAACGACTGGTTCGAACGAGAATCGATAGTCACCCAGTCCACCCCATCATTTGAAGCTTCTAAAACCCAACTTCTCGGATCACGTCCTTCATTATCATTTCCGGAAGTCAAACTATACATATTCACTTTTACAGGCTCTGGTACTTCACAACAAATCCACGCAGACAGAGAAGAGAACGGACCACAATATTTGGAATCCACATCTTTATCAATCAACTTATCAGCTGTCTCTTCTGGGTTTTCACTCTCATATTGAGGCGTTATCGTAGCTACCGAAGTTAAATCGTCAGCAAGAATTCCATTACCATACAATTCAAATTCGGCTATTTTAGCCTCATTACCTTCACCGGAGACAGTCTCAATCGTCAAACGAAAACATTGCCCGGAAACCACACGAGGACAAGAGACATAAACACGTTCATTCCTTTTCGTAAATGCCACTTCCCCTCTGAATGCTCTCTTGAACCGAGCATCTCCTTCATTTTTGTATTCAACTTTAATCATGACGGGATCTTTATCCGGTTCATCAGCAGATACGATTGAAAAACTTTTCAATTTAACTTCTATAGACGATTTATATTCGATCCACGGTGCAACATCACCACCAAACGTATAAAACGTATTCCCATCATTATCCGTCAGTCTTTTCAATGTCTCCGAGTTGATGGCCTCATTCAATGAAGAAGTCAGTTCGCCACCATTTGCAGTAATGTCATTATAAAAGGTCTGAGACACATATCTCCCCGTCAACTGCCATTCAGCTAAACGGGTATCAGATGCCCCATTATTTTCTGTGACATGTAGCTTGAAATAAGTATATTCAGAATCTATTGTAGAAGGAGAGGTGGTGAACGAATATGTATAAGTAGCCCCTCTATAAGGGAACAACTGTCCGGTTCTCTGATCCATTTTGATCCATGTGTTACCATCTTTAGAAGCATATAGAATCCATGACTTAGGGTCACTCTCCGGAGTATCTGCAGTAGTGATACTATAAAATAAAGGAGTATAGGCAGCTTCTGCCTCATATTCGACCCAGAAATCTGAAGTGTTTGTCCGATATGTAGAAATCACATCCTTATCAATCAGTTTCTCAATGCCATCGGAATACTGTGCAGAAATCATACCCCCATCTGTAGTAATACAATTATCAGCTAAAGCCGTACCAAACAGTTGCCATTCTGCCAATTGAAAACGATCACCATTACCTTGCCTATCTGAAACAAATAAACGGAAATACGTATAAGCCTCCACTACAGAAGTATCATATTGTTTTTTCTGATAGCGTGTCTCAAACGTCTGATTATTTTGAGTATCCACATCAATCCACCTTTTCCCATCCTCGGAAGCTTGCAATTTCCAAGATTTGGGGTCTCCTTCTTGTGTTCCTTCTGCTGCTACCAACAGATACCCCTTCAGAACCACCGGATAAGGCGACTGATACTGAATCCAAGCATCTCCGGAAACTGTACCGACAAGTGCAGTAGTTACTTGATTATCAATTACAGCACCAACACCCGGTAACTTGGTACTAACTTCTACTGAGGTGGTAAGCGTACCTCCATTATCAGTAATATCTTGCGAAGTATATCCTTCTTGCTTAAATTGGAAATTATCGAGCTGCAATTTAGCTGCACCCGTTCCTCTGGTATATTTCAAATAAATATTACGCATCCCATCCAAAGGCTTCAACAATTCCAACGCAACAGTCTGCCACTCCTGCTCATTAGGTAAGGTAACCGTACCCAACAATTCGCCATCCGGACTATCCAAATAAACTTCGATTTTACTATTCGGTCTTTGAGGTAAAACCCTAAATTCAAGGCTCTTGGCATAATAAGGTCCGAAATCAACATTATGAAGCCCCGTATCCGCGGCCGCAGCCATATTATCCCCTCCCATTACCGGAGAATCGACACCATCTACCGACAACGTATAAATGCCTTTCAAATAATCAAAATTCTCTGCTTCTATTCCTCTAAAAGCATCTTTGCGAACTGTTTTATCACCTATATATGAGTTGAAAGCAGCAGAAACAGCTGTAGAAGGACCGAATGGATCTTTATTATAATTGGTAAAAGGAACATAGGTCGTATACTCTTCCACAGTCTTTGTCAGCCAAGCTGTACAGGATACTCCGTCAGAGTTTCGGTTGTTATATGCCTGAAAAGCATTTATCGCCATCCATTCTGCACAATCCGGTTGATACAGATCAACCATGAAACGACGTACATAGCGCATAAGAATTCCTTTGAATCCTGGTAAATCACCGACTAATTTTCCCTGATCATCAACAACTCCCTGACAAACTTTTATAACACCAAATTCATTACACATCTGTTCACGGGTATACTTCATTATCATTTGGGCATCCTCTTTATACTGTTCGTCTCCATAATGATTATACAGCATAACGGCAGTCCCTAGAAAAGTACCTTGATTATACGTTGATGCCCAAGTATTATAATTTGAAGGTACTCCTTTCTGCCAAGTAAAACTATCATACACCTGTCCTGTAGAGGGTTTATATAAATATTCACGTTGTGCAGCATATGTTTTCCGTGCCTTTTCATAATAGCTCTCATCTCCTGTAGCTATTGCCAAATAACAAGCAGCAACTCCAGCCGGACCGTTTATGCAAGAGTTGGTTCCATAAGGATTCTCACTATCATTCCAAATAAGCATATCATGCGGAAGTACGGCTGCCCGTTCGTACATCATATCAAAATTAGATTTTGCCACATCTAAATAACTTTGTTTCCCGGTCATTAAATATCCTCGTACACTGGCTATAACAATCCAGGCAATATCATCATTAAAGTCGTTGGACTCCCAATTATTCCCCTGACGCGCAATAAAATCAGCATGTAGCTTATCGAACATTGTTTTATATTGAATATCTCCTGTAACTTCATAAGCGTCCAAAACCACCTCAAACATCTCGGCATCTCCCCAAAAACCACCTTCACCCAAGCGCCCCTGACTGTCATTATAGTAGTTTTTTTTCCATCCTTCCATCATTGCATCCCGGGTTGCTTCTGTCAAATAATTCGGCTGTGCTTCTACCACTTCAAGTTTCCACATCTGACGTTCAGCCAATGTCCCACTTTTCTTGGTACTCAATCGCACACTTTCTCCATCTGAATCCACATCAGCAACTTCCAAAAAAAGCCCAGACTGAGTTATATAATATAAATCAGCCTGATTTTTAACTGGCACAATCTCCCAAGTAGCAGCCGACTCCCCAGAAATCATTTGACAAATCTGCGCTCCGGAAATAACATTTCCTCTACAAGCAAGGTATTGACCAGTATATGCATTCATCCATTGATAACCTTTCCCTTCTCCGGACACAAGTACCCATCGCTGAGCATTCACATTCGTTTCCGTCCAACTGACTACATCCGAATTATTGGCCAGAGAACCATCTTTTACAGATAAGACTTTTTCTCCCAAAGAAAGCCTATATGTTTGCCCGGAAATTAAATCCGTGGCGAACATATATCCTGTGATCAGAAGAAAAGAAGCTGATAATAGAATCTTCTTCATAACATTAATTATTTTTCATTTGACAGTGAATAGGGATAATCGGCTTTATTGATCCCACGTTTTTTATTAGGTTTATCCCCCATACGAAACTGGATGTCGGCACCATTGAGCAGCGAAGAATGAACCAAGAAATTTTTACTGTAATTTTTACCATTATATTTGACTTCTTGTACAAAACGACTTTTATCACTATTCTCCGGAGCAGAAATTTGAATTTTCTTTCCATTCTCCAAATGGATAACCGCCTTTTTAAACAAAGGTGCACCTAAAACATATTGATCCGATCCCGGACAAACAGAATAGAACCCTAAAGCAGAAAAAACATACCATGCCGATGTCTGACCATTGTCTTCATCACCGCAATATCCATCAGGAGCCGGTGTATACAAACGAGTCAGTACCTCTCTGATCCAATATTGAGTTTTCCACGGCTCGCCAGCATAATTATATAAATAAATCATGTGCTGAATAGGTTGATTACCATGTGCGTATTGTCCCATATCAATCACTTGCATTTCGCGCATCTCATGTACAAGACTTCCACGTGTATCTGAATTAGCACCGAATGTAGGTGGCATAATAAATACGGAATCAAGCATATTCACAAATGCCTTCTCTCCTCCCATCAAATCAATTAGTCCTTGAACATCATGAAATACAGACCATGAATAATGCCAACTATTACCTTCTGTAAAAGCATCCCACCACTTCACCGGCTCAAAATTGGGCTGAAAATGACCATTAGCCTCACGACCACTCATTAAATTAAAAGGTTTATTAAACAAATTCTTGTAATTTAAGCTGCGTTTTTTATATACTTCCAACTCCTCCGAAGGGCGATTCAATTTTTTCCCCATCTGATAAATACACCAGTCATTATAAGCATATTCCAATGTACGGGCAGCACTCTGATTGATATGGTAAGGAACATACCCCAATTCATTGTATTCCTTATACCCTAAACGTCCTGAGGATTTTACCGATGGATGTGAGTGGTTAGCTCCATACAATAAACCTTCATACATTTTTTCCGGTTCTTTCTTTATTATATTTTTCATACAGGCATCTGCTACTACTGATGCAGAATTATTGCCGACCATACAATCCCGATGTCCCGGACTGGCCCATTCGGGGAAAAAACCGCTTTCCAAATAAGAATTTAGAAAACCTTCCTGCATTTGTGCTCCTACAGAAGGATAAACAAGATTGATAAATGGAAGTAAACAACGAAATGTATCCCAAAAACCAGTATCAGTAAACATATACCCAGGAAGAATTTTTCCATTATGCGGACTATAGTGCACTACATTCCCTTTTGCGTCAATTTCATGAAACATGCGAGGAAACAACACTGAACGGTACAAACATGAATAGAATGTACATAAACGATCTTCATTATCTGATTCTATTTCTACTTTACTTAATACCTCATTCCAGCGTTTCTTCCCTTTTGCTTGCAACTGCTCGAATGAAAGGTTTCCTAACTCTTGCAGATTTAATTCGGCTTGATCAAAACTAATAAATGAGGAAGCCACACGTACCTTTACCGTTTCTCCATTTTTTGTGGCAAATCCAATAATCGCACCGGCATGGTTTTCTTTTACCTCTAATTCATTTTTACGAATCTCATTACCTCCCACTACCGCCTTATAAGAAAAAGGCTTGTCAAAAACGATAACAAAATAATTCCTAAAGTTATCAGGAACACCACCGCTATTTCTCGTTGTATATCCGATGATCTTATTCTCTGCCGGTATTACTTTTACATACGATCCATTATCAAACGCATCGATCACAACATATGAGCTTTCACTCTCAGGGAAAGTAAACCGGAACATGGCAGCTCGTTCTGTCGGTACAATTTCGGTCACAACATCATAATCGGACAAATATGCACGGTAGTAATAAGGTTTGGAAATCTCTGATTTATGATTGAACCAGCTTGCCCTTGCATCTTGATCAAAAACAGGCTTCCCAGTAATCGGCATCAAAGAAAATTGTCCATAATCATTAATCCATGGGCTCGGTTGGTGTGTCTGCTTAAATCCACGAATTTTGTCGGACGAATACGTATACGTCCATCCTTCTCCCATCCTTCCTGTTTGAGGAGTCCAAAAATTCATCCCCCAAGGCATAGCAATAGCCGGATAGGTATTTCCATTTGACAATTCAAATTTGGAATCAGTACCTACTAAAGGGTTGACGTACTCCACCGGCTGCTTTCTCAAAGCTGCCGACACTGAATAAAAAATACCCAAAAACAATATAATTACAATATACCTCTTCTTCATTTCTTAACTTAAACTATGTATTTTAAAACAAGAAGAGAATGTGCTGTAAATCCAGCACCATGTGCTATCAAGCCACAAGAAACAAATTGATTTTACAACACACTCTCCAAGTGAAAAACTAAACGATCAATATTTTAGATAAAAGAATCCAACACAATACTTAATTGAAAGAACATTCGATTACATTTCAGTTTCCCATCCGGTATTCTGTACAATCCGAGCATTTCTATTAATCTCCGTTTGAGGAATAGGAAAGAGGCTCATACGTTTTGAATAAACACGTGTTTCCCAAACCTTACGTTTATAGAAAAGTAATGGATCTTTTGCATCGTCTGAGGCCATATCTACAGTAACATCAAATCCGACCATGTCACCTCCTTCACCACCATTATGCCATGACGGATAAATCCAGCCATCACCGGTTGCCATATCGGCTACCCCCCAACGACGTACGTCAAAATAATGATGATTTTCATAGGACAACTCAAGAAGACGTTCACGATAAATCACTTTTTTCACAAATTCCTTATCATATGAATCCAAGGTAATTCGTTCAAACCCACGTTTATCTGTCGGAGTTAAGTCTTCAGCCAACAAACCTTTATATTCCGGGATACCGGCTCTCAAACGAATCTTATTCACATAGTTTATAGCCGTACCTATATCATCCAATTCACAACACGCTTCGGCATAATTCAAATAAATCTCAGAAAGACGGATATAAACATAATAATTCACTCCTGAAACATTTGTCCTTTTTTTACGTACCAATACACCAGACCTTGGATAATCATGTCCATTCTTCGCCTGTCCGGAGTTTCCATTTAAAGAGAAATCCGTATAATAAACCAGCTTATCATCTAAATCCCATCTACGATTCTGGAATGTAAATGCAGCATAAAAACGAGGTTCACGATTATAGAACTGCTTCATGATTTTATGTTTTGAATCCGGTCTGAAATAAACAACCTTAGAAAACGGATTCTGATGAACTGTCTGACTCGTCATTTTAGCAGCAGCACCCGCTGCCGTTAAATCATCATCTGTGTAAGTAAAATACTCAGGATCTTTTTCTATACTGAGCCCGTTTTCCGTAAAAAACAAATCTATCATCTGCAAAGGTGCAGCCAAAGCTCCACCGCCAGATTGAGCATTCGTTATTCCACTGTGCTTAGGGGTCATTGTATAATAAATGTTCCACTCGCCTCCTGTCCTAAAAAAAATCATTTCCGTATTCTCCGTCCGCCCCAATGAAGCTTGAGTTACAGATGTATATGGACATGAAGAAGCTACGTCTGACGTCGCCGCCCCTTTTTTGTCCAAATACAATAATTGAAAACCTGGATTGTTTTTCATAAAATTCTCAGCAGCGGTCTTAGCTTTTTCCCATTTTTCTCTACTATAAGTTTGTGGAAAAAGATGCTTTCCATCAACATTTGTCAAATTCTTATAGTAAGAATCGCCATTAAACAATGGACTGGCGGCATACAATAAAAGCTCCGAACGGATTGCTTCTACCGCTTCTTTGGTAATATTACCAGCAAATTGCGGATTCATAGCCCCATCTTCCCCAAAGTGGGACTTTAACCTACCTTCAGATAGAATTGCGTCGAACTCACCTACCATATAATCTACACATTCATCTACCGAACTACGTTCACGCATCATCGCCTCCACATCTCCTTCAACATCAAATACTTCATCTCCAATAATGACAAACGGACCATATAGCTTAAACAAATTATAGTAATAAATGCTACGTAAAGCACGTGCCTCAGCTTTAGACCACAAGCGTTCGTATTCTTCCATTGCCGTACAACGATCAATATTGGCCATATAAATATTTGCTTTTTGAATACCTTTATAATAAGATTTCCACATATTCTCCACATAGCCGGTAGAAGGGTATAAAGTACCTAAATTAATATGATTAGAATTACATTGATCCCATGGTAACTTTGCTTCCAAGCAAGCAGGTGTCCAAATTCCTTTTGTTTCGTCATCACCGCCCGTATAATTCTGACTAGTTTCATCCGGCAAATAAGAGTATGTGTTGGAAAGCCACTGTAATGCCAGTCCTCGATTCGAAAAAACAGCATCCAAAGAAACCACATTGGAAGGAACACTGTCAAAATAGCTTTCACAAGATGTGCATACCATCATTGACAGCGCAGCCATAAATATACTTTTTACAATTTTCTTCATAATCTAAATAAAAAAATAATTAAAATATACATTTCTCTTAAAGGTTAATAGCTACACCTATCGTATACGAAGAAACATTAGGATAAGAAATACCATTATTCGTATTCAACTCAGGATCCCACAACTTAAATTTACTGAAAGTAAGAACATTAGATCCCATTATATAGAACCGACCACCACTTAAGAAACTTTTCTTTGTCCACGCTTTAGGAAAATAATAAGAAACGGTAAATTGTTTTAAGCGTAAGAAACTCATATCTTTCTGCCACCATGTACTTGTCTGAAAGTTATTTATATTTGAAGGATCAGCAGAAGACCATGCCAATCGTGGATAAAATACATTGTCATTAGAAGGATCGTCTTTACTCCAACGATCGGTGATATTAGCATACAAGGTTCCACCTCCGGTAGAACTGGTAAATGGACGTATACCAGACCCTTCCATTACCCGATCAGCTCCGGCAGTTCCCTGAAATAAAATACCAACACCAATATTTTTATAACGAAAATCACCACCAAATCCATAATAATATTTAGGAACATCTCCACGGCCAATTTTGCACATATCATATTCATCAATATGACCGTCACCATTCAAGTCCTTATACTTAATGTCACCTGGTTTAACCAATTGGCCCGGATAAGTTTCTCCAAATTGGGTGATGTTTCTTTCCTTAATTTCTTCCTCGCTTTCATACAATCCTTCAGCTATATATCCAAATCTCGCAAGTACATTAGTACCTCTTTTCTCCAACCATGGATAAGCTGGAGCAGGCTCTGCATTTTCAATAATTTCATCTTCATTCATTGTAAAGTTTCCACGAAGAGAAACCGTCCAGTCTTTACCAAATTGATGATTATATTCAAATGAAGCTTCAAATCCTTTATTCTCCACTATACCAACATTACCGGAAGCACTTACGGCAAAACCGGCATAGAGCGGCAAATTATTACGCGATACAAAAATCTTATCACGGTGCTCTTTAAACAGATCAAAAACAAAAGCTAAGTCATTATTCAAGAAGTTGATTTCAATACCTAAATCCTGTTTCAAAATAGTACACCAACGAGCTTGGTAACCATATTTATTAATGCCAATACCACCTTGTGCCCAAGAATTACTATATCCATTTTTACTTGTTATTTCAGTTTCAAAACCAAAACGGGTATCGCCTAAACTATCACTACCGACCAATCCATGTGAATAACGAAATTTCAAGAAAGAAATATACGGAGCAACAGATGCCCAGAATTTCTCATTTGAAGGTACCCAACCAACAGCCATAGCAGGGAAAACTCCAAAACGATGTCCAGGAGAGAAGTTTTCAGAACCGGTATATCCAACGTTACCCTCTATAAAATAGCGATCATTATATGAATAAGTGACACGGGAAGAAAGACTCATTTGTTTATAAGGTAATGAATTTATCAAATTATCTCCATTTGCATCGCGATAGTCCCGCATATTAAATAACAAAAGTCCGCTTACATTATGTACACCGCCAAATAATCTCTTATAATTTAAAGCGGCCTCTGCATAAAATGTACGATAAACTTGTTTGTCTCTTTCAAAATTAACAGTTGAATTACCTTTATACTCTTCTTGCAAAATTAAATTACCTGCTTCATCAAAGAGATTACCGTCATCTACCCAAACATCACCATTTTTTCTTCCAGCTGGCTTCCAGGTACTGTCATCAACCTTATAATTTAATTGCTGATTCGCCCGAACGTCGAATGCAATCAGTGCGTGAGCCGTAAAACCCTTACTCCAATCCCAGAAATCAAGATCCTGTGTTACTTTCAGATTAGAATTAATCTGTGTCTTATATTCTGTTTTGTAACCTCTGCGGGTTAATGTCACATAGGGACTATCAAATTCACGTTGATACTGACTAAAACCTGGATTACTCCCATCTGGATACTCTACCGGATAAATTACCGGATTAATCATCATCGCTTTCGAGAAAATATCATTTAAATCAACGGCAGGATAATTCCCACTTGAAAACCAACCATTCACGCCAACATCCATTGTTGTTTTTTTAGTAGCTTTTAAATTGATATTAGTTAAAAAGTTGTAACGGTTATAAGAAATTTCTGTACTGTATGGCTGTTTAGGATCCGTTTTTGTCAAACCGGATTCATCATAATAAGAAAGTGAAATATAATAAGAAGCATTAGGAGCTCCACCACGAACATTCAAGTTTGCACGACGATTACGTCCGAAATTCTTATAAAGTTCTTTCATCCAATCGACATTCGGATAAAGATATTTATTAACAGTACGATCATTGCTTGTATTAGGAATCAAACCATTTGCCATTTTAGTATTTTCAATATACTGTTGTGAATAATAAGGAGCACCATATGTATTATTATAGGCTTCATTTACTGCATCCATATATTCATAACCGTCTACCAAATCCGGAATGCGTGTCAAACGAGTAAAACCTTCATAATAATCAACTGAAAATTTAGGCTCACTTACTATTCCTGGTTTAGTCGTAATAAGAATAACACCATTACCACCACGTACTCCATAAACAGCTGTAGAAGCCGCATCTTTCAAAACTGTAACCGATTCAATATCTTCCGGATCCAACTGTTTGAAATCACGTTCAATGCCATCCACTAATATCAATGGCCCTTTATTTGTATTCGTCATGGAAGAGATACCACGAATCCAAATATCGGAATCATCCTGACCAGGAACACCCGTACGTTGTACAGCAACCAAACCAGAAATACGACCGGCTAAAATAGAACTCATATTTGCTACTGGTGCCTTAATATGTTCCATTTTTAAAGTCGATTGAGCACCTACAACTGAGACTTTACGCATGGTACCGTAGCCAACAACTTGCACCTCGTCCAACGTTGTTACATCATCTTGCAAAGTAATATCGAGTACCGTTCCATTTACTTTTTTTTCCTGAGTTTGATAACCAATATAACTGACCACCAATATCGGATCTTTTGTTGTTAGTGTAAGATTATATGTACCATTCATATCTGTGATAGTTCCATTAGAGGTACCCTTTTCCTGAATGGTTACGCCAATCATTAGTTCACCTGTTGTATCCGTCACACGCCCGGTTACTTTTACAGGATTTGCCGCCTGCACCATCAGTGAGACAGTTAATAAGAAAAGGCACATAATTCCTCTTCCTAATGCAATAAATCCATTTGAATTCATAAGTTTTTTACTAAATCTATTTGAAGTTTATTTTTCCTAAATGAGATCAATTTATCTTATTATTGAAAACTGAGAAGTACTAACAATCTATACAAAAGAGGAGTATCATGTTTTTCAACTTTAGTCAACAAAGTTTTTTTAAAATGCGAAAGTTTATGGCGGGGGGGGTTTTTTTTCCCCCCCCCTCTTTTTTAATTAGCGGGTGACTTTTTCTTCTGCCGCCATACTTCTTGCAATATAAAAATTACCAGTTCATTATTTAACAACAACTTTTACAGTTGTAGTCATTTCGTCTTCCACAATACGAACAATATAGAATCCTTTTCCCATGATTGGGAGTTCTATATTTTCTCCTGAAGTAATAACATTGGAAACTAATTGTCCGTTAATATTATATAGAGCTATCTTAGCAGTATTTTTCATACCAGAAACAAAAATAGCATTATCTGAAGTATACACAATATATGTATTCTCATTCTGATCGACAACTTGTTCAATACCAACGGGGGGAGCAGGAATATATGCTACATTCTTTAATGTAGGATAACTTACTTCTTCGTCAATCGTCCAGATATTTTCAAAATCGAATTTTGCATCATTATAAGGAATTTGTGTCAAGAATTCATTATCCTCCACAGGAGTAGCGTAATGCTCTATCGGACTTTCTACCACACCATCTTCTTTAGTAACATAACCTTGACTTTCCCAATCGTTCTCAGATATTTTACCATCCATCAAGAATCTTTCAGCATCAAAATTAAATACATTTCCTGTAAAGTTTATTATACCACGCGGGTTATTCTTCTGATCGCCTCCATTGGCGCCAATAAATGAGCCTGATGCAACACTTCCCTGCAGATTACCAATTGAAACACAATCTTCAATTGTAACTGTACAATCGGCGTCAACCAAACCGACAAATCCACCAACCCAGCCATAACTGTGAGAAGGATTCAATTTCACACTACCGGCAAAATAACAATTTTTCATTGTTACATTACCTGCAGCAACACCAAAGAAACCTCCGGCTTGGCTATAAGCAAAAACTTCTGCATTTACAAATGAATTAGTAATAGTAACATTACTACAATTACCACCAACAAACCCACCGACATGGTCACGCCCCACAACTTTACCAGTCAAATAACACTGATCAAAAGTTGTTTCTTTAGCAGAACCGGCAAAACCACCTAAATCCGTACTCTTATTACCATTGGCTTGAGAACCACTGAAAGAGAAATTAGAAATCCCCAAATTCTTTATTTTAGCCCCCTTAGTTGCATTAAAGAATCCTTTAGTATTATCATCATTGGTAATAACCACCGGATTTTTAATAGTATGTCCATTACCGTCAAAGCTACCGGTGAAAGGCGATTCTAAAGAACCGAAACCTTCGAATTCAACTCCTGTCATATCAATATCATTCATCAAACAAAAACTTGCGAACAACTTATTGTTGACATCAAGTAAATCTGCAACATTGTTAATAGGAAAAACATGAGATTGCCCAACCATATTAATATCAAAAGCAGTAGTTTCAAACGGTTTCAAACCCGTAATTTCAACCTCTGGAGCTATAGATATAGTAGCTACCGTTTCACCGTCAACCTCTTTCGCACCACTAAAATCTACGATAGTACCGTCAATATAAATATATTCCTCACCTTTTGTAATTTTAAAAATCAACTTCTGCCCACACGTAGATTTAATTCTCTCTAAATTCAAACTTTCAGAAGAACTCCCGTCAGCCAATTGAATTAAAAATGCCGGCTCAGGTATACCATAAATAACAGGAGTCAAAACTTTGGACTGTTGACATTTCAATATCGGATACATATTACCTTCACCACCTTCAATAAAGGTCCATATATTATCAAAGTCCCAGCCTAACGTCTCCTTGTACCATTCAGAAGAAAGTACTTCGTCAGATTCTAATTTTTCACCATTATTACTAGCGTTATCATAAACATCGGAAGGAGCAGAAGATGACAAATCCGTTCCTTTATAAGAAGCATAGTGATCAACATAATTATTGGTTAATGTAGCAGTTGATGTACGACCGTTCTCACCAATACAATATGTAGCTTCACTACAATAAATACCACTGGCAAGACAAACATTATTCTCTACAAATACTTTACCATCCGCATCAACCAAAGAGAAAATACCACCGGCACGTCCTTTCGTTGCCCGAATATTTCCTGAGAAATAACATCTTTCTACCGTACCGTAATTCACAACTCCTACAACGCCACCAGCCTGATATTCTCTCGAATAAACTTTAGCCATAGAGTAACAGTCACTTACCGTAGTTCCGGTTATTACTTTTTCAGCAGAACCTTCTTCTTCTACTTCCATTTTCTCTACCTTACCTACAATTGAACCAATATGGTCACGACCTGCAATATAGGAAGCCTGATCTACAAAACATTCTGAGATATTACAGCCATTTGCATAACCAACAATAGCACCTACATCTTCATTACCATTAAGATAAGCACCTGCAATACCTACTCTTTTTATAGTGCCCCCCGTTGCCCCACCAAACAGCCCTACACGCCCCTGTTCTTCGTTTATATAACGTAAATTATGGATTGTATATCCCTGGCCATCTAATGTACCGGTAAAAACATCCATCAATTCCCAATCTTTTGTCAAATAAATATCAGCACCTAACTTAAAATCACCTGCCAAATCATACTTAACACATCTCAAGTCTTCCTCATCCATAATGGTGTAAGCAACACCTTTCACCTCTAACTCATAAGTTTTTGTGCAACCTTTTACATAATTATCACCCTGGTCTACAAAAGTCAAAGTAGTTTTACCATCTTTCAAGAAAGAAACTTTACCCTTACTATCGATTGTGGCAATTTCGGGATTAGAGCTGGTATAAGTAATAGTTCTACCAGAAGCTGGTATGGCTTCTGCATTAAAAGTTTTACCAGGCAAACATCTCTCCGGGAAAGAAGGTATGTAGATATAATTCTCTAATGGAACCTGAACATTAGATAATGATGGATATGTATTTTCTACCATTGTCCATATACCAGCATCAAAGTTAACGTCACCAAGCCAAAATTGTGCAGTTTTCAATTCATCCAAATCAAGATATCCTCCATCATAAGAATCATTTGCATTGTTAGAACGTGCTATTTCTACATTATTTTCATACAATTTCAAACCGCTCCATGAATAACTATTACTGATTGTACTAACAGCATTACTGTCTTCCGCGGGATTATCCGCACCTAAAATAGCATTTGCACCACCAGCATCTCCACTACCAGCCTTTATATAAGAAGATAATGTTACACAATTAGTAATAGTCAAACTATTACCGTCATTAAGAGCTACAATACCTCCAGAACGTCCTTCGGGACACACAGCAACACCACTAAAATAACAACGATCGACTACTGAATTTATACTTGCACCGATAATACCACCCGCTTGATAACTGGAACTAACCACAGCTGCATTGGAATAACAATTCGAAACCTGTGTCATAATATTATCGTCATCATCAACCTTTTTAGTCCCCCCAATAATACCACCAGTGTGATCCCAACCATAAACAAGCCCAGATGTATAGCATTCACTCACTTTAGCACCATATGAATTACCAATAACAGCACCTACATCTTGATGCCCAAAAATTTCCACACCTACTAAACGCAAATTTTTCACTGTTACCTTTGTAGAAGATACATCCTCTATTTTAGCAGTACCAATAAAACCAACTGAATTTTGTTCCGGACGATTGATCTTTAATCCATAAATTGTAAACCCCTTACCATCAATCGTACCCGTAAATGGAGAAT
>ERZ791659.331-NODE-331-length-35304-cov-4.73404_pt1 | contig 35304 bp, 27 predicted proteins | sample MGYA00510053_ERZ791659 | MGnify/ENA primary metagenome ERZ791659 (study PRJEB30046, sample SAMN00715192) | human gut metagenome | study: EMG produced TPA metagenomics assembly of the A metagenome-wide association study of gut microbiota in type 2... | reverse complement strand
CGTTAGGAATCGCCTGCTTTGCAGGAGGAACAGCAGATGCGGCATCAGTTAAAATTGATGAGAAGACATTTCCGAATGCATGTGTTCGTACTTTCGCAAACAAGCAGGACACAAATCGCGATGGAGAACTTTCTGATGCTGAAATTAAAGCAGTGACTAAGCTGGATTGGAATGGACAAAATCTGTATACATATGGAGTTACTTCCGGAATGGAAATAGATTTTACCGGAATGGAGATTTTTACAAATCTTAAACAGGTTACAATTGAACAGCTTTTTCAAGGGGGAAAGTATAACTGCAAATATTGGAATTGTAAAAATACGGATATATTCTCTGTGTTTCCGTATGTTGAAAAATTGAATCTATTTGCCACAGGACAGGTAACGCTTTCCACAGCAAACAGAAATCTAAAGCATTTGGAAATTGCTGCATCTAATGTTTCTGTTAATGCACCAATAACGTCAGTAGAACAATTGACAGTGTGTTCGACGTTAAATGGGCATACTAAGCTTGGCGGTTACAGTCAGGATTGGGGAAAATGTTTTCCGAATGCGAGAGTTGTGCAGATGAATTATGTAAAGGATTTAGAGAAAGAGATTTATGGATTTAAGAGAGTGGAACAGATATCAATTGCGTATTATGGTGGCAATAAAATATTTGATCTTTCGATTTACAAAGACACATTAAAACGCTTAGATGTAGCTAATAGTTGGCAAGATTTGCAACAGAATAGCAATCCGTTGGAAGAAATGACAACACTAAAAACAATAGATATTTCTCATATGAGAAAGCTTGAAACATTGGAAGCATGTAATGCCGGTAGCTTAGAACGCCTTGTTGTCAAGGATTCCAAGGGGAAATGTGAACTAAATAAATTAAAAACGATTCATCTTGTGAATAACAAGATAAAATCATTAAATTTATCTGTGGTACCTAATTTAGAGGAAGTATATGTAGGCGGTAAACTTACGAATTTGAATATCAATCAGTGCAAGCGGTTAAAGAAGCTGCTCATTGACAGTAATTCTTTGAAGAAGCTTATTATTAAAAACAGAAGCTTAAAATATTTGGATGTAAGCAGTAAGGTTATACAAAAAATTAACGTTACCGGATGTCCAAATCTTATCGGGGTGACAATTGATCGGAAATCAAAGGCATCGATGGGAAATTTGGATCTAAGCAAAAATAAAAAATTGGTGTACTTTCATGCTAATAGAAAGGCAAGATTTAAGAAGATTATATTACCTAAATTGAGCAATTCGAAACAGCTTAATACATCCTATAAACAGTATGATCGTGCTGAAAAATGCCGATATACCGGGTATGGTATTACAGTAGATGTTAGTAAATATCGTAAGATGCCTGTAAAAGTAAAAAAATATCAGGTTAAAACATTATGCAACTCAACAACAAAGAAACTCGTTATCAACAAAAAGCTTCGCAAAGCAGACAAGAAATGGATCAAAAAGTTTGCTAAGAAGTGGCATGTAAAAGTAGTTGAGAAATAGTGCAGTCCAGTATATGGGTTTAAGAAATTGTATTGAAATAATCAAGAAACGGATGCCGTGCAATGGTATCCGTTTCTGTGATATTGAGGTTAATTCTTAAGAATTCTTAAGATTACGCGGAATGTATTGACGGTGGAAATTAGATTTGCTGTAATAATAAGTGAACAGTCAAAGGAATTCTAGCTAGTAATTGTTGATTAATATCAAAGGAGGGGTTTTATATGATCCAATGGAAAAAAATAATCTTAAGTACGATAGCAGCGTTAGGAATCGCCTGCTTTGCAGGAGGAACAGCAGATGCGGCAAATATCAACTTGAATGAGAAGACATTTCCTGATCCGTATGTTTACCATTACGTGCAGGAAATGTGCGAGTATGACACGGCACATTCAACATATTATTTGCCAGAGGCAGAAAAAGCAGGTGTTACGTATTTTGTTGTTACGGGAAAGACATTCTTTCGTTACGGCTTAGATGGAGGGCAGGCGGTTGATTTTAGCGGTATGCAGAACTTTTCGAATATCACATCAGTAACGCTGGATCTCAGGTACAATATCGGAGGAAGAGTGCAGGGAGATTGGAATTTTAGAGCGGATAATTTCTTTCAATGTTTTCCAAAGGTAAAGGAATTAGTGATACGTTCGTATGGTGGACAGAAAGTGAAGTTGACCGGCACATCTAAAACGCTGGAAAGTGTAGATGTCTTATTGGATGATGAAGATGGCAGTCTGGAATGTACCGTCAGTGCGCCAAAGGTCAAACGTGTTTGCATTAATGGTAAATTTGCGGCTAAGAGCAAGCCGCTTGGAAAATGTTTTCCGAACGCAAAGCGTTTGGACATTACAACAGCTAACATCCAAAAAGTAAATGTAACAGGCTGCAAAAAATTAGAGCAGCTGCAGCTTACCGATACGACACAAAAAGCAATCGGACAAATCAATCTGAGTAAAAATAAGAAGTTAAAGAGCGTAAAGATCACAGGAAAGCTTCGTAAGGCAAAGATTGTTATCAGCAAAAAGATGAACAAAAAACTTGTTCAGAAACTGAAAAAAACAACTAAGAAAGCTGGAGCAAAGCTCATTAAGAGATGAAAGAGAGGGTGATATATATGAGAAACGTAAAATGGTTTTTGGCAAGCGCATTGTTGGCGGCAGGAATTTTGTTTGGTGCCGGTAACCATGTAGATGCAGCATCCGTAAAGATTGATGAGAAAACATTCCCAGATGCTTGTGTCCGGGCATCCGTCGATAAATATGACATAAATAAAGATGGGATCCTCTCTGATGAAGAGAGAGGTAAAGTAACAACCTTTTCTTATACGGATCTGCGGATTTCACAGAATTATAAGGAAAGCAGCAAAATTGATTTTACGGGAATGCAGCTATTTGGAAATATCCATTCTTTGAAATTGGACCTGCACTATCAGGCTGCGGGCGGTATTGAGAAAGAATGGGACTACAGAGGGGATAATCTGTCTGCTTGTTTTCCTAAGTTAGAATCGCTGTATTTGCGTGGCAACAGCAAAACAAAACTTGATCTGACAGCACTTAAGAACAGTTCTTTGAAATATCTTGTTCTTGAAAATATGCCGGCACAGCAAATGGATCTTACGCCTTTGAGTACCACCAAGCTAGAAACGTTGAGCTTGGAAGATTGCAAGATTAGTGCATTAAATCTTAAACCACTGACAAAAATGAATCTTAAAAAACTTTATGTTATTAACTGCACTTTGAAAAGCATTGATGTCAGCCCATTGAAAAATACATTGCAGGAGTTGTGGTTAGGAGAGCCACAGCAAATGTACTTATCATTAGGAAAAGAATGTATGCAGACAAAGGCGAAATATAAAACGCTTGATCTGTCTCAAATGAAGCGATTAAAACGAGTATATGCGTGCGGTATACCGTCTTTGACAAAAGTGACATTGAAAAAGGGATCCCAGAGCGCATCTGCATTAAAGGAGCTGCATTTGTACGGTACAGCAATAAAGTCGATGAATGCTTCCGGTGCAATAAAATTACAACGTTTATTTATTGGAGATAAAACGAGCAAATTAAATATTAGCAAATGTACGCAGCTGACCGAACTTGGCATGATTAATAATGCCACGACCAATATTTCCATAAAAAGCAAATCACTGCAGCATATACAGTATTATGGAAAAAAAGTGAAGAAGTTAAGCTTTGTAAATTGTCCGAAATTGTTCAGTCTGAGAACAGCATGTTCTACAGTGAACACATTGGATCTAAGCCATAATAAAAATCTGCATTATTTGGATCTTTCCAACAAAAAAACAGGAAAAGTGATTTATCCGAAAGTTCAGACGAAAGGTTGGTCTGGCTATTATGAATTGGTTGATTCGTATTTTGCAAATCGATATACACGCGATATGGATATAGCAGATGGAGTTTATAACGTGTATACGGGATATTCTAGCCAAGGCGCTGTTGGAACGCTTGATGTGTCTGCGTGGAAGGTGATGAATAATTATGTACGCAAGAGACAGATCACAAATGAATATACTCTTCATAAAGGAAAAAATGGTGTACCTAAAAAGCTTGTGATTAACAAAAAACTTCGCAAAGCAGACAAGAAATGGATCAAGAAACTGGCGAAGAAATGGAAAATAAAAGTTGTTGAGAAAAAATAAGCTAAGTCCTGCACCGTTACATGCAGCGGCATGCTGTCTAAATGAGAAATTTAATTCTTGACAAATACCCTACAGGGGTATATCCTGAGTGGAGATACCCCTGTAGGGTATTTCTTTTGCAGGAAATTTTTGGTTTCCTATGGTGTAGCTTGATATCGGCTATTTGTGCTGCATACGTCACAAAGCAGCCTTGATCGCAGAGACGAACATATGCGAATAAAATCCGCATAGACAGGTAGCTTGCGATCTCTCTGACACGAAAGCGTTTGCGGAATGGAGAATAAATAATATGGCAGAAGAAAAACTTTGTCCATGTCACAAGACGAAGGTGCGAGATGATAAGGAGTATAAAGATCTGATCAATCGTTTGAATCGTATCGAAGGACAGATTCGCGGCATTAAAGGCATGGTAGAACGGGATGCGTATTGCCCGGATATATTGATACAGGTAGCTGCAGCAAATGCCGCATTAAATAGTTTTAATAAAGTTTTATTGGCAAATCACATAAAAACTTGTGTTACAACGGATATTAAGGATGGGAAAGAGGAAACGGTGGATGAATTAGTAAAAGTCCTGCAAAAATTAATGAAGTAGCCGCAGGACAATCTATTCATGACAGGTAACTGTCAACGAAAGCTGATTTATTCATGACAGGTAACTGTCAACGAAAGCTGATCTATTTATGACAGGTAACCGTCAACGAAAGCTGAGTTATAAAATTCACAGAAAGGAAGGTTCAAATGCAGCAGTATATTGTAACAGGAATGAGCTGTGCGGCGTGTAGTGCCAGGGTGGAAAAAGCAGTCAACGCAGTTCCGGGTGTTACCTCGTGCTCCGTTAGTCTGCTTACCAATTCGATGGGGGTAGAAGGAAGTGCATCTGGTGATGCCATCATTGAGGCGGTACAAAATGCAGGATATGGAGCCAAAATAAAGGGTGCAGACGTGCAATCCGGGAATGCGCAGAATCAGGGAGCACTCGAAGAGGAACTTGTCGATCACACCACGCCGCTTTTGCGAAAGCGCTTGCTGTGGTCGGTCTGCTTTTTGCTAGTACTTATGTATTTTTCTATGGGGCATATGATGTGGAATTGGCCGGTGCCGAAATGGATGGCAGGGAATCATGTGGCGATGGGATTGACACAAATGCTTCTCACGATCATTATTATGGTGATCAATCAGCATTTCTTCATTAGTGGGTTTAAGAGTTTGTGGCATCGGGCACCTAATATGGATACGCTCGTAGCATTAGGTGCGACAGCGGCATTTGGATATAGCACATATGCATTGTTTGCCATGACGGATGCTGTGATGCGTGGCGCGGACAAGCAGGTTATGGCGTATATGCACGACTTTTATTTTGAGTCTGCGGCGATGATCTTGACGTTGATCACAGTCGGCAAAATGTTAGAGGCGCGCTCGAAGGGAAAGACAACGGATGCGCTCAAAGGTTTGCTTAGACTTGCACCAAAGACTGCCGTCGTTGTACGAGATGGCGCCGAAGTGACAGTGGATATTGCCAGTGTACAAAAAGACGATATCTTTGTGGTCAGACCCGGAGAAACGATACCGGTGGATGGCATCGTGCTGGATGGCAATAGTGCGGTGGATGAATCGGCACTTACAGGAGAGAGCGTTCCGGTGGACAAGCAAAAGGATGACCCGGTATCTGCAGCAACAATCAACCAGTCTGGTTTCTTGAAATGCAGGGCAACACGTGTCGGCGAGGATACGACGTTGTCACAGATCATTCAAATGGTTAGCGATGCAGCAGCAACGAAAGCGCCGATTGCCAAGGTCGCTGATAAAGTATCCGGAGTATTTGTGCCAACCGTGATCGTTATTGCAGCAGTGACGATGGTTGTTTGGCTGCTTACCGGTGCGAGCATCGGCTTTGCATTAGCCAGAGGCATTTCCGTATTGGTTATCAGCTGCCCGTGTGCGTTGGGACTGGCTACGCCGGTCGCAATCATGGTGGGAAACGGTGTCGGTGCGAAGCATGGAATATTGTTTAAGACAGCCGTTTCGCTGGAAGAGACCGGTAAGATGGATGTTGTATGTCTGGATAAGACAGGTACGATCACGAAAGGCGAACCGCAGGTTACAGATGTGATTCCGGTGGATGGTGTTACAGCAGAAGAACTGTTGTTGTATGCATATTCTCTGGAGCAGAAGAGTGAGCATCCGCTTGCTAAGGCAGTCCTAAAATACGGACAGGAGCATGCGGTAAATGCGATAGAACCAAAAGAATTCATGGCATTGCCGGGAAATGGATTGTCAGCAATGTGCGATGGCGCAAAGATAATGGGAGGCAGTCGAAAGTTTATTGAGCAGACGATTTCACTCGAGAAAGTGTATAGCGATCGAATCGATTCACAGAATAAGAAATTCGATCGGCCGACAGAGCAGGAAAAGTCAATTGTGCCAGCTTCTGGTCGTTCGACAGAGCAGGAAAAGTCAATTGTGCCAGCTTCTGGTCGTTCGACAGAGCAGGAAAAGTCAATTGCGCCAGCCTCTGGTCGTTCGACAGAGCAGAAAGAACTGATCACACTGGTATCTGACCGCTTGGCGGGTCAGGGTAAGACACCATTCTTTTTTGCAAAAGATGGCAAATTGCTTGGTATTATCGCAGTTGCAGATGTGATCAAGGAAGACAGTCTTTCTGCTATTAAAGAGATGCAGGGTATGGGACTGCGGGTCGTTATGTTGACCGGTGATAATGAACGCACTGCGAAAGCAATTGGTGATCAGGTCGGCGTAGATGAGGTGATCGCCGGAGTGCTTCCGGATGGCAAAGAAGCGGTTGTCAGACGCCTGCAGCAATATGGTAAGGTTGCCATGGTTGGAGATGGCATTAACGATGCACCGGCTCTGACCAGAGCTGATATGGGTATTGCGATCGGCGCCGGAACAGACGTTGCCATTGATGCAGCAGATGTGGTTTTGATGCAGAGCAGACTTTGCGATGTGCCTGCGGCAATTCGCTTGAGCAGAGCAACGCTGCGCAATATTCACGAAAATCTGTTTTGGGCATTTTTCTATAATGTGATCGGTATTCCGCTGGCGGCGGGAGTATGGATCCCATTGTTTGGCTGGGAGTTAAATCCTATGTTTGGTGCTGCAGCAATGAGTCTGTCCAGTTTTTGCGTGGTATCCAATGCATTGAGATTGAATCTCTGCAAAATATATGATGCCCATAAAGATAAAAAAAGAGCTGGAAATTCACAAATTCAGCCCAAAATAGTATATAATGAGGAGGAAACAACGATGACGAAAACAATGAAAATTAACGGAATGATGTGTGGACACTGCGAGGCAACAGTGAAGAAAGCATTGGAGAGTTTGGATCAGGTAACAGAGGCTGTGGTAAGCCACGAGGCAGGGACAGCAGTTGTTACGTTATCTGCAGATATCGCAGATGATGTATTGAAGCAGACGGTAGAAGCGAAAGATTACGAAGTGACATCCATTGAGTAATAGAGCATAAGCCAATGTTGATATGGATCCCGGAGTGTACGTTTTTGTGGACAGGAAAGCATTCTCCGGGATTTTTTGTTTTAAAAAGTGAGCTTTTACTTTGCAAAATAAAAATACCTTGTGAGAAGGAAATTGCTGTACCATTACTATTTTATAAGGAGGAGAAATGCAGGCATTTATTACAAAACATAGGAAGGGGATCAAACGAATGTTGATCGGATGTGGGATTGTTATCATACTTAGTGCAGCCGTTATATTTGGCATGGATGCGTATGTGGTGCATTACGCCAAAGGTTATGTATATGAGACGGGGCAGGAAAACAGTATGCCAAAAGCCGACTGCATATTGGTATTAGGGGCAGGCATGAAGCCCAATGGGGAGCCAAGCTTAATGCTTCGTGATCGTTTAAATCGTGCGATCGAATTATACCGTGCGGGGGTATCGGATCGTTTCCTGTTGACCGGGGATCATGGCAGGAAAGGCTATAATGAAGTACAGGGAATGAAAGACTATATTATGGCGAATCTGGATGTCCCGGAGGATAAGATCTTTATGGATCATGCAGGCTTTTCAACGTATGAATCCATGTATCGTGCCAGAGATATTTTTGAGGTACATAATCCGGTTGTTGTCACGCAAAAGTATCACGCATATCGCGCGGTGTACGCTGCACGTAAATTGGGACTGGATGCTTATGCCGCACCGAATAAACGGATGAAATACCGTAATATCTGGATCTGCAAATTGCGCGAAGTGGCTGCGAGAGATAAGGAAGTGGTCAATCTGTGGATACAGCCAAAGCCGACTTATTTAGGAGATAAGATTCCGATCAGCGGAAGTGGACTGGCAACGAAAGATACACGCACTGACAAAACAGAAAGGGAAAGGTAATGACAATGAAAAAAAGCAAAAAAGTATGGAGTATGTTACTGGTATTGAGTCTGGTGATTGGCATGGCGGCAGGAGGTGTGCAATCGCAGGCATATAGCGTTCCATCGAACATGAAGTGGTGGACGAAAGATCGTTTCGGTATGTTTATTCACTTTGGAGCGTATTCCTATTATGGACACGGGGAATGGGCGATGCAGATCGAGGGGATTTCGAAGCAGAAATACCAGCAGACGGTAGCCGCAAAGTTCAATCCAACCAAGTTTAATGCCAATGAAATTGTGAAATATGCAAAGCTTGCCGGTATGAAATACATCGTGATCACAGCCAAACATCATGAGGGAATGGCAATGTGGGATACGAACGTTGCCAGCTTTAAGGATTATACCGGTAAGACGATGTTTAGTCTGCAGCAGTATACACCATTTGGCAAAACCGGCCGTGATGTGCTGATGGAGTTAAAAACAGCCTGTGATAAGGCAGGGATCAAGTTTGGCCTGTATTACTCGATCATAGATTGGAACCATTCGTCGCAGACGATCAACGGTGATTTTACGAAGATGAAGTCAATGGCTGCGCGCACAGCATACATCCGCGACATGAAGGCTCAGTTAAAAGAGTTAGTAGACCGTTATGATCCGGCAATTATGTGGTTTGACGGAGACTGGACTTATAGCAGCAAGGCGCCGACACTGGCAAAATGGTGGACGAAAGCAGATGGAAAAGATCTGTATAAATATGTAAAATCTTTGAAATCTTCTATATTAGTAAACGAGCGTGTCTGCCGTGGATTTAAGCTGGGTGATTTTGAGTGCCCGGAGAGAAGTATTCCGGAGAAAGCACCATCAAGACCATGGGAGACTTGTCAGTCCATGAACGATGCGTGGGGCTATAAAAAGGATTTGGAGAATTCATATCGAAGCTATAAATATTTAATCCGGGAATTGGTCGATGTTGCTTCTAAGAGTGGTAATTATCTGTTAAATATCGGACCGAAGGGTGACGGTACTATGACAGCGGGAAGTAAGAAAGCACTGCGTGGCATTGGTAACTGGATGAAGAAAAACGGCAGCAGTATTTATGCTACCTCCGGTAATCCGTTTGGTAAGGTCCCATCTTGGGGAACATATACCAAGAAAGGCAAAAATATCTATGTACATGTGACAAAATGGCCTAAAAATAAAAAGCTGACCGTGCGCAAATACAAAAATAAAAAGCTAAAAAAGGTGTATTTGCTGGAATCCGGCAAGAAGATTTCCTGCAAAGGCAATAAAAAAGGAAAGACGAAGGTGACCTTAAAGGTGACGAAGAAAGTACCTAATAAAAAAGATACGGTTATTGTGATGCAGTATAAATAGGTGTCCGTATAATGGCACAGCAAGACGGGCAGGCGTTTAGCGCATGAGATGTAGAGAAAATGATTCACTAGAAGATTAAGAGAAAGGAAGAAAATATGGAGATCGCACAATATATACAAGAAGGAAAAGCAGTACTTGGCATTGAATTTGGTTCGACACGTATCAAAGCCGTGTTGATCGGGACGGACAATGCACCATTGGCATCCGGCAGCCACAACTGGGAGAATCGCTTAGAGGATGGTGTGTGGACATACCATGAGGAGGATATCTGGAATGGTTTGGCAGACTGTTATCGTTCCTTGGCAGAACAGGTGCAGCAAAAATATCAGGTGACGATCACCAAACTTGCAGCAATTGGTTTTTCGGCGATGATGCATGGATATTTGGCGTTCGATGCGAAAGGAGACTTCTTGGTTCCATTCCGTACTTGGCGCAATACAATGACAGAAGAGGCGGCAGAGCAGTTGACGGAACGGTTTGCGTTTAATATTCCGCAGAGATGGAGTATTGCGCATTTATATCAGGCAATTTTGAACGAGGAACCACATTTATCGAAGCTTTCTTATTTTACGACATTGGCGGGCTATGTACATTGGAAGCTCACAGACGAAAAAGTACTCGGCGTGGGCGATGCATCGGGAATGTTCCCAATCGACAGCGAGACGGGAGACTACGATAGTAAGATGCTGGCACAGTTTGATGAGATGATTGCCGATCGTGGATACTCGTGGAATATAAAGGATATTTTGCCAAAGGTCTTGTCGGCAGGAGAGGAAGCCGGAGTGCTGACCGAGAGGGGAGCCGCGTTATTGGATCCAACCGGTTCTTTACAGGCGGGGATTCCGTTATGCCCGCCGGAAGGAGATGCCGGAACCGGGATGGTCGCAACAGATAGTGTAGGTGTCCGCACCGGAAATGTATCTGCCGGAACATCAATTTTTGCGATGGTTGTACTTGAACAGGCATTAAAACAGGTGCATACGGAAATTGATATGGTTACAACACCTTCCGGTGAGCCGGTGGCGATGGTACATTGTAACAATTGCACCTCGGACATCAATGCATGGGTCAACTTGTTCGGCGAATTTGCGGATTACATGGGCTTTTCGGTAGACACAGGAACGCTGTTTACAAAATTGTTCCAAAAAGCAGAGGAGGGAGCGGCCGATTGCGGCGGTCTTCTTTCCTATAATTATTTTTCCGGAGAAGGTGTGACTGCATTAGATGCCGGAAGACCACTCTTTGTGCGTAAGCCGGATGCGGCATTTAACCTAGCTAATTTTATGCGTACACATTTATATAGTGCGCTGGCAACCTTGAAGATCGGATTGGATATTTTGCAGCAGGAGCAGGTTCAAGTTGACAAAATGTATGGACATGGCGGCTTCTTTACGACCAAGGGCGTCGGACAGCGGATTACTGCGGCAGCAATGAATGCACCGGTTTCTGTGATGGAGACAGCCGGTGAGGGCGGTGCCTGGGGTATTGCGCTGCTTGCAGATTTTATGGTTCATAAGCAGGAGGGACAGTCGCTGGCACAGTATTTGGAAGATCATGTATTTGCCGGCAATGAAGGGACAACAATAGCCCCTGATCCGGAGATCGTGCAGGGATTTGAACAATTTATGGAATCATATCGTGGGGGCTTGCAGATTGAAGAAACTTCGTTACATTGGTAAGCAGATATTTTCGAATGGAGGACACTATGTTAGAAGAGTTAAAGAAAAAGGTATATGAAGCAAATATGGAACTGCCGCGCAGAGGATTGATCACGTATACTTGGGGAAATGTAAGCGGGATTGATAGAGATACCGGATATTTTGTGATCAAACCCAGTGGCGTAGATTATGATAAGCTGCGTCCGGAAGATATGGTGGTCATGGATCTGGAAGGAAACCGTATCGAGGGAACGCTTAACCCATCATCGGACACGCCAACGCATTTGGAATTGTACAAAAAATATCCGGAAATCGGAGGCGTTGTGCATACACATTCGCCGGAGGCAACTTCATGGGCGCAGGCAGGACGTGACATTCCGTTATACGGAACAACACATGCCGACTATTTTTATGGTCCGATTCCTTGTGCGCGAAGTCTGACACCGGAAGAGATTGGTGGAGAGTATGAGCGTAATACCGGACTTGTTATTATTGAGACATTTGAGCAGAGAGGACTGAATCCAATGTATACGCCGGGCGTGCTCTGCACAAACCACGGACCGTTTACCTGGGGCAAGGATGCTGCTGAAGCAGTGCATAATGCGGTCGTGCTGGAAGAGGTTGCGCGCATGGCAATCCGAACAGAATTACTCAACCCTCAGGTACAGCCGGCACCGGATAGTATTCGTGACAAGCATTTTTTTAGAAAACATGGAGAAAATGCATACTATGGTCAATAGTATGATGTGAGGGGGATCGCTGTGGAATTTGCATTGAAACAGGGGCGGGTGCTGGTGCTTGATGCAGCGGAAGCGAAGGAACGCTGGGAGAGTGCCAGCTTTTGGAATGAAATGGAATATATGCTGCAGTCTAACCGTATGCATTTTTCGAAAGCTGTAGTTCTTGCGGACGCTGTGGTGGGCGAAATTATGTGGCATCCGGAAGAAGCATATGACGGCAGATCGGTCAGTATTATTTACTATCTTGACCGCAGCGAACTGGTTTTGATCGGACAAAAGACCAGACATGATCACTGGGAAAAACAGCTTCGCTCGCTGATCAGTGATGAAGATGATCTGTCGCCTGTACGTTTTTTTATCCGCCTTTTGGATGAATTATTAAAAGATGATATCAAACATTTGCAGAGGATCGAAGCAGGCTGCTTCCAGATGGAAGAGGAGATCCAGTCCGGGGAGAAGACGGATCCGACCGGATTAATGGCCAAATATCGCAAAATATTACTCAACAAGAGCTTTCAATATCAACAGATGATGGATATGAGCGATACACTTGTCGAAAATGTCAATGATTTCTTTGATGAGAAAGAGGTGATCTGTTTTCAGACATATGGACAAAAGGTAGAGCGGTTATACAATCGCTCTAAAATGCTTCGGGAATATATGCTGCAAATACGAGAATTACAGCAGCAGCGCTTGGATGAAGAACAAAATAGGATCATGCGTATCCTGACGATCGTCACGGCTATTTTTTCGCCGTTGACACTTGTGGCAGGGGGGTATGGTATGAATTTTGTTGGAATGCCGGAGCTTAAAAGTCATTACGGTTATCCTGTTGTGGCAATCGTGTGTGGTATCATCATTCTTCTTGAATTTATTTATTTCAAACACAAAAAAATGTTGTAAGAAGTAATGAATCCCCCTTAGGCAGATAAGGTAGATAACCAAAAGTCTGCTCAAGGGGGATTTAATTTGTGTTGATCCATTATTTTGAATAGGAAATTGCTGCTATGTAGCGTGACATCGCCAAGCAAGAATTGCTTTTAATTTGCTGCCTGTGCAATATTCATAGCGTGTGCTGCAACACGTTCCAGATCCATCAAAAGTTCTACGAACATCATACCCTGTTGTGAATTACATTTTCCCTTATTCATACGGACAATATGCTTTTCCTTCATGTCCTCGATCATGCGGTTTACATCTCGTTTCAAGGCATATACATGTGCGTATTTATCCTGATCCGGTGATACCATTTGGGCGTAAGCTTCTTTGTAAATACGTTCAATAATATCCACCAACCCACGGAGTTCTTCCATGGCGGTTTTACTGAAACGCTCCTTATTCTTGTGCATACGAATACTATATTGTGCCATATTTTCTGCATGGTCACCGATTCGCTCTAAATCATTGATCACATGGAATAGATTACCAACGTGCTTAGCCTGCTCTGGTGTCAGATCTGCAAAAGAACTCATGCGGATCAGTGCATCGGTAATTTTCTTATTTAAGAAATCGATCGTTTCTTCCGTCTGGTTGAAATCCTCCTCGTCTTTCAAACGATTATCAAAATAATTCTCGGTAGCGAGACGAAGGTTGGTTTGCACCAGTTCTTCCATACGATTGGTCTCCGCATCGATCTGACCGATCATTGCAGTAGAAGTCGTATGCGTTGTTTCGCTGATAAACTCTAATTTTGCCATATTTGGCTCTTCGTCGGAGCCGCGAATGATCTTCTTAGACAAAGCGGCGATGAGATTTGAGAATGGGAACAGCACGATCAGTGATACTAAGTTAAAGATCGTGTTCGCATTTGCAATACGGCGGCTCGGATCTCCGGAAGTCATCGACAACCAGTCGAGAACCGGAAGGAATGTAGTGGCTAACATAAAGATCAGCATACCACAGGTTTCAAAAATAGCAACGATGGCAGCAACGCGTTTGGCATCCTTTTTGCCACCAATAGAAGCTAAGATCGGAGCGATACTTGCACCGATATTCATACCAAGCATTACATAAAAGGCCGGGCGGAATCCAATGACACCGCTTACCGCCATGATCTGCAGCACACCGACGGAGGCAGAGGCACTTTGGATAATTACGGTGAAAATCACGCCGACCAGTACACCGAGCAGAGGATTGGAAAGATTTGCCACAATATTAATAAACCATTCTTCCTGTGCCATTGGTCTCATTGCGGTGCTCATGGTGGACAATCCGACAAAGAGGATACCAAGACTTGCGACAACCTGTCCGAAGCTTTTGATGTTGTTGGATTTAGCAAACATCAAGAAAGCAACACCCACAAAGGCAATAACCGGAGCATATTTTGAAATATAATTGGTTGCAAGAAGCTGTCCGGTGATCGTTGTACCGAGCTTCGCACCCATGATGATTCCAACAGAGCGCTCTAACTGCATCATTCCGGCATTTACAAATCCGACAGTCATGACACACATGGCATTGGAGCTTTGGATCAGTGCGGTCAGACCGGCACCCAGCAACACAGCCATAATACGTTTTTCCGTTAATTTTTCCAAAATAGTTTTCATATAATCGCCGGCAAGTTTCTTCAAACCGTCGCTCATGAAAGTCATTCCAAAGATGAAGAGCGCAAGCCCTCCAAGAAGATTGATCACGTGTTCTGAAGTCATTCGTTTTCTCCTTATCAATCACTAAATGGTGTTATTTGCATAAAAATCACAGCACATATCGACGAAAAGCTTTGTAAAATCTAGGCAAATAATGAGATAAACAGTAGCATTTTACGTAAAATCCGCGTAAAGCCAAATATAATTATATAGCGTGTTTCTATGAAAAGCAATCATTTTTATATCATTGATCTATAGGAAATCGATGCATATTCCTCCGCAACCAATATGGGAAGTTAAAGTAAGGTATAGTTGATAAACGAGATGGGAAATGCTATAGTTAGGATTAATGTAAAAACAATTGGAGTAAGGAGGATTAGTGTATGCAGACAGCACTTTTAAGTTATTTTCCGGGGATGTATTACTATATGGATCCGACATATGTTCTTGTTATTATTGGTGCGGTAATATGTATGCTGGCATCTGCCAACGTCAGCCGGACATTTAATAAGTACAGTCGATATCATAGCAAACGTGGTCTGACAGGGGCGCAGACAGCAGAAATGATCCTGCGAAGTGCAGGGATTACCGATGTACGAATCGAACATATCAGCGGACAGTTGACTGATCATTATGATCCACGTGCGAAGGTGGTGCGATTGTCAGATAGTGTATATGGTGCATCATCGATTGCCGCCGTTGGAGTGGCAGCGCACGAATGTGGACATGTCATTCAACATCATGTTGGTTATGTTCCGATACAGATACGCAGTGCCATTGTTCCGGTGGTCAATATTGGTTCTAAATTGTCGTGGCCGGTGATCATTGTTGGATTGCTGATCGGGCATACCAATTTGATCTATCTTGGTATTATATTGTTTGCGTTGACATTGTTGTTTCAGATTGTCACCCTTCCGGTAGAGTTTAATGCGTCGGGCAGAGCACTTCGTATTTTAAATGATAGCGGAATGTTATATGAAGATGAGGTGAGAGGGGCGAGACGTGTACTTTCAGCGGCAGCAATGACCTATATAACGGCAACGGTATCCACCTTATTACAGCTGCTTCGACTGGTGTTACTGTTTGGAAGAAGAGATAACGATTAAATCAAACATACACACTTCATACATTTTGAAGTTGTTTATTAAAACTACCGTCAGAGAAAGGAATGACAGATTACGATGGAATTATGGGATATTTACGATAAGGACAAGAAGCCAACCGGGCGAACCATGAAAAGAAATGATTGGTGCTTGAAAGAAGGGGAGTATCATTTGTCGGTACTCGGTGTTATTCAGAGACCGGATGGAAAATATTTGATCACAAAGCGTGCGGCTGACAAGGCTTGGGCACCCGGCTGGTGGGAAGTATCCGGTGGAGCGGCTATTGCCGGGGAGACATCGGAAGAGGCCGTGAAACGTGAAATCTTAGAAGAAACCGGACTGGATGTAACGAATGCAGAAGGCGGCTTCCTGTTTTCGTATCACCGTGAGAATCCGGGAGAAGGTGATAACTATTTTGTAGATGTCTATAAATATCATATGGATTTTACAGAGGAAGATATCAAATTGCAGACGGAAGAGACGAATGCATTTCAGATAGCGGATGCAGCACAGTTATCAGAATACGATAAGCAGGGGATTTTTTTGCATTATCAAAGTATTAAGCAGGCGTTGCAATAGTGACAGTGTATGATGCCGGGTGGGAGAATCATTCGCAGATATGTTCTGATATTATTTTTTGGTATGGTAAGTTCAAGTTTGATGTGCGAAGTTTGCGTTTTTGAATCTAAATGCTTTACAAAATCAAAATAAACTCCACAAACTATTAATATTATTAGGAGAATATACGGAAAAAATTAATAATATTAAAAAATAAAATATTGCAAAATAAAATGAACCTTTTGGGCTTCTAAACAGTCATATAAGTAGAATCGATCAAAAGGTGATCACTGGAGATGGTGAAACCTTGTGCCTATGGTGCACCTCTGGCACAGGGAGGTAATGCACTGGAAGTGTGCGCAGAAAGGAAGGAAAAATTTGAGGCGTAGTTTGACTTCTAGGCAATTTGAACAATTTGTTGCAACAGAAAGAGGCATGCTGGTACGGCTCGCAATGAATATACTGCATCATCCGGAGGATGCAGATGATGCGGTGGCAGAAGCGTTATGCAAAGCGTGGGAACGCAGGGAACAGCTTCGATCACCGGATAAAATGCGGTCGTGGGTAGCAAAGATTACAGTCAATACAGCGTTATCTATGATTCAAAAAAGAAAACGGGAAGAATTGGTGGAATCTATGGATGACTATCCGACGAACGAAGCGTCGGGTTATCCGCATAGCGGAATTTGGCATGAGATAGAAAGTCTGGCAGAGCAGGATCGTACATTGGTATATTTGTATTACATATATGGCTTTTCGCAAAAAGAGATAAGCGCAATCTTAAACATACCAACAGGTACGGTAAAATCAAGACTCTATGCAGTGCGACAAAAATTAAAAAATTGCAGGTAAATAATGGACTATGGAAGGAAGTAAATACAATGAGAAGTAGATTGGATCGAGAAATCAGCCGACGACTGCTGCAGGAAGTTCCAACTGAACCAACGGTGAAAAACAGTAGAATAGATCAACTGTTATGCCGGGTGCGTGCGGAGGATGTGCAGGATAATAGCAAAGTGGTGCGTGCATTCTCATATCGAACGGCAGTCGCAGCGGTTGGTGCAGCCATTATGTTGACGACGGGTACATATGCTGCTGTGGATAAATATCATGAACATTTACAATCAATGTCTCAAGAGGAACAGAAGCAGCTAAACCATATGACACAGGCACAACGGGAAGATGCAGATCACTATTCACGCAAGTTGTCTTCTCAGGAGCAGAAGCGCAAGGAACTGCTGCAGAAGGAATATAAAAAGGGAACATTGCCGGAGACGAAGCTGAAGGAAGTAGATTCTCAGAAAGAAGTGAAAGCGAATGGCGGGAAAGAAGTCGTATACTGTCGTGCAAATAGTACCTTTTATCTGCCGAAGAGCGAATTGACCGATGAGCAGTTATTACAGATCATTGATTTTAATGAGCGGCGTGATTATGCGCTGGCAAAGCAGAATCAGGCAGACAGAGCGAGGGCTGCACAAAGGTCGGTCGACGAAACGGCAAATAAGCTGACAGAGGATCAGGCGATTGAGGCTGCCAAGCAGTATGTCAGCAAAATATATGGACTTGATACAAATCGGGCGAGGACTGCTGTAGATGTGACGACCTATGAAGACAGCGAGGATGACGAATATTGCGTATCTCTATCTGACGAATCTTGGCAAAGTGGATATCAATTATTGATAGATGCTCAAACTGGAGAATTACGCCAAATAGATGAAGATAGTGATTGCTATATGAATCCGGTCAAGCAGTTAAGTCGTTTGCAGCAAATGCAAACTAAGCATATTGAGATGATTCAGAATATGTTAACTGGTTTGGAACAAGAAGCTGACATTATAAAATGTAAGGCTATATATGTATATGATAAGGATGTGCCTCAAATGGGTGCCTCACTTAAATATTTTGTGCAGACTAAGTCAACTCAAGTCTATGTGTTTGGCTATAACATAGATAAAGACAGAGTAGAAAGCCTTTGGATCACTTCCGATTTTGAGAAAACCTTGGATAAGGAGATCGCAGACAAGAAAACAATGAGAAAAAAGGATGGACTGCAGATTAAAATTTTTAACTGCATGAATCAATAAAAATATAACGCACCAAAGGTGCAGAAGGAGGACTATCATGAGAAAACAAATTATTGGACTGTTAGCAGGGGTGACCCTGTTAGCAATGGGAGCAGCAGTAGGGAGCGCAGCGGATGCGGATGTATCACAGCCTGTGCAGTCAGCACAGCCGTCGGCTTCGCCAACGCAGACGGCATCACCAAACAGTACACAGGAGCCGTTGATCATTAAGGGAACGACAAAGGTGGCAGATAAGGCATATGCAGGAAGAAAAGATCTTCGTGTTGTCGTGATCGAGAGTGGCGTAACAGAGATTGGAGCAAATGCATTTGATGGATGCACCAACTTGGGATTGGTATTTATTCCAAAGTCAGTAACCAAAGTGGGTAAGAAAGCATTTAACCGCTGTCCAAATCTTCTGGTGTTGATGGAATCCGGCATTGCACAGAGCGTGGTTGATGAGATGTATCAGCAGGAACTTCAGTTCCGTGTCGGTCCTACGTATAAGGCCGGTGAGAAGCTTGTGATCAATCCATACAGGATCAACTATCCGCAGGTGGGAAGATACTGGTCTGCCAATAACATCCGTTATAAGGTTGTCAAGAAAACGGATACGGAGCGCGAAGTTGTCGCAATGAATTTAAGTTATGCCAAGAACAGCGACAAAAATAAAGTCAAAAAGGTAGTGATCCCGAATACGGTAGCTTTGGCAGGAAAGACATACCGTGTTGTTGGAGTAAACAAAAATGCATTCAAGGGATTAAAGAAACTCACCACGGTTACGATCGGAAAGAATGTAAGAAACATTGGAGCAAAGGCATTCTACGGATGTAAGAAGTTAAAGACTGTCAAGATCCAGACAAAGAAATGCACATTCAGCGGCAAGAGCATCTGGAAGAAAACATCCAAGAAACTGGTTGTGAAGGTGCCAAAGAGCGCATTAAAGAAAATGCGTAAGCAGTTGAAGAAGAGCGGATTAAAAGCAAAAGCTGTCAAAGCTGCTTAATGTGTGTACCGGAAAATAGTCATAATAGTATCAGCCCCGGCAGAGCGTGCTTTGTCGGGGTGAATCATTGGAGGGCATATGCGAGAAAAAAGATGATTATTACCAGTCAGTCTATCAGCAGAGCGAACAGGATATCACCAAAGTGATATTAGAAGGAATCTTGTCTGCATCTGTGGGAGAAGATAGCAGAGATTACGCAGACAATGTTTATGCGATCAAGAAGCATTATCTGCATATTCAATATGGTGTGCAATAGGAAGTGAAATGTTGACAGCCAAGATTTAAGAAACGGCTGTCGAGATGTTTCACATCTTCTTCAATGATTGCACACGTAATTTTCATGATTTTTTAATAAAGTAATTTCCAACCAAACATCAAATTTTTAGGTTACAACATAACTTAAGCAAGTTGATGAAGTCTTAAAATTAGCGAATGAAATTTGAGACGACATCATTTGTAGACTGGAGGTTACTATGAAAATTACAGCAAAACGAATCAAAAAGAGGTGGATTGCAGGGGGAATTGTGATCGTGGCAGCAGCCGTTGGAATCGCACTTTTTGTGAAAGCGAAAGGAAGCAAAGACACCGTAAATGCAGGCTCTGGACAGCAATCGACAGTTCAACTCTTAAAGCAGGATTTGGTAGAGTCTATCAGCGCAACCGGAGCTTTTGAGAGCGCAACGAACAAGAGTGTAACGTCGACAGCAACCAATCTAACAGTTAAAAAAGTTCTTGTGGCAGTAGGAGATACAGTACAAAAGGGAGATTCTCTCGTTAAATTTGATCAAAGCGATCTGGAAGATGCTTATGCAGATGCAAAAGACAACTTGTCCAACACGACAACCAGTGCGAATGCCGAGGTGACAAATGCAAAGAAACAGCTCAGTAATGCACAGACAACTTATTCAGACAGTAAGACATCAAGTGCAGCGGCAGTAAAGAAAACGAAGGCATCCCTGCAAACGCTCAAAAAGACAATACGTTCGTTGAAAGATAAAATCAAGGTAGCAAAAGATGCTGCACGCAAAACAGCGCTACAGCAGGAATTGTCACAGGCGCGGGAGCAGTTGACGCAGGCACAGGAAAAATATGAACAGGCTGTCAGCAACCAGACCTCCGGTAATCGTCAAAATCAGTCTTCTGTGGATTCTGCCAAGACTGCAGTAGAACAGGCTGAGACAAATCGAACCAAGCAGATCAAAGAAGCACAGAAGCAGGTAAAGGAAGCAAAAGAGAATTTGGACAATTGTGCTGTTACGGCACCCGTGTCCGGTACCGTAACCTCACTTTCGGTAGAGGAAGGCGATACGTATTCGGGAGGAACTTTATTACAGATTCAGGATACACAATCCTTTGTTATTACGACAAGTGTAGATGAATATGACATCAGCGATGTTAAGGTGGGGCAACGAGTAGTTATTTTGACAGATGCGACAGATAATGACGAACTGGAGGGTAAAGTGACATTTGTGGCACCATCTACAGATAGCAGTGGCAGTACGTCAACAGAAGCACAGGGTCAGTCATCAGGTACAACTGCCAGTTCTAGTGACGGATACGAAGTAAAAATCAAAGTGACATCAAGTGACGACCGTATTAAGCTTGGAATGACAGCTAAATGCAGTATTGTCAAAAAAGAAGCGTCGGATGTTTACGCAGTACCATACGATGCGGTATCCAAGGAAAATGGAGAAAGTTATATTTTGGTCAAAGATGGGGATTCCACCTCAAAAGTGACCGTAACAACCGGAATGGAGACAGATTATTATATTGAAGTGCAGGGCAGTGATCTGCAGGAAGGATTGCAAGTAGTTATTCCAACAGATAAAACAGATTCCGCTTCGGATTCTAATAAGCAGAATAGCACCTTTGGTGGTTTCGGCGGTATGGGAGGCACACCTGACGGCAGTACAGGGAACAAAGGCGACCGTGGTGGCATGAATGGATCCAAGGGTGGATCCGGCGGAATGGGTGGACCGGGAGGCGGTCAGGCACCATCCAAATAGAATGGAGGATTAGCTATGGAGATAACAAAGAAAGCAAAGCAGCAGTTGACAGCAAGTCCGGCCATTATTGATCTGCAGGGAATCGTAAAACGTTTTTATATTGGTAAACCAAATGAACTTGAAATATTACATGGTATTGATCTTCAGGTACAGGAAGGACAGTTCGTATCTATTGTCGGAGAGTCCGGTTCCGGCAAATCGACATTAATGAATATTATTGGTGCTTTGGATCAGCCGACAGGTGGTCAATACCTGCTTGATGGCGAATGTGTTGGCAATTTGAAAGATAAACAGTTGTCTGAGATCCGCAACCAAAAGATTGGGTTTGTATTTCAAACGTATAATCTGATTCCGCGGACATCTGCACTTGCCAATGTAGAGCTGCCAATGCTTTATGCAGGGGTGACTCGCAAGGAACGGGCAGAGCGTGCAAAGGAACTTTTGGAGCTGGTTGGTATGAAAGATCGTATGCATCATAAGCCGGATGAATTATCCGGTGGACAAAAGCAGCGAACCGCAATCGCGCGTGCTATGGCAAATGATCCGGCGTTAATTCTGGCGGATGAGCCGACGGGAGCACTGGATTCGGCGACGGGTCATCATATCATGGATTTATTTCACAAATTACACCGCGAGCAGGGAAAAACGATTGTCCTGATCACACATTCCAGAGAATTGGCAGAAGAAACGGAGAGAATTATTACATTGCGTGATGGCGTAATTGTGGATGATACCGGAAAAACCAGAGCAGTCGGACATGGTGGAAAAGCTGTGGATGAGACCGGAAAGAGAGGTGGCGTATGCTGATCATAGAGAATATTCGGATGGCAGTGGGGTCACTTCGAGCCGGCAAAATGCGCGCACTTTTAACAATGCTTGGAATCATTATTGGTATTGGTTCTGTTATAGCGATCATGACAGTCAGCTCTTCATTGACGACATCCATTGCGGATTCTTTTCAGAAAATGGGAGCCAATAATATCACTGTTGGCGTAAAGCAGTCCAGTGAACAGGAGCAGGTTTCTGCGAATGGAATGCGATTTGGCACTTCTGGCAAAAGTGCGGATCTGGAAGAGGACGATCGTATTACGGATGAAATGATCGAAGGTTTGCAGAAGCAGTATTCCGATCAAATTGATGCGATTGCACTAAGTGAATCGGTTGGAAGTGGCACAGCAGAGCGGGAGAGTGAATCTGCGAACATCACTATTACAGGAATAAATGAGCAATACTTTGCCAGCAGTAAAATTACATTATTAGCCGGCCGCAAGATTAAGAAAAAAGATCTGACCGGTAAGAAAAAGGTGATCATGGTCACCGATAAAGTAGTGGAAAATCTGTTTGATGGAGATAATTCTGCAGCACTGGCACAGAGCATAAGCCTAAATCTTGATGGCAGTTATGAAAAATATTATATTGTCGGTGTGTATAAATATGAGAGTGGCAGCGATGTCAGTGAATCTTCGGATGAGGATGTGACAACGGCGGCGTACATTCCGCTAACGACGGCAAAGGAACAGACACATGCGGATGAAGGATATTCGCAATTTACAGTGGTTACATCGACCAAAGTGGATAGTGTATCTGCTTTTGCAGAGCAGATCGAACAGTATTTTAAGCCATATTATGCAGCAAATGAAGACTACGAAGTGTCGACTTCGACGATGGAGTCTATGACAGAGTCAATGACAGAAATGGTGCAGACAGTATCAATCGCCATTGCATTTATTGCAGGTATTTCTCTTTTGGTTGGAGGAATTGGAGTGATGAATATTATGCTCGTGTCTGTCACGGAACGAACACGTGAGATCGGGACACGGAAAGCATTGGGGGCCAAAAACAGCTCCATTCGATTGCAGTTTATCATTGAACCTGTGCTCTTGTGTTTGATTGGAGGAATCTTGGGAATTGTCGTCGGTCTGATACTCGGTGCGGCAGCGGCAGCTATTTTAGGATATTCTGCCACAGCGCCGGTAGCGGCAATGATCATATCTGTTGCTTTTTCGATGGTGATCGGCATTTTCTTCGGCTATTATCCGGCAGGGAAAGCGGCAAAGCTGGATCCGATCGAAGCACTGCGTTACGAATAAGAGAAGAGAAACGCTGCAGGGCACTGTATCATATCTTTATAAGCAAGATGAGAGGCTGGGGAATCTACTCCGGCCTCTTGCACTATGCTAATTGCCACATTGAGCCGATATAACCAATATAGTGAATCATCAGTTCTGATTTGTAGTGCTGATTAGATTGCAGATTAAGGAGGGAGTGCAATGAATCAAGTTAGTTTTGGAAACGGAGTTCCAACAAGGACACAGGTGGCAGTGCATTCTGTAGGTGCGCAGAGTACAGATGGTGAATCGTCAGAAGCAGTCGCAGCATCTGATACGATGACGCAGAGTGCTGCGGAGATGGGTTATGCACAAGATGCGGGACAGATGTCTGCTACGGCAAAGAGGACATCGACAGAGAAACAGGCGGCAAGTGTGGAAATTTCAGAAGAGGGTTGGAATGCGATGGAAGATTATAATCAAAGTGCGATTGAGTATTCCATGCAATTGTTAGAACGCTTGAAAGAGAGCCGTCAAAACAGTAAGTCTACAAATACAAAAACAACAAAGCAGCCGGTTAATTATAGCTTTCGCAAAGTGTCAGCAGCGATTGCACGAGCCAAAAACGTGAATCAGGCGAGCAATGCGCTTACCTCTGCCAATTCTGCGCTATCCGCATTGCGACGCAAATCTGCTTCCGGTCAATATAATGACGATGAATTGCAGATTGCCATAAACCATGCCAAAAAGATGGTACGCGTTGCCCGCAAAAAAGTGCAGAATATACGGCGTGAATCGCAGATGGAAAGTGATGATAAAGGAACAGTGCATCGGAAGCAAAACGAAACCGGACAGAAGATAGTGCGACGTCGCAAAAAGGCAGATGAAAAAGAAGATGCACTGCAGGAATTACAACTTCTGAAAAAGCAGATGAAAACGCGCAGGGAGCAGGAAAAATATTCACATCGAAGGCACGAGGGACAGAATTTAATGAGTGCCGACATGGAATATTTGCAGAAAATGATACGTTTATTGAAAAACGAAGGATTTGGAACGATTAATGCCACTTCTGATCTGATGTTTGCAGATGAGCAGACGGGAATGATAACGTACTCTACTACTGCAGCAGCGACAACGACAAGTACAGGGGAGAGTGCGGCATCTGCGACAGTGGAAGCACCGGTAAGCGCAGAATAGGGTGATCCACTATGAACAACAGACGTTTCAAATGGTAAGTGAATAAAATTAATGTCATATATGAAAAAAATTAATTTTAAGTGTTGACAAATCGATTTTAAAGTGCTAATCTTTGTTTCAACAAAAACAAAATCGTTGAACAGAACAAGGTTTTTCGGATCCCTCGTATTGCAGAGAGCTGTCGGTTGGTGCGAGACAGTATACCGAACGGAAAGCTATCCTCTGCGAGATGTGCACTGAAATTTCTGGCTTAGTCAGATACGGTAAGTGTCACCGGGTTCTCCCGTTATAGAGAAGCTTATTGAAAATATGTGGTCAATTTATGGGACACATATCGTGATAAGAGTAAGAGGTCATTTTGATGTGACAAATGAAGTGGTACCGCGGAAGTATATAAGCTTTCGTCTTTGTGTAAAGATACATAGAGATCTTTATATGAAGACGAAAGCTTTTTTTTACTTTATGGGTCACATCGTCAAATCCATGTGAAAGCGTCATGGATCTGTAATACTTTGTTTTACGCTTTAGAAATGGAGGAAAGAAATGAATGGATTAGTTATTGTTTTAATCAGCATTGTTGCATTAGGTGCCGGTTATCTGCTGTACGGAAGATGGCTTGCACGCAAATGGGGAATTGATGAGAATGCACAGACACCCGCTAAAAAGTTTGAGGATGGTCAAGACTTTGTCCCATCTTCAAAGTTTACTGTATTTTCGCATCAATTTTCTTCGATCGCAGGTGCAGGCCCTGTGACGGGACCAATTTTAGCATCTGTTTTCGGATGGGTTCCGGTGCTCTTGTGGCTGATCATCGGAGGTCTCTTCTTCGGTGCGGTACAGGATTTCGGCGCTTTGTATGCATCTGTTAAGAATGAAGGTAAATCGATGGGCATGATCATCGAGAAATACATCGGTAAAGCAGGAAGAAAATTATTTATGTTGTTTTGCTGGCTGTTCACCTTGTTGGTTATTGCAGCATTTACAGACATGGTTGCCGGCACATTTGTTGGAAAAGGAGCAGCAGATCTTACGAAAGCATCTGCTTACGCACATTCTTCCGCAGCATCCATTTCCATGCTATTCATTTTAGCGGCAATTTTATTTGGTCTGCTTCAGAAAAAAGTAGGAGATATGCCGGAGTGGTCAAGAGCAGTGGTAGCAATTGCAATGCTCGTAGCAATGTTTGCGATTGGTATGAAGCTTCCAATGTATGCGACAAAGTCTACTTGGATCTATATCATCATGGCATATTTGTTCTTAGCTTCCATCATGCCAATGTGGCTTTTGATGCAGCCTAGAGATTATATGACAACATTTATGCTGCTTGGCATGATCATTGGCGCAGTTGTTGGTGTCGTTGTAGCACATCCGGCAATGAAGTTAAATGCGTATAACGGCTTTGTTGTAGGACAGGGACCGGCAAAGAGCTATTTATTCCCAACTTTGTTTGTTACGATTGCCTGTGGAGCGGTATCCGGATTCCATAGTTTGGTATCGTCCGAAACATCTTCTAAGACAGTAAGTAATGAAAAAGATATGCCGATGATCGGTTATGGCGCCATGGTAGTAGAATCATTACTCGGTGCTGTAGCATTAGTCGTTGTTGGTGCGGTAGCAGTTAATGGAATGAAGCCGGAAGGTACCCCGTTTGCAATCTTCTCAACCGGTGTTGCAGGATTCCTTGAGAAATTTGGTATTCCGGTACAGATCGCAACAGTATTTATGACAATGTGTGTATCTGCATTGGCATTGACTTCATTGGATTCCGTTGCTCGAATCGGTAGAATGTCTTTCCAAGAATTATTCTTAGGAGATACGACAGATCCGGAGAAGATGACACCGGTACAGCGTGTACTTACAAATAAATATTTTGCAACAGTAATTACATTGTTCTTTGGTTACTTATTAACACTTGGTGGATACAACAATGTATGGCCACTCTTTGGTTCAGCAAACCAGTTGCTTGCTGCCTTGGTATTGATCGCACTTGCAGTATTCTTAAAAACAACAGGTCGTACCGGATGGACTTTGTATATCCCAATGTTTGCTATGTTAGCAGTAACATTTACTGCATTGGTTCAGAAGTTTATCGCATTAGTACAGAATGTATCTGCTGGTCAGGCTACATTCTTAGTAGATGGTTTGCAGTTGATCGTAGCGATCCTGTTGATGGTACTTGGTGTATTAGTAGCATTTAGCTGCTTGAAGAAGCTCTTCACTGCTAAGAAATCAGCAGAGGCGTAAGGAGTTAGCCAAGCGATTACTAGAGACTTTAGATTACGTGATAAACTTATAGGTTAATGAAAGAGAGTTTGTTATATGTCGCTGGAAAGACAATATAACAAACTCTTTTTTAATTAATAGGAAACTGCTGTTGTGTAGCGTGACATCACCAAGAATTGCTTTAGCAATTCTTGCAAAGCGCTGACTTTGCTTTTTTATAAACTGATTGATCAAAATATAGTAAATAAAAACGAACAAATATTGTGAAATGTGTACAATTTTGATGTACAAAAATATGAAATGTGCCAATAGTAATTTTTGGGTGAAAATGATATAATGCCACATACGAAATGATAAACACAGCGTGTTTTAGGGAAGAGGAGATTACTATGGCAATGAAAATACAGCATTGACATTAGACGATGACGCAGTTAAGATAATCTTAAGTACAAAGGGAACAATGGACGATGTGAGTCCCGAAATGAAACGGATTTTGGATTATATTGATGGAAAAGGTGCGTCGGACAAATTCACAGAGGAGCTGGAGGAAGCAGTGTGTTCGGCCCGCCAAAATGAGAGATGGAGGTTGGATTATATGACATTAGAATATGAATACCGTCAGCGCTACCTAGAGGGAAAGGAAGAAGGGCGAGAAGAAGGTCGTGCGGAAGGCCGAGCGGAAGGCCGAGAAAGAACGATTCAAAAGCTACATGAACGGGGTGAAAGTATTGCATCTATTGCGGACATTGTAGAGTTGAATGAAGAAGAGGTTAAGCGTGTAATATCTAAATTGAAACTGTAAGGTATAAGAACTATAATGTACCCTATTAAGTGGACATGTGAAAAAGGAATCAAATCCTATAAAGTAGACACATGGTTAAAGGCAATAAATTAATAAAACTTCTCGTTTCCTATAATTTCTAAAATGGAGCAAAAGAACTAAATTTCTCTAACAGGCGGTTTTTTATTGTTTGGTGGTAATAACGTATTATAATGCAAGAGATGATGGCAACGGAGAGATCCGTGGCATTCGTGGTGGTCAATATATGAAGGATTTGCGTACAGAAAAGGGGATTATTATGAGTAAAAATATAAAAGTTACAATGACAGCAATATTTTCCATGTGTATTCTTTTGGTGGCAGCTGCAGGAGTAAAAGCGGACAGCAACTTGCAACAAAAGACAGTGCATATATTGACAAAGCAGGAAAAGGAACAAAAACAGGAGTTACAACAAATAAAAAAAGAACTTACGAATCACTCAAAATCGTATCAGAAAAATGATACAGAAGGAGAGACGGTTGAAGAACAAGAAAGTGCTTTGGGAAAAGAACAGTACGATTACAGTAAAGCGTTTCGGGTACAGTTAGTAGATGATCTGATGATTACAGCATATAAGAAAAAGGGGAAAAATATCGACAAACTATTTGGTGATACTTACGAATGGTATGTTCCCTACACAACGAAATCAGGGCGTGCAGGAATTACAATGTTGCAGAAAGTGAACGGCAAATATCAATGGATGTCAGAGTCAGACGATGGGGAGATTGGTCAAACCGTTTTAGATAAAGACAAAGTTGCTTCGGTGGCTACTAAAGTAATCAGCGCAAAGAATACGATAAAAGATATTCGTTTGTTAAGAAATGATTTGTATTATTTAAATATGATATATGTAAAATGTTCAAAAGAAAGTTATATGATACCTTTTGCAGATGCACCGGATGTGTTTAATGCTGAAGTTGGGAAAAAGGGACTTGTTAATGGAAAAGTATATACAACAAAAGAATTTATGAGTCTTATGAATACCATGTTTGATGAACAATTGTTGTTAAATGCAGATCCCGATACTTCCGGGAATGCATTACCCTATAGACAAAAATCTTCAAAATATATGGGATTTGTTATTTTGTTTCTTATTTGCGGCGGTGCGGCTATCATTGGATGCAGATTATTTGACAGACGGTATACAAGGTGATACATTAAAATATAAGGCATATCGGTTACAAGCACAGGTCTATATGTAGCAGTAGATAAAAGGGAGAGCAAAGTTTCAGATTACAAAGTAGCAATTTATCAAGTACAGTTAAAATAGTGATTGCAAGGAGGGGGATTATGAAAAGAGCAGGTTATATTATTACACTAATGATCGCATTTTGGATGGTAGCAGGGGGATTGTTTTTTGCACAAAGTGTACAGGCAAAAGTAGTCTCTGGAAGCTGTGGTGGTGAGACAAAATACCGCTATGACAGCAAGTCAAAGAAGCTGGAACTTTATGGACGGGGAGTTGTGTCGCAAACCATTCGTGTAGATGAACAACTTAGCCGTAAAAACAGATACTTTCAGGTGAAAAAATTAGTGATACGACAGGGGATTACAGCAATCAAAGATTCTTCGGTTCTTCAATATGCGTCCGAAGAAGAAAGAGGAATATCGGATGATTATGAGCTCGGCTGGGGTTTTGATGTGTGGAGAGGTCTGGGTGATGCAACTGAAAAATTATATGTGGAATTACCGGAAGGATTCACCACGATTACAGCCAACATGTTTGGTGATATACAGGTAAGGGAAATCTATATTCCGGCAAGTGTGACAAAAATTGAAGAAGGGGCATTTGGGGCACAGATTTATCTTACAAGTATTCGAGTCTCTTTTAACAACTCAAAGTACAGATCGCAAAATGGTGTTTTATATAATAAGAAAATGACAACACTTATCTGTTATCCGATGGGAAAGGAAGGTCGAACCTTCGTTGTTCCTGATACTGTTCGTCAGACAGCACCACTATCATTTAAGGGAAATTATTATTTGAAAAAAATTGTCTTACCGAAGAACTTACACAAATTAGGAGAAGGAAGTTTCTTTGATTGTATTTTACTTAAGGATGTGAATTTGGAGACACTTAATCATCTGGAGCGAATTTCAGATTATTACAACAAGTCTGATGTGCGAGTGATACATTATTATGATTCGGAGAATGAAGATCCTTATGATCGCTATGTGAATGGCGTGGACTATTTTGCGTTAGATCATGATGAGGGACAATTCGATGGCTATTTGAAGAGATATGGAACTTTTGCAGGGACGGGAATTACGAGTTTTCGTATGCCGTCAAACTTACAATATATTGCACCGGAGACATTTAGAAATTGTGAGCAGTTGAAAACATTTTACATTGGCAAAGCATTTCGCGGAAAGATCAATTATGGCGAAGAAGGAGATCCGGATACGCTGTTTTTGTATTATGCACCGATCAGATTGATCCAGATTGATAAGGAGAATACGTCATATCAGTTGCAAAACGAAATTTTATATACGAGGGATGGTCACATTCTTTGCCAAGCACTCAAAAATGACAATGCAGATTCTCAATTGACAATTCCATCCTGTGTGACGGAGATTGCGGATGGTGCCTTTTATCGTAATAGTGAGTTTGGGTTGATTGAAGTGAAGGGGAGTCTTGAAAGAATTGGAATCTCGGCCTTTGCTTGCGCTGATGTCGGTAGTTTTTATGTGAAAGGTGGGGTAAACTATTTGGATCGCGGAAGCTTTTATCAGAGTGCTATTTCCGAATGGCGATGTCATGGAGGGGTGAAAAAGTACGAGAAAAGTGCATTTCAGGATGTTGATGCAACAAACAGATATGCGATAGATATGAATGTAATAACAAAATTATATCAAGAACTCTTATATGTGAATGCTACAACGGATTTGAGTTATTGGGTGAAGACAATCTGGAACTGGATCATAATGTGATGAGAATATCATGCGAGATTTGAGGACAAAAGAAGTGAGGGATAATGATGTTAAAAAAATAAATTTTTTTGTCAGGATTTTGCCGTGCGATTCGTTATATATTATTGAAACAGTTGAATTGATTATTCTAAAGTGTTATACTGTCAAAGAATAAAAGTATCATTAGTGGCGATGAGACAGTAAAGTGTTTTTGCTTTTTTTAAAATCATTTTAAATTATTCAAATAAAATGAACCTTTGGGGCTTCTAAATAGTCTAATATATAAAAGGGAATATTTTGGCAGGGCTCAAATCATTTGTCGAATAATACGAGGGGGTATAGAAATGGTGAAAGTTGCAGTGTGTGATACTGATGAAAATTATTTAAGAAAAGAGAAAAAGCTTGTAGATCAATATATGCGGGTACATGGTTATCAATACTGTATAGAATCTCCTGCATCTGAGGTGGATTTAATGATTATCGGAGATGCTTACCGCATTATTTTCGTGACAGCATGTCAGGGAGTGCATGTTGATGAAACTAAAATAAACGCGATGCAGAATATCATAAAAGGTGATGCTATGTGGGATAAGCGGATAGTTAGATGTATGGACGATTTTATGCAGAGATTTATTGAGAAAACTTCAAAATTACAATTTGCTTTTGTGGAAGGTAATAAGAAGATATATCCTAGCGATATAGTATATATTGAGAGTTGTTTACATAGAGTGATATTTCACATCAAAAATGTATCGAAAACATACTCTATGTATCAGAAATTAGATAGAACTGAAGAAATATTGTGCATGTATGGATTTTGTCGCATTCATAAAAGTTTTCTTGTCAACATGAGATATGTCGAGAGTATTCAGCGATATTCGGCGAGATTGACGGATGAAATTAGCATTCAAAAAGAACTCAGTGTTTCACAAAGTAAATATAATAAGGTACAAGAGGAGTATGCGAAATATTACGATATATAGCACAGAGGATAAATTATTATTGTGACTTTTAAATTCTGCATTTTATTTTTGAATTCTGCAATAGTTATAGATATATTCCTCAGAGTATGTAAAATAAAGACAGATGCCATGAGGGTGAGCTTGTTTAGAATATCAATGCAGTTTTAACTGTGAAATCGGTGACCAATTCGTTTCCGACTACATCAGTTTCATTTACAGGGACTTCAAATGGAAAGGCAATGAAATATAAAAATGCTATACCACTTGCAAAACAGAAAATAAAATTTAGAGGGACTGTAACAAATTACACTGCTTTTACAATTAAAGCACAGGTGAAAGGATAATAAAGATTATGAGAGTATTTCACAAAAATTATTTACTATATTGTATATTATTAATTCTTACATTATGCATTACAGGATGTCAAAAAGCGCCGAAGCGAGACAAAGATACAACGGATAAAGTTGATTTATCTTCGGACAAGTTAGTGCCTGTACAAGAAGCAAAGCGACAGACTTTGAAGTTGCAGGGGATTAATATGGATGGACTGCAATTTCCTAAAATGATTATGTTTCCAGACGTGCAAGAGATCTCGGAGATAAAACTCACCCCTTGGTATACCCAAAATGATAATGATCTAAAAAAAGTGATCCAATCGTTATGGAGTGATTATGATACTGTGGATTGGGAGAAAATTCAAGAACAGGATTTTCCAAACGACAATATTCCGAATTATTATGGGAAGGAAAAAAGTGATAAGAAAACCGGAAAAACATATTCTTATAGTTCTATGGGATTTTTCTCTGGAAATTCATTGGGAGATGAACCTGAGCCATCAATGGATAACTGTGTGAAAAAATATAATTTTGAATGGGGAGAGGTCGCATCAAAGCAGGACAAATATGCTCTACAAGACGGTGAACTTTCGGTATTAGATGCAGTTACATATACAGAAGGTCTCTTTAATAAACATATGCGGTCGTTTGAGAAGGAAAAGTTTACTTATAAAGTACAACATTTGTATGTCATGAAAGTACCTGATCAAGAGTATTATAGCTACAGCATGGTGATCGGACGGCTATATAATGGAATGGTAGTGGATACAAGCTCCGATTTTTTATTAGCTGATGGAAAAAGTTATCCATATACGCATTGCGGAAATCACATTATGGCGACTATGTGTCATAAGAAGACATTAGATTATGTTAATACAGGTTTCGAATGCTTTGATATTGCAAGCACGAAAGCGCATAAAAAAATCATCTCGCCACTTTGGGCAGTACGTAAAATTAAGAAAGAGATTGCTCATATTGGAGGTATGTCGTTTCAAAATTGTGGATTGGTATATCTGCTTGTACAAAAGAACCGTGAGGCAAAGGATAATGTTCAGGGGGTGTATCAGTGCGTAGACGATACGACTTGTTTGCGTCCGGTATGGGTGTTTATGACAGGAGCTTCAGGATCTGCATTTGATACAAGCACAGATGATATACATGGCGCTAGCGTTATTGTCGATGCACTGGATGGGACATTATATTATTATGAGGAAACAGGGGGGTACTGATCCTATGATAAGGTTAGAGATCAAAAAGAGCATAAAAAGCAGATATTTTTTGATTGCAGTTGCACTTCTTTATATTATGTTTATGCTTGGGGACAGTGGACAGGTATTAGGAGATGAAACATCAACAACAATCCTTCAGGCAATTTGGAACAAATTTCATGGAAATTGGATCAAAGGATTAAATTCCTCCTATTTGATCCGTATGGACAGTATGTGGCAGGATAATGCATATTTGCCGGTTGTGATGCCTGTAATTTGTGGTTTCCCAAGTGTGATTAATTACTTAGAGGAAATTTCAACGAAAAATAAGAGGATGATAATTACAAGATGCAGTTTTAAGGAATATTATACTGCTAAAATCATTGCAAATGCGATTACTGCAGTAGGTGTTTCTATCACGGCGATCGTATTATTTTATGCTACACTTTTGGTGGGATATGATTATATTCCAGTGTCTGATGAATCGTTTTCAGTTATATACTTTACGTTTTCCGGTAAGATGATAGAGGGAGCTGATAGTGCACAAAAGATTTCGATGACTCTGATTTATATGCAACTGATGAAAGGAATATTATTCTTTTCTCTGTATTCCGTGATAAATAGTTCTTTCTGTTTTTTGATGGGAGTATTGCTACAGGATAAATATTTGGTATTAGGCAGCACGATTGCAGTAATTTATCTGCAGTGTAGAATATATGGGGAATTATCCACCAAATATCTTAGAGATGGAAAAATTCTCGCAGGCAGAGTGGCAGATCTGATCAATCCATGTTTTTTGCATTATGCAGGTTCCTCGGTAGAGGGGTTTTATCAACATAGAACATGGCTGGCTTTGCTTATTGCAGTGATTATCATAGCATTTAACTATTGGTTGATGGTTTATGTGTCGCAAAGGCAGTTTGATATTACAGAACGCTAGGGAAAACAAAAGATCATAGAAACGGAGGGCTACGATGAAAAAAGTTTTATTGATACTTCGACCCGGTTTGCAAGAATCATTTGCAGATAAAAAGAATATTATTTTGTTGTTGATCATTGGTTTTATTTTGGATAACGGTGTCAGAGTGATGGTTGATCATGCAAAACAAGTTGGACAGCCGCTTGGAGTATTTGAAACATTTATTATGTGCTTAAACCACTGGTATTATCTGGTTATTTTTTTGGTGGGCTATGTGTTGATCCTCACTACGATTCCAAGGTTGGATAGTGATCAGTTGTTATTGATATACCGTGCCGGTAAAAAAGGGTGGTTTTTTGGAGAACTTTTGCAGATCACCCTGTATTCTTTGGCATATATTTTGTTACTTATGGCTGGCTGCATGGTTTGTGCTGCAAAGTATAGTTATATAGGAAATATATGGAGTAATTTTACCATCTATTATAAGAGCAGTTATGAAAAATTGCTGTCTGATAATAATCGATTTATTGACCAACAGGTTTTTAAGTATTATTCCCCTTACCAAGCGGTAATTCATGGCGTAGTATTACTTTTGCTTTGCATGGTGTTAATGGGAACGGTGACGCTCTATTTTTCGATTATGAATAAAAAATTAGTGGCAATTCTGTTGAATGTGATTTCGATTTTATTTGTACTTATTTTTAATAATTATCGCATAGGGGCTATGTGGTTGTCTCCGTTTTGTCACGCCGTGCTCGCACTTCATAATAGGTATGTTTATACAGAGTTTTCTGTATCGCTTGGGTATTCCTATGCATATTTGGTGCTGTTGGAAATAATAATGATTGGATTATCTATAAAGCAGTTGAAGAAAAAGATGTTTTATTAGTACACTGATTTAAACTTCGCACATCAAAAGATGCTGTCGGGTCACATATTGCTTATTATGTCAGTAAAAAATATGATATTTTGCAGCCGGCAAACTAACTTGTTCTGCCGGCAGCGAACTAAGATAATTGCCGCAGAACGCAGAGTTTTTGTGTGATTTCTTATTTTGTTAAGTCTCTGATGAATACATGCC
>ERZ791659.326-NODE-326-length-35669-cov-3.29393_pt1 | contig 35669 bp, 35 predicted proteins | sample MGYA00510053_ERZ791659 | MGnify/ENA primary metagenome ERZ791659 (study PRJEB30046, sample SAMN00715192) | human gut metagenome | study: EMG produced TPA metagenomics assembly of the A metagenome-wide association study of gut microbiota in type 2... | reverse complement strand
AAATGGAAAGGGGCTCTACGGCGGCAACCGTAAAGCCCAGTAGGAAAAACTTTTCGTATAAATACGAAAATGTAAACATACGAGATTATTCTATAGCATTTTCGCAAAAAGTTCAATCGAACAGATTTTCCTTATTGAGATAATTGTACCTTGATAATTGAATAGGCTGCACTGTAAGAGATATGTCAGAAGTCGCCTTAGCTAACATGTGGGTAGAGCCACAGGGGTGAAACATGGCAAGATACCCGGAGGAGCGAATAAAGTGTGGAATGCCGGAGGAACGGTAGCAGAGAGCAGCCATGAAAAGGGACGGTGCTTGTCCCTTATAAGCGCATACTTCCTGTGCTTATAAGAGATAAGCAGGGTCTTATCTCAATAATAAGGGAAGGGAGGGATTTCCAATGGAGTCATTAGTGAAGCATTTTGGTGCTGGGTTAATTGCAATGGCGGTGCTTGTAGCGATTGCGGTTGTTGTTATTGGCATTGTCAAGTCTGACGGAGTAACCGCACAGTTTCAGGACACTCTTACAGCGTTTTTTACGAGCATTCGTAACGCTGCGGGATTCTAGGTGGATCTTGACTGGAGTTGTGGGAAATTGGTATGGCTAGCACGTATAGCAGGTAAGAGATTCTTTTCTGCTGTGCGTGCTGGAAGAGAGGAAACGGTGAATGGCAAAAGAGTTTGATTTTACGCCGACGGAAGAACAGTTCGGTGTGTTTTGGAAGTATCTCGTGCAGCCCGAAGTAACCGGGGTTAATTATAGTAATGGGATGCTTTGGGTTACAGATCTTAGTAAAGGCAGGTATCCGGTGCAGGATGAGGTTACAGATAAGTTCTTAACCCAGTTTGCGAATACTATCGCCAATAGTGCAAATAAGCATTTTTCAAGTGCTGATCCGGTGCTGGAAGCAGATACTCGGGATTTAAGGATTAGTATATTGCATCCGTCCATTGCACGCACGGGGATGGCAATATCATTGCGTAAGAGCCCGCCGGTGTTGCGGCATACAGAAGAGTCTTTGATTGCGTCCGGGTTTTGTTCCAGAGAAGTGTTGAATTTGCTAATAAATTGTGTAAAAGCAAAGCTGGTGATTGTGTTTGGCGGAGAGCCGGAAGCTGGTAAGACAGAGCTTGCCAAGTTTATGATGCAATATATTGATCCGGCGGATCGAGTGATTACGATTGAGGATTCGCTTGAACTGCATTATGGTGAGATTAATTCGGGACACGATTGTTTGGAATTGCAGATCAGGGATGGATTTGATTATAAGACAGCTATAAAGACGAGTCTGCGGCAAGATCCGCGGTGGTTGATGTTGTCGGAAGCAAGGTCATCAGAGGTTGTGTCGTTGTTGGAAAGCTGGAGCACGGGTATTGCAGGGTTTACAACAATTCATTTGGATGATGTCAGGAAGCTGCCGGATCGTGTTCAGAACATGATGGAAGATAAGAAGGATGTGGAACGTCTGGAAAACCGGATTTATTCGGACGTGAATGTAGGCGTGCTGATCCGGATGCGGACAGAGGCAGATGGAAGTATCAGACGGTATTTAGACCAGCTCTGTTTTTATACCAGGGAAAATGGTGAAAACCATATGAATCTGGTTGTAGAGGATGGCAGGATGGCTGACGGATCGAAAGAATTTCCGGCTGATATTATGAAGAGGATGCGTGAGGCGGGAATTATTGATCCTTACCGATGTACAAAGGGAATATAACCGGGAGGAGGTTTGTTTTGAAAAGGACAGGGAAAAGAAAAAGCAGGGAAGAATGGAAGTTGGGAAGTATCTGGAATCCTATGAATTTGCAGAAAGAAGTACACAGGTATGGGTATAATTTTGAATGGAAGGCGTATCTGCTTACCATATTTTTTGTATTCCTTCTGATCGGTGCGGTAGGAATGTTCTTTAAACTTGAGGTTGCGTATATTGTGGCGGTTGGAGTGGTTGCGCTTTTTATGCTGCCGGTTCTGATCATTGACATGTATCGTCGTATGTATGAGCAGAAACGATTTGCGGATGTTACAGATTATATGGAGCAGATCTTATTTTCTTTCCGGAAGGAACGGAAAGTTTTACCAGCGTTGAGGGAGTGTGAAGCAGCGCTTCCGGACGGACAGATGAGAGCAGCGATCCGGGAGGCAGTGACATATGTTGAGGCTGGAACTGCTACAACCGAAGGGGGAGTATATACGGAAGCTCTGGCACTTATTGAAAAGAGGTATCCGTGTAAAAAGATACATACAGTGCATGAATTGCTGGTCAGTGCGGAAGAACGTGGTGGGGATGTGGGTACATCCATTGATCTGATGGTTGAAGATATTGAAGTCTGGAAGCGGCAGGTATATGAACTGCAGAAAGATAAAAAAGTAGGGCATACAGATTGTATATTTTCGATTGTTGGAGCGGCGTTGACGAGTGGACTTGCTGTTTATCTTATGGATCAGGTTAAAAATACAATGGGATCGGATACTGTGGCTAGTATATTTACGCTTTTGCCGGTGCAGCTTACCTCGTTTGTGTTGATCCTGATTTGTCTGTTTACGTTTGCGGGCAGTAGCCGGAAACTTGTACAGGACTGGATGGATGGTAAGAAGAAAAAGGATGTGCTGCATGCGTATGAATATTTAATGCATTATGATGCTGGAAAAGAAGGGAGAAAAAGCATATTGCTTTCGCTTCCTTTTTTAGTTATAGCAATCGTTTGTATTGCGTTTGATCTGCCCGTAGCTGCAGTTATATTTGTGGTGTTGACAGTGTTTATGCTGTTTCAGCATAAGGTTAATTGTAGTGTTTACCGGTCAGATGTTAAGAATGCGTTGTATGAGGCGTTGCCGGAGTGGATGTTTGATATGGCATTGTTGCTGCAGTATAACAATGTACAGGTGTCACTTGCAGAGTCGGTATCTCATGCAGAGCCGATCCTGCAGCCGGAACTTACGGCGTTGGTGGAACGTATCCGCAAAGATCCGGATGAGATTCAATCTTATTTGCAGTTCTTTGCAGGGGTGGATATTCCGGAGATTGCAACCTGTATGAAGATGTTGTTTTCCATGTCGAATGATGGAACAGGAAATATGCAGGTGCAGATCTCGAACTTGGTAGCGCATGTAAATAAGTTACGGGAAAAGGAACTGGAACTGAAAAATGAAAAAATAGTATTCCAGGCGCGGATCATGGTTATGTATCCAGTAGCTGCTACTACGGTAAAGCTGCTCATAGATATGGCATCTGGTACAGTGTTGTTATTCCAGCTTTTCGGGACGATGATATAGGAGGAATGGCGTGAAAGTAGTGGTTGAAGTATATACAATACTCTGGATACTGCTTCTGACGATGAGCACGGGGTTATCTGTCACAATGGCAGAGGAACGTGCGGCACAGGCAAAGCGGGTGAAGGCAGAGGTTGTTGCAGAAATTGAGAATAGCAATTTTAACCCGGCTGTCATTGACGCGTGTAAATCCAGTGCAAGGGCATCCGGATTTGACCTGTCGGTGACGCCGTGTACATACGATCAGGCGCACGATGTGACATCTGCGGAGGTGGCATTGACTTATACATATAAGATCCCGTTGCTTGGAATTGAACAGACAAGGACAACGGAAGGGATTGCAAGATAGGAGGCACATATGGAAGAGGTAGTAAACGAACTTGGGCTAGGAATTTTAATCATGGCAATATCCGGTGGCTTTGTGGGGTTGTTTGTCTGGGTTTTGAATCAGATGTCTGCATGGTAGGAGGCGTATATGGAAGAAGTTATAAAAGAACTGGGGATGGCGCTGCTTTATATGGGAACTGCTCTTGCATTGCTGGTACTTGTTTTTTTGGATTTGAAGAGTGATGGAGTTCTTGGCAGAATCGTACTTGTCTTTATGAATGGTCTGACAGGATAGGAGGAAATATGGATTTTTTGGTGAAGCATTTTGGAATGGCGGTATTATATGCGGCGTGTGCGGTTATGGCTTTAGGACTTGGATTTTTGTCTGCTCAGAGTGGTTTGTTAAATCGTGTGGGAAGTATGATGAGCGGATGGAGGGCAACAGATACATCCGGGTATACAGTGTATGCTTCGGAAAGTCAGAAAGGGTATCCGGTTGTAGAGTATTCCAGAGCGGATGCTCTTACGCCGGGAACGTATTCTATATCAGATATAATTACAGCAAAGGATTGCAATGGATATGATGCGCGGCTGGTAGTACTTGGAATGACGTTGCCGGGAAGCGGTGAAGCTGTTATTGACAGAAGCGCAGTGGAACTTGCATTTCCAGTGCGAGGCATGTATACGCTGCGGGTAGAAGTGAGAGACAGTAGTCAGCGTACAGTGATAAAGGAACTGACAATTCCTGTAAATTAGGAGGTGCTGCCGGATGAAGAATATAGCGGCTATGTTTGGAGTTTTTTTTCTGGGAATTCTGGTTGTGGTTTGTGTGATGACAAGTGCAGGCAGAAGTAACAGAGAGATGGAGCTGGCAGATACTCTGCCAGCGGTGGTTGAGGAAACTGTGTCAGAATTGATGGAGGAGAAAAAATATGATATCACCAGTGAAAATGAGATGATTGCCGATTTGGTAGAAGATCTGTCCGGAAAATTGGACAGTGATTGTGATATAACAGTTAATGTAGGAAATATAGATAAAGAAAAAGGATTGATGTCCGTGAATGTAGTTGCGGAGTATCATCATCCGGATGGAAAAGAAGGGAGAATCACTTGCGAACGTACGGTGGTTTTTAATAAAGTACAGGATGTATTGCCAAAATTGTGCCGGGTAACTTTTCTTGTTGATGGGAGAACGTATAAATCTTGTAGGATCTTGCAGGGTGATCTGGTTTCGGTGCCGATGGAACCGGTAGCAGATGGAAAGGCTTTTGTGGAGTGGACAGATGAAAATGGTAATTCAGTGAATTTTACTGATCCGGTAGAACAGGATCAGAGCTATTATGCAAAATTTAGTTGAAAGTTTTTCAACATGAGATTATACTTGTAGATAGAAAATACTGCGATTGTAGAGCGCATCAGATATGAGGAGGAACGTTTATGAAGAGAAAAATGTTAGTGATGGTATTGACAGTGATTATGATAAGTGCGGCACCTGCTTTATCCGCACATGCAGAGGAGACAGAAACAGCGGAGGCGACCGAAACGATGGAAGCAATCTCTGAGGAGAACACTTATTTTTACGCTTCCGAGACTGTGCAGAACGGTTGGCAGGAAGTTGACGGTAAGAAATACTGGTATGAGAACGGTGTAAAGCAGGGAACAGAAGGACGCGGTAAGGAAATCTATGATCCGGCGTCTGATGCATGGTACTGGCTGGACGCTGTACAGGATGGCGCAATGGCAGTCAGCAAGGATGTTTACCAGGAATCCTGGGCTGGAGAATATGGTGATACGGTCGGCGCAGACGGAGAAAGGTATGGCAAGTGGGTGCGCTATGATGAGAACGGACACATGGTAAAGGGTTGGCAGACCACGGATGCGGGTACATATTACTTTGATCCAACGACCGGAGCTATGGCAAAAGGAATCACGACGATTGATGGTGTGCCGAGAACGTTTAATCAGGAAAATGGTATTTTGGCAGTAAATGGATTTGAAGTTGTTGACAGGAAAAATTATTGGTCTGAGGATGGTGTACGTCAGGGAACAGAAGGAAGAGGCAAGGAGATTTATAATCCAATGACTGATGCATGGTACTGGCTGGATGCTGTAGATAATGGCGCAGTTGCAGTCAGCAAGGATGTTTATCAGGAGTCTTATGCAGGACAGTTTGCCGACCGTGAAGATGGGACAGGCAAGTGGGTGCGTTATGATTCTAATGGACGTATGGTAAAGGGCTGGGACTATAGCCAGAGATTTGATGGCAAGGTATATTACTTTGACCTGACAACCGGAGCCATGGCAAAGGGGACGGCTGTGATTGATGGTGTTACATATGAATTTGACCGTCAAACAGGAGTTCTTATTGATGCAGAAGACATCATAAATGAGGTGGACGAAGAGGGATATTACAATTATCTGTATGATGCAAAATATGGTGCCTATTGCGGGAAAAAATGGAATTTTTCTGGAGCAGGAGCTGGGAGTGTTGCTCTTTATCAGGATAATGAAGTAAATCATCTGTATGATGGACATTCCTTACTTGCATCCGATTTTGGAATGGGAAGTTCTGGTTATCAAATAGTACAGTATCATGAAAATGGCAATTACTATTCTTTTGAGACTCCGGTAGGAACTGTAAGATTTAAGTATGATGCGGAGGAAACAAGATATGCATTTAAAGAGGCGGCGGAAAGAGAAGAAACACCACAGTCCGTCAAAGATGCGATTGCTGCGATTGACTTTTCGACAGAGGATGAACCAAAGGCATTTATGTTTAGCAAAGAAGGATATAAATTATATGCAACGCATTGTTCTCTATACGTTGCCTATACAGAGATTGAGTAATAAAGCTATTGAGGATACGATTAGAGGGAGGCTGTTGATATAAGAATGAGACAATTTAAGAATAATTCCCGGAGGTTGCTACAGGCTTGCTGTGCGGCAGCCTCCCTTTTTATACTCTGTTTTGGGGCATTTTACTTCCAGAATCATCCTAAAATGGAAAAAAGTGTCGCAGAGATTTACAATTTAAAAGAGCAGATCATAGGTCTGGATTGGAAGAACACGGAGCCGGAAGAATTAAACAACTATCTGACCCAGACACCGGAAATGTATGTAGGAGCATATCTGTCGGGCATGGATGAGGAAGAGCGGGAAGCGCTCTGCGAAGTTGTTCCGGTGATGCGGACAATTGTTACAAGTGGAATGCTGGTCTACGATGAAGAACAGGAAGCATTTGTTCCGACAGGAGAAGAGCAGACGTGTACTTATGAGGAAAGCTGCATGCAGGCATATGAGGAAGCGCTTGCAGATGGAACGCTCGCGTGGACAGCTGCATCCGAGGAAACAGAAGAAGAGGCTGCTGTTGCAGAAAACACGATGGAAGAAGAAAAAGAGCAGAAGCTTCTTACGGTAAATCAGTCAGATGCAGAGATCACAATGGAAACTTCATCCTTGCGTGGCGCACAAGATCGCGGGAAATGGCGGTTCCCAGATTCCGGGCAGAATGGAAGCGAGAGCTGGTTTTACATATCAAACGCAGCCCGGACGGTAACGTACCGTTATGAATTATCCGGAATGGCAGGATGTGATATAACGGATGATAGGTTGACAGGATTGATAAGAAAATCATTTTCGTGGCGAATGGTTTGTGTCAATGGGAACTCAGCTGATTTTCCAAGACCAGAATTTAGACAGGTTAAAGTCTATAAGACAGGCGTTAATAGCGGAAGCTCATGGTGGTATTGGGATAGAGCAAGAACCGATCTGGTAGATTCGACTTATAATGCGCAAGCATATAGAGATGGATACGGTTACATCGCACAGGAACAGATTTTATGTGGACTGAGCATTATTTTTGATAATGTTACTGCTCCGATAGGTTATCATTATGATGCGGATAATGTCCATGTGTATGCATATGGAACATCCCGTCCTGCCTATGCGTGGAACTATATGTATAACAGCGACGGAACCGTTTCTGATTATTATGCATCATCCAGAGATAGTGCATTGAAGTCAGAAAACCGCTTTAATTTCAATAAACTCTGGGAAAACTTGTACGGAAAAGCTGAAGTATGGGTTCCAACAGGAGGAGATAGAGGATATTGGGATAACACGAAAAAGTATACAGGCTTCAGCCGTATTTCCAATGAATCCAGTTTTACCGGAACAGAGATGACGATGAACTGTGATCTGATGTTCCTGTCGGGAACACGTCTTGTAGATGATTTGCACCCGGAACGGACGGTATGTGAGGCGGAGCAGTCGGAAGTTGTTCTGAGTCTGGTTCCAAACGAATATACCGTGACCGCTGATGCGAACTGGGGCGAGCTCTATGACTATCCGCAGGGAACCGGGTGGACGAATATTACACATTTTCCGGTGCAGTACCAGACAAATACCTATGACAATATCGGAGGACTGCAGCCGAAGCGTGACGGTTATATCTTTGCCGGATGGTACACAGACCGGAATGGTGGCGTACAGGTTTATGATGTGAATGGCTATAGGGTGAATGATACCGGGTATTGGTATGATGGTAAATGGGATCGGACAGAAGGTGCAACCGTTTATGCGCACTGGGTTCCCAGCTCCTGGGTGGTACTTGATGCAAACTGGGGCGAACTTTATGATTATATCAATACCAACAGCTGGACGAATGTAACTTCTTTTTATGCGGAGTATGGCAAGAATTATTATGATGACATCTCAAGAACGGTGCCGAAACGGGATGGCTTTGTGTTTGATGGCTGGTATATTGATGCAGGCAACACGGAGAACGGACGAGATCATGGAGAGATGGTCTGGGACAAGAACGGACATGCTGTGGAAGGTTCTTTCTGGCAGAATGGAAAATGGAATTACATCAACGGCAACGTAACTGCATTCGCGCACTGGATCAAAGCGGAAGACGTAAAAATGTCTAGTCTTACCGTCAATCCGAATGGTGGTACATGGAATGGAAGTGCCGCGGTACAGACATTTACCCAGAACCAGAACACAACGAAAACCATCCTGAATCCAACATGGGCGGGACACACTTTTAAAGGATGGACAAAATCAGATGCTTTTTATGGAAATCTGGCAGATGGCACATATACGTTTGGAACAACAGCGGGAATTACGGATACGCTTACAGCAACGTGGTCAGAAGATAAGTCAACGCTTGTGATAAATCCAAATGGCGGAACATGGAATGGAAGTGGCAGTGTACAGACATTTACACAGGAATATGGAACCACAAAAGAGATTCCGGATCCGGTAATGCCGGGCTATACGTTTAAAGGATGGGCGAAATCGAATCCTATGAATGGAGCACTTTCCGGGAAGACGTATACGTTTGGTAATGCATTTGGAAAAACAGATACGCTTACTGCAATGTGGCAGGTAAATTATTATAAAGTCACACTGCATGCCGGGAATGGTATAGAGAGTGTAAGCGGAGCCGGAGAATATGCATACGGAACAACGGTAACGATTGATGCAGCCGTTTTGCGAGGCTATCACTGGGGCGCCTGGACAGGTACATACGATACGCAGACGAAGCAGTACGCGTTTACAATGCCTGCACGGGATGTGGATATGACAGCAGATGCAGAAGCAAATACTTATACGCTGCATTTTGATCCGAATAGTGGAGCGGAGGTAACGCATCTTGATGATGTAACAGTGGCGTATGATGAAAATGTTATGCTGCCGGATGCATCCGGAGCATACGTGAAATATACGCTGGATGGAAACAATGTAACAGATGATGTGTTGCGCGGAGACATTGATCTTCATGCGGTCGGTTTGGAAATGGATAATACAGATGATCCGGAAGCTTTGAAGGAATCGGAGAATCCGGAAGCTTTGGAGGAAACAGAGAATCTGGAAGAATTGGAAAGACAGGAAGAACCGGAACCGGAAGCGGAAGCAGAATTGGAAACGGCGGAGGAAGAACCTGCGGCGGATCAAAAGGCATATGCGTCTGTATATACCGGATGGGTGTTGGAGGATGAAAAAGAAAACTTTGTTCCGCAGTGGCTGCCGGGACAGGAGATAACTGTGGCGCAACTTGTAGAGGCGGCTGGAGTGACAGACACAGACGGCGCTGTAGTGACTGTATATGCGGCGTGGGATGATTGCCCCTGGATTACGGCAACAAATCTGTATTACACTTTAAATCAGGCGCAGCAGGGCTTTATTACAGATAGTGAGATTTTAAGCCATGCGACTGCATCAGATCGTGAGGACGGCAGCCCAATCGCTCCGGGATTTCATGATAATGGAACATCTTTTTCGATTCCGGATTACCAGGCATCGGATTTTACACAGTTCCAGCATGAGGGAAGCTGCACGGAAAATCTTACAGTAGTTGATAGTGCCGGAAATACATACAGCAAGCGTATAACGGTGTATGTAGCTGATACAACGGCGCGGGATGTTGAACCGGAAGGAACTACGAGGTTTATAAATGAAAAGTATTATAATAAGCCTTATGAGCAGGGAGGACTTGCTGACACGTCTGTTTGGAAGACAGATCCGGAACTTGCTGCGGAGTTGCAAAGTGCTTTTGATAATCTGAAAAATGATACGCCGGTGGCATCGTATGTGCTGACTTATGAGACGCGTCAGCAGATCAATGAGTATACGGCGGAACATGGAGTGGGGAACAGCAGGGAGCCGGATGCATTGCAGAAGCTTTATGACCTGTATCTTGCACCGAACCGAGTAAGGTAAAAATGAAGAAAGAGGTTGTTGCGATGTCGCAACAAAATGGAAAGAGGAAGATACCGTGAAGATATCTTCCTCTTTTGCTTTTTAAAGTTGGTTAAAGTAGTCGAACCATGCGGCTAAGATTTCAGCTCTGTTTTCGAGAATGTAGCGGGCGATTTTTTTTAGATCACCCTGTGGAATCTGGCTTTTATTGTGTGCGAGTTCGATTCCGTCAGCTGTGATCCAGAATTTTGTTGCGCTGGATGTTTGTTGTCCTTTGCAAACGTGGATATGTGGTGGTTCTGCATTTTCGTTTGACCAAAAGAAAAATTTATATCCGAGGAAATCAAGCAGGGCTTTAGGCATTTTCACCGCCTCCTTTCTGGGCGAAGTCCCAGATGAGGGATGAGTTGTTCTTGGCGTATTTTTTCAGTTGTAAAATTTCATCTTCTGAAAAGCCGAAAGATTTGTGTACGATTTCGCCGGGGAGTGTTAGGTCAAGGAAATCAAAGCCGTTGGGATTAGGGCGCTCGAAGTGGACTTTTACGATGTCGAAGCCGTCTTTTTCGAGGAGCGCGCTGTGGGTTGTTACAATATTGTTTACAGTCGAATAGTAGTACATATTTAATCCTCGCTTTCTTGCAGGTTTAAAAAAAGATTTTTGGTATTGCCTTTGAAGTGGGTGCCGTTACCGGTTTCTATTTCGGAAAAAGATTCTACTGTTTCGGCGTTTGGAATTTCGTCCGGAATGTATTCCAGAATGTCGCCGGGTTGACAGTTTAAGAGAGTACAAACAATGTTGAGTGTTTCGGTTGAGATCGGATCACTGTTGCGTAAACGTTGTAAAGTGCTTTGAGGTAATAGTTTTTCTTTGCGGATGCGTGTGGTGTTGTATCCGGCATCCTTAAGCTGTGAAAGAATATTTTTATAGATTATCATTTGAAGTCCTCCTTTAATAATATTATATCACAAAAAAGCACTTTTTAAAGTGCAAAAATATACAATAAAAAGCACCTTATTTCGTGCAAAATGCCAGTAGACAATGCACCTTTAAAGGTGTATATTTATATCATAAGGAACAGGAAATAAACGAAAACAGGAGGACAAATATATGAGAAAAACTGGTTTAAAATTCACATGGGAAAAAGGAAGCAAGAATGACAACGCGATAAAAGTATTTAAGGAAAATAATATTTCTTTGGAATATGACCATTTCGGAAACTTGACAGCTGATTTTTATGGAATCGGAATTTTTGAAAAAGTCGAATATGAACACATTGAAAATGATGTTTTTGAAATTTGCATAGCATAAGCCGAAACGGTCAGAAGTGACCGTCAGCCGCGGGATGGTCTCCCGGCTCTGATGATGGCAGACCAGAAAGGAACTGTAATGACGAGAAAAGATGAAATTGAAATGGAGATCAGAAATCAGGCGGTGCGGTTATATCCAAGTTGTGTTGCACTTTTTGAACTGCCGGCAATGGTATATGCGCAGATAGTAAAAGATAATGATACGAGAAAGAGACCGTATAGGGTCAGCGTTGAGAGATGCAGTAAAGTGATTCAGACGATGAACTTTTAGATAGATCATAAAAACAAAAGTAGCCCGCCCCGGAGGTTACGAGGGCAGAAAGGGTATGCATGGAAAAGATTATTGAATGGCTACAAAGTTGCGGGTATTCCGAATCTAGCGCTGTGATTGAAGCAAATAAGATGATAGAAGCTAATCGTTGGGACGGAGTAGAAAAATGTTCGAGAGAATGTGCTATAGAGATGATATTGAACGATTTGCAATAAACAATGGTCACAGAACCTCGGCAGAAAGTAAAGTAAGCCGGGGTTTTATATTCGGGTTCGAGACCCGAAGCGCCGCTTTTGCGCTATCGGCTCATAGAGTAAAGTAAGCCGGTATGATTTTGCGGTGGGATATAGTGGCGTGGGATAAAAGAAAATTCGCTCCTTGTTCGCCGATCTCAACCTAGAGATAGTCGTAAGAGTGAATTTTTTTATAGATAGTAACGAGGGAAGGAGGCTTTATAAAATGACAGGATGGAGGAAGCCGGATGGATAGAGATGGAGTGAATGGTGTGTATAACAGACCATATGAGTCATTGTATAGTAGATGCTTTCGGTGGCTTGGTTTGTGGGCGGAATGGCAGCATGTGCTGGAAAATGGTGCAAATGCCTTAAAAAGCACGGATGGACAGATTTTAAATGGGATCCGGAATAGAATGGCGTACTGGCTGTCAGAACTTGCGCTTAGTGAATACACGATGGATGATGTGCGCGAGGAAGCACGAATGAATGGGATGGATCTGGATGATATGATGATGGAGTTGCCGCCGGTGATGGATGAAAATTATATGAAGGATGCAGATGACATCCTGGAAAAGGGTGCCAGAGCGTTGCGGCTTTATGAATCATCATCTGATTATCAATATATCAAGGATCAGCTGCAGATGCTTGTTGATCCGGAAGATGAAGCGGTAATAAAAAGACTTAAAGCAGGGACTGCTTTTGTGTGGCGGTTAAAGTATGCTTTGCGTGATCGAAATCTGGTGTTGGTAAAGCAATTTATAGACAGTGATGCTCGTATGTCGCAGCTGCAAAGAAGCCGGATACTGCTTGAAATGAGGGTATCCCATAAATCGCCGTTTGAGTGAGAACATATTAACGATAATAATGGTTGTAGCCGCAGAAAGCGGCAGGAAGAGAGGAAAGAATATGGCTATGGAATTAAAGTTTGTAGCTCCGAAAATGGAGGAAACATTCGGAAAGTTGACTTTTGCAGGTGTTGGTGAGGCAGAAACGGCATACGTTAATGGAAGAACGCGTGTGACTGGCCGCAGTTATCATCTGTTTTCCACCCGTCAGCGTGCGGATGATGTCGTGGTGACGCTTCCGGCAACGGTCGGGGAAAAACATTTTGGGTATGACGAGCCGGTTGTGCTTATCAATGCGCGTCTTTCGGCGAGTGGTAGAAATATTGAGGGTAGCGGGTATACGGATTATAAGATGACCGCGGATGATATGGTGACGCCGGAAGAGGCCGCAAAGCTTGTACAGGCAGGAAAGCAGTAGATATTAAGGCGATCGAAGGAAGTTATTAAACAAATTTAAAATTATGCAAAGCCGCAGGGAGCGGCAGGAAGAGAGGAAAAGAATATGAGACTTAAAGAGGGAATTGTTGTTGATGAGGTAAAGACTTTTGGAAATCTGAAATTTTCTGGCTTGCGTCGTGAGGTGTACGAGCGTGATGAGGAGGGGAACAGTACAGGTGTGTTGATTAAGCGTACATATGACCTTAAGAGTGAGGCGCAGGGGCGGATGATCCAGGTATCGTTGCCGCCGGAAGCAGGTGTGAAGGATTTTGCGTACGATCAGCCGGTGACGCTTGTGGATGTGGTTATTGATTCGGTGGCAGATGCACGGGGGCGTAACCGTGCAGAAGCGTCGTGGTATCTGAATGCTGCAGATCTCGTGCCGGAGACAGCGGCAGGGGGGACGAAGACAGCGGAACAGGGGGAGCAGCCAGGCGGCCGGAGAAGCCACAGCCGGAAAAGAAAGCGTAAGTAAATGAATCTGTTCTGGCGCTGGGGACGGCGCGTGAAAAAATGGGATGACAGACTGGTGGCTCGGTCTGTCATCTTTTTGTTAATCACATCAACGGCGATTGGAATTTGGCTTGTGTGGAGACAGAATTTGTCGTTGCAATTTGTTGATGCGCCTGTAATCAGCAAGATAGCAACGGTGTGCCTGTTTGATGCGATGTTGCTAATCGTTGTATGTAGCGTTATGCATCGTCAGCGTTGGTATTGGGAGGACTTGTGTAATCGGCAGGAACTTGCCCGGATGCTCATTGACAATATGTGGTATGGGTCAGATATGAGATCTAACGGCGGAGGTGGCCAGGATTTGATTACATATGTGCCGCATTTGTACTTCTGGCGTCGGTATAGTATCACGGACTTCCCGCGGCTTTATTATAAGCGGAAAAAGGGTCGGATCTATATTACGGTCAAGATCACTATGGGAAAATATCAGGACAGTCTTTTAAAGCTGGACGGGAAGATCGAAACGGGGCTGGATTGTGAGCTAATTGCATCCAGTTATAAACGAAAATGGCAACATTACGTGTTTTTGTGTGATGTGGAGTCTGGCAGGATCCGGCTGGATGAAATGAGGTGCGGAAGTGGGAAGCTGCAGTTGATGCGGCACCTGGAGTGGGATTATGAAAGCCATCCTCACGCGCTGATTGTGGGAGACACCGGATCAGGAAAGACATACACGCTGCTAAGTTTTATCGAAGCGATTGCCGGATTAGAGGCAGAGCTGGTTGTAATTGACGCGAAAAATGCAGATCTTTCCGGGCTGGAAGGTTATCTTCCGGAGGTGTATGCGGATCCGGATGACATCAAAGAACAGGTTGCGAAGTTTTACGAGGACATGCTTGAGAGGATGAAAGAAATGAAACGGTGCGCTGATTATGAACCGGGCAAGAATTACCGTGTGTTTCGCTTTCCCGCCCGTTTTATGGTATTTGACGAATATGTGGCGTATTTGTCTATGTTGCCTAAGAAAGAGGCAGAGGAAGTGATCAGCTACCTGCAGAAGATTATCCTGCTTGGTCGTCAGGCGGGGTTTTTTGTTGTTCTATCGTGCCAGCGCCCGGACGCAAAGTATCTGCCGGATGGTGTCCGTGACCAGTTCGGACTCCGCATCGCCCTGGGTGCGATGAAAGATAGCGGTTATACGATGATGTTCGGAACGACGGAAAAGCAGTTTGTCGCAAAAGATATTAAAGGGCGTGGCTATATTGGGTTGTGGGATGGCGTCATCACGGAGTTTTATTCGCCGTTTGTGCCGCCGGATCATCATTTTAGGGAAAGTATAAAAGCTGTATATGCCGGGGCGCACGCGGGCGGAACGTCCGGTAAGCTTTTCCCAGCGAGCGCGGAGAGCGTCGCAAGCCCTGCCCCGCGCGCGGTCGGAGACAAAGCGCAGCGAGGGCAGGGCGAAGCGTAAGCTGGGGAGCGGAGAGCAGGGAAAAAGCGGGAGAAGGGTTGGGGGGGGGCCCCCCGTCCCCCCGGGTGACCCCCGGCATGTAACACGGGGGTACACTTTTCATACCAGATGTGTCACAAAGGCAGAAAACATGCGGGTTTGATGCCATTTCCCAAAAGTTCGACATAGTGGAAAAAGTCGAACTTTTAAAATCAGGATTTTGAAAAAAAAGAATATGCTGTTTATTTCCGGCAATCAAGCCGTAGAGCTTATACGTTAGTCGAAGCCTGTGGGTATGTGGGGATTTATGCGGGTTACGTAGGCAGGAAAAACGGGTGGGTAACGCATGGGTGAAGAGGCGGGGGAGAAAAGATGCAGTTTCTTTTCCACCGCTTACCCATGCGTTATCCATGCGTTTTGTTGCCGGAGTGCATAAATATCCATATATCCACGGCTTAAAAAAATGAATTAGAGGAGGGCAGGGAAATGGGTCTGTCAGGTGCTACGATCCGGGAAAGGAGGAAAGAGGATCATATGACGCAAAAGGAACTGGCGGAATTGTTGCAGATTTCACCGACGTATCTTGCGGAAATTGAGACGGGACGGCGTAAAGCATCTGACAAGCTTTTAGAAAGAATAAAATTTTTCCTTGATTTGTACCGACCGGATACCGGATTGGAAATATTGCTGGATTATTGTCGGATACGTTTTTCGAGCACTGACATAAAGCATATTTTGGAGGATGTCTTAGGTATTCGGCTTAAATATATGATTCGTGAGAATCACGCGCTATACGGCTACAGTGCACAGTATCTTATGGGAGATATTGTTGTGATGCATTCGGAAGATGAGAAGTTGGGGTGCTTGCTGGAACTTAAGGGCAAGGGGTGCCGTCAGTTTGAGATCTTTTTAAAAGCGCAGGGACGTACATGGTTTGACTTTTTTCGGCAGGTGGAAAAGGAACACGGCGTGTACAAGCGGATTGATATAGCGATCAATGATAAAGCTGGTTGGCTTGATATTCCGTACCTTGCGGAAAAGTGCAGGAAGGAAGAGTATAGCACGATATTCCGGGCGTATCGGAACTATCAAAGCGGCGAACTTATACGTGCAAGAGAGGATGACAGGGATCAGATGGGGAATACGTTATATCTTGGCAGTATGAAGAGCGAAATTTATTTTTGCATTTATGAAAAAGATTATGAACAGTACGTAAAAACTGGACGAGAAATTGAAGATGCAGATGTGAAGAACCGTTTTGAGATACGGCTTAAGGATGATCGCGCGACACATGCTGTTGAAGATCTTCTTGATTATGAGGATCCCGCAAAAACAGCGTTTGGAATAATTAACAGGTATGTGACTTTTCTGACGCCAAAAGCCGGAGAGGAGGATATAACAAAATGGGATGTCGATCCTATGTGGGCGCGGTTTATCGGCGAAGAGGACCGCCAGTTGAAGTTGACGGATGCGCCGGAGCCGTATACTTTAGAGCGGACGCTTAACTGGATCAGACGTCAGGTGGCGCCATCTTTTAAGATGCTGCACCAACTTGCGGAGATTCGGGGGGAAGCAGATCTGCTTGATCGGATGATTGATGAGGCAAAGTTATCTCCGCAGCATAAAAAGTTGTTGAAACAACAGCAAACAGAAGTAAAAGAGATGCTTGCAGAACGGTTTGCTGATATGGGGATCCGGGTTGATCCGGATACTGGAGAAATTATGGAAGCGTAGAAAATGATTTGTTGCGATGTCGCAACAGGAAGGAAGTGTGAATATGAACTTTGGACAGAATTTGTATAATCTTGTGATGTCAAACATCCAGCCGATTGTGCTGCTTGCTATTGCGGTGATTGGTCTTGTATTGTTGGCGCAGCATAAGGCGGCAGGTATGGTGATGCTCATTGTAGCGGCAATCTTTGCTGTGGGTCTTGTGTTTAATCCTAATGGCGCAAAGGATGCCATGCTGTCAGTGTTTAATACAGTGATTGGTGGAGGTGTGATCATGGGGGCTGCACCTTTTATTTGACCTATATTGGATTAAAAGCGGATTTTATTATTATATCATGAAAAGGAAAAGATGATTTGATGTGAATACTCCGGTGCAGAGGCGCCGGAGGGAAAGGAGATTCGTGCGGAAAGTAAAAAGTTATTCGAGTGTTTGGAAGTTTGAGCGGGTGTTGAGCTCGATTGGTGACATACCGCTTATAGTTCCTGCTACGTTTGTGCAGATTGCGTGGGGCGTGGGAACTTTTTTTGTGATAATGTTGTTCTTAGGAAAACTCCCACCGCTTTGCTATATTGATAATCTGCTTTTTAAGTATGGGGTGTTGCCGGTTGGAGTGGCATGGTTTATGTCTAAGAAGACATTTGATGGAAAGAAGCCGTACAGTTATTTAAAAAGTGTTACGTTGTACTTGGTACGTCCGAAGGTTACTTACGCAGGACGTCGGGTGAAGTATAGAAAAGAAAAACTTCAAGAAGAAGTGACGATAGTGAGGTGTTATAAGTATGTTCCCGATTAAGTATATCGAAAACAATTTGGTGCTTAACAATGAAAAAGAATGTTTTGCGTACTATGAAATGTTGCCTTATAATTATTCTTTTCTGTCTGTTGAGCAGAAAAATCAGATTCATGACGAGTTCCGGCAGCTTGTTGCGGCAAATAAAACTGGGCGGTTGCATTTTTTAATGATTGCTGCAGAATCAAGTATTGCGGAGAGACAGGAACGTTCAAAGCGATGTGTGAAGGGCAGACATAAGAAAGCGGCGGAATACTTTATTGACAAACAGACGGAGGTACTTGTGAAAGACACATCACAGTCTTCAGTGGAAGATGGAATAAATGTGCAGCAAAAAAGCGGTAGTCAGATTGATTATCGCTTTTTTCTTGGAATAAAGCTTGTGTCTGTGAATGAAGAGATGTCGATGAAACGTATTCGCCAGTATGTAAAGAGTGTGCTGTTAGACTTTGTGAAGGAAGTAAACCATCAGTTTGCGGGAGATTTTTATAGTGTTGACAATGCAGAAATGGCACGTTTTGTGCGTATGGAAAAGCATTTGTTTAAGCGATTGAATAGGCGCTTCCGGTTTAAGCCGATGACAGAAAAAGATTTTGGGTATTTAATTGAACATTTATATGGTCAGGTGGCGGTGCCGTATTATCAGTATCATTATAAGCTGCCTAAAGAAAAGCTGCAGACAGAAACGCTTGTTAAGAAATATGATCTGTTGAAATTGTCCCGGTGTCTGTGTGAGGAGCATCAACGGTATGTGAAGTTGTCAAGGCAGGAAGGAACCGTGTACGCGGCATATTTGACGATAGATACAATTATTTCGGAAGTGGCTTTCCCATCATCCGAGATGCTGTATTATTCGCAGGAGGCTTTGAATTATCCGGTTGATGTCAGTATCAATGTTGAGGTGTCGCCGAATAAGAGTGCGTTGACTACCGTGCGGAATAAGAAAAAAGAGATGCAGGATCTGGACAATCATGCATATCAGAATAATCAGGATACAGATAATACAGTCCTTGATGGACTTCAGGCAGCGGTGGAACTGGAGGATGAATTGATTGCGACAAAGGATGCAATGTATAAGGTGTCATATGTGCTCCGGGTATCTGCTGATAGTTTGGAGGTGTTGGAGGAACGTGTGGATGAACTGATAGAACTGTATGGAGACAGTGATATTAAGCTTGTACGACCATTTGGGGATATGCTGGGGTTATCCGGAGAATTTGTACCGACAAGTAAGCGTTATATTAACGATTATGTACAGTATGTTACTGCAGATTTTTTTGCAGGCTTTGGATTTGGAGCGGCGCAAATTATCGGGGAAGAGTATGGACAGTATATCGGCATCAATACGACAACTGGGCGCCATGTTTATATTCGTCCGGAGCTTGCAGCGCAGGGAGTAAAAGGATCAGTAACAAATGCATTGTCAAAGGCGTTTCTTGGAAGCCTTGGCGGGGGTAAGTCGATGGCGGTGAATTTGCTTGCCACACTTGCAACGGTGTATGGGGCGAAAACGCTGATTATTGATCCTAAATCAGAGCGTGGACGCTGGAATACAGAGTTGAATCCGCTGGGATTGAATATAAGCATTGTGGAGTTGTCGAGCGCGGAGGAAAACCGGGGTATGCTTGATCCATTTGTGATTATGCGCCGAGCTAAAGATGCGGAAAGCCTTGCTATGGATGTGCTTACTTATTTAACAGGAGTAACAATCAATGATGGAGAACGTTTTCCAGTGCTTAGAGAGGCTGTGCGCCGGGTGGGAAAAAGTGAGAGGAGAGGAATGCTTTATGTTATCGAGGAATTGCATGCGGCAGGAAATCCGGTTGCAGAAAATCTTGCGCGTCACATTGAGGGCTTTTCTGATTATGATTTTGCATCATTATTCTTTTCGGATGGCAGTGTGAAGAAGACGATAGGGTTTGAAGGGGATATGAATATCATTCAGGTGCAGGATCTGGTGCTTCCTGATAAGGAAAAGTCACCGGACGAGTATTCAAGCGTCGAACGCCTGTCTGTGGCTGCTATGATTGTTATATCATCGTTTGCTTTGGATTTTATATATTCTGATCGGAGTGTATTTAAGGAAGTTGTGATTGATGAGGCGTGGTCATTGCTGGGTGTTGCACAAGGAAAAACGCTTGTTGGCAAACTGGTGCGTGCGGGGCGTTCGATGAATGCAGCGGTTGATATTGTAACGCAGAATACGGACGATGTTGGTGATGAAAAAATGAAGAATAATATTGGTCTAAAGTTTGCGTTCCGTTCGACAGATATTGTCGAGGTTAAGAAGATACTTACGTTTTTTGGACTTGATCCGGAGGATGAAGGAAACCAGAAACAGATTAAGGGACTGGAGAATGGAGAGTGTCTGTTTCAGGATCTTTATGGACGGACAGCTATAATTTATGTTGACGTGATATTTGGTTGGTTGTTCCGTGCATTTGATACTCGTCCACCGCAGGAACCGGAAGAGGAGGTGCTGCCAGATGAACTTTTGGAGACTGTTTAAGTTGCGAAAGAAAAGTGTTTGGAAAGGTGGGAAAAAGGCGTTTGTTGGAATATTGGCAATAGGACTGCTGGTATTGCTTTTTATGCTTGTACCGCTTACTGCAAAGGCTAGTGGTCTGGTAGAGTTTACGCAGAATACGCAGTATTTGTATTCCACGTATGATCTGGGAAATTATGATCTGGATTTTTATGTGGATTCTTCTTGGAGCTGGCTGCCGTGGAATTGGATGGATGCGATTGGTCGGCAGGTGATGTATGGAATCTATTGTTTGACCAATATGGTGTGGATGCTAAGCCGGCTGCTTAGTTCGGCAACTGGATCAGTTGTGTCGGAAGCATATACGTTTGATCTGATAAATGAGGCTGCAGACAGTATTGGAACGAATATGCAGCATTTGGCGGGAGTAAGTACATCGGGAATATCCAGTGATGGATTTTATTTTGGTTTTTTGCCATGGGTGCTGTTGATCCTTGGAATATATGTGGTGTATAAAGGGATGTTTAAGCGTGAGATGTCAGTTGCTCTTGGAGCTGTATTGAAGACTGTATTGATTCTTCTTTTTACTGGTGCGTTGATTGCTTATGCTCCGGAGTGTATTCGCAATGTGAATGATTTCTCGGCAGATATTTCGCATGCGGCATTGGATCTTGGAACGGGTGTTGTTATGCCTGGAAGTAATCAGGGAGAAGGGGATAGTGTAGATTTAATTCGGGATAATCTCTTTTCCATTCAGGTATATCAGCCGTGGCTTTTGATGCAATGGGGGACTACGGATGTTGATGTGATTGGCAGTGACAGAGTGAGCGCATTACTTAGTGCATCGCCCGATGGAAATTATGGTACGGAGCGAGACACGATTGTAAAGGGCGAGGTTGAAACCTATGGAAATATGAGGATGTCAGTGTTGAAAGTTACGGCACGTTTTGGTGAGGTATTGTTCATCTTCCTGATCAATCTTGTTGTCAGCATTTTTGTTATATTCTTGTGTGGGCTGATGGTTTTTACACAGATTTTGTTCGTCATTTATACTCTGTTTCTGGTGATTAGTTTTGTGCTGGCTATGTTTCCGGCGTGTGAAGGTATGTTGAAACGGTCACTTGTGAAAGTGTTTAATATCATAATGCTTCGGGCAGGATATACGCTGTTGATTACGGTAGCGTTTACAGTGTCTACGATGATTTATTCGATATCGCAGGGACATTCGTTTGCTGTCATTGGATTTTTGCAGATAGTTACATTTGTTGGTGTGTTTTTTGCGAAGAATGAGATATTGGGAATGATCTCATTGCCGGAGGATACGGGTACTCGGCGTGCCGGATCTCTTTTGGGTGGAGCATTGATTTATCGTGGATTACGCCGATCACAGCGACAAAGGGCATTGCCAGTGCGATCTGGTGAGGCGGCAGCTCGCATTACTAAAGCGCCGCGTAAATGGGTTAATAAAAAGTTGGATCAAGCGAAAGAGTATCAGCATGAGGCTGTAGATGAAGCTAAGATGCAGTTAAAATTTGCAAAGCGTAAGGTAGAAGGGGCGGTGGATCATCAGCTTCATGGATTGAAGGGTACTGATAAAGAGACGGTTGCTAAGAATCAGAAAGCTGCAGAAATGGAGAAGAGACGTAGGGAACGAGATTACACGCTTGCAGATCGTATGCCGGAGGAAAAGGCATCAGATTTTCACACTGGGAGAGAAAAAGGTGTTTCGTCAGCGCGTGTTTATGATAAATATTTAGAGCGGTTTAAACCGCAAAAACAGTATAAACTTTCCAGAAATACGCCGCAGATTCAAAATATGGAGTTTACGAGTGCTTCGTGGAAGGAAACGCAGGGTATGCATGTGCGACCGTCCTTGTGGAAGCAGCCGCCAGAAAGAGAAAAGGTTGAGAAGAAATATCGTCGTCGCCGTTATGATAATAAGTCAGCGGATGGTATCTCGTGGGATGCGCCGGGGGTAGATTTAAGAGATGATCAGAAAGGTGGATTGGGTGGAACAGAAAAACGTGTAAAAGAACATATGCCGGGACGGACTCCAGACTGGAACGCAGGAAGAAATGTAGAGCAGAGGCATCCAGACCGGAGCGTAGGAGGAAATGTAGAGCAGAGGCATCCAGACCGGAGCGTAGGAGGAAATGTAGAGCGGGTACATCCAGATCGGAGCGTAGGAGGAAATGTAGAACAGGTACATCCAGATCGGAGTGCAGGAGGTGAAGGTGAATATGTAAAGAGAAGTGAAGAAAGGAAAGAGCAGATTGTAGCGTCGGTTAAGGCAGAACCAGTGAGGAGAGAAACAAGAAACTATAAAACGTCTGTTGAACAGAAGAAAGCAGAGAGCGCAGAGAAAAAGAGAAAGCGGTGATGTAATTGGAAAGAATGCAGACAGTAAGAAGGTTTAAGATAATTCTTTTTATATTGCCAGCGTTGCTGCCGCTTTTGGTGGCGTTGTTTTCCGCGACTTTTCTTGTTATTACGGTAAAGCAAAAAAATAATGTGCGGTATGAAAGTGGTATGGAAGTAAATGAGAATGTGCAGGGATATGCTGCTTTAATTGCGCAGAAAGCGGGAGAACATGGAATTGGAGATTATGCGCGTTATTTAATGGCTATCATGATGGTGGAGTCAGGCGGTACAGGGGATGATCCTATGCAGTCGTTGGGCACGACCGATCTTCCGGCAGAACAACGGATACCGGAGATGTCAATCGAATATGGTGTGGCTATTTTTGCGTATCTGCTCCAAAGGGGGCAGGAAGCCGGAGTTGATATTGATACTGTTATACAGGCATATAATTTTGGTGCTGGATACATAGATTTTGTGGCGGCAAATGGGAAAGAGCATAGCTATTCATTGGCGAGTGATTTTGCAGCGCGTTCGAGTCGTGGGGCAAAAGTTACTTATAATAATGCGATTGCAGTTCGGACGAATGGTGGATGGAGGTATGCATATGGAAATATGTTTTATGTGTATCTTGTACATCAATATCTTGCAGGTGATCCTTTGGACGTTGGAACAACGAATGTTATTATTCAGGAGGCGTTAAAGTATAGAGGGTGGTCGTATGTATGGGGAGGATCATCTCCATCAACGTCTTTTGATTGTTCCGGACTTACGTCATGGTGTTATGGTGTGGCAGGGTTGTCATTGCCGCGTACAGCGCAGCAACAGTATGATGTCATGCAGCATATTACTTTGGATGAGGCAGTTCCTGGCGATTTGGTATTTTTTACAAGAACGACAAATGGTGGAAATTATATAACGCATGTTGGAATCTATCTTGGTGATAACAAAATGTTTCATGCTGGTGATCCGATAGGATATGCAGATCTTACCGGGCGGTATTGGAGACAGCATTTTGTGTGTTGTGGTCGTTATAATTAAAATGGAGGAAAAAGATGAAAGATAAAAAGAAAGCAGCGCCTGATACAGTTGGCGAAAAGCAATCTGTTGGACAGTTTGTGGAAAGAGCTAGAGAAGCATTGAAAAAATTTGTTGCTGATAGGAAACAGAAGAAAATTGATAGTGGGGAAGCGGAACTTCCGGTGTTTCGTGTTGGTACTAATAAGAAGGGAGTTGTTGCGTTATGGGTTGTGATGATCGCAAGTTTATCTTTTGGTATTTATAAGAACTTTACTGCGATTGATAAGGAAACTGTGCATGAAAGGGTAGTTGTAGAGCCGGAAGTGTCTGATACAAATGATCTGGAAAGCTTTGTGGAACGGTTTGCGTACATTTATCATGCATGGGATACGAGCCAGGAATCAAAGAATGATCGGCAGGTAGTGTTGAGAACATATATGACGGATACTTTGGCAGGGTTAAATACGTCTGTTGTCACTTCTGATTGTCCTACTACTTCGTCTGTGGTGGGTGTTCGGATATCGGATGTGCGGGATCTTGGAAATGGTTATTATCAGGTAAGATATATGGTTCGCCAGAATATATTTGCAAGTGGAAGTAGTGATGTTGCGTCTGTGAGTAGGAATGATCTTCCAATGGTTGCGACATCGCAACAGGATGAGATATCTGTAGATGATTTTGAGGGAACACAGACTGGAGAAACAGCGGAAGATCTTGCTACAGAAATGCCGGAAGAGACAACGGAAGCGGATGATACGGTAACAACGACAAATATATCTTATGGAGATGCAGTGACGATAAAGACGTCAACGGAAACAGAAGCGGATGGTACGGTAACAACGGTTACGTTTCGCGAAAGTTATTACCGCGTGGATGTGTACCGGGATAATGCAGGAGGGATGATTGTTGTGACCAGTCCGACATCTTGTGGTGTACCGGGAAAAGCTGATTACAGTGAGAAAGAGTATCAGACGGATGGAACGGTTGATGTAGCAGCAATGACAGAGATTGAAGACTTTCTTGGTACATTTTTTGGTATGTATCCGTCAGCAACAGAGAAAGAGTTGGCATATTATGCGGTGCCTGGAACGATGGATGTGATCGGTGCGGACTATGTTTATGATGGATTGTATAATGCAGCCTATTATAAGGAAAATGATCAAATTAAGGCACATGTATTTGTGAAGTATCTGGATCAGGTGGCAAAAGTAACAGAATATGCTGAATATACGCTTATTTTAGAAAAAGGTGATAACTGGCGGATTGTAGCTGCGGAGTAAGTGATGAACCAGTAAATGGCTTATTGTAAGCTGTTTACTGGTTATAATTAGTATGATAATATTGATATGGAGAGTGAGACGTATGTGGAATGATATGAAAATAAAAAAATGTATATTGCGGTTGACTTATAAGGAACGAAGATCGGTTGAATTGGCAGAGTTTAAAGAGGAATTAAGAAGATACCGGCTGATGCATTGGGATGAGTTAGAATTTGAATATGTAAGTTTGAAAGCGGATTATGAGCATAAGAAGGGAGTTCTTGTAGCGTTTGTGGTTTCACTTGCACTTGCAATTATAATGAATATTTGGAAAACTTTTTTTTTATTTATGGATCAGGTATTTCAATATGCAGCGGTGATTACGCAGGCAGGAAATGAGGTTGTAGGTGTAAGCTTTTGGATTTCTGCTATAGCAGTAGTTGCCGTAATGGTATTTGTGATCTTTGTGCTGTTTTCGTTGGCGAGAAGTGTGAAAGAGACGCGGAAAAAACTTATAATGATAGAAGAAGTAAGGAAAGAAAGAGAAAACGCTATTAGCATGTAGGAGAAACAGGAAGATGGATTATAGATATTATCTGGAAAGATTGTGGTATAAAATAATATATGGTGTAATTTCTGTTGTGTACTTGGTGCGTTTAAATATGTTGAATAAGCGATTGCTGATGTATAACTTTGATTCGCCGGTAGCATTATTAAGTTATAGTGATGGTGTAGCTATTAAGTTTTTTGCATATGCGGTTATTCTCTTTGGTATAGGAGCCTTTTTAGAGTATGCGGAATATAAATGGATGAAATATGATGCAGATGACGTTAGGGACGTAATTGTTTCGGTGTGTACAATGATCGTGCTTGGAATATTGTTGATTTTAATTATTGTTTTTATTGATAATCCGATTTTGAGGGCGGTGCTTATGATGGTAGCGGTAATAGTGGGTGTTGCGGGTGCGATGGCAAGTTAGAAAAGGCTTTCCTTGTTGGAAGGTCTTTTTTTTATTGGAAAGAATAAGAAATCAGTAAAAGTTGTAGAAAGTGTGGGTATGTGGGGAACCTGTTTTATATGAAAGTGTGGAGAAGCTTGTGGGAAAAGTGGTTGGTAAATTGTGGGAAAGGTGTTTTGGCTTTTCCACGATTTATCAATACTTTGTCCATAGCTTATCCATGCTGGAATGCAGGTTATCCATATATCCATGCTTAAAAAATTGATATTATAAGTAAGGGAAACATGTTATTTTTAGATATTATTTAGTGACGGGTTAGTAACAAATATTAGAAAACGTTGTAAATACACGGTTTTTGGGGAATTAAAATTAAGATAAATTTAAAACACAGAAATTCTCATCTGATGTAAGATAAAAAAGAAGGGAAAAGCCTTCTAGTAACGACCTGTGATAAAGTGCAGGAAAGATACCGGCTTTTTCCCAGCAGCCTTGGCAGCAGTGAGATATTCTTCATAAAAGAGAACTGCTTCGCTGTAAGTCATAGTTGGATCTATGGTATATTTCATCGTGATACGCCTCCTTTCTTTTTCCTTGACAGAGTATAGCACTTGTTTTGGAAGAAAGCAACAAAAAGATAGTAAAAATTTTGTAAAAAATCACGAAAATAATTGTGCGAAATGAAAAAGAGGCGCGTGTAGAACCGCAGAGAGAGCACGACAGAATGAACGGACAGATGGGAAGATGGAGCAATGCGAGAGGAACAGGAAGAGAAATACAGGCGCCAAGAGCAGCGCAGGTATGAGGAAAAAAGGCGGAGACGGCGCAAAAGGCTTCGGAGAAGACGCCGGCTGCGCATAGTGCTTTTGATCGGCATTCCGCTGCTTTTGGTGCTGGCGGTCTGGTTTGGCACACGACAGATCAAAAAGCTTCTATATGAAGAAAAGCCGGTGATGGCGTACGAGGTAAAGTATGTGGCACAGGCGCCGGACTATCAGGTAGAACTGCTGGATTACAACGAATATTCGCGCCCGGGAACAGCTCTTTCCCAGGTGAACGGCATCGTGATCCACTATACTGCGAATCCGGGCACGACAGCGGAGCAGAACCGCAGCTATTTTGAGAATCTGAAAGACACGGGGGAGACGTATGCCAGCAGTCATTTCGTCATCGGCATGGACGGGGAGATCGTGCAGTGCATTCCGTGCAACGAGATTGCCTACGCGTCGAATGACCGGAATGAAGACACGATAGCCATCGAGTGCTGCATTCCGGATGAGACGGGAGAATTTACCGATGCGACCTACCAGTCGCTGATAGAGCTTACCGCCTGGCTGATGGGACGCTATGATCTGACCACGGATGATGTGATCCGCCATTATGATGTGACGGGGAAAATGTGCCCGAAATACTATGTGGAGCATGAGGATGCGTGGCTTTTGTTCAAGCAGGACCTGCTGACCTACATTGATGTGAATGGTATTGCCAAAAATGAGGAAATATCGTAGAATACCTAGTATCAAGGGTAGTAGGTATACGGTATGATTCACGAATATTATAAAGAATTACAGAACAATCAGAATATAAGAGAGAACTTGAGTCTGCTGCGAAGCGAGTGCAAGGACCCACAGGCAAGGGAAACCCTGCTGTCTCTGGTGGGAGACGGGGCACTGCTCACAGGACTGCTGGAGAGCGATGAGCCGAAGGTGCGCAAAAATGCGGCGCTTCTGCTTGGAAGTCTCGGGCTTTTGCAGACGGCAGGTTCTCTTTTTCATGCATACGAGAGAGAGCAGACGCTGTTCGTAAGGAGCGCGTATCTCACGGCTTTGTCGGGGATGGAGGTATCCCCTTATCTGGAAGCGCTAAAAGAACACAGGGATGCACTTTTGGCGCGGGAGATTCCCGAGAATGAGAAAAAGCATGTGAATGAGGAACTGCGGGAACTGGAACGTATCATTACGGCGGCGGAGGGAATTACTCGTCACACGTTTGTGGGATTCACAGAGCCGCAGGATTTTCTGCTCGCGACGAACCGGGAGCAGCGCGGCGTGACGCTTGAGGAGGTAAAAGCGGTGTCCGCATCGGTCAGACGCAGTGAGAAGCTGCACCCGCTCGGTGTGCTGGTTCATGCGAAGGACGTCCGCCCGTTTGCGTCGATAAGGACTTACCGCGAGTTATTGTTTCCGGTGCGCACGGCGCAGCCGGTGCCGGAAGATGCCGTAGGGGCCGCGGAGGCGGTCTGGGATTCCAATCTGCGGGAACTCCTTACACAGGCGCACCGGGAGACGACGCCGTTTTATTTCAGACTGGAAATAAAGAGCCACATGCCGTTAGACAAAAAGAGCACGTTTGCCAGACGGTTTTCCGCGGAGCTGGAGCGGCTGTCCGGCAGAATGCTTGTGAATGCACCGTCGGATTATGAGATTGAACTGCGGCTTCTGGAGAAAAGAGACGGCGGTTACGCCTGCTTCCTGAAGCTTCTTTCGATTGCGCCGAGACGTTTTGCCTACCGCAAAAATGCGGTGGCAGCTTCGATTCATCCGGCGACTGCAGCAATGCTTGTGGCGCTGGCAGAGCCGTATTTAAAAGAAAACGCGCAGATTCTCGATCCGTTCTGCGGTGTCGGCACGATGTTGATCGAGCGGGATATCCGTGTCCCGGCGAGGGAAAAATACGGAATTGATATCTTTGGCGAGGCAATCCGGGGAGCGAGGGAGAATGCATCATATGCGGGGGAGAAAATCAATTTTATCAACCGTGATTATTTTGATTTTACGCATGCGTATCTGTTCGACGAGATTATCACCAATATGCCTGTCCGGGGAAGAAAGTCAAAGGAGGAGACGGACGCCTTTTACGGAAGATTTTTTGAAAAATCAGCCGGACTGTTAAAGGCGGACGGGATTCTTGTGCTCTATTCCAACGAGCAGGGATTTATCAGGAAACAGCTCCGCATAAGAAACGATTACCGGCTGCTTGCCGAGCAGTGTATCCGGGAAAAGGATCAGTTTTATCTGTTTGTAATTCAGTATAAAGGATGAGGAAGATATGGCACTTTCAAGGGGGATGAATCAGGAAGCGTCGCAGGATACCGATCTGGGATTGTTAGATGCGACATTGATGCAGAATCTGCAGGACCGGTTTTGCGATGCCAATAATGTGTATCTGGTATGTCTGAGCAGAACGCACGGAGTTGTCACAAAGGCATATGGTTCTAAGGAGGAACTGGCGTATATTCACGGGCTGACCGGAGTGGAACGGCATATGACGCTCATGAACCGGCTTTTAGACGATGGAATCGAAAGTGTGCTCGAAGAGGATTGTGGAAATGATCTGGTGAAAATGTGCGGCGTGTCCATCAAGATCGGCGGGAAGACGGCGGCAATCTGGATCGTCATCGGAATCATGGATCGGGAAGACGCGGATGTTCCATCTTATGTCATGCGCACGACGCCGGAACGGTATGATAAGTCACTGGAATTTCTGGAGACATTGTCCAAGCAGATGTTCGCCGTGAAGATGGAAGAACTGATGGCACAGGAGGCGGTGTTAAAGAGCCGCGAGTCTGAGACACAGATGGAAGCAGAACTTCACAGGAATGAGGTGATGACTTCCATCGTAAAGATGTTAGAGTCGGAAAACAGCTTTGAGGAGATCGTGCACGACATTCTGCGGGAATGCTGCGCGTACATGGAGATTTCGCGCGGTGCGCTCTTAAAAGAGAACAAAGAGCACTCGAAGATCGAGATGATCTGTGAATATGCGGCGCCTGGAATGGACTCAGTGCGTGGGGAATGGTCCGGCGTGCCGCGTGAGAAGATGCCCTTTTTTAACGGAAAACCGTATATGATTTCTTCAAACAGTATGATGCCGGAGGTGTTCCGGCAGTTTTTTGATGCGCACGGGCTTTTGGCAGGCATTTTTCTGCCGGTCGAGGTCAATACCAGGGCGGAGATGTACCTGTGCTTTTTGGAAGAACACGAGGAGCGGAACTGGGAAGTGACGGACGTCAAGTTCGTCAACGATGTCAGACGGATTATTCAGAGTATTCTTCTGAAGCGTATTGCAAAAAATTCGCTGGCGAGTTCGTATGCGTCCCTTGAGGCGATTTTAGAGAACGTGGGCTGTGGAATCTATGTGAAGGATCCGGTCAGTGGAAGGATTCTCTACAGCAACCAGCGGCTGCGCGCATTTCTGCCGGACGATGCCGCGCCGGACATGCTGGAGAACTGCTGGCGGGAAGAATCGGGCGGCATTGATACGGACTGCTTCCGCGAGATCTATCTGGATCAGGAAAAACGCTGGTTTGACTATCACCGCACAGGAATCCACTGGGTCGACGGAAGAAGTGTATTTTTGTATACCATCTATGAGGTGACGGACAAAAAGCTGTATCAGCAGAAGATCGAACGGCAGGCAAACAACGATTTTTTGACCGGGCTTTACAACCGTATGCGGTTTGAGCAGGATCTTGCGCACTGCATTGAACAGACAAAGGAGTTCGGCGGCGAAGGAGCGCTGCTCTACATCGATCTCGATGATTTTAAGCATATCAACGACGGACTGGGACACCAGTACGGGGATATCCTGTTAAAAAATATATCGGACAGCCTGCGTCGGATTCCGGGTGTGGAAAATAACTGTTACCGCATGGGCGGAGATGAATTTATCATTATTCTTGCACATCGGCAGATCATGATGCTGCAGAAGATTCTGGACGACATCCGCACGCTGTTTTCCAAGCCGTGGATGCTTAAGGGGGCGGATTACTACTGTACGATGAGTATGGGCGTTGTGCGTTTTCCGACAGAGGGCGACACGGTGGAGGAGCTGATCAAGAAGGCGGATATTGCGCTTTACGCCGCAAAATGTTCCGGCAAGAACCGTGTGGAGTTCTACGATGAGAACGTGGAGTCCACATCGTTCCGCCGCCTCGATATGGAAAAAAATATGCGCAATGCGACCAACAATGCATTTTCCGAGTTTGAGGTGGTCTATCAGCCGATCGTGGATGTGACCAGGGAATCCAATCCGTGCGTGGGTGCGGAGGCGTTGATCCGCTGGAATTCCGGGGAACTGGGATTGATTGCTCCGACGGATTTTATACCGCTGGCGGAGTATCTTGGGCTGATTAACCCGATCGGTGCGTATGTCCTCGAGGAGGCGTGCAAGCGGTGCAAATACTGGAACGATATGGGGCATCCGGATTACAAGGTAAATGTCAATCTCTCCGTGGTGCAGCTGCTGCAGAATGACATTGTAGAGCAGGTGCGCTCGGTCATCAAACGGACGGGGATTGTACCGGAGAATCTGACCCTGGAGGTCACGGAGGGGCTGGCGATCAACGATATGAGCCGGATGAAGAAGATTCTTTCCGAGATTCGCGCACTTGGCGTGCGTGTGGCGCTGGATGATTTCGGGACGGGGTATTCCTCACTCAATCATATCCGGGAAATGCCGATCGACGTCATCAAGATTGACCGCTGTTTTATCATTGACATTGGGAAGGATGAATTTTCCACTGCCTTCGTGAAAATGGTGGCGGAGCTTGCCCAGACGATCGGCGTTCATGTCTGTGTGGAGGGCGTTGAGACGAAAGAGCAGGTTGATGCGCTCAAGCAGACGAAAATCCAGTTGATTCAGGGATTTTACTTTGGAAAGCCGCTGCATAAAGAGGAGTTTGACGAGAAATATCTGTAGTTGCACGAATTGTTTGAACAATTTATTTAAATTTTTTCGAAAAAAGCATTGACATTTTGAGATGCGTTTGGTATTATTATCAAGTCGTCACGATGAGTGACCGAAATGCGGAAGTGTCGGAACTGGCAGACGAGCAAGACTAAGGATCTTGTGTTCATTGCGAACGTGTGGGTTCAAGTCCCATCTTCCGCATTACATCACAAATATTCGTGGAGATTATGCAGGAGTGGCGGAATTGGCAGACGCGCAGGCTTCAGGTGCCTGTGGTAGCAATATCGTGTGGGTTCAAGTCCCATCTCCTGCATTTTTTATTTGCGGGAAGCCTTGAGAGTGAAGGCTTCCCGCTTTTTCATTTCCTGTATTTTATATACTGCAAAATTAATTCGGCAGCTTTCTCGATACCGATTTTCCCTGTATCAATACAAAGATCATACTCATTGCCGTCGCCCCAGCGGGTTGCCGTGCACTGTTCCTGAAATGCAGAACGCTTTTCATCTACTTCCCGTAATGTCTCCGCAGCCTCTTTTTCAGATACGTGGTCGCGCTCCTGGATTCTCTTTTTCCGTATGTCCGGATCGGCGTGGAGATAAACGGACACACAGTCCGGGTCATCCTTGTAGATCGTATTTGCACATCTGCCGATGATAATACAGGATTCCTGCTCCGTGACATCCTTTACAAAACGGATATATCGTTCACGCGGATTTTTGGAACCGTAGCTCATGACAAGACTGAAAAGAAAACTGTCGATCGGTTTCTCGTTCAGAAAATTTGCGTTTTCATCATAGACGTTTCTTCTTTTAGACTCTTCGATAAATCTTTTTTTGTCAAAAATCTCCATACCCAGTTTTTCGGACAGAATGTCGGCGACTTTGTGCCCGCCGCTTCCACACTGTCTTGCGATTGCTATTTTCATGCTTATTGACCTGCCTTTCTCATTTTATAATAAATTAAAAATAAAAATCTGTTGCAATGATAGTGCCGCCGATCAGGAACCGGAGAATCCATATCGTGTAGTAATCTTTTGCGATATCTTCCGGGCAGAACATCTTCTTCGGCTTTTTCGGATGGTAGAAAATTTCACATTCTGCGCTTTTGGCTTCCGCATGCAGCTTCTTATTGTACGGATAGATGCTATGCACGTTGGTATAATCCGTGCTGTCCACCTCATAGGCATAATAGTACTGCTCCGTGGTGTACGTGGAGTGATCCGCGTCGGTGGTTGTCGATTCGTGAAATGTTCTCGTCGCTTTTGTCTGCCGGTAGTTTGTCTTGCGAAGCCAGGGGGTGCCCAGCTGGCAGTAGAGAACAAATACCACAAACAAAACCGGAACCGGGACGTTCAGGGAACTGCCCCCGATTAAAAAAAGAAAGCCGAGCAGCAGACCTCTTAGAATTCCCCACATTGGTCTCCAATATACCGAAATCATAATAAGGATGATGAGCAGAAATAAAACCATGGTACCACACTCCTTGTTCATTTGGTGGTTATAGTATAGCATTTTTAGCGCAAGGAAACATGATTTTTTCAAACTGTGTCGAAAAAAATAGAGGAAATCCACTCCGGACGCAGAATTATATATATGGAGTCACTGCGTAGTGCGTGACGAAAAAGAGGAGATAATACATGTCGATACGGGAAGAAATAGAGAGAATGGAGTGCGAGACCTTAAGTCCGTACGCCACGCTCAGCATTCATTCTAAGGGCAGAGATGTGTATGAGGAGCCGTGTGATATCAGACCGGTATTTCAGCGTGACAGAGACCGCATCCTGCACAGCAAGGCGTTCCGGCGTCTCAAGAACAAAACGCAGGTGTTTCTGACGCCGAAGGGCGATCATTACCGGACGAGACTGTCCCATACACTCGAGGTATCGCAGAATGCCAGAACGATCGCAAAGGCACTGCGTCTCAATGAGGATCTGGTCGAGGCGATCGCGCTCGGACACGATATTGGACATACGCCGTTTGGACATGCCGGCGAGTTCGTGTTAAACGGGCTCTGCGAGAATGGATTCCGGCACAACGAACAGAGTGTGCGTATCGTGGAGAAGCTGGAGAAGGATGGAAAAGGGCTGAATCTCACATGGGAAGTGCGGGACGGTATTTTGAACCATCAGTCCAGACTGATGCCGCATACGCTCGAGGGAAAGATTGTGCGCTTTTCGGATAAGATTGCCTATATCAACCACGATATTGACGATGCGATCCGTGCGCTGGTCTTAACGGAGGACGATATTCCGCTTGAACTCAGAAAGACCCTTGGTTTTTCCACCAAGCAGCGCCTCAATACGCTAATACATAACATTATCATGAACAGCAGGGAGAAGGATGACATCATGATGTCGCCGGAGATCGAGGAGGCGATGATCGATCTGCGCAAGTTCATGTTTGAGAACGTCTACAAGAACCCTGTGGCAAAGGGAGAGGAAGTCAAGGCGAAGGCGATGATCGAGCAGCTCTTTTACTTTTACAAGGAGCATCTGGATCAGCTCCCGGCAAAATATCTGCGCATGATGGACGAGGGCGAGAGCGCGGAGCGCGTGGTCGCGGACTACATCGCAGGAATGACGGATCAGTATGCCATCACCAAGTTTTCGGAGTACTTTCTGCCTCAGGCATGGCAGGTGGACGGCTATTAAGACTGTGTCATGCCTGAGGCGTCCCAGGGCATGGCAGGTGGACGGCTATTAGAATGGAAATAAAAAGCGGAAAGAAAGGAGCGGAAGATGCCGCGTTATTCGGATGAATTGATAGAAGAAGTGCGTTCGCGCAACGATATCGTGGACGTCATTTCGCAGTATGTGCGGCTGTCAAAAAAGGGCAGTACCTACTTCGGGCTGTGCCCTTTCCATAATGAGAAGACCGGTTCTTTTTCGGTCTCTCCCAATAAACAGATGTACTATTGTTTTGGCTGCCACGCGGGAGGCAATGTTTTTACCTTCCTGATGCAGTACGAGAATTACACGTTCGGGGAAGCGATGGAAGCGCTTGCCGAGCGGGCGGGCGTCGACCTCCCGAAGCAGGAATATACGGCGGCGCAGCGGCAGGAGGCGGACCGGAGGGCACGTCTTTTGGAGATCAACAAGGAGGCGGCAAAGTATTTTTTCGTGCTGCTTCGCGGGGAACGCGGGAAACGTGCGCTTGATTATTTTAAAAAGAGGGCGTTGTCCGATGAGACGATCCACAAGTTCGGGCTGGGATATTCGGATCAGTACAGCGATGATCTGTACCGGTATCTGCGGTCGAAGGGCTATGACGACGAGATCTTAAAGGATTCCGGTCTTGTCACGATCGATGAGGTGCGGGGCGGACATGATAAGTTCTGGAACCGTGCCATGTTTCCGATCATGGATGTGCACAATAAGGTGATCGGATTTGGCGGGCGCGTCATGGGAGATGGAGAGCCAAAGTATCTCAATTCCCCCGAGACGAAGATTTTCGACAAGAGCCGCAATCTCTACGGACTCAATTTCGCACGGGTGACAAAAAAGCCGCAGCTGCTCTTGTGCGAGGGATATATGGATGTGATTGCACTGCACCAGGCAGGATTTGACAATGCCGTGGCGTCGCTCGGTACGGCGCTCACAAGCGGTCATGCCAATCTGCTCAAGCGCTATACCAAGGAAGTCTATCTGACGTATGACAGCGACGGGGCGGGGATCAAGGCGGCACTCAGGGCCATCCCGATTTTAAAAGAAGTCGGAATCACGACCAAAATCATCAACATGAAGCCGTATAAGGATCCCGATGAGTTTATCAAGGCGCTTGGCGCGGAGGCGTATCAGGAGCGCATCGACCAGGCGGAGAACAGTTTTCTGTTTGAGGTGCGCATGGAAGAGCAACAGCACGACATGCACGATCCGGAGGGCAAGACGGCCTTTTACAATGCGGTCGCGAAGATGCTTTGCGGATTTACGGAGAAGTTAGAGCGCGATAATTATATCGAGGCGGTTGCAGCCAAATACATGATCTCGCCGGACGATTTGAGAAGGCTGGTCAACCAGCAGGGATTAAAGGCCGGACTTGCCGGAGGAGGCAGGGCGCCGCAGAGCGTCGTGGATC
>ERZ791659.316-NODE-316-length-36245-cov-2.34662_pt1 | contig 36245 bp, 32 predicted proteins | sample MGYA00510053_ERZ791659 | MGnify/ENA primary metagenome ERZ791659 (study PRJEB30046, sample SAMN00715192) | human gut metagenome | study: EMG produced TPA metagenomics assembly of the A metagenome-wide association study of gut microbiota in type 2... | reverse complement strand
CGCGATCGAACATTTCATTTATCCGGAAGAGGCGAAAGATAGCATAACGGAAGATTTGGGACAAGATTTCTTGTTGCAATTGCATGCACTGAATAACTTGATAGCATATAAACGCATATGCGGAGCGGATACCACTACTCTGCGAAACGTTTATTCCGGTTTGGCTGTTCAAAAGGTACAAACGTGGAATCCGTTACTTTCTAACTTTGAAGATCGCCTTTCTTACACCTATACTCCTTATGGCAACATTAGTTCTGTCACTTCTGATGGTTCTACTACCAGCTATCTATGGTCATACTATAACCAACATCCGGTATTTAAAATGGAAGGAATGACGCTTGATGAAATAATTAAGAAAACACAATCCGATGGTACGTGGATTACGGATATGGAAAAGCAGGGAGCATACACAACTACTGCTGCGACGTATATGAAAATGCTTCAGGAAATGCCCGGTTATCGGGGATACTTCTATACTTATCGACCTTTGATCGGGGTCACTTCTATTAAAGGTCCGGACGGAGGATAACTACCTATTTTACCTATGATAGTTTTGGCCGTCTTGTCGAATCATACATTTGGGAGAATAATGTCAAGAAGACGATAACTGCTTTTGATTATAATTTCCCTACTCATTAATATCTGTTTCTATTTTCTATAGAAAGCAAGAGAACGATTGTAACTAATTAAAAAATGAAAACAGCATGAAATATACACTTTATTCTATCTTTGTTTTTGTTTGCCTTTTCTCATTTTTTCCTTCTCTTTTGAAAGGGCAAGATAAGAACCGTCATTATGTGCGGACCCGACTAATGACCAAAGACGATGGTAGTAGTTTTAGGGAGACGATAACTTATTATAATTCTTTCGGATTAAATGATGAAATTAGAGAGATAGGGGCTTCCCCTCAAGGTAACGATCTACAAACATTTGTCGGATATGACGGCGCGTTCCGCAAAGTGTCCGAATCGCTTCCCCGGCCTGTGGGGAATACCAATTTCTAGAATGGGAAATCTGTGAAGTACACTTACTTATATAATACGAAAACGGGTGATGACCATTGCTACTGCCTGTCTGCAAAAGATGTTGGAGAGGATATAAAGGTTGAAGTAAAATCTTATGATGCAAATGAAGTGTCTATCCTGCGGACAACAGACGAAGACGGCAATGTGACCGATCAGTTTACCGATCATGAAGGGAAACTGATTCTTACCCGGCAGAAGGCAAATGGAATTCCGCACGATACTTATATTGTTTATGATGATCATGGAAGAAAACGGGTAGTCCTGCCACCTCTTGCTGCTGATGCGTTGGGAGGACATAGCACTTTCATGTGTAGTCAGGTTGAAGAGGTCCAATTATACGGGTATCTCTATTATTACGATGAGCGAGACCGGTGTATCAAGAAAAAACTTCCGGGGTGTGAACCGATTTATTATGTGTATGATAGGTGTAACTATTTGGTGCTGAAGCAGGATGGTAATGACCGGGAGGCTGGGAGATGGCAATCTTTTCAGTATGACCGTTTAGGGCGGCAAGTGATATGGGGCTTTATGACTCGCAACAAAACACACGCTGATTGGATACGTATATGTAAAAATCTGGATCTCAGAATTTATTTTAGAGGCACGTCATATGGTTCAGAAAATTATGGGTATACTTCGGTTCCTAGAATAAGTTATTTATGTACCCCATTAATCATTAATTATTATGATAACTATGAATATACTACTATATTCAATGAATTCATTGGCTTTCTCAATCGTCCAGGGTATTACTCTTCTTTCTCCGCTTCCTCTCTTACTTCACGTGATAAACTTACCGGCCAAGTTGTAGCTCTTTTGAACGATCCTTCCAAAAGAGACTGCATTGCTTATTATTACGACCAGCGCGGGCGTGAAGTACAGTCCACGATGAATTCTGCTTTCGGTTTTAGAAATTACACTTTTACTAACTATGATTTTACCGGCCAGCCTGTTTCTGTCCGTAAAGAGCATACGAGTATTTACCGGGACACACCTCCTGCTTCTGTGGATGATGTTGACCATATCCTGACATATGAATATGAGTATGATCATGCAGGGCGTTTGTCTAAGCTATACCAGACTTATGATAACGATGCCAAAGTTGATGACGAAGTGGGACGCTTGGAAAAGAAACTGTTACATAATGAAACAGCCACTTCTACTTATAAATATAATGTTCGTGGTTGGCCTACCGAGATTAATGAGCCGCGTATGTCGCAGAAAATCTATTATAACGAGAATCTCCCTCAAGGAGTTACTCCTCTATATAATGGCAATATTGCTTGTTTTTCCAATTCGATAGACAACAATTATACATCGTGTTTCAATTATGACGGTCTGAATCGTCTGATATCCACTCGCCAATACAAACCGGATGGGAGTGAAATCTTCACTCCGGAAGATTTCACTTATGACAAAATGGGTAATTTGCTTACCTATTATCGGGTTTACTTTGATTTTTACCCCCGTTATATGAACAAACTGACGATAAAGGTATCATGGCAATCAGATTCAGAAAGCAGCAGATGATTACCGTAGTGTTAATTATTATTCGCTTCGCTACCCGGATGCTGTGAATCGTGATGTAGAATATTTCTATGACAGTAACGGTAATCTGGTGAAGAATCTGGATAATATGATTCAACGTATCAAGTATAATATCATCAACTTGCCCGAGGTAGTTGCATTTAGTGACGGAAATCTGCTTACCTTTTATTATATGGCCGATGGACGTAAAGTGCGTGATGCATATGGATCTTACCCGGCAGGAACATCTACCCCATTGGATGACATTGTGAATAATACTGATCCCTATATTAGCGGTACGAATGATTGGTGCGAGGATTATTATTATGGATCAGGAAAACTTAGACGTGTAACATTTCCAGAAGGGCATATCAGTCTTTATAACAATAGTAAAGGTCCATTAATGCAATATGTGGCAAAAGATCATGTCGGTTCTATCCGGGGATATTGGGAACCAGGTGATACTTCTTTAGGTAAGTCCCCTTATCCGTCTTATTACCCTTCCGGTATTTTAGATAATAAGGTAGACCCCTACCATCCTTTTGCATTGGGTGGAAAAGAATTCATGAGTACAAATAACTTGGATGAGTATTTCTTTGGTGCCCGTACAATGTATGCGATCATGAATCGTTTTAATCAAATGGATCCGCTATGTGAAGACTATTATTCGGTAAGTCCGTATGCATATTGCAATAATAATCCGGTAAATAATGTTGATTTTGATGGCAGGGATTGGTATAAAATACAAAATAATCATGGGGAATGGCAATATATATATAATGATAAAGTACATTCTCAAGAAGAGTTGGATAAAGTGATCTCAAAAATGGTACATATCTGGGGAAAACGTATATGGAAGATGGTGCTTATTATAGCTTATTTGGAAGTCAAATGGCAGCTAATTCTTTTGAAGGAGTTATTTATCAAAAAATAGACGAAGCAATAATGAAAGAAGCTAATGCGATTCAAGCAGGAATTAACAATTTTGGTTCAGAAAACATAGGGAGTCCTGCAACTGACTTTTCCATCTCTGGGTTAAATTATAAGGATACTAAATATTTTGGTGTGGATTCGCATAGAAATTCATATTTAATTAATTATGAGAATAGCTCAAGTGGAGTTTATAGAATAGTAGGTGAAAAGAGTGCTATGAAAGCATACATGGAAAACTGGGTAGGTGATAAAGATATGCCAAAACACATTGGAGGATGGCAATCGGGCGAGAAAATGTATCATATTAGATTTCTAAATAAAACAGGATATGATATTATTCACTTGCAATATTCACGTCAAGATGCATCTGTATTACTGAGAAAATACGAAAATTTATTTAAAAAATAAACAAATGAAACATTTCTGGTTAATTGTTATAATGCTTTGTATAAACTTGTCTTGTTCTAATGATTTGTTGTTTGTTACTGGAACTACGAATTATATTTTTCGCGATTTAGCATATGATGTGAATAGGTATGTCAAACTGTATTATTGTGATTATTTAAAATATCCTACTGTAGATGAGTTGTATACCTATTGTTGGAGAATTACCAATAGTGCTAATGATTTTCGTTTTCAATCATTTACTGAATTTGAAAAAGTAGAAAAAATGAAAACGAATGGAACGGGTGTTGAGGATTTACTTCGCTTTATGTTGAAAAATAAGACTGATTTAGCTTTCCGGCAATCACGTGGTGAATTATATGTGCTGTGGAAAGGTAAAAAGGCATTTCGGGTAAATTATGATTATTGTTTACTTAAAGATAACTATCGGGATCAATGGCATTTTTATTGTTTCTTTGATTCTGTTGGCGTTGCTATTCCTATGGATGCTAACGCAGAAGATTCTTTTATTAATTTGAGAAAGAATATTTGTCAAAAATATTATTTCGATCAGGAATTAAAGAGGGCATCTGAAAACATTCTTTTGAGATATAATAGAGATACTGGCTATAAAGTGTTTTGTTCGACAAAAGTGGATATTGACAAGAATGATTATTTGAAAGAATTAGGATGTTCTTTGGATACATTTTTGCTGAATAGAAATATACAAATGATACAATTTATAACCACTGTTCCGTATTGATGAATCTACAAGTTAAGTATTTAGTAGATGTTTGACTGGGATGTACATAGGATGTGGCATGATATGGAAATATGCTATGCTTATTTTTGTAAATCAGTGCGTTTGAATTAAACAGGTTATGTAAATCAAGATGGATATAAAAACCTTTATGTTATTGTTCCATTTTAATCAGGTTAGTTTATGAATCCTATTAAAATGACTTTGCTTGTATTAGGAGTATGGGTAATAGCAACATTCGTATGGGTGCATTTTATAGAGGATGTATCAGAGAAACCTTTTGCTGTTGTAATGTACTCTATTTATTTAGCTCCGTTTATTTGTACTATAGCTTTTATTGTTAGTGCTTTTTTTTATCGCACTTGGATAAACAGCCATAGAAGAGCTGTTGTTGTGGTTTTAATATTACTAATTATTTGGACTTTAAGCATAGCTCTTTATTTGCAATCGTTGTTCAGTTGAACTTGGATATATTCAATCTCGATTAATGAAAGCTACTTATATACACGAGATAGGGCATAATTTGGGATTAGATCATAGTGATAAAACTACAATTATGAAACAGAACAATTTGATAAAAATTAACAGTACGATGAATGGAACTTCTGTTATTACTGATTATGCTTCTATTGATAAAAGAAGAGTTTTTTTGATGATAAATAGAGTGAATGTTCCACGAGTATCTCCTTTGGGTATATTGATGACAAAATAAAAATAATGTGTAATGAAGAAATTAGTTTTATCGTGTTTATTTATGTCACTTTTTCTTTCTTTTTATTCGAATACATATCAATTTTATATTTGGAAATCATCAAAATAGTTACAGTATGAAGAAGAAAATAGTATTGACATTATTATGCATTATTTTAGTTGTGTTTTTTGTCTTTGGATTAGTATTAGGTTCTTTTGATTTTACGCGTTCGAAAATAATAGAAAAAACTGATTACTATCTTGTTGGATGGATGTCCGCCAGGAACTCGTTATTGGGGGTTATATCACAGAGATAGGCTGGAAGGCGTAGTTGGAGGTTGCATTAAAGATATTTACTGGAATGAACAATACATTTTGGTTAAGACACACTATGGTGCAAATAGTGACAGTATAGAAGGATATTATATTGTAAAATTGCTCCCTCCTGTAAAGAAAGGGGTTCCATGGGAGAAGATAGGGCCTTTATCTAAAGAAGAATACGGGCAAAAGAAATTGGAATTGCATCTTAATGAAGAAAAAATGAAGCATAAATCTTTATTTAAAGGAGAATCCAAATAAAGAATCATTGTTTAACCTTTTTGGATAAAATGTATAAACATTCTAAGTAATGTTCTTAAAGAAATTTATCGCTTAGTAGGATTTTGTTTTTGTTAATTTTAGAAATCTTCTTATTTTATATTCAATATCCAATAAGAGAGAATAACCTTTATAAGATCGTGTTGGGTTTGATTAAAACTATTGAGTAGATAGTTATAATTTTGGGTTCCGATTTCTATTTAAAAATGGAATCTTATTATTGACTTAGGTAGGATAATATAATATTCGAAAAACTAAAAATGGTTTAAATGTTATGTGCTGGAGAGAACAATTGAAGCAATATGAGTATAATAAAAATTGGAATGCAGCAATTAAGCTGATGCAGGTAGTAATAGATGATAATCCTAACGATATAGATGGCTATCTTTTTATGAACTATTTGCTTATGGATATTTTGGTTAATGAAATGTATGATAATAGTAAACATGATTATTATGCAGATCTATTAAAAAAGTATTTTCTTGAATCATATAGTAGGTTTTCGAATAATTCAGAATATCTTTTTTATATCGGATTTATCGCTTCTATGTCTGAATGGTACTTTGATATAGAAATGGAAGATGTTGAATCTATGCTTAAAAAAGCAACTTATCTTGATCCTGAAAGTCTACTTTATAAATGGGGTTATTGTTGTATCCTAAATCAGAGGGCAGAAGTGAATACTGAAACAAAATATTTTCTTTCAAGGCAAATATTAGAGAATGATATGTTGATGAAAAATATTATGAAGAAAGGTTTGTTGGGTGAATATCTCAAAGAATTTATGCTGTTGGTATATGAATCAACAAAAGTTTTACTATGATATGGGTTGAGAAATAAGGTCATTACACATAGTATGGGAGCAGCTTATGCAAAAGGAATGATATAAGCATTTATTGATAAAGGTATTGATCTTTCTCTTTTTGCGTTTGAAGTTGATTTTGTCTCTTTTCAACCCACAAAACAGGCAGCAGTTCATGGTGTTCAAACTTTCCAGTTCACTAATAAGAATGACCAAGTAGCAAATAATAAATTATTAAGAAGTCCTTTTGGAAAGATAGAAGAAGCTTCAATACTATCTGTTGATGATGATAAAAACAAGAAACATGGAATTTAAATTTTATCCAATCAATTCTTAGTTTACCAACAGGAAAATACAATGTAATAAATGGACAAATTATACCAGAATAGATATATGAATACCAAAAGACAACATCCTCTTAAAACGCTAACAATCGCACTATTATCCTATTGGATTATCACTTTTATAATAATGTTTTATATGGAATCAAAACATCCGGGAGGAGAACAATTCTTGCTAAGGATATTTGTTGTAGGATTAAATTATTTTCCACTTTGGGGAATAATAGTAAGTATATCGCTCATATTTCTACATAAAGAATGGGCACTAAAAAGATGGTATATATTATTAATTGTAATACTATTGTTTATATATTTATTCATTATTTCTTGGTGGTATATTCTCTTTCAACCATTATAACAATCGCTATAAGGATGCGCTGTTTAAAATCAGTAAAAAGAATAAAATGAAAAATTTTCTTATTATAAGGTTGTGATCCCATATGATGTTGCTAATTAATGTATTTGTATTAAAAATGAAGTGATCTTTGTGGTGCAATAAATTAACATGATATTTTAAGATGCTTGTTAAAAGTAAGATGTTTTTTAATTTCTCATATTTGACAGGTGATCCACATTATTCTGTTAGTAAATAGGAAAAAATAATAAGGAGGTAGTTTATGATCCGAAATGTTATTTGTTTATTTTGTTTGTTTTTTATGTTATCTTGTAAATCAATAGATTTATACTATCCTAATTATGCAAATTGTAGTGGATACAAGAGTTTGCATTGATACAATACAGATAGATGATCCGGTATCTGTTTTAACGAATAGCGGATATTGCTTTGTGATGTCTAAGCAGGCCTTTGATTCGTTTAGTGGGAATGAAGACTCCTTATTTAAACGACCGGATACTTTTTTATTAAATGAGTACTTACCAATGAGTGTATCAATTGAGTTGTTTCGTAAGTATGTATTGGCAAATTCATTTTCTTATTTTGATTTTCTTATTCCAATTGAATTTGATAAAAAAGGGATTAAAGATCTTAAGATTTTTACTCGAAAGCCGGATTACTTTCTTTTGGTATTGATTCGAGGTGATTACTATAATGGGGCTTATACGGGATTTGACGGTCCACCTACAATTAATCTGAGAAATAATAAGTTCTCTTTCTATAAGATTGCAATTCCTTGTTATTTAAAATAACGACAGGTTGAATTTTGCGTACTATTTTTGGAGGATAATAAATCGTTTTAATCAAATGGATCCACTATGTGAAGACTATTATTCGGTAAGTCCGTATGCATATTGTAATAATAATCCGGTAAATGCGATTGATCCTAATGGAAGAGATTATAGGTTGATGAATCAATGAATGTAGCTCAAAGAAGTAGTGTTGTTACGGAGGCTTTCCGGGCAGATAAGTCTGGAATTGCTAATATCTATGAAGTTGTATCAAGTTTTAAAGATTCCAATAAAAATGGTGTGACTGTCAATGGTAATCATATTGGAGTAAAATATTCGCGGCAGGATGAAAATACAGGTGCACATGAAGTGGGTCATACTTTTGGACTCACTCATGGTTCTTCTGGGTTGATGACGTCATCATCTACAGATCCTTATCGTTCATTAGATTTAAATACAGTGGGACTCAAAGATATGATAACTTATCCTATCAGAGGAAAGAGCAATTCTGAAGGAAGAGGTGTAGCTGGTGAAGGGCACTTAAGTGTTTTCGATTTTTCATATTCTATAGGTAGTTCATATTATTCTGTTAGTAAATGGGGAAAAATAAGAAGGAGGTAATTTATGATCCGAAATGTTATTTGTTTATTCTGTTTATTTTTTATATTGTCTTGTAAATCAGTAGATTTAAATTATCCTGATTATGTTAATCAAGATGGATATAAAAGTCTTTATGTTGTTGATACAATACAGATAGATGATCCGGTATCTGTTTTGACAAAGAGTGGATATTGTTTTGTAATGTCACATCAAGCGTTTAGTTCATTTAATGGAAAGGAAAAAACTTTATTTAAACGAGAGGATGTTTTTTTATTAGAGTTGAGATTACCTATATATATACCAAGCGAATTATATAATAAATATATATTGTCAAACTCATACTCCTATTTAAATGATCGCATTCCGTTAAAAAGTGACAAGAAAAAAGTAAAAGAACTTATGTCTTTTGGTAGACAACCGGATTTTTTTCTTTTGGTTTTGATTCGGGGCGACTTTTATAACAGAGTTTATACGGGATTAGACGGTCCACCGACACTTGAATTAGAAAATGAAAAATTTTCTTATTATAAGGTTGCGATTCCCTATGGTGTTGCTAATTAATGTATTTGTTGATTTTAGAAATATGAAATATATACTTCTATACTTTTTATTATTTGTATTGTCTTCTTGTCATAAGACTGTTATTGGACGTGTTACCGAGGTCATATATACGCCATGGAGAAGTGGCACCATTATACAATATAAAATTTGCTTTAATAAAATAGAAGGCAAAGGTTTGGATTCTACATATTTGATTGGAAATAGAATTTATATCAAAGACACATATAATCCTTTTTATTTTGAAATAGGAGATAGCCTGAAAATAAAATTAGGATTAACGCAATACCAAAACAAATTTATCAGCATTTATAAATTGGTAGACAGAGAAGAAAAAACTACCAAAAAGGAACACAAAAATACTAAGTGGTGCCCAATTTTTGATATTGACACACCTCCTTTATTACCAGGTTCACAAACCAATAAAGATAATAAACTATCAATAAATAAATTTATTAGCAAAAAAGCAAAAGAAGAAAATGTTAAAATCAAAAATCCATTTTTGATTTATCTTGATATAGATACATTAGGAAGAGCCTATATACATAGTATGCACAGCCAAGACACTCTTATCTCACAATGGATAGAACAAAAAATTAGTGAATTGCCTGCATTTTCTCCTCCACAAGATAATGGGGAGAAAGTCAATGTTATGGCCTCATATAGAATAATATGTTCAAATTCTCAATAAAATGGATACAAAAGAGATTAAGTACAATGCTTTTGAAAACAATTGTGCGGATGCAGTACAACAAGTTTTAGAAAAGGCTTTAGGTATAGATATGCATATGGATATATCATCTGAACCTAATGAAGTGTTTGAAAGTATAAAGAAAAATTCTAAAGATATACAAAATGAAATTGATAAAAAAAAGACAGGTGCGAAATAAGTATATTTATGTGGCATTTGCTAGTTTAGTTTTGATGTGCTTATCATATTATGGATATCACCGATTTAAGATAGGCTATGGGATAGCAATCGAAAGTCGACATTACTTTAAAAAGGCAAAAGCATTCTTTTTTAATTATGAATTTTTCGGAAATGTTGTTGATCGTAAGTATATAGAAGGGGATGCTACAGCGTATTTTATAGTGGTAAGGTTAGATTCGGATATAATTATTCCAGAATGGGGAAGGACTTTTTATTATAATTATTATGTTTTTGATTTGGATAATAATACAATGCAATTTTTGGTTTCCAAGCAAATCTATAATAATGTTAGTCAAGGTGATTGTATATTGAAAAGGAAAAACTCAGATTCTATTTATATAAATAATAAATCTTATTTATTGTTTAGTAAAGAGGCTTTGAAATGGATTCCTTGATTAAAATGCAATTTATTAAATGCTACTTTTGTACAAGTGGAGGAGATGGTATCAGTAAATTCTTTCTTATCGAAAAACAGAACTGTTAAAAGATTAGGCCAATGACGATAAAATTAACGAAAAATCAGTTGGATTATCTGAATGATAAACGAATAAAATAACGAAGTAATCTGAGAAATAATTTTAGTGTAAAAGAATTGGATACTTCCTTTGTAACTATTGAAAATGATGAAGAGTGTGCAAATGAAATAAGGGATTGGATGATGGATACTCAGATGCAGATTGGATTTGATATTAACTATGCCCTAACTTCGGAATTCAGGGAATAGTTTTAGAGACTCAACAAATAAAGAAAAGATGAGAAGAGTATTCTAGTTGTTATTATCGGCATTAAGCATGGTGCCGTTTAGAAAAATAGAATTATGAAAAAATAATTTGTGTACAGTTGTTAAATGAAGGATCTGTTGCGTATAGGCCGGTCTCTGCATATTTGATAGAAAAGAATATTTATAAAATAGATGGTTCTGAATGTTATAATCCGGAAGATGAAGAATGGGAGTTTTTGCCAGGTATGTATGTTTTGGTAGAGGAAAAGAAACTTAGTGGAGAGAATGTGTTGGTAGCGGTGAAAAACCAAGGTTTTCAATAGATAGGTATGTGTTTTTACAGAAATTATGAAAGATAAAAGAATATGCCTATCACTAGTGTCCGGAATAGTTCAGAACAAGCTAAGTTGCTCGTCCGTATCCGGCTCTAATTTAGAATTATCAAATTGATTAAAAATATCCGGTAAGGGTACTCTTTCAAAAAGAATTAGCCCTATCGTTTGAGAGATTATATAAAGATTTATCATACAATTTACAACGACTGTTCCGTATTAATGAATCTACAAGTTAGATGTTTAGTAAATATTTAGCTGAAATACGTTTGAGATGTGACATAATATGGAAACATACTGTGTTAATTTTGTTAATCTAACTTTTAACGTTTTATTTCTGCTATACAAAAGAATATACCTTCATGCAGTAGAAGTGCATATTTTTATACGGTAAGAGTATAGTTTTAATATAATGAAGAGTATATACTTTTATGATTTATGAAACAAGTGGGTTCTATTGCTTGATAATCAGTGGTTTGTGTATATGGTAATCAGCTGTTTTAGTTCTTAATTCATTTTTTTGAAACATATATAGTTCTTCTTTTGATAATTATGAAACTATCCCTGCCACAATCATATGCAGCAGGGATAGCTTCATAATTACTATATATTTAAAATGCTTTTATGGCGATTATAGGGCGAGTTTAAACGTCCGGGATAGTTTTCCGATAAGGTCCACTACCATTAACTGAAGCTCGTACAATACTTATGCCGGATGTATTGATGATTTCAATAATTGTGTTCTCACTTACATTATAGTGAATATCGCCATTGGCTGTGTATACACATACTTCCGAAAGTTTATTTTCTTGTGTGCCGGTGGCTGCCGGATTAAATGAAGATAAAGCGAAATGACCTCCTCTTTTACCGTTGTCAATGGCTTGTACACCCCATTCGTATTCGGTATCTTCGTTATCGATATACATGGAATAGGAAGTGGTCATAATCTGGCCGGATATTTCGCCTGTTTTGATAAATCCGGTTTGGAGATCGGCAGGGACTGTCATGAAATATTCCTTGGAACCGGCTTTTTTCACGTATATGTTATATTGTAATGCCCGGGAGGGAGTTACATCGTCTGTGGCGGCATCCCAAGAGAAGGTAACCATACCTGTTTCTTTGTTGTAGGAACTTTTTAGATTATAAGGAGTGGAAGGAGCCTCATTAGGTAATATACCTGCTGTTGAGGACGTGTTTTTCCAGAGTTGAGTGGCACAACTGAAAGAGCAGACGTTGCTTTGTGCCCATCCCATGTTCCATGCATCCAGATAACCGTCATTGTTGTAATCGATCAGATGATTGTTGCCGTGACTGATGCGATCGAAAGTCCATTCCTGATCTGCATCATAGTAGGCTCCGCAAGCTTTGAAACTGAAATCGCCCCGGTTCATATACAGCCAGGTTGTAATTTCATGTTTTTCTCCGTGACCGCCTATCAGGATATCGGGCAAACCGTCGTGATTGACATCCCCAAAGGAAGGGGTTGCACCGTCTACTCCTTCAAAACCGCAAAAGAGGTCGTTCAGCATTTCAAAGTTGCGTCCGCCACAATTCCGATAGATGTAAAAAGACTTGGCGCCCGAACCTTTATTACTGGAAAAACCTGTCACCACAATATCCATATAACCATCGGCATCCAGATCACATAAGGAGCAGGAAGAATCGTTGGAACCATACAAATACTGTTGGTTTTCGGAGAATGTTCCGTCTCCATTGTTCCAATAGATACGGAGGTTGCCTTCGCCCGGACCATAACCGGAGGATACAATATCCAGCCAACCGTCATTATCCATGTCAGCAAAGTGCACGGAACCTCTCGAAAGACCTAAGAACGGTTCTGTACCATTTAATGGGGTTTCTTGCTGGATGAATCCCTTGCCTTTGTTGTTTTTGTATAGATAAAGTGCGCGCCGGTCGTGGTGTACGATGAGATTTCCTTTTTCATCTGTTCTTCCATCGGGGTCTTCGTAATCGTCCAGCCCTGCAATGATCAGATCCAGATAGCCATCCTTGTCATAGTCGCCTACCGAAACCCATTGACGTGACCGGCCACCGTCTTTTGAACTGTAAATCGGGGAGATACCCATTTTGCTTCCTGCCGGAGTGGCGGTATTGACCTCCTCGAAAACAGGTTGCCCACCTTTTTCCGCCCCTTTATTACGGTATAAAAATGCAGCAATCTCTTCCAGGTTATTTTCGTAATCCATTGATTTTAACCCGGGGACAAACAGGTCTAATAATCCGTCGTTGTTATAATCGAACCAGACCGGACAGGCATAGTAGCAAACATCAAAAGGACTGGTAAGGCGGACGAAAGATTCTGTACCGTCATAGTCATACAGAGCCGATACTTTTTGAGCGGAGGCTGTTCTGAGATGCGGATTCTTTCCGGAGTAGGCAATCTCCAGCCAGCCATCATTATCGTAATCCCCCCATGCCACATTGGAGCGATCTGCCGTATGGTAGAACTGCCCTCTGATGAGGGACGTTGCTATGGGCTCGGCAGGAACCGGTCTTGCTATTTTGGTAAAGACAGGGGATACCGGATTACCGGGAGTAGCGATTTCCGAATAGTCTCCTCTGTTGAGAAAGTGGATATACCCACATCCATAATTTGCACACCACCGTCTTGTAGGCCTTCTACTGCGATCAAGTTCCAGCTATTCGGTTTTAATGTCTGTTTGGCTTCGTAAGAGATATCGAACGGAATGTAATTGGAAACCGACCCTTTTTTGCTTGCTGCCCAAACACCATTGATGTAGATGTGAATATCATCGTCGTGATAAAGCAGGAAGCGCATGGCATTGATCATTTCCGGAGTGACGTCGCCCAGACGGAACCAGCGGCGCATATGAATCTGTGAGGTATTCCAGGGAGTTGAGATTAAGTTTGCCCCATTCCATATGGAGGAGCTACCAAATGCGGCTTCTCCTTCCGCCCAGGTGCGGTCGTCGAACTCTTTGGCAAACCACCGGCGGGGAACATCGGATGAGGTTATATATCTCCACTTGTATTTATGCTCTTTGGCAGTAGAAAGAATCGGTCTTACTTTTATTCCGCTTTGTGGCAGATTGATACATTCCTCTATTTTTGTTTTTAGTTCTCCGGTTGCCGAATAGGGCTTCAATACGCGCCGGTCGTATGTGTAGATTCCGTTTTTTTCGATCTCCACATCGGATAGCTGGGTATATACGGCAGCATTTAATCCGTAGTAATAATGGTCTATTACTTTGTCGGCTAAATTGTTGAATAAGACGGTGAAGTCTTTTCCGGTCTCTACGGTGGTGTTACTTTCAATGTAATGCCGCCATACTCGCCACAGACGCCGGCTCTGGTTTCGTCCAGTGGGCAGGAGGGGTTCGGGTAGCTATGGGAGTCCTTAATGTCACCAATGGGAGCGTCTACCCAGCCACTGGCACAACAGACAAGGCTTTGGCCTACTTCTCCTATGACGATCTGAGTCATTCTTTCTGTATCGAATTGTCCCCAACCTTCATTAAATACCACCCATTGGATAATACTCGGATGGTTTCTGAAAGCTGTGATAATTCTTTTCGATTCATCTTCAAAGTTCTTTTTGGCATAGTCTTCGTATCCGGAAGGTAAGTTGGGGCTGGGCAGATCTTGCCATACCAATATTCCTTCCCTGTCGCAATGCATATACCAACGTGCAGGCTCTATTTTGATATGTTTCCGTATCATATTGAATTCTAAAGGATTCATCGCTTTTATATCAAACAGGAGTGCCTCGTCACTTGGAGCAGTATACAGGCCGTCGGGCCACCATCCCTGGTCGAGTGGCCCCATCTGGAAGATTTGTTTTCCATTGAGGAAGATACGGGGCGTTTCACCCACTTTCTTTACTTCGATTTTGCGCATTCCGCAATAGCTGCTTACGGCGTCTGTCTGTACTCCGTCTTTTAGGATGGCTATGTCGAGGTCGTATAAATATGGGTCTTCTACCGACCATAAATGAGGGTTATCGATAGGAATGGTCAGTAACCTTTCGACTTTGCCGTTTTCCAGCGTTGCTATTTTATTGCCTTCTTTGTCGAGTAAGCTGATATTTACTGTTACTCCGAATATTTCATTGGTATTGACTCTCATTTTCAAACAGGAGTTGTCTACATCGGGTCGTATCATTAAGTCCTCTATGTAAACCGAATTGACAGGTTCCAGCCATACCGTCTGCCAGATGCCGCTTACCGGAGTGTACCAGCATCCCCATTTATTTAATGCCTGTTTGCCTTTCGCTTGTCCTTCGGCACCGGTATTATCGTATGTATAGACAACTAACTCCTGTTCTTCCTGCTCTTTTAAAGCGGAGGTTATGTCAAAGTAGAACGGGTCGTATCCACCGGTATGTTCGCCTACTTTTATGCCGTTTACATAAACAACGGTTTCCCAATCTACGGCATCAAAATGAAGCAGAATATTTTTCCCTTTCATCGTTTCGGGGATACTTATTGAACGTTTATACCAATAGCATTGGCTGTCGCTCTCTTCCATGATTCCGGAGAGGGCGGATTCTATGGGGAAAGGAACTAATATCTTTTGTGTAAAAGTGAAATTCTCCGGATCGTATGCTTCGCCTTTTATGCCTTTTCGCAAATCCCAGATGCCATTTAAGTTGAGCCATTCTTTTCTTACCATTTGTGGTCTCGGATATTCGGGTAACACGTTGTTCACGTCTATTGTTTCACTCCATGGAGTCATCATAGGGGCTTGCTTCATTTTCCATTCTTGAGCGTGCGAAAGAAAGATACCCATGATGCAGAAAAGTCCTACGATTGAAAGTCTTTGTATATGCATTGTTTTCATGTTGTTAGAGATGAGGGATAAAAATAAGGGTACCCGGAAATGTGGTACCCTTATGTAATTAGAAGTTATAATGATTCTTATTTTACCATTAACTTGCTGATACTTACAGCGCCATTCTGATTAGTCGCTTTCAATAGATACATACCTTCGGGCAAGTTGCTGATGGTAGTATTGCCAGCCGGTAATATTTTGTTTGCAACCGGCATGCCGCTTATTGTATAGATAACAACACTTACCGGTTCAGTAGCATTTACAATAATTTCACTGTTTACGGAATATACGTTTAGGCCCTCGATTGTAGCAGTCGGTTTGAGCCCCGTTCCAGTACCGGCATCAGGATCTAAATAGAGACCATAGATATTAGCACCTACACTACTTGGTAAATTGTAAACAACATATATGGTGTGTTCTCCTTTCACTTCTTTCAATGCTGCTGCAGTTGTCATTTTGGTATCCCATTTACCGGTACCCTGAGCTCTGACCACAGCGATCGGTTCGTGTCCTGCAAGTGCATTTTGTACATCTTCCGGAGTACTACCACTGTTCCAATTTATATTATCCAAGTCGATATACAATGAGAAATTAAGCTTCTTCAATGGTACCTATATAATTTTTATCACAGGAATGATTGATAAGAACTCTCTTGTAATCACCGTCTTTGAAATCGATGTCATAATAGGCCACAACAACACCATTGGATGTATAACCGATATTTGAGCCTTCACCACGGGCACCATCGCCGCCTTTAACTATAACTTCCCATTCCATATCGCCTTGGCTCCAATCGCCACCTTCGTCACCTGCACCTTTGGTAACAAATACTACAGCATTTTCAGACGGTGCTATATCCTCATAAACAACACCGCAATCCGGATTCTCAAACCAAAGATTTTCTTTCAATAGATCGATTCTGTGAAGGTTGGTTGCATCTCCCCATTTCACAAACAGATAGTGAGAACCTTTTACTTCTTTTAGTTTGGTAGCAACTGGGGTAAAATCGTTCCATTTTTGCAAATTGATACCTGTCCAAGTTCTTGCAATCATATTTTCCGGTTTTACTTCGTCAATGTAGAATTCCATATATTCTTTATATCTTTCACCATCATGACCAATGTAGGCAACTAATTGTTGGAATTCTCCTTCACCGAAATCAATCGGTTCTGCGGATTTGACAATGAAATCCTTAACTACACCTCCCCAACATTCTGTTTCTTCATTATACTTACAATCTTTGAAAGGATCATCTGGGTTTTCCGGATCTACATCGACTGCTACTCGGAAGATATCGCCATTATATGATATTTGCTTTATCTGCATATTCCGGTGATTCATTGATCCATGGTTGCATACCCTCTTCTGCAATCGTATTTTTATAGAAGATGACAGAACGTAAATTTCCATTTCCTTCACGGAAAGTTAACCAAACTTTTTGTTTACCGGTAGGACGTTCGAATTCTTCACCTTCTTTCATATTCCATGCAAATGTTTCAAAGCAGTGATAGCCGAATGTTCTGTCTACCGTCATTTCTGTGAAAGTTACGGATTCTTCAAACGTATTTCCGGCGTGAAGGACTACATATCTTTCTACTCCGAAATCTCCCCATCCTTGTGCGAATTCAACTCCGGTAGCTTGATAAGCGTTCCCATCAGCTCCAAAATCAACTTCTCCCAAGCAAATAATTGTTGAGGTGGATGTTTGGCCGATATTGCCATAACCGACATCGAATATAGCATCTGTAACCAATTCGATGTTCTCATTCCCTTTCATTGTTTCGATCACTAAATCCTGTGCAAATGCAGAATTCATTCCTAATAGAGCGAGCGCTCCGATGAGTAATGTGTTTTTTTTCATTGTAAAATAATTTAAATTAAACATCTATTCTTGATTAGGCCTGTAGCTATCCCGGATTATTTTTATAACATCTGCGTGCTACTTATGCCTGATTCTTTATTATCTGATCCTATTTTTGAACTGTTATATCTTCCTTGCTTTATTTATTGAAAACTGAGAAATGAACTCTTATTTTATGTAAGAACCGGTTTATATATAGTGAATTACCAATGCCAAAATTACGCGTTCTATCCATTTTTATATAGAACGAATCATTCAAAAAATAATAAGTTGGTCACAGGCATCTGCTATCTATCCCGTTTCTTTTATTAATTGAAACGAATCTTTTAGAGATTGTATTCGTTGGAAATTAAGAATTGCTTTTTGTGTACGAAAAACATCCGGGTGTTTTTATATATTAAGGAATACGTTTTATTTATGTGGGTGAAATATCATTTTCCGTGTATGATGACAATGGCTGTTCGTTAATCGGTTATTGTTTGTTGTTCCGGAAGGAAAAACTGACAAGGTATGGATGGTTATTTGTTGGCTTCGTGTATTTCTTTACATAGGTTTCATTTTATGTTGTATTTGTACGAAGTGCTTTGGAAAGCCTTGTATGATGGTGATACGTACTACCAATTTGCTATTTTTTGAAAGAATCGTTCTCTTCTTTTTATTTATATTTGCCCTCAAATAATTCGTTTATAAAGAATATGAAACACCCCCAATTGACTATTACCGTTTTCCTCTTGATGTTGTTGTTCAACATATCCGGATATGGGTTGAATAATTATTATTTCAACATAATCGGTAGAGATAAGGGATTGTCGCAATCCAATGTGAAAGCGATCATTCAGGATAGCAATGGCTTTATGTGGTTTGGCACCCGCAATAAGCTGAACCGGTATGACGGGAATACTTTCAAAATATTCGATTGCTATGATTATGTAGCGCAAAAACAGAATAACAACATATCCTCTCTTTTTGAAGACAGGGAGAAACATCTCTGGGTCGGTACGGATAAAGGGGTCTTTATATTGAATTACCATGACCGATTGGATCTCGGATATCGGGGAGGACCGGGATGGCAATATATGGATTGTTGTTCCTAATCAGGGATTATTCCGCTATATTCAGGATAGCAAAGAGCTGAAGTTTTATGCATTTGGAAAGAAAACGGTTCCCGATCATGGGAATCCGCAGAGTATGTGCATAGATCAAAGTAACCGGGTTTGGATTGGGACAAATGGGAAAGGAGTATATCTATATGATAAACAGACGGACAATACACTGGCGGGAGAGAATATTTATACGATGTCTGACGATGGCGAGCATCTTATTTTGGGTATACATGAAGGTAAACTGCGTAGAATAAATAAGAGGAAGAACGCGGTAACCGATGTAAATGCACCGGATGTGCATTATAAGATTATCCGTTGTATAGCGAAGTTGAATAACAAATTATGGGTCGGTACGCAATATGGTATCTACATTATCGATGAAGAAAAAGGAGAGGTTTTCAGAATATACAACGATCCTATGTGTAGTTATTCGCTTTCGGACAATCAGGTCGGGGAGATTTATCAGGATCGGGAAGGGGGAATCTGGGTAGGAACCAATGCCGGAGGTATTAATTATCTCTCCAGTTCTGTACTGAAATTCACCCGGTATATACCGTTGAGTCGTGAAGAAACGATCAGCAGTAAACGGATAAGAGAGATCATTGAAGATAATAACCAAAATATATGGATAAGTACCGAAGATGCGGGAGTGAATATTTTCTCGCCCGAAAAGCAGACATTTAAAAAGTTGGGAAGAGATATAGGTAGAGACTTGACTTCGGAACAGACGCTGAGTCTGCTCAACCTTAACGGAGATATCTGGGTAGGATTGTTTAAGAAAGGATTGGATATCGTTTCTGCCGGTAGCTATAACACCCGGCATTATTCCGGAAAACAGTTAGACTTGAATGAATTCAGTTTATATGCTTTGGGGGAAGATAAATTCGGCAACGTCTGGTTAGGGAATGCCTGGGGGATTTATAAGGGTAATAAGGAAACGATGGAATTTGTCAATATGCCCGAATTTGGTCTGTGCTATACATATGATATTATGGAGGATGCTAACGACAATATCTGGATAGCGACGATGGGAAACGGTGTGTTCAAGTATAATCAGAAAACTCAGCAGATAGAGCATTACACGAACCAGATCAATGATAAACATTCGATAAGTTCTAACTCCGTCAGCAGTATTACGGAAACGAGCAATGGCGATATCTGGTTTGCAACGGACCGGGGCGGTATCTGTAAATACGACAGTAAGGAGAATAATTTCCGTACCGTATCACTGGCAGAGGGGTTACCCGATGATACTGCATACAAGATTGTTGAGGATAAAAACGGCTATTTATGGTTTGGTACTAATAGCGGGCTGGTACAGTTTGATCCGCAGAATTTTACCATTGAGACCTATTCAACGGATAATGGTCTGCCCAGCAACCAGTTCAATTATAAATCTGCATTGGCAAGCAGTACGGGTGAATTGTTTTTTGGAACTTTGGAAGGGCTGATCTCTTTCTTTCCTGAGAGACTGGAGCAGAATAGCTTTATCCCTCCTGTGTATATTACTTATATAAAGCATAAAAACGATGAAGCATCCGGTGAATTATATGATAAGGGGACGAATAGCGGCTATCTGCAGGCTAAACAGATAACCCTACAACACGATCAGAATAGTATAGAACTGGGATTTGTTGCGTTAAGCTATGCCTGCCCGGCGGCCAATCAATATGCTTATAAGATGGAGAATCTTGATAAAGACTGGATCTTTACAAGAGATAATCAAAGTGTGACTTATGCCAATCTTGCTCCCGGAAAATACCGGTTTGTTGTGAAAGCAAGTAATAATGACAAAGTATGGAATCAGGAGGGGGCTTCTGTCGAGATTATCATCCTTCCTCCTTGGTGGAAGACCTGGACCGCCAACATTTGCTATGCGATCCTTCTGATTGTATGTGTTTGGTTAACAACCAGATATTACTTGTATGTGAGTAAGAAGAAGACATTGGAAAAGCAACGAATGTTTGAGAGTGAAAAGGAGAAAGAACTGTATAGCTCCAAAATCGATTTCTTTACTAACATAGCCCATGAGATACGAACGCCGCTGACGTTGATCAACGGTCCTCTCGAGTCTTTGGCCGAGATGGATATTAAAGATCATGAGATAAAGAAGAATGTCCAACTCATGCAGAGGAACATATCGGAACTGCTTACTTTGATTAATCAGATCCTGGATTTCAGAAAGGTGGATGCCAATAAGGTGACAATGAATTTTGTCGTTGGGAATATATCGGCTATTGTGGATGAGGTATATCAGGAGTTTCTTCCGATGGCATTGTCTATAAATAAGAAAATAGAACTTCATATGCCGGAGCTGCCTGTTCATGCATTGATCGACCGGGGATCTTTTATTAAAATTCTGAACAATCTGTTTTCAAATGCAATTCGTTACTCCGAACATACAATCGATGTGGAACTTGAAGAGGACGATATGCAATTCTATTTGATTATAAAGAACGATGGTGAGATAGTACCTCCCGAAATGGGCGATAAAATATTCGATCCTTTCTATCAATTGAAAAAGAATGCAAATATAAATGCAAGTTCCGGCATCGGATTGTCATTGGCACGGTCACTTGCCGAATTGCATCATGGTGTGTTGCTCTATAAAAGTAACGATGGGCTGAATATTTTTACATTAGCCATTCCAAAGGGCGATATATCCCGGCAAGAAACCAACATCGATATTTATAATGACGATTTTGTAGAGCAGCAATCGAAACAGGAAACGATTTTGGTGGTAGAAGATAATCTTGAACTGCTATCGTTTATGACCGAAAAGCTGAGTTTGAACTTCTCTGTGGAAAAAGCCACTAACGGTGCAGAAGCATTTGATATTATCCAAAGGGTGAATGTCGATATCGTCGTTACGGATATCATGATGCCTATCATGGACGGTTTTGAACTCTGTAGGAAAATAAAGACGGACATTGAGTATTGCCACATACCCGTAGTGTTGCTAACGGCTAAGAATGACTTGAACAGTAAGATCAGAGGACTTGAAACCGGGGCTGATGCGTATATCGAGAAACCGCCTTCTTGAAAACAGAAAGAGGGAGAAGGAAGCGTTTATCAAGAAACCTTATGTCACTTCGCAGTCGATAGGACTGTGCAAAGCGGATGAAGAGCTGATAAATAAAATCATAGGTATCATTGAAGAGAATATCACCGATTCTAATTTCGGTGTGGAACGCTTGTCGGAGATTATCAACATGAGTCGGTCGAGCCTGCATCGTAAGATTAAGGCACTCTCCGGAACATCGCCTACGGACTTTATCCGTTTGATACGATTGAAAAAGGCTTCCGAGCTGATAGCCGAAGGGCATTACCGCACAGGAGAGGTGTGTTATATCGTCGGAATAAACTCTCCCTCTTATTTTATCAAATTGTTTCAAAAACAGTTTGGTATGACACCGAAGGAATTTGAGAAACAACAAAGGATGACAAACACAAATGATTATAATATAAATTTGACAAAATGAAAACATTTAATTTTTTACTGTTGAGCATAGTTGCAATCGGACTTTATTCATGTGGCCCAAAAATGATTTATCCCGGTGAGGTCTGGACGGATACGGAGCAGAACATGATTAATGCGCATGGAGGAGGGGTTCTGTATCATAACGGGACGTATTATTGGTATGGCGAATATAAAAATGATTCTACCTATCATGCACCCGGCGTAGAATGGGATTGTTACCGGACAGAGGCCAGGGACGGAGGCCGGCGGGGTAGCCTGTTATTCATCCAAAGACTTGCATTCCTGGAAGTTCGAGGGGGTAGCATTAAAGCCGGATATGGCCAATCCGGAATCGGATATCCATCCTTCTATGGTGATAGAACGACCTAAAGTGATTTATAATGAGAAGACCGGTAAGTTTGTGATGTGGATGCACATTGATAGTTATAATTATTCGAAAGCAGCTACCGGTGTTGCCGTATCGGATAGTCCGACCGGTGGTTTCAAGTATTTGCACTCTCTTCGTCCGTATGGAGAAGAAAGCCGGGATATGACACTGTTCAAAGACGGGGACGGGAAGGCTTATCATGTTTACTCTGCTAAAGGTAATTCTACTTTATATATTCATTTACTTTCGGATGATTATCTGGAACATACTGAAACTTATAAGGCGGTTTTCCCCGGAAAGTTCAGAGAAGCACCGGCTATCTTTAAAAGGCAGGATAAATATTATATGATCACGTCCGGATGTAGCGGTTGGGATCCTAATGAAGCGGAATATGCTATAGCAGATTCTATGTTGGGAGAGTGGACGGCAATGGGGAACCCTTGTGTGGGTGAGAATGCCGACAGGACGTTTGGCGGACAAAGTACGCATGTCATAACAGTAGATCCCGAAAATGATAAATACATTGCCATGTTCGACAAATGGAATAAACTGGATTTAATCAATTCCAGATATATTTGGTTACCTGTTCAATTTCATTCGGCAGACAGTATTACGATAGAATGGAAAGACGAATGGTCTTTAAACGACTTGTAATAGAAACCTTTGAAAAATCTATAATAGACAGATGTAAAACCTTCTCTTAAATATTATATTATGAAGAAACTATTTTTTATTGCATGCAGCAGTTTTTGCTTTAGTTTGTTGCTGCACGCACAGGTTCCGGGAGATATTGAGAACATCAGGTTTGAATATATGGATAAACCGGTACAGTCGAGTACGGGAGGTGACCCGATTAATTTTATTCATGCCACCTATGTGAATGCAGCTTGGGGGGACTACAACAATAATGGGACACTCGACCTGTTTTATAGTGATAAGAATAATCACGGTAGTGCTACGAAAATTCAGAGCAACTTTTACCAGAACAACGGGGATGGTACTTTCCGTAAATTAACCTCCCCATTTGCAGGAGTTGCTTTTTCATGCCCGGTTTGGTTTGATATGAATAACGACGGTCTTTTGGATCTTTTTCTTCCGGGACTGGGCGATTGGTATTATCAGTGGAATGATCTGGATACACGCCTATCCAATATCCAGGCGCGTTTGTATATTAATCAGGGAGTACAGGATAATGGTACTTGCAAGTTTAAGGAAATGCCGGTGGCGGAATCTGGTTTGATGCCGGTGTTTAATGGAAAGACCGGAGGAAAAGGACACAATTGGGCGGTTGCGGGTGATTATGATAACGATGGCTATACGGACTTGCTTGTAACGGGCTTTGATGAACATACGAGGGTGAACCGGGAAGATTATGAAGATGCGGTCAGAGCGGTATATCTGTTTAAGAATATAAAAGGAGAGTATTTCGAACTGCAGAAAACTCCTTTGGAGGGAACAAAGCCTTTCCATGGTTTGACCGATGGCAGTGTCTGCTTTGTCGATTTGGATAATGACGGCTGGTTGGATATCGTGTCTACCGGATATGGTTATTCAAGAGAGTCGGAAGTACACGTTTACTGGAATCAGCAGAACGGTACATTTAAGGAATCGGATTTTAAGTTTGACACTACTTGTAACTCTTCATGTGATGTATATGATCTGAATAACGATGGTCTGGCAGATATCATTATGACGGGAGTCTATTTCAATAATAATCAAAAGCAATTCTATATCTATAAAAACAAGGGAGAGCGTAATTTTGAGAAAATAGAAAATGAACATCTGCTGCCGATAGATGGCGGACAGCTCTCTTTTGGCGATGTGAATCATGACGGACTGCCCGATATGCTAGTAGGTGGTCATAATAATACGCATCAGCACAGCACGTGGCTATATGTCAATAAAGGTGATTTTGATTTTGAGCCGATGGCATGGTACAATCAGGACGATTACGGATGGGCATTCCCCAGAGTCACTCATGGCAATGAACATCTGATCGACATTGATAATGACGGACTGTTGGATGCATGGATTTCCGGATGGTCCAATGGGGCCTGTTCTTCCGGTTGTGATACACAACTTTGGGATGCCGCAAAATTTACGGGCAAAGTTGATTGAAGGTTCCGATATTCTTTCTTTGGCATGGGAAGAGGCTGCCGATGATGTTACTCCTCAGAAAGCTTTACGGTATAATGTTTATTTGAAGAAGAAGGAAGGTGATAAATGCTGTATGACCGTACCGGCAGATATTACTTCCGGTTTTATTAAAGTCGGTTCTGTTTCCGGTTATCTCACTCAATGTTCTTATAAGATTAAAGTAGAATCGGACGGTGAATATGAATGGGGAGTACAAGCCATTGACAATGGAGGAAGAGGTGGACTTTTTGCAAAAGCTACTGTGAAGGTGGATGGAACCACCGGTATTACTACCCTCAAAGAAGAGGATGCTATTTTAATTTCTTCCAATGGGCAGTCTCTGAATTATTCGATCTCTGGCATGGGGAAGATGACTGTATTCGGCATTGATGGCAGCGTGACGTATCAAAGTCGGATTCACGGGACCGGTACTGTCAATCTGATGGGAAAAGGCACTTATATTGTCAGGATTGAGACCGATTCTGCTGTGAAAAGACAGAAAGTAGTAATGATGTAATAAAAAGAATTTTTACTGTATGATATTGAGAAAATATTTATGTTTTGCTTGTGCTGTTTTGTTTATTCAGAGCGGATATGCTAAAGAGCAGAAGCCTATAAATCTGGGAGAAACACCCTGGAGGTTTTCCAAAGTCGTTCGACAGGAGATGGATTTGGCAAAAGATGCCCGTATTCTCTGTGGTACGCAGGCAGTACCTGTGATCAATGATGGTGATATGAATACGGAATGGGTAGCAAATGATGCACCGGAACCAAGTCTGCTCATCGATCTGCATGAGAATAAACAGGCGGGAAAAGTCAAATTGTCTTTCAAGGGGAACCGGGTATATTTTGCTACTGTAAAAGTGGAAGTAAGCCTTGATAATAAACAATGGAATTCGTTGACAGACGGTACAGACAGACAGCAGTGCGAATTGTATAAAGAAGGTGATATCTCGAGTGTCAATAATACGGTAGGGTACGTTGCAACCGTTACGAGCACTTCACTTTCTGTACCGATTCCGGTGACTTACCGTTATATAAAGCTTTCCGGTTTGAAATGCTTCTCTGAAAAAAAAGAAGAATTACCGGTGCGTGTCAGTGAGCTGGCCATTCATCCGGTTGAAAATGATCATCCGGATCAGGAAATGGCAGGAGCAGATTTTGATGATACACGATGGGAAGAGGTCGGCATCCCGCATTGCTACAACGAACATGATACTTATCTGAATGCAAGTACGGGAGAACGTTGCTGGCGGGGAGAAGGCTGGTACAGAAAGAAACTCTTTTTCGATGGGAAGGATAGGGAGAAGGAGATTTTTTTGGAATTCCAGGGAGTGAATCTGGCAGCTATTGTCTTTGTGAACGGGCAGGCTATTTCCGGGAATACACGGGTTAAACAACCGGGAGTGGTGACTCATGTAGGCAGCTCTCTTCCTTTTGTGGTGAATATCAGCAAATATATAAAATGGGGTGAAGAGAATCAGATTGCAATTAAAGTCTCGAATGCGAAAAATACGTTCTTTGCCTGGCCGGGATTTGGTGAGAATGAAGGATTCGGACAGGCAATGGGAGGTATTGTGAGTCCTGTCTATATGCATAAGAAAGATAAAGTGCATATCCCATTCAACAGTTACTCTCCTTTAAACAAATGGGGTACTTATTTCGGAACGGTATCTGCTACGCCGCAGGAGGCTGTAGTAAGGTTTCAGACGAATGTTGAGAACTCTTCGGAGCATACACAGGCAGTCGAACTGCGTACTTATTTACAAGATGAACGGGGACGTACGGTGCTATCATTTACCGAACAGCGAAATGTGGCACCCGGCGCTATTCATCTGTTTGATCGGACGGAAACCATTCAAAATCCGAACTTATGGTATCCTATCGGCTGTTCGGGCACTCCATATTTGTACACCGTGCAGAATAAAGTGTATGTAGACGGTAAACAGGTGGATAGTAAAAGTGAGAAATTCGGTATACGTGAAATTACCTGGGATGAAAATCATTGCTATGTCAACGGTGAAAAATGTATTTTGCGGGGATTTGGCAACAGAAACATTTATCCGGGTTTGGGAGCCGCCGTTCCGGCAGCTTTGCGTTGGCAGGACATCGCTTATATTGCCGAGTGTGGAGGAAATGCGTTCCGCGTAGGGCATCAACCTCCGTTTGCCGAAGCTTTTCAGGCTTGTGATGTGTATGGCATTCTGCTGATTGTAAACAGTGGAGACAATGAATGGGCCTTGAAAAACGAACCGGCCAAGACTTACAAACGGGAGTACGACCGTGATGCGATTATTGCATTCCGCAATCATCCGCTTCGGTGGTTATTTGGGAATCGAACAATGGGCTGGCCTATGAAGGTGATAAATATTTGCCTTCTTATACGCTTGAGGAGGTAAAGAAATGGGATTATATACAACCGCGTCTGGTATTGAATCGTGATGGTTATCCTCCGGAATGGGATGAGAAGGAGCCGATTGTGATAGGCTATACCAATCGTTATGAGAAAGTACAGGGACATCCTTCTCTGAATACGGAAGTTTATGGTACCAATTGGAACGGTCAGCCCAGCTGGTGTATTGCCCGCTTCGATTACGATAATGAAAAGCAGTTCTCTCAGGCTTATGTACAAGGCATGCGGCTGGATCGATTGGATGTTGGCAGAGACGTATGGCGAGGGGTATACGATTTATCTGAATGGGATGAGGAATCAGAAGAGTCTGGGTTCCTGTGCGATGGACGCCAATCGCTTTCCAAAGTTGAAGTATCGGATTTATCAGAAAGCACTTTGGGTACCGTTTTCTAAACGGCCGGGAGTTGCTCTTCAAAGCCATTGGAACTATTCGGGTATTCAGGATGTGGATGCCTGGAGTAATTGTCCTTATGTAGAACTGTTTATCAATAAGAAATCCTATGGGATCGTTGAGCCGGATCAGGCAACCCGTCGTTGTACCTGGAAAGAGATTCATTGGGAACCGGGTATTGTTGAGGCGATCGGGCTGGATTATGATAAGCGTCCTGTCTGCTCCGAAAAGATAGAGTCGTCCGATGAACCTTATGCAATACAGCTCACTATCGAGAAGCAGACTGCCAAACCCGACGGTGAAGAGTTTGTATTACGTGCCAATGCTTCCGATGCCTTTATTGTGACGGCTAAGATTGTGGATAAAGCCGGTCGCTGGTGTCCCAGGGCCGATCATCTTTTGAAGTTTGAAGTAGAGGGGGAAGGAGTCTATAAGGGGTCTTATAACTTCTATGTGACTGAGGGTAAGGATTTAGCCTATCATGCTCCCGGAGATCATGAATTGCAAGCAGAGGGCGGTTTGATGAGAGTGGCCGTACGAACGACCTTTAATCCGGGAAAAATAAAAGTAAAAGTGAGTGCAGACGGATTGGTTTCGGGAGAAGGTTCTGTGAAATCCAAGAAGGTTAGACTGTGATTTAAAATCCATGTGATTTTGCATAGGTACCGATAAAGTATCGGCTTAGTATATGGAGATTGTAAAGAATGTACGCTTCTTAACAAAGAAAGGAGACAGATATGATTATTAGGGAGATGATTCTGTTTTCACTACTTTGTTTGGGAGCGTTATTCTTTAATAGCTCTGAATTTGTTGACACAGGAATAGTGCCTAAATGGTATATGACTATTACTATGGGAATTGTATTAGTTGTCTATTATTTAATTCTCTCACAGCGAAAAAGATCTTTTTCTTTTGAAATGCAAGGGATCATCTATGCTATTATTATTTCATGTGCTTTGCAGGCATTATATGGAATCCTACAATATTGGGGAGTGTTACAATGTACTTCATCTTTTAGGATAACCGGTAGCTTTGATAATCCGGCAGGGTTTGCCTCTTCTTTATGTGCCGGTATACCTTTTTTGTGGTTTGTATGGAATGGGTTAAAAGGATGGAAGAAGTTGCTGTGTGTAATGACTATCCTATTACTTGTATGTGGTGTCTTTTTGTCAGGCTCACGGGCAGGAGTATTGAGTATATTTATGTTGGTTGCTATTTGGGGGTATCAGTCTGTTTCCTGGAGTAAACTACAGAAAATCGTATTGGTAATAGGTGCTTTAGTAGTGCTGATTGTTTTTCTTTATTTTCTGAAAAGAAACTCGGCCGATGGCCGATTATTGATTTGGATTTGTTGCTTAAATATGATAGCAATCAAACCTTGGTTCGGGTTTGGCTCCGGAGGATTTGAAGCACATTATATGGATTATCAGGCTCAATTTTTTCATCGGAATCCAGATAGCGGATACGCTATTCTTGCTGATACGGTTCAGCAGCCATTTAATGAATTTCTTCGCATAGCCGTAGATTATGGTTTAGGTGGGCTGTTGGGGCATTATTGGGAATGATTGTATTTTTGATACTTTGCTATCAAAAATGTAACAGTCGCTATAAGGACTTAGCTGCATTAAGTCTTTGTTCAATAACCGTTTTCTCTTTATTTTCTTACCCATTTCTATATCCATTTACTTGGGCTGTTGTTTTATTGGATTTGGTTATATTGGCTGGGAATACGTGGCATATTCATTGGAAGATATTTTCTGTTGTTGGAAAGTGGTTGGTGATATTATGTGTTATGGGGAGTTTGTGCATAACGAACACGATGGTTATTCGGGTAAAGGCAGAGATGAAATGGAAACATGCATTGTCCCTGTCTTCGTGTGGGCTTTTCGAAAAGGCACAACCTTTGTATGATGCGGCAGAGCGTGTGCTGGGGAATGATCGCTATTTTTTATACAATTATGCAGCTGAGCTTAATGTAGCCCGGTTTTACAAGGAAAGTCTTGATATTGCGATGAAATGCCGTCATTTATGGAGTGATTATGATTTGGAAATGTTGATTGCGCAGAATTGTTGGGAAATAAATCGAATGGTAGAAGCGGAGGAACATTTTAGATTGGCTTCTGATATGTGTCCTAATCGATTTATGCCATTGTATCGATTGGTTTGGTTGTTGGATAGACAAGGACGGCAAACAGAAGCAAGAGAACTTGCTACGATTATTATTTCTAAACCAGTGAAAATACCATCAGTTATTATTGAGCGAATAAAGAGTGAAATGGAAAATTACTTAACCTTAAAAATATAATGCTATGTCTAATACTTTTATTCACATTGGATATTGGATAGTAATATTACTTATCTTGTTTGTTGGTTATCTTATTTATCCTAAAAAACAAAAGAAAAGTAGCAAAAGGGCTGGAAAGAATTTTTGTATAGGACAGGGTTGTCCACAAAAAGTAAATACGATCTCAACTTCTCTTGAGAAGAAGCAAGTATTACTCAATATGCCTTCAGATGATAAAGATTGGCACTGTTTGGAGGCATATTTTGATAATACATACGATGGCTTTATTCAGAAGTTACGTAATAATTATCCGTTGTCTAATGAAGATATTCATTTAATAATACTGATTTGTTTAGAAGTGAGTAATAAACAGATTGCATCCTATTATCATATCCAATTGGCCTCTTTGGCTACTCACCGTTATCGTATTGCCAAGAAAATGGGATTGAAGGAAGTGAAGTCTATTAATGAGGCTATAACGGGAATGCTTAGAAATGAAAAATACTGAATACTTGTCTAAGATTTCATAGACAAATGCTTGTCTATGGTGTTTGTCTATAATTGTTTGTTGTGAATTATTGGTAGTTCCTCTATGTTTGTAACTAAAAAAGTATACGACTTATATTGTGTACACTTAATGATGAAATATAAAATTGTTTTGGGTAGGAGGATAAAGACCAATGTTACTTGATTTGTTTTTGTGAAAAAATATAGGAATATACCAAATTTGAAATGTTTGGCTGGTTAGGATTGTTTATATAATTAAAAAAGTAATAATATGAAATTAAAATTTAAAGCAATAGCCTCTCTTTGTAGTGCTATGATCTTTTCTGCAGCTATTTTTGGGGTGATTTACAGTTGTTCCTCTGATGAATGTGACATTATAAATAGTTCAATGGAGGATGTTGTTGTGAATAAAAATCCGCTTATGATATCTGTTGAAAATTCAAATGAGTTTTTAGCTTTTATTAAAGAGAATGAATCAGTTATGGCTAAATTTCTTATGTATAAGGAAACATTAAGTGAAAGTGATTATAATGAATTAATGTCTAATGTGAATGATGATGATTATTTGTTGGATATTATAAATAAAGCTGATATGCTTAACGATTTACAGAGATTAGGAGCGAAGATGAATAGTTTATTGGCTAATACGCAATATGAACGATTAAATCAGATGGAAAAGATACAACTTTTTAATGATTACTTTGAAGCTTCTAATATTGTAAAAGTAAAGACTCGATCAGAGGTATTGTATGCCACATGTTATGAACAATATAATTCTGCTCGTAACTATGCTGAAGCTAAATGCAGTGCAGCAGTATTGGCATGTTCGTGTTTGATTGTTTCTGGACCGGGTGCTTGTGCATGTGTTCTTGCAGCTTTAGATAAATTGGATGATGATTTGCAGGCTGCTAAGCGTGATTTTGAAAATTGCCAACGTCAGCATCATTGATATATGAGAAATGATTATACTATATATATAATTGTCTGTTTTTTATCTATACTATTTTCATTAATAAATAGAGTATATCCTATAGGGGGAAAAGAGTATCTATTGAATAATGTTATGTATTTTTCGACATGGGGAACTCTGTTTTTTATTGAAATAAGAAAAGTGCTTATAATAAAAGGAAATAAGAAAGAACAGTCCGTAGATTATTTTCCTATCATTATTACTATTTTAATGATGATAGTTTGTTTAGTGGATATGTTAAGGTGAGGTTTCTTGAAATGCGCTTGGTTGGGTATAGACGTTTAGTTGCGAATTTGAACTGTTTGACTTCTAATTATATGAGTTATGCATGGGAATAGTGTGAAGATTCTTATTGGCGTTTTTATTGCATCTGTATTGCTATTTATAGTTACTAGTCCTTTGTTGATGATACAAACCGAAAGTGCTGCAATCATCACTTGTGTGATTTTTCAAGCATTTACAACTGTTGTAATAGGCAGGTTGTGTGGAAGGGTAAAACCTTGGCAGTTATTTGTTACGATACTTATTGGTAGTTCGATTATTGATTTATATATAAGAATTCGTTATTTTACAGAAACATTAGGTTCGTTTCGTATTTTTGTAGGTATTCTGGTTGCTATAGTTGTTGGGTATTTAGTGTTTAGATTACTTCCTAATGCTGGAACTCGGAGTCAATCTGAAAAGTAAATTCTATTGTATTGAATTTAATGAAAGGCACATTTATGAAACAATGTATTATCTTATGTTTTTCTTGTTTTTTATCTTGTTTTTCGAGTTGTCAAAGATATGATTCTCAATTAGAAGAAGCATTAATTTTGGCAAAAGAAAATCGGGGAGAACTGGAGAAGGCATTGGCCTTTTATGAAAAGGATTCATTGAAACTGGAAGCTGCGAAGTTTTTAATAAAGAATATGCCCGGACATTACTCTTATAGAGAGGTGGATAGCATTGAGAAATATTATGATGCTGTAGATTCTGTATTAAAGTATGTGCAATGTTCAAGGGAGGAGATACGGGATACTTTGGAGAAGGTATCCCAGCATTTTGCTATGAACTATTATACCATTCCGGATGTGGAGATTATCAGATCTGATTTTCTGATTGCAAACATTGAAAAAGCTTTTAGTCAATGGAAAGAGGGAGAATGGGCCACTCATGTCTCTTTTCAGGATTTCTGCGAATATCTGCTTCCTTATAAGGCAGTGGAATTACAGCCTTTTGATAGTTGGAGAGATTCTGCGGGGATTAAGTATAGTAAGGGCCTTGATGAGTTACAGTACTGCGAGGCATATAGAGGGTCGGCTGTTTGGGCCACTCATCGTGTGAATAATCAATTGAGGGAAGATGTCCATCCTTATCTGCTTGATTATAACATGTATCCGATTCATCGTTTAAGGACGAAAACGAAACTGCCTTTTGGTGTTTGTGAAGATTATGTTGAAATGGCAACTTCGGTTATGCGGAGTAACGGTATTCCTGTTATGATGGATTTTACTCCTCAGTGGCCTTTTCTTGACTTGGGGCATTCTTGGAATGTTTTATTAGCTAATAATGGAAAGAATATCCCATTTAGCGGAGCGGAGAGTAATCCGGGAGAACCGCACAAATTAGGTGAGAAAATGGCAAAAGTTTATAGGAGAACCTATGCAAGGAATGCAGAAATGCAGGATTTGCTGGGAAGTGAAAGATATGTCCCTGAAACTTTTCGAACTTCTTTCATAAAGGATGTGACAGCTGAATATATGGCAACTTGTGATGTGGATATTAAAATAGACAGCGAACACAGTAAATATGTTTATTTGGCCGTTTTTAACAATCCTTCTTGGATTCCTATCGCATTTGCGAAAGTCAAGAACCATATTGCACAATTCAAGAAATTGGGAAAGAATGTTTTATATCTTCCGGTTAGTTATACGGAGTATGGAATACAACCAGTGGGGAATCCTTTTATTCTAACTTCTAAAGGCAAAGTAACAACAATTATCTCCAATAAAAAGGTATTGCAATCAATGACTCTTTACAGAAAGTATCCATTGTTTAAACATGTTCAGGATATAGCATATCGAATACTGGGAGCTAAATTTCAAGCGGTAAATAAACCTACTTTTGAAGATTCTGTATCTATATATAGAATAGATAAATGGGGTACGAGAGGAGAAGAGATCAATATCCCCCCCTTAGGTAATAAATATAGGTATTGGCGATTGTTTCAGCCGGAATGGTCGCATTGTAATGTTGCTGAAATAACCTTTGTAGAACGGGACTCTCATCTGAGGAATCAAGGTAAGGTGATAGGTCTTCCACGCTCGTGGAATAATGATCCGAATACGTATAAGGAGGCGGCTTTCGATGGAGATTTACTTACTTTTTTCGATTCGGCACTTCCTGCCGGTGGTTGGGTAGGTATGGATTTTGGACATCCGGTGGATATAGAAAAAATTATTTATACACCGAGAGGCGACGGTAATACAATCGGTATTGGAGATGAATATGAATTGTTCTATTGGACAGACCATCATTGGGCCTCTTTAGGAAAACAAATTGCTACTACTATAAAGTTGGAATATACCGAAGTGCCTTCTGGCGGACTGTATTTTTTAAGAAACCTAACGAGAGGAAAAGAAGAACGAATTTTTACGTATGTAGATGGAGAGCAGGTGTTCTTGGTTTATTTGTAGACGGTTTGTTTGTTTCCCATAATGAAGCGTAGTTCTTTAGCGCCGATCAAGTCGAAATAGTTGATAAAAGGCTTTAGAAGTTTTTTTCCATCCAGAAATACGGATTGTACATATTGGTTTTCTTCTGAAAGGTTTTCTGCTTTTATCGTTAATTCGTGATCTTTCAATTGGATTTTGATTTCCGGCAATTGGGGAGCTCCTATGGCAAATTCATTACTTCCGGGAGTTACCGGATAGAATCCCATTGCCGAGAAAAGATACCAGGCGGACATTTGACCGCAATCGTCATTACCATTTACGCCGTCGGGAGAATTCTTATAGTTTATTCTCACGTGTTTACGAGCCAGTTCCTGTGTTTTCCACGGTTCGTTGCAGTAGTTGTACAGGTAGATGTAATGATGTCCCGGTTCGTTGTCGTGCCGGTAATGGTCTTCTTCGAAGTTACGGTCCAGTTTGGCGGAGAATGCCTTTTCTCCTCCCATCATGTCGATCATGCCGGGGATATCTTGAAGAACACAGAATAGATAGGTCCATTTGGAACCCTCTGTTAATCCGTGACGTGAGTGATCGTCCAAATCTATCCAGCTTCCGTCGTAATTACGTGGCAGGAAGAATCCTTTTTCGGCATTGTATTGATTTCTGTAATTCTGGCTGAACTGCATCAGGCGGTTGTAGTCTTCGGTTTTTCCTAAGTCTTTTGCCATTTGTGCCACGCACCAGTCATCGTATGCATATTCTAAAGTTCTGGAAACGGACTCTGCTGTCTTGTCATCGGCTACATATCCGAGGGAGTGGTAATAGCTGGCTCCTGCACGTCCTTCAAAAGAGGTCCAATAGTCACGGTCTCCGTATCTTCTTTGTGTGTCGCAATCAGGAGGGACCATTGCGTTTTTGCGTAGGGCTTCATAGGCCAGACCGATATCGTAGTTGCGAATCCCTTTCATGTAGGCATCGGCTATCACGGCATCTGCATGAGTACCTATCATAATATTGGTATAGCTGGGATTGGGCCACATAGGCAGCCAGCCGCCCTCCTTATACATTTGTAGTAATGCAGTAATCCAGTCGCCGGTCAACTCGGGCTCTATAAGGGTCATTAAAGGATGGAATGCACGGAATGTATCCCAAAGGGAATAGTCATTGTACGAGAATCCATCGTGGATTTTATCATCAAAGGCGCTGTAATATTTTCCGTATTCTGAGAACTCACGGGGAAACAGATAACAATGATAAAGTGCTGTGTAAAAGATCGGTGCATCATCTTTATTGTTTCCTTTGATGTGGAATTTGGAGAGCTTGTCGTTCCATGCCTTTTTGGTATTATTGCATAACTGTTTGAAGTCCCATTCGGGAACCTCATGTTCCAGATTCATACGTGCCTGTTCGATGCTTATGAAAGAGGTTGCGATCTGCACTTGTATTTGCGGGGAGCTTTTATCGAAGTCTATATAGGCTCCCATTCGGGTGCCGTATATCTCCTTCTCTCCCGGATAGAGGGTGGAATCGTTCCAGCAACCGAAATCTTTTATATCCCGGTTGAAGCGGATGATGAAGTATCCTTTAAAATTGGGGAGGTCCGGTCCTATTTGTGCCGATTGCCTGTCCGGATTGTAACCGATAATCTCGTTGTTTTCCGTATCTATTTTCACCCAACCTTTTATGGTGTTCAGGCGATGGCTCAGATGATTGCACCAATCGTTCAGGGCAGGGTTCAGATTAATGCCTTGGATGATTAACCGGGGTTTCTGATTCTTGGGGAAACGGAAGTTGAGCATTGCGCACCGGCTGGATGCTGTCAATTCTGTAAAAATGCGGTTCTTCTGTTTATCGGTTAGAGTGACGGAATAATAATGGGGAGAGGCTTTTTCATCTTTGTGATTGAAACTCATCTTTCTGTCTTCCGGAAGAACTTTCAC
>ERZ791659.314-NODE-314-length-36391-cov-3.15882_pt1 | contig 36391 bp, 17 predicted proteins | sample MGYA00510053_ERZ791659 | MGnify/ENA primary metagenome ERZ791659 (study PRJEB30046, sample SAMN00715192) | human gut metagenome | study: EMG produced TPA metagenomics assembly of the A metagenome-wide association study of gut microbiota in type 2... | reverse complement strand
GGCTTTTCGGGTATCTTACGCAAAGCCCAGCTTCCGATCTGAAGCTGGTGGCAAGCGAGTTCCGTCATCAGTCCCTTCGAGAACTCCTTGTAAAGGCGCCAGTTGATGAGGCGTTCCAGATTGGGTGAAGGCACGGGACGTCTCCAGTCCCCGTTCCGGTTCCAGAAAGTACGAATGGCATTTATTTCGCCAAAGGTACCTGCATGGATCATCTCCATTGCTCTGATATAACGGGGATCGAACAGGCGCTGTTGCCCTGTAAAGAAAATCTTTCCCGTACTGCGATGCTTCTGATACATACGGTAACACTCTTCCATCGTGAAACCTATAGTCTTTTCACAGAACACATGCTTGCCTGCATCCAAGGAGTCCATTACGATTTTACAGTGTGTGTTAAGAGGAGTAGCAACAAGCACAGCATCTATCGACTCGTTTTCCAACATTTCCCGATAGTCACCATACACTTTGGCATTGCGAGCAAGTTTCAGTGCTTCTTCAATAGACGGTTTATAAATGTCACATAATGCAACAATATCGACTTTGGGATTTTTCGTCAGAAACCCCATTAAAAACCGTCCTCGGGAACCGGATCCTATAATTGCCAGACGACACTTCTCGTTTGAGGTGTTCACCACCTCCGAAAAAGCAGATAGCCAAGGACTCGCTGCAAGAAGAGTACCAACACTTGTGATACCCAGACTTTTCAAGAATTCCCGCCTGCTAATAGAAACAAAATCTTTCATTTATTACCTTTATATTTATAAAAACAACATTATATCCTCATCATATCCCCACAATTTATTGGGAGTTCCAACTTCCTTTCGTTTGTGTATCCGGACTAAGACTCACCATACCAAACGGACGAGATGCTGAAGCAAAATAAAACCAGCGTGATTTATGCGTATCTACTTGCGGACGTACATATTCTACAGGAGTATGACTACATTGACCAGCAAGCAAAGTTGACACAACAAATTGTGTATAAAGAAATATTATAATACATCTATTTGACATTTTTCACAATATAGGAAAATATTAAAAAAAACGATTCAATGTAACCTATTTTGAAATACAGGAGAAGAAGGTGGTATTCTTCACGACAGAACCGCCTGCCATCTCACCTTGCGGCAAGGCAAAGCTTGCCACAGTCCTGCCACCCTTGTGTGTCAGCGTGACGTTAATCTCTTTCAGATCCACCGACTCACATTGAGGATTGGCAACAGCTACCGTACCTTCCTCCTCGTTCCATACCACCACACTGGGCGCATCGACAGCTATCGAACGGCCGGTGTCTATCACCAACACTCCCGGCTGATAGAACACGGCTTCCGTGATACCCGAATTGCAGTTGCGCACAGCCTGTAGCTTCTCCGTGTTCGAAAGAATCGCGACGGGACACCGACCAGCATAGCTGTCCGCCTCTTTTGAGGAGGTGAGTCCCGGTCTTACAATGTAGGCATACTGTTCACTGACGGGTCTTGCTCCGTGGTCGATGTTGAGGCTGAACAGCCCGTCCCTGCATCCTATCCGGAACTTCGCTTGCGGCTTCAGGTTGAAATAGGCCACCCCTCCGTGCATAACCCAGTCCACGTTGGCGGGCTGAACCTCTTTTTCCACAGCATGGCTTTTGCCTTCCGCTCCATACATCACCTTGCCGTCCATGTTGGTCTGACTTAGCGTGGTGTAAATCGGAGCCTCCCTTTCTTCTGCGTTGATGCCGCTTCCGAGGCACACGTATTCGTCATCAAAGTAGAACCATGCTTTGTGTGCCTTCACTCCGCGACGTTCCAATATCATTCCGCTTGCGCCATACGTCCCGTTGCTGGCACCACCGGCATAGGCGTGCGTGTTTCCCCCATTCTCGCCCCAAAGAGGGACGGGCAGGGGCTTGTCGTCCTGCTCAGCGGTAATGCCCGGAAATTGGCGGACGTTCATCTTCTTGAAGAAGTCTCCGTCATACTCCTTACCTGTGACAAAGAGATAGTTCACTCCATTACTACTGCAATAGTTCAACTCACCGTCTCCGTTTCCCGCCTCATTACCTACAGTGCGGGTGGAAGTCATTCGCGAAGAGGTCATATATCCCGTTCTGCGATGTACCATATAGTCAAACCGCCAAAACATCCGGTTGCCTTCCAGGCTGTTCTCGCCATGAATGCGTTTGGCTACAAGGCGTGTTTCGGGAGAGGCGTTGCTCAATCGGGTTAGCCGTTCCGCCTGGTTCTCCACGTCCTTTACCCCTCTTGTCGAAGAGACGAAACGACCGGTATGGTTGGGGTCGTGATGCTGACTGAAGAATATCCATTGTACCCCGTTTATAAACAACTCTTCTATCAGTTTGGCGCCGGAAGCCTGATATTTCGTGCCATTGCAAAACTCCAGATAATACATCACGGAGTTGACGAACTCTTTCCCGTAATTGGCAAAATAGAGTTGTCTTCCCGAGCCGCTATGCTGGTCGAACAGATAGTCGGCCAAGATGCCGTTTCGCGACTGGATGGTCAGCAGTTCGGACATGATGTCCTTAAATTCAAGCATCTCCTTCTCGTCTCCATTCAAGACAGCAGCGGTAAACGCTCCCATCACAATGTCGGCTCCGTTGGCTCCCTCTTTGCCCAAATGCTTTCTTTCTCCGAACTTGTAGTCATCGTAGAGGTAATCCGTCACCTTCTTTTGTATGGACGAATCTTTCTTGATCTCGTCCGCCATCAGCACCACGCTGGCCGACAGCTCCTTGGGATAGGCAATGGAACGGAACCACCAGTTTTTAGCCCGATGATTTTTCTCTATCCAGAACGAGAGGGCTTTCCAATACTTCGACTTCAGAACTGCGCTATGATAGTATTCATTCTCCGGATGCGTATATGCGGCTGCCAGGCAAGTCATGTTTTTGAGGTGCTGTCTGGGAGCGCCTTCCGTCGAATAGTAATCAATGTCGTTAAAGCTCCCGTCGTCCGAGAGCTTCTTCAATACATTTTCCACACTTTTCGCTGTCGGATTGTGCGAATAGGCGGCAAACATCCTCTTGTGAATGGATTCAAAGTCGGATGGGATATGGGCCTGCGTGGAGCATCCCAAACTTATCACCGCAATAAATAATATATTGAATATTGTTTTCATGCTTTTCCTTCTCTTTATTTTTTCCATTTCTTCCGTTTGTCGGGGTCGTGCATCATCAGCTTATACGTGTCTTGGGGCACTGTTTTCTCCTTTTTGACGTATGTCTTGTTCCCCGAACCGGTGACAAAGAAGCTATCCACCAGCTTGATATCCTCGATAGACGCACCTATCATCACGCTGAACTCCCCAGGTTCCACCACTTTCTCGTTCTTTTGGTTGACAAGTATCAAGTCGTCCGGCACAATACTGAAATTGACGATTTTAGATTCGCCCGGCTGCAGGTGCACACGCTCGAAGCCACGGAGCACCTTCTCATACGCTGTGGTGGAGCTGATGACATCATTGATGTAGAGTTGCACCACCTCGTCGCCTGCCACGTTTCCAGTATTTGTCACACGGCAAGAAACATGCACATTTCCGGTCTTTGTATACACACTGTCCATCTTCATGTCACTGTATGCAAATGTGGTGTACGAGAGACCGTGACCGAAGCAATAGAGCAATCCCGCGACTCCCGCACCGTTGGCTGGCTCGTCGTTGGCTCCCGGCTTACAGGGGATATTTATGGGCAATTGTCCTACGGAGCGCGGCCAAGTGCTGTTAAGCTTGCCGCCCGGATTGTATTCACCCAGCAAGGCTTCGGCAATCGCCATACCGCCTTGTGCTCCGGGATAGGGGGCTGCAAGGATGGCGGAAGCATACCGGTCGGCATAGTTGATGGTGGCGGGGCGTCCCCAAATCAAGACCACAACCACCGGTTTGCCGGTGGCTATCACTGCTTTCAGCAACTCCTCCTGGCGTCCCGGCAAATCCAAGCTGCTACGTGTACGGCTCTCCCCCGATGTGGAGATTCCATCTCCCAACACCAGCACCGCCACATCGTTCCGGTTGACCAAGGCCACCGCCTCGTCGATGCCTTTCTGTTCAGATACCGAAATGGGTTCGGGAAAAATTTCCGTCTTGGGCCATCCCTCATTGACCAAATCCACGCCTAAGGCGTAGTTCACCTCGATGCCCTTGCGCGCTCCCAACTCTTTCAATCCGTCATATACGCTGACAAACTTGTAATCTGCAGGACCATAGTGGGTGGGCACATAATTGCAGGTATTGGCGTTCGGACCAATCAGTGCGATTTTCCGTACATTGTCGGTAAGCGGCAGAGTTTTGTCGTTGTTCTTCAGCAACACCAGGCACTCTCTTGAAGCACGCAATGCGGTCTGGAGATGTTCGTCGCATTTCAACATCTGCTGAGCCTTCTCCGCATCTCCGGTATAGGGATTGTCGAAAAGCCCGATCCAAAACTTCACATACAGCACCTGAGATACCAACTCATCCAGTTTCTCCATCGGAAGACGCCCCTCTCTCACCAATGTGCGGATATGGTTGATGTATATGTCGGGAGCATCGAAGCGGGTACGCACGTTCAGTCCGGCTTCCAACGCCTTTAAGGTAGCCTCTTCGAGGTCTTCACTTACATAGTAGAAGTTGGACAGACGCTCGATGGCGTAGCTGTCGGACACCACATAGCCCTTGAAGCCCATCTCCTTGCGCAGCTTGTTGGTGAGGAACTCATAGCTTCCCGCCATGGGGTCGCCGTTGTAGTCGTTCAACGCACACATCACTCCTAACGCCCCGGCTTCCGCAAAGACTTTACGAAATGGATATTCATGGATGTAATACATCTCTGAGGGGGTGACGTGCGGGTCGGTGCGGGAGAAGTTCTGCCGTGCTCCCTTGCAGTCGCCATAGCCCACAAAGTGCTTGGGCGAGGAAACCACGCGCTGCTCTTGAATTCCCTTTGCCATACCCACGCCCAAACGTGCCACCAGATAGGGGTCTTCGCCGATGCTACCCTCAAAGCGTCCCCAGCGTTGGTCGCGCACCACGTCCAAGATGGGTGCATATACATTGGTATATCCCAACGCGCGCGCCTCTTTCCCCTGCACGGTACCTTGCTGATAAGCCAGCTCCTTGTCCCAGGTGCATCCCAAGGCGTTCATCGACGGGAAACTGGTGGCGTGACGGGCGGCCAGCCCTCTGATTCCTTCGTTGGTGAAATCGACAGGAATGCCCAGGCGGGTATATTCCACAAAGAAGCGTTGGGTTTCGCGGATGGTTTTAGCCATGTCGTATGGGGTCTTGTTCTCCTCAATCTTTTCGTGGGAGATAAACTCGTCGAGATTGCAGATGCCGTCTTTCAGCACCATGTTCATCCACTCGGCTGTGGGCAGGCTGTCTTTCAGGCACTTCTTGTAACCATAGTAAGTGGCCAGTTGGTTCGACTTCTCTTCCATGGTCATCTGTCCCAACAGGTCGGCGATGCGTTTCTCCACCGGCTGTGTCGGGTCTTCGTACACATCTTTCTTTCCGTTCTTATTGAAATCTATCCAACCTTTGTGGTAGATTTTATTCTTGGGAGGATAGATTTTAGTAGATTGTGCACCGACTATGTTGATATTCAATACTAATAGAAAGAAGAATATCAATTTTTTATTCATAGTGAAATTGTTTTTAATTATAAATTTCTATATTAGGAAATAAAGAAAGGGGGAGCTAAAACACTTTAGTCAAAAAAATCTTAACTCCCCTGAAATATTTAAATCATGCCCATCTTACTTTTTAAGCACCACGGGATAAAGTGTACTGCCTGTGGGGTTCGGATAGTCTTCCACGATTCTAAAATTATTGTATTTCTGCTCGTCATTGTAGCCGTTTTCCCACGGACCGATATAGAGTTCGTTGTCCGACCAAGGCGTGTTGTTACCTCTGTTTTCTTCCACGCAACGGTTGCGGTAGATGAAGTTCTTGCCGCCCACTTGGTGCTGGGAAGACCACGGACCCATGATAGCTGTATAAGAGGTACTCAACGTTGTCGGCACTGTGATGCGGTTGTGTTCTATCAGGTTGTCGCCACCGTCGTTGACGTGGAACGAAAACTCCTGACGGATGTCGTTCTTATAGAACACATTCTGCTTGGATGCCGGATTCTGCATCGTAACGTGGCGGAGATGGGTCACCTTGCAACCGGTGATTAGCTGATGGTCGCCATCGATGAAGAAGTAGCCCTGAGCACCTCCATCTTTATTGTAAGCACCGTCCATCTCGACATCGCGGACAGTGTTGTTGTATCCGCTCATCCAAATCGGATGGGAGGCACTGTTGATAATCTTCACATTGTCTACGTATGAGTTGCGTATATATCCTCCTTGAGCATTACCGGTCATATCAATCATCTTATGTCCGCCCTTGCCTGCCAAGGTCTCTTTCATCAAGGTGGGGTCGGGGTCTTCGGCCATCCAGTCTCCTCTCAGCGTCAGATTGCGGACACCGCCGGCATTTGCATTATATAGTGAAAGATTGCCGTTGTCCCTTATCTTGATAATCACTCCGTCGCGACTTTCACCCACTAAGGTGCAACCTGAATATATACGCACACTCTTGTTGAAGACATATTCTCCGTTTTTCAAGTAAATAACCCGTTTACGATACTTGTTGCCTTCGTTAGTGTATGCAATAATATCGTCCACGGAAGTACCACCTTCAAACTCTTTGATTTCGCGTCCGTCGTTCATGATGGTCTCCAACGCAGGAATACCACCGGTTACTCCCGCCTTCATCCATTCCGTTATCTTGTCTTGATAGACGGGATCCACGCGACTCATGTCGAACGTCACGCCCGGGTCGCCCACACGCACTTCCGTCTCCCACGGTTCGCACTGTGACACATGATAGGTCTTGACTTTTTCTTTTTCCGACGTGCTTTTCAGCGTGATGGTGCCCATCCGGACAATACCCGTTTCATTCGGCTGGATAGTGGCTTTCACCTCTATCTCTTCCTCGCTTGCGTTTCCGCTCTCCTCGTCGAACGTAATCCAATCCGCATCGGTGGTCAGCACCCATGGTTCGGTTGTTGCCACCCGGAGCGTATGTTCTCCACCTTCAGGCGCAAAGTCAGCGGTCAAGCCTTTCACGTTGAACGCATACGACTTTTGATGCACCTCGATGATGTGGTTGTTCAGAATAGAAGGAGAATGCACACCAATCTTCGCCATACGGTTTTCGCCCGTATGGTTATCGTCCACCGACACTTTCACACGGAGGACGCCTTCTTCTTTCTCCGTCTCCACTTTACACCAGTCGCGGTTGCTCTTCACGGAGCTGTTCATAGGACTCTTCACCGTGAAGGTGATGGGATACTGTTCGGTGAGCTCGGCAGCCACTTCGTACATACCTTCTGCCTCTATCTCAAACTTGATTGTCTCGCCCGACTTGTCATCGTCATCGCACGAGGCGAATGGCAGCAAGAAAGCTGCCATCGCTACATATTTGAATATAGTTTTCATTCTACGTTGTTTTTTAAGATTTAATTTGCTTTTTCCAATACAAATTCGTCAAACCAAAATTGAACCGGATCGGATGATACCAATTTGCAACTAGTTGATCCAAATTCGCCTATAGTGTGAGGTTTAATCACCAGTTTCACCAATCCGTCTTTTAAATCATTCTCAGGAATATCCAATGTGATGGAATACTTCTGCCATGTACCTCCCACATATTCCAACATGGTTGGATAGAGAGAATTTGAAGTGTTCTGTCTGATAACCGTTTTGCCATTCTCAATTGCCAAGGCCTTGTAACTTCTATAATCTTTAATCGAAGTATCAACCAAAGTGAAACTTAACACGAATGATGATGCCTTATCGCTCTTGCCATAGAAGCTCAATGTATGTTTGCCGGCTGCAACGCCTTCAAATGCCAATCCTAAATCTGTGCTCCACCAGTTAGGAATTTTCGGACTCTTAAAGCTCAACGAATGCTTAGTACCGTTGGCTCCGTTTGCGTCATCCACAAAAAACTCCGTTCCAACTGCTTTTCTGACTGTCCAATGGTTCAAATACTTCAGTATTCCATCGTTTGCTATCTGATAATCTTCCGCAATCATCGGTTTCTCATCATCTGTATAAACCGTCTCAAAATCACCGTTCTCTATCAGATTGACAGGCTCTTCTTCCTTATCCTCGTCCTTGTCTTCCTCGTCATCTAAATTGTTAACCTTCGCATAATAGCGCACGTATTCCACTTCCATACGGGTGGGAAAGATGGATTCGTCAATGCCCCATGTACCTCCCCATCCGCCACCTACAGCGATGTTCATAATCAGATAATACGGCTGGTCGAAAGGCCACTGCTTGTAGGAGTTCAAATCCTTATCTCGCTGATAAGTCAGGATGACTTTGTTGTCGAACAAAATTTCGATGTTATTCTTCTCCCACACCACAGAATAGAGGTGAAATTTGGAGTCCAGCGTATTGGAGCTGCACCAAGAAGCCGGACGTTCGTCCACTTTGTCTTGTGTATTTTGTGTATGGATGGTCTGATACACCGAGTTGTGTCCGTCTCCGTTTCCCCAGACATACTCCATAATGTCAATCTCGCCATATCCGTCTTCGTATATGTTCTCCGTAGGCATCAGCCACAAGGCAGGCCATACACCGCGTCCCGTGGGGATTTTGGCGGCAATGTCGATGCGTCCGTACATGAAGTCTTTTTTCTTCTGCGATTTCACCGAAGCCGAAGAGAATTCAAAATGATAGGGTTCGCCTGTCCAGTGGTTTGTACCCTCGTGCGGATCTTTGAACGCCTGTAGAATCAGCTTTCCATCTTCCACCCACGAGTGGTTCAGATCCGCCTTCTTGTAGTCCTGAAGTTCATTGTTACGCCGATAGCCCTCTTCGTAGCCCCACACCTTGTCGTCGGGCAGGCCGTCTTTTTCAAACTCTTCCGCCCATGCTAGTTCGTAACCGTCATACTGTACAGTGCGATCCAGCGTATGCGTAGGGCAGTTCACCGTGATTTCATCGGTGCATGCTCCCAATATCAGGGAGCATGCCATTATCATTGTATTTAGTTTCATAGTCTATAACTAATATAAATAACTCTATAAATTCTCTTACCAACCCGGATTCTGAGTCAAATTGTCATTGACAAAGTTCTCCTTTTGAGGAATGGGATAGAGATACATCTTGTCCTCCCATACGCGGTTCTGGATAAGCTCTTTCTGATAAGTGCCGTTCTGCTTTTTCACCCCATAGATCTTCTCCACAAGATTGCCTTCCTTCCAGCGGCGGATGTCCCAGAAACGATGATCTTCAAACGCTAACTCGATACGGCGCTCTTTCTTCACCAACTTTCTGAACTTGTCTTTGTCCGTTTCCGTATATTTCGGCATACCTGCCGCCACGCGCACCTCGTTCAAGGCATCCAACGCCGACATCTTGCAATAGTAGTCGGTGTACATCGGGTCTTTCCATTCGTTCAGCGCTTCCGCGTAGTTGAGCAGAATCTCCGCATAGCGGAACACAGGATAGTGGTGATACTTCTTCACCGGTTTCACCGGGTCGAGCGAAACGGTCTCGTTCATCAGCTTCTTCAAGTAATAGCCTGTGGTAGTGGCTCCCTCGATGGGCAAGCCGTTCTTGCCGCCTTCCAGCGGTTCCACCACCTGTTCCATATACCTCATGCCGTCGCAGATGACATTCAGATAGAGACGCGGGTCGCGGGTCGGCTTCCCTTTTTTATCGTAATACATCTCCGCCACATGCTGCGGGTTGTTCCAGTCGAACGACTCACCGGTGAGGAAGTCAAACTCGTCCACCAAGTTCTGTGTCGGGGTATTTCCACCCTTGGCACCTTCAAATCCCATCGGCAAGTTACGTGCCTCGAAAGTATTGTTCTCTCCACCTCTCACTTCCCAAATCAACTGCTTGGAGTTGAGCACCCCGTTTCCGCCATCTTTGTTATACAGCGGGTCTTCAGTGATTTTCGGCATCGAATATTTGTTCAGGGCAATCACGTCGTAAGCAGCTTTGGCGGCAGCTTCCCATTTGGCAGCATCGCCTTCACCGGCAAACAAGGGGCTTGCCGCATAGAGCAACGCGCGTGAGCGGATGGAGAGCGCGATGCCTTTGTTGATGTGTCCGGTCTCACCGAACAGTTCGTTCTGATCTTTCACCAAGTCGGGCAGCAGGCGCTCGATTTCACTGTTCACAAACGCGATGATGTCGTCGAACGAAGTCTTCTCCACATGGTTAATCTCATCCAGCGCATACGTGCGGGTCATCAGAGGCACATCTCCATAGCGCTTTGCCAACTCAAAGTGGTAGTAGGCACGCAGCACCTCCACCTCTTTCATATAGGCACGCACCTTTTTTATGTTATCGGCATAGTTCTTGTCCCACTCATAGCGCTTGAGGTTCTCTTCCGAGAAATTCTCCATCAGCGAGTTGGCGTCGTGAATCACCTGATAGAACTCACTCCAGCGGTCGTCCACCAGGTTAATGGGGCTCCAGGCGTTGGAATAGATGTCCCACACCGCATTGTTGGTCCAAGTGTATACCGCATTGTCCGTGGCGGACTCTCTCAGCGCGTCGCTGATTTTTCCCCAATCGGAAGGCACCGCGCGGTAGACACCGCTCACCATGCGGGTGACATTGTCGAAATAGGCGTATGCCTCCTCTTTGTCCATGCCCGACGACTCATCGAAGTCGAGGAAATCACATCCTGTCAATGCGAGGGAAGCAAACAATATCGTATAAATCTTCTTTAGTTTCATTGTCATCTTCTTTAGAAATTAATATTTACTCCGAAATAGATTGAGGTCATGTCCGGATAGTTGATAGAGAAATCCTCACAGTTCATGTAACTGATGTGATCCAAAGAGAACAGGTTGTTGGCACGCGCATAGATCTGAAAGTTGTCCATCTTCATGGCGTTTGCCCATTTCTTCGGCAGGTTGTAGTACACATTCAGGTTGCGCAGCTTGAAGTAGGAGCCGTTTTCCAACCATTGTGTACTGTTGCGGAAGTTGTTGGCATTGCTAAGCGTGGTCAGGCGAGGCACATTGGCAATGTCTTCCGTTCCCTCTCTCCAACGGATCTTATCTTTCAGGTACCAGGTGGAGAGGTTGCTTTCGTTGTTGCGCAGTGGCCAATAGACGCTCTTCACATTCAGCATCTTGCTGATTTTTCCTGTTCCCTGGAAGAAGGCGTCGACACCGAATCCCTTGTACTCGAATCCAAGGTTAATACCATAATAGATGCGGGGCAGCACGCTGGAGTAACCGATTTTCACCACGTCATAGTCATCGATGCGTCCGTCGCCGTTCTGGTCCTTATACTTGATGTCGCCCGGGCGAACCTCGGAGAACATCTGCTTCGGACTGTTCTTGATGTCTCTCTCGTCGCGAAAATAGCCGATGGCCTCCAGTCCGTAGCACTGGCTGTAGGCATCGCCTTTTTTATACAGATAGTCGTAAGGCTGATACCCCTCACCGTTCTCCTCAATTTCTGTTTTCAGGAACGAGAAGTTGCCTCCTACATAGTAGTTGAAATCTTTCCCTGCCTTATCTTTCCACATAGCTGACATGTCGAACCCTTTGGAGTTCATGCGGCCGATGTTCTGCTGCGGGATGCCGGTTCCGATGACAGAAGAGAACAGTTTGTCGCTGTTGGTCAGCATGTCCTTGCGCTTGTCATAGAAGCCGTCGAACGTCAACGCCAAGCGTTGGTTGAAGAACTGTGCATCCAAACCTACGTTATACTTGTCCGCTAACTCGATGGTTAGGTTGTTGATGGGCAACGCACCGGGATGCAATCCGCCTCCACCACCCGGATTTATCGGCGGATTCTTCACTTGGAATCCACCGCAATTTTCCCAATACCGCTCGTCGAGGTCGTAATCGATGTTGTCATTGCCCGAACGTCCCCAAGAGGCGCGGAGCTTCAGGAAGTCGACGAACTTAACATTCTTCATGAATTTCTCATTCGACAATACCCAAGCTGCCGATACCGCAGGATAGGTACGGAATCTGTCACCGTTGCTCAATACGCTGGTACCGCTGTGATTCACCACCACGTCCACCATATAGCGATCGTTGTAGTTGTAGCCGCCGGTGAAGATGAACGACTGGCGCTTGCGGGTGTTGTTGCGTCCCATCGGTGTGTACGACTCCTGGCTGTACTGCAACGTGCCGTTCACGGCATGCAGACCGAATGCACGGTCATAGCCCACCTTGGCATCCAGCACCGCACGGATAAACTGACTGTCGAGCCAACCGTTGTCGATAGAGAGGGCGCTGTCGTCGCCAAACTTGGCACTTTGTGTCTCATATTCGCCCATGGCCGGAAGATAGAGTGGAGTGTTCACCTCATACGCATAGTTCTTGCTGCCTATATCTCTGTACACCGCATCGTTGTCATACGCCACGCCCACTTCGGCACGCAGTCCCTTCGTCAGCAACGAGAGGTCTTGGAGGATACGCATGTCCGCCTGAAGCATACGGCGGTCGGTCCGGTAATAACCCACGTCGGCAATCTGGGCGATGGGGTTCTTCTTGAACAGATAGTCACCTCCCCACATACCGGTGCTGGTGCGCACGGGGAACGCTGCCGAAGGCACATGATAGAGTGCAGAGAAGATGTCCTCTTCCGACTTATTCGGGCGGTTCTCCTCACGCAGCAAGCCGAACAGCGACACAGCAGCCTTGGTGTAGGGAGTGACGTCCACATCCAAGTTGATGCGGGCATTGAGGTCATACTTCTTCATCTGCGAGTTGTAGCGTTCCGAATAGTCGGTCAGGCCCTTGTCCAAGATTCCATAGTCGTTCTTATAGTTGATGGAGCTATAATAGCGCATGCGCTTGCCGCCTCCACGGAAGGCGACGTTCAGCTGGTTGTTGACGCTGTGGTTGCGTAGCGCCTCCTTCTGCCAGTCGGTGTTGGCAAAGAGGTCGCGGTTGGTTCCATATTTGAAAGCGTCGAGCGCTGCCTGGTCATACTGCAAAGGCAGCCCGTCGTAACGGAGCGCCTCGTTCTTCATCATGGCGTAAGTGTAGCCGTCCACAAAGTCGGGTTGGTTGACGGGAAACCCGATGCCATGCGTATAGTTGATGTCGATGTCCACTTTCTCGTGTACGCCGCGCTTGGTGGTGACAACAATCACACCATTGGCTCCGCGTGTACCCCACAAGGCTGTGGCGGCACCATCCTTCAACACAGATATGCTCTCCACATCGTTTAGATTAATGTATTTCATGGTGCGAGGAATGCCGTCCACCACAATTAGCGGGCTGCGGCTCGTGAGCGAACCTCCGCCACGCACCATCAGTTCCGCTGTATCAAGCCATCCGGTGTTCTGCTTCACAATGAGTCCCGGAATCAAGCCGTAGAGCGCATCGCTGATGTTCTTTACCGAGTTCTTCTCTAACATCTCTCCCGAGAGGGTGGAGATTGCCTGTGTGCGGCTCACGTCTGTCCGCAGGATGCCCTGGCTGTTACTCCGGATATCAAAATCGCCTAACGAAATCACCATGGTTTCTCCAGTCACCCATACTCTTTTGGATTGGCCGTCGGCATAGACCACCTCGATGTAGTCTCCTTTTTTTGCCTCAATGGAGAACAACCCGTTCTCGTCCGTGATTGTCTTCTTGGAAGGGTCGCCCACCAAAGAGACCGATGCTCCCAGCACCGGCTGTTGTTGCTGATTCTTGATCGTACCTGTCAGGGTGTGTTGTCCCATAGCCGAGAGGGAGAACATGCAGGCGATACTTAAAATCGAAATATATTTCTTTTTCATTTTATTCGCAATAAAAATTAGTATTCAATTATTCCCAACCCGGATTCTGAATCAAACCGTATTTCTTATTAATCTCATTCAAGTCTATGGGGCAGAGATAATAACGATTGTCCCATTGGGCTGTCCACACACGCTGGTTGATGGCCTCTTCCTTGATTTCATAGCGGAACACATGCGTTTTCGGGTCTTTCACATCCTCCTTTTTCTCGCCATCCTTCAGCCATGATTTCAATCTTTTGCGCTTCAGGTTGGTAAGGTAGTCACTGTGTTTCCAACGGGCAATGTCGTAGTGGCGTACCTCTTCGTAGCCAAACTCCAAGGCACGTTCTTTCAAGATGGCTTCGCGCAACGGCTCGCCGGGAGCAACAGCTTCGGGAGTCAGTTCCCACATGTCCACACGTTTACGCACCATGTTGATATAGTCATAAGCGTTATTGCCAAATTCGTCTTTCTCTTTTGCTTTGCCCAATTCGTTCATCGCCTCAGCAATGTTCAGATAGATTTCAGGCAAGCGCATCAACGGACATTGATAGAATTTGCCGCTCAATTCGCTTCTGATATCTTGTATAAACTTGCGTTGTGCCACACCGAAATATCCTAAGTTGCCCCAACCATCCGGTCCGGTGCCACCCATGTCTTGTGCCACTTCGCGTCCGCCTTCATAAATTTCAGCCTTACGTCCTCTGAACTTGTCCCCGGTCACAATCAATGTCTCATAGAGACGGGGGTCGCGTACTTCATTGCCATTGGCATCGAAGAAGGGATGCTCGCGGTGAGCAGGGTTGTCCCAGCTGAACTCGCCTCCGTCTTTCATCTGGAACATATCCGCATAGTTCAACATCGGATTGCATACTCCAAAACGAATCTGTGCAACAGCCTTTGAATTGTGGTCCCACTTAATCCAGCGGTGGCTGGAAATCAGCACTTCGCCATTGTAGCGGTCGAAATATCCGGAACAGAAGTCTTGACGCGGATTGCCGGTGTTCACCAATTTATAGCGGTTATTGTTCTCGCGGATAAACGCCAGGCCTGCATCCAAGGCATCCTGCCAACGCGACTGATCATAATTGCCATACCACACATAGTGTTTGTCGGCTGCTTCACCCTCTTTGTAAGGTTTGTCACTGTTGAACAACGGACTTGCCACGAAGGTCAGCAGGCGAGATTTCAGTGCATAGGCTCCTGCCTTGTGCATGCGTCCGTCGTCAGCCGAAGAGACTTCCCACGGTAGCAGGAAAGCGGCATCGTCTATCAGTTTGCATATTTTCTGTACGCTTTCTTCCACCGTCATACGGGTCATCCGCATATCGTCAACAGGCTTGTAGGCATGGTCAATCCAAGGCATACCACCCAAGTTACGCAACATGTTCATATAATGATAGGCTATGATCATCATCGCCTCGCCTTTGCGCACGTTCTTCTCCGCCTCCGTCATGTCGGGCACACGGTCAATGTTTTCCAAGAAGATGTATGCCTGACGGATGCCGTAGGTGGCAGAGAACTCGCCGTGCTCCTCGTTGTAGGACAAGCTGTAGGCAGAAGCATTGGCGACACTTGCAGTCAAGCTTCCTTTATGGTATTGGGTTCCACCCGATTTAATCGCGTCCGCCAAGTCGGTAATCGATTCCAAAGCACACCAGCCTAACCGATTGTTGTGTGGCTGATAGTCCGGTAACGAGTGGTACACCTGATTCAGAGCTTGTTCGGCATATACCTTTTTGGCATACACGCTATCGATGTTCATCTCATTGCTTAGCGGTTTCTCCAAAAAGTCGTTTCCGAATTTCAAGTCATCACATCCAACAAGGAGTAATGACAAGATTGCTATATTTTTGATTTGTTTATACATAATGGTCTTTAGGTTAGAAAGTTAAGTTTACACCAAGGTTATAAATCTTCACTACCGGATAGGTGTCGTGATATTGGTTGGGGTTCGATTCGGGATCCATAATGTCAAACTTGTCGAAAGTCAACAGGTTATAGGCCGTGAACTTCAAGCCAAGCTGCTGGATACCGAGTTTCTTCAATGCAGGATAACCCGTGAAGTTGTAACCGAACGTCAGGTTCTTCAGTTTCAAATAATTACCGTTCTTCACTGTCATAGTAGACTGTTTGTAGTTGTGGCTCGCACTATTCACAGACAAACGCGGAAGTTTGGCGTTGGCAGCAGTCTCTTTGGTCCAACAGCCATCTACCTGATACATCATCAATCCACGTCCCTCGATGTTGAACGGTTTGCAGAACTCTTCGGACAACACCAACGAACGTTCTGCCGCTCCTGTCCAGTTCATGGAGAAAAAGAAACCTTTGTAGTTGGCGCCCATATTCAGACCGAACACATAGTTCGGACGGGTGGGGTAACCGATGTTCTGCTGGTCGTCATCATTGATTTTTCCATCTTTGTTCAAGTCCAGATATTTCACATCACCCGGATGCACAACCGCTTGCGGCTTGGCAAGTTCTTCCTTCAACGTACCTTTGTCGGGGTCGATAAAGTCGTCTTCCGAATAGAATCCGTCTGCCACATAACCGAATACAGCGCCCACCTGCTGACCTGTGCGCCACAGGTAAGGTTCGTTGGGCTCTACCTCGTCTTGGAAAATAATTTCATTTTTGGCATAGGACATGTTTCCATTTATATAATAGCTGAAATGTTCGCCCACGTGGTCATTCCAGTTCACTTCGATTTCGTATCCCTTGTTTTTCACTTTACCCATGTTCACCACCGGCAGCAAATCCTTGGTCAGCGAGGTCATTCCCGGAATGGTCTTACGGGCAATCAAGATGTCCTTACGGTCTTCGCGGAACACGTTGACGCTCAATTTCAAGCGGCTTTTCAAGAAGTGCATATCCACACCATAGTTCTGCTTCAATGAGGTTTCCCACGTCACGCCCGGATTACCCAAACGGTTTTCCACGGCACCCTTCAACGGGGTTGAAATGTCCTTACCGAAACTATAGCCCCATTTGTAGCCTTTCCAGTCGCTTATCGGATCGCCCAACTTGTCCACGCTGTAGCTGTCCGGCAGGTAAAGGAAGCGACTGTTGTTCATGTTGTCGTTACCCACCAAACCGACAGAGGCACGCAGCTTCAAGAAGTCGAACACCTTTTGGTTCTTCATAAACTTCTCTTCCGAGATGATGTAACCCAACGACACAGCAGGGAAGGTACCGAAACGCTTGTCGGGCGAGAAGTTTTCGGAACCGTTGTAACCGATGTTGAACTCCGCCATGTAGCGCGATTTGTAGTCATACGTGGCACGTCCCACCAAGCCTACGTAGGCTGTAGGGATAAATCCGAATTGCTTGGGATAGTATTTCTTGCTTTGGTTGTAGAGCAGCAATCCGGTCACATTGTGGTCGCCAAACTTGCGGTTGTAGCGCAAGCTTGCCTCCATATACCAGTCGCGCGCACGCTCTATTTTCTCTTCATAGCTATATTTGCTATTTGTACCTTCTATCAGATAGATGATGTCATTGTTAAAATCGGGTTCATCGACCAGCATACCGGGATTTTCCAATTCCGACTGGAAATAGGGTATGTAGGTCTCATGTTTTTTCTTTCTGATTTTAATGAACGAATAGTCTGTGTTGTAGGCGGCTTTCACCTCGGCAGAAAGTCCTTTGGTGAGGAAATCCAATTTCTGGACAAGGTGCAAGTCGAGGTTCATCGTGTTCTTCACATTCTTCTTATATCCCTCCATATATTTGCTCAACGGTTCCCCTATCTTGATGTCCCTGTATCTGTTGCCTTGGCTGATTACGTGATGCCCGTCCACAAATCCCGGGCTACTGAACGGCTGCGCCCAGTTGATTGATTTCCAAACCTCACTACTGGAAGGCTCGTTTTTATCGCCCACTACGCCACCGATGCCCAACTTCAGGGTAGTGGTATTGGTAATGTCCATATCCAAGTTGGCACGATAATTGTAACGGCTGTATTTGTAGCCCATATTATCTTGTCTGAAGTCTTTAAACAAACCGTCCTGAAACATATAGCCCAAAGAAACGAAATAGCGCACTTTCTTTGTTCCGCCCGACATATTCAGGTTGTGCTGGGTCTGCACTGCTACCTTGTTCGTCATATACTCACGCCACTTCACATTCGGATACATTATCGGAGAATCGCCCAAGCGGAAACGTTCAAGCGCATACTCATCGAACACTTCATCACGACCGTCGTTCCGTTCCTGTTGGTTGAACATCATGGCGTAGGTGTAGCTGTCTGCTGTCTCCAATGTGCGGGTAGGCGTCTGGATACCTACGGAAGAAGTTACAGAGATTTTGGTCTTGCCCTCTTCACCGCGACGGGTGGTGACCAATATAACACCGTTGGCACCGCGCACACCGAACACGGCTGTGGCGGAAGCATCCTTCAGCACCGTGATGTTTTCAATTTCATTGGGATCCATCTGGAAGAAGCTGCGCTCCACACCGTCCACCAAGATCAGCGGGGTACCGCCATCTTCGGTCAACGAACCCACACCGCGCACAAAGATTTTCGGGTCTTCGGCTCCCGGTTGTCCACTACTCTGCACTGACGACAGACCGGTAATCTTACCAGCCAACGAGTTGGCCACACTGGAGTTGGGCGACTGTAACAGGGCGTCTGTCTTCACCGAGGAGATAGCACCGGTCAGCGTCTCTTTCTTCTGCACACCGTAGGCCACCACCGTCACTTCTTCCAACTCGTTAAACGTCTCTTGCAAGACGATTTTAACACTTTTCTTACCTTGCAAAGGCACCTCCTGGGTTTCATATCCGATGTACGAAACCACCAAACGGACTTTGGCGGCGTCAGCCACCGTAATTCTAAAGTTTCCATCCACATCCGTCACGGTTCCAGTAGCAACACCTTTCACTTGAATGGTTGCTCCAATGACCGGCTCGTTGGTCGTATCTATTACTTTACCAGTAACAGACATTTGCTGTCCGTATGAAAGAACAGCAGAAAACAGCATCAACAACAGTACACTTATCTTTCTCGACTTGTACTTGCTTAGCCTTTTAGTCTTGTTCATAATTAATTAGATTTATACACATAAAAACAGTGTGATTAATAAAAAAACCGAAAACAATCTTGATACCCTAAAAAAACTACCTCTTGAAAACTGCTCAAAAATAAATACAGCAAACACAACAGACACGACATTTTATACAAATGAAGCGTCTGTTTTATACAAATTGCACTATTATTTTTCGCTTTTACGTGCCAAGGCTTCTAAGAAATAATAGTCGGCATAATTGAGCGGCACATCTATCTCGGCATTGTGCGGTATGCTTCCTACCGAATGCATCAGGATGAAGTTGCCGTTTGTCCCCACTTCGGCACGATAGGCGGGTGTACTCAATGTCTGCACAATCCGGTCGGCTGTCTCCTTGTATTTCTGTTCAGGTGCGTAGGTATACAGTTCGTACAGGGCAGAAGCGATAACGGATGCCGCCGACACATCGCGAGGCTCCTTGGGGATGTTGAGTGCGTCGAAATCCCAATACGGAATCAAGTCCTGCGGAAGATTCTTATGTGTGAAGATAAACTCGTAGACGTTACAAGCTTGTTTCAAGTATTCGGGATTATGGGTGTAACGGTAACACATCGTATATCCATAAATAGCCCAGGCCTGCCCGCGCGCCCAAGCCGATTCGTCGGCATAGCCCTGGGCGGTCTGTCTACTGCGCACCGTTCCGTTTTCCAAATCATAGTCCACCACATGATAGCAACTGTTGTCGTTGCGGAAGTGGTTCTCCAACGTCCGGTCGGCATGGCTCACCGCTATATTATAATAGGTAGAGTCGCACGAAAGTGCAGTGGCCTCGAAAAGCAGCTCCAAGTTCATCATATTGTCGATGATGACCGGACACTCCCAGCCGCGCTTGCTTTGCCATCCGCCGATCACATCCCACGACTGAATGACCCCGGCATTCGGGCGGAAACGGGTACTAAGCGACTTGGCTGTCTGAACAATGACAGGTGCATACTCCTTGATTCCCGCAAAACGCAATCCGTTGAGGTAGCTGCAACCTATCATGAAACCTACATCATGATGATTGGTGAGGTATTGGATTTCCTCCAACTTTCCTGTGTACTTTTCAGCAAGAGACTTCCACTTTTCATCGTTGCTCAATTTATACAGATACCACAAAGAACCGGGAAAGAAGCCGCTCCGCCAATCGGCGGGATTGATATACACCACTTCTCCCTTGGCATTGGTGTAGCCGGGAAGCTTGCCTCCATTCTCATCTGCCGCTTTTACCATCAACGTATATTGCGAAGCTGCGTTGACCACATTATCGGCTACCAGTTCTTCCTGTTCATTAGAAAAACTCGCACATCCCGACAGTCCGGACAACACTAATCCGGAAAGGATGAAACTAATGATTGTTTTTTTGTTGAAACACATATTCATATCATATCCTATTTTAAAAAACTACTCAAATGTAGGATGGATATGACAAACAGAACCGCGTGTTATATACAAATAATCCGACCTATTATACAAAAACGTATTCAATCGGCAGATGTACGAAATAGTACCTCAACGCATACAAAACAGTACGTTGATATTTACCTATCCCCTCTCTTCTGCCGACGGTACTCCTGAGGCGTAATGGTATATTTCTCTTTAAAACATCGGGTGAAATGGCGAGGAGATCCGAAGCCAAGACGGTCGGCAATCTCCGAGATACTACATTCCTTGTTGTTCAGCAACATCACGGCAGCACGTTTCAGACGGATAGTCAGGATAAATTCCAAAGGTGTCTGTCCGGTGACGGCCTTCATCTTGGAGAATAGCTTGGTGCGCGCCATCCCCAACTCGCACGCCAATGCATCAACGCTAAATTCTACATCGTCCATGTGCTCTTCGATCACCTTCATCACGCTGTCGACAAACTTTTTGTCCATGTCGTTCGTTGCCAGAATCTGCGGCGATGCCTGCGGCTGGCGCGTGAATTTCTCCTGCAACAGAAGGCGGTTGTTTATCAAATTGTTACAACGCGACAAAAGAATATCGATATTAAACGGCTTCGTAACATAATCGTCTGCTCCTGTTTTCAATCCCTCGATGGTATGTTCCGGTGCCGTGCGCGCAGTCAATAATATAACAGGTATATGACAAAGCTCCATATCTTTCTTCACTGCCTGACATAGCTCTATACCCGACATCCCGGGCATCAGCACATCGCTGAGGATAAGATCGGGCTGAACGGTGCGTACTTTGTCCAATCCCTCTTTTCCGTCGGAAGCCGTCTCTATCTGATAGAATGTCTTGAAAATCTCTGTCAGCATTTTCCTCAATGCTTCATTGTCCTCCACAATCAGTAATTTGTACTTCTGCTCCGGTTGCGCAACCGATTCTTTCGCCTCTTCCGTAAAAGCCGAATCGGACAGAATGGGACATTGCTTTTCCCCTACAGCCGGTTCCATCACCTTTTCTTCACCTGCCTGAAGCTCTTCTTCCGTAAAGTGACTGTTGCCCTTCTTCAGATGAATGGAGAAAGTTGTTCCCTCGTCCACCTTACTCAGCACTTCGATGCTACCGTGATGCAGTTCGATGATTCCTTTGGCAAAAGAAAGCCCTATCCCCGTCCCTGTGGAGAGTCCCTGTTTCGTCTGATAAAAACGTTCGAATATCTTCCTTATATCCTCGGCGGAAATTCCTCTTCCAGTATCAGTCACCTCTATCACCACCTCCTCGATGCGGTTGCGTATGGAGATAGAAATGGTACCCTCCTTCGGAGTGTACTTGAAAGCGTTTGAAATCAGATTGTTCATCACCTTCCGCATCTGCCGGGCGTCATACCAGACTTGGATGTCATCGTCCGACTTCTCGAACCTGAGGCGGATATACTGCTGCTCAGCATACTCCTGAAACGACGAATAAATCTCGTGCAGGAAATCAACCATGTTGTATCTGTCCACCTTAATAGTCATGTAGCCTTGCTCTTGCTTACGGAAATCGAGCAATTCACTAATAAGCTCACGCATCTGAATACAGTTCCTGTAGATTCCCGACAGACGGCTGTGTATCGGTGTCGCAAAGGAATGGAGGCGTAACAGCATCTCTACCTGCCCGATAATCAACGTCAACGGAGTGCGGAACTCATGGGAGATGTTCGTAAAGAAACGCAGTTTCGCCTGATTCATCTCCTGAAGGTCCTCGATATACTTCTCTTCATACTTGAGCGCCGCTTGTAGCTTGATGCGCCGCTTATAGCTTTTCACAATGCTATACAAAAGCGTAAGCCCCAACAGCCAATAAAGTAGATAAGCCCATGTTGTCCGGTAGAAAGGCGGAAGCACCTGAATGTCTATCTTGCTCTCCGACACCAGCTCTCCATTCCGCCTGACAGCTTTAGCTTTCAGGACATATTTGCCGGGACTTAAGTTGGTATAAGAGACCAAATGCTGTTCGTTCATCTCCGTCCATTCTGTAGAGAAGCCTTCCAGATAATAGAACAGCCGGTCGCTATTGAAAGGCAGATAGTCGGAAAGCGCATATCCAATACTAAACATATTCTGTCCCGGATACAGAACCAGTTGGTCTACCATCGGCAACCGACAAGAAAAAACGCTGTCGGGGAGTTCTTCGCCATTCACCATGAAGCTGCTGGGCGTCAAGGTATAGTCACGCGCCAAATGCCGTATGCTCTCGGCATCGAATGCAAAGAGACCGTTTAGTCCTCCGACAAAAACTTCACCGTCAGCCGACTGATAGAGCGCATTCTCCTTAAGAGAAACTTGCGGCAAATTGTCGTAGTTTACACACGTATGTGTCCGACAGTCGAACACCGAAATGCCTTTATCCGTAGTGAGTAGCAGACGGTTCTGAGGAATCTCACACACATTGTACACCCGATTGCTTATCAACCCATTCTGCTTTTGATTGAAATTCTCAAAACTGTCCGTTTCCGGATGATAGCTATCAATGCCATTGTCGCTTGTACAGAACCACAACTTGCCCTCGCTGTCCTCATATACGGCATTTATGTTATTGCTGCTAATACTATTCGGCAGTACACGATTACGTTTATATAGTTTAAATTGGTCGGTTGCAAACTTATAGGAGCACACTCCATTATTCAGATTGACAATCCACAATGTTCCCCGCCGGTCTATCCACAAATTGATGGCATACTGGCAAAAACTATGCTCCTTCTCATCTTGCAAAAGACGGGTACATCGAGCATCAGCAGGATTGAAAAGCACAATGCCATTGTGAGTGGCCAGCACCAACTTGTCCTTATAGGAAAGAATATCCAGAATAATATCAGAAGGAAGAGAGTTCGGATCCGACTGCTGATGACGGTAATGGGTAAACTGTTCCGTCTTTAAATCCAGCTTGTTGAGTCCACCCATGTGCGTCCCGATCCACAGTACCTCTTCCTTTTCATCATAGTATACAGCCTTCACATTGTTGTGAGAGATTGATTTTCCCGTACCGCCTGCCATATATCGCTTAAAGTCCTGTTGCTTGGGGGAATATTTGTTCAGTCCTCCGCCTTCGGTCCCTATCCACAGATTACCATTCTCATCTTTCACCATTCTGCTGATGATGCCGGAGCTAAGTCCGTCTTTTTCTATCAAAGAGGGCAGATATTCCCTATATATCTGTTTCTGCGGATGGAAATAGTTGACACCTCCATAATAGGTCCCCGCCCAAATGTTACCCTGTCTGTCGCAACACAGCCCCCAAACGGAAGAGTGGGTGAGGCTGTTGGCAGTCTCTTTCTTTTTATATTGTATAAAGCAGTTATCGCTCCGGCGGTACTGCGTGATTCCTTCGAACGTGCCAATCCAGATATCGCCCTGCTTGTCCTCAACGCAATGATGGGTGAAATTGGAAGTCAGCACAGTGTTGCCCGGTGTATTGCGGTAATTCACAATCTCCCCTTTGCTTATGCGATAAAGCCCTTTACCACCACGCATGCTGCAACACCAATAGTCGCCCCGGCTATCCTTGAAAATATCGGAAATATATGTGCCGGGGATCAGTTTTTTCACCGTTTGCCTATCTGTAAGCAGATACAAGCCGAAGTCTGTTCCCATTAAAATGGAATCATTATCCACATAAAAACAGTCAATGCTTGCTTTATCGGTAAGCCGGTAGAGAGAGTGAAACCGCTGTCCGTCGTATTCCAAAAGTTCATTACCACAAGCTGCATACAATTTTTTATTATAAAAGATAAAAGAAAACTTACGTGTCGATAGGGTTGTAAATGTCTCTGTCGCTATATGCACGGCAGAAACACCGTTTTGGGTTTTAACATACACGGTATCGGAATCGATATCGTCCACAATCTGACTAACCGTATTGCCGGACAAACTGTTCAGATTGTCCATTTGCTGATAATATGTCCGAACGCGATTGCCATCATACAGGTTCAGCCCATTCTTCGTCCCCAACCATATTATTCCCTTCTTATCCTGATAGATGGATGTGACGGAATTGTTGGAAAGTCCATGGTCGACAGTCAAATGCCTAAAAGAGATTCCCTGGGCTTTACCTACGAAACAAATCGCACACAACATTAGTACACATAAATATATTCTCATAAATAAGATTTATTTTAAAGTTAACAGCCACAAATCAACATCAGTCATTGCTAAACAACGCGACAAAAATAGATATTTATTTTTCATTTTCATACCCTCCCATACATTTATGTACAAAACTGACACATTCGGGCGGTAGTTGTGTACATAACAGCCCTATTTGTCTCTCTCGTCCGTTATATCTTTGTGGTGATAAACAACTATAATTTCTTTAAAAAGTATATCATGAAACATCGTTGCATTTATTTTTGGGTATTTTCTCTTTGCTGTATATGCACTGCATTGAGAGCACAGAACAAAGAGGCACAGTGGTCAATAGACAACTATCACCGCTATTACGGAGAAGCAAGAAAAATAAGCTCACCGGAGAAAGAAAAATTCATCAAAGAGTTCCGGTTGAAACTGCAACAAGAGAATCTTTATTTCAACAGAAAAGGCAATATGGACAAGCATGAACTGAACAAGCTAATCCAATTGATGCAACCCGACGGTAAATTCTCCGACTTGGACGACAACCAAATCGGTCCGGGCAAGGACGGAAACCAGGCAAACAGCGGAGGCGTCATCACCGAAGCCTACCAGCGTCTTTGGTTCCTGGCAAACGCATTTAAGGAGAACAAGCTTTCGCAAGAAAAAGACAGCCGTACATGGAAAGCGCTGCTGAAATCCATCGTACACTATGGCAACCTCGAAATCTCCCGTCCCAACAACTGGGCGCGTTTCCACGCTTCCTGTTTCGCACTTCCCAAATCGGCTTCGGGCATCTACTTCTGCCTCTTGCAGCAGATGGATATCGCTGAAGCGGGGGGAGCGGAAGACAAAGACTTGGTGGCAGCAGCCGACATGCTGAAAATCATCTCCCTGCAATCGTGGACACAGCCTGTGCGCAACGATGACACCGACCTCAACGTGGTGCAGGTGGAGCGTTTCCGCAACCACGTGTGGTGGGTAGGCGGCAACGGATTGGGAACGAGCGGCTATCGTGCCGTATATCAGGCAGCTTTCATCTACCGCTCCATCCCGATGCTCGACCTGCTGGCGGAAGTGTGCCAACGAAGCATCGCCACCACTTCGCAAGCCACCTACCACACCTCGTTCTGGAACGAAGGCTTCACCGCCGACGGTGCCGGCTGGGGACACGGAGTGCAGTGCCTCATCTGGGGATATCCCATCCATGGCACGTCCGGAGCACTGGAGATGCTGGGGATGCTGAAAGACTCTCCGTGGAAGACTAAATTGACCCGTGGAAACGTGGAAGCACTGATGAACTATTTCCGTGGAGGAAACTTCTACTATTATAAAGGATACACCACACCCTGCTTAGACCGCAACTCGATGGCATACGCCCCCGAATCGCGCACCATCCCCTACCGCGGACTGCTGGGCATGCTGCTGTCCACCTGGAGAGAATCCTTCACCGATGAGGAGGTGAAAGAGCTGGAACTGCTACAAAAAGAGGTGGAGAACAAAGATATACGAATGGAAGCCTACGACGCTTACAACGGAACGCGCTATTTCTTCAACAACGACGACTTGGTGAAGAAGAACGACGACTATTATATCATGGTGAACATGGCGTCCGTGCGTTGCGACGGCATAGAGAGCGCGCACACCTTTGCCGATGCCTACAACTTCTACACCACCGACGGAACCACCTTCTTTGAAAAGACGGGAAACGAATATAAGTCAGTGTTGGGAGGTTTCGACGTGACCGCCATGCCGGGATGTACCGCCCGCGAGGGAATGGAACGGCTGACGCCCGTGACCAACTGGCGCGGATATACCAGTAAGCACAACTTCGCCGCCGCAGCGACAGCGGGAGGAGAGAATGCCGTGGCAGGCTACATCTTCGAGAAGATGAACGGCTCGGAAAGAGAGGGCGTGAACGACAAGGGAGACAGCGAAGGGATGAACGCAGTGCTCTACGGGGTGAAGGCCTACAAGTCCTACTTCATGCTGGGCGACTACATGGTGGCACTCGGAGCAGGCATCACCAATCTCGACCCCAACCAGCCGGGAACCATCCTCACCACTATCGACCAGACGGCACACACCGGCGAGGTGTATACCCACAAGGTGAAAGGCACGAAATGGATTGTGCAGCAAGGGAAATTTGCCTACTCTGTGTTGCCCGAATATCAGAATAGAATGCACTATGTGTGCGAACAGAAGAAAGCCGACTGGTTCAAGATGAACGTATCGAACCGCAACAAGAAGGACCTGCCACAAACGGCAGACATCTTCCGCATCTGGATAGACCACGGACAAAAGCCGGTGAACGACAGCTATGGCTACGTGGTATATGCCGGCAAAGGCGAGCCGAAAGAGGGCTACCCCTTCAAGGTGTTGCGCAACGACACCCTCGTACAGGCTGTGGAAAGCTCTGACAAGAAGGTAACAGAGGCTGTGTTCTACACCACCGGTGAGACGCTGAAGGCATCGCGTACCACGCTGTCGGTTTCCGCCCCCTGCACGGTATTGGTGGAAAAGCAAGGAGAAAAGACGCAAATTACCGTAACCGACGCCTGCATGGACAAGAAGTGCAAGGAAATCCGTGTGACGTTGAACGGCAAGAGCGTGAAATGCCCCATGCCGCAAGGCGAACGGACAGGAGCACCTGTTACAGTATGGCTATAATTAACTACTAAAAAACTCAAAATGTACAAATTAGGAAGAAGTGCTATATATAAGAATTTTCAATGCAGCGAATAAGAATTTTGAGTGCAGTAAACTATAATAGTTTATGTACCCAGGTAGTTATCCTGTTACAAGGTGACAATGGTCACCTTGTAACAGGATAAATGTCACCTTATAAAATGATATTTGTCACCGCATAAGATGACTATCTATGTATGAAGAGACAAAAACTATAAAGATACAAAATTAATCGGTGAAAAGCAAGAGTAGGCATAAGCATTTAATGATTAACATACTTTTAAGTACAACAAATGGTATTGTTTTGTACATATTTGCAATAATCTTGTTGCGTATATTCTTATCCCCTTTTTTGTACAGAATGTCGGGTCGTATTTGCTTTTTTCGGCTACATTTGTTTCTATAATTCATTATAACCCCATCAAATATGAAACATCTGAATCTGTTTTTAGGTGGATTGTCATTAGTTGCCACAGGAGCTTATGCACAATCCCAACAACAGCAAACGTACCCCAATGTAATCTATGTATTTCCCGACCAATTCCGCAACGATGCATGCGGATTCTGGAAGCAAGAGGATTTTAAAAAGTATAGAAAGGCAGAAGGCGATCCTACCATTACTCCCAACTTAGACAAATTTGCGAGAGAATCATTGGTGCTGACTTCCGCGCAAAGCAATAATCCGGTAAGCAGCCCGCACCGCGCCATGTTGATGACAGGCATGTATTCGGCAGAAAAGAACGGAGTGCCCGTCAATTGCAACACCGGCTCTCCCAACAGCAGTCTGAACCCTGAGGCTATCACCATAGGCGATGTGTTCAGCCAGGCAGGTTACGATTGTGCCTATATCGGCAAGTATCATCTGGATGCACCCACGCCCAACGACCCCAATAATCCGGGACACTATGTCAATGCAAAGATGCCGGTATGGGACGCCTATACCCCTAAAGAACGTCGGCACGGCTTCAACTACTGGTATTCTTACGGGACTTTCGATGAACATAAGAACCCGCACTATTGGGATAACGAAGGGCACAAGCATGAACCACACGAATACTCGCCGGTGTATGAAGCGAAAAAGACCATCGAGTATATGAAGAACACGAACAACGTGCGCGACCCGAAAAAACCATTCCTCATCATGGTGGGCATGAATCCGCCCCACAGTCCGTACACTTCATTCAAGGACTGCATGGAAGAAGACTATAACTTGTACAAAGACATGCCGATGGATGCCCTTATACGTCCGAACGTGACAAACAAAAATCTGCCCAAAGTAAAATCCACGCCCTACTATTTTGCCAACGTGACAGGAGTGGACCGTGCCTTTGGCATGATTCTGGATGCCTTGAAAGAGTTGGGATTGGAAGAGAACACCATCGTTGTGTTTGCCTCTGACCACGGCGAGCTGATGTGCAGCCACGAGCTACCCAGCGAGGCGAAAAACATGCCGTATGCCGAGGCGATGAATATCCCGTTCATCGTGCGCTATCCCGGAAAGATAGCCCACCGGGTAGACCCCTTGCTGCTTTCCACTCCCGACATCATGCCTACGCTGTCCGGACTGGCAGGAGTGGAGAAATTCGTTCCGTCGGATGTGCAGGGCAAGAACTACGCAGAACTGTTTTTCGATGCCAACTCGTTGATGAAACGCCCGACAGGAGCGCTGTATATGAAAAACGGATTTGGAAAGAAAAACCAAAAGGGTGAGAATTTAGGATATTCTGTGGTAGCACGAGGGATAAAGACTGCCAAATACACCTTGGCCTTTACCGTCACAAAGGAGAATAAAATCAACAAAATGTTCTTTTTTGATGATGAAAAAGACCCCTATCAGCTCAATTGCCTGCCACTAAAAGGCAACGAGAAGATTGTGAAAGAACTCGGCAAGGAGTTGGGACGCCAGTTGAAGGCTATCGACGACCCGTGGTATAAGGAGAAAATTCTTAAAGACTTAATCAGTTATAAATAATACGATTATCATGAAATACAAACATTTATTAGCAGCATCGCTATTCATCACATCGGGAAGTTTGTTTGCCCATCCAACAGGCAAGAAACCATTGCCTTATCAAAATCCCAAATTATCGGTTGATGAACGGATGGAGGATTTAATCAAGCGAATGACATTGGAAGAGAAAGTCTACCAGATGTCAGCACTGCGTTTGGGAGAAGGCGACGAGATATTCGAGACAAGCGGCAACTATTCCATGGACGACATACGTCGAAAATTCGGAAAACACGGAGTGGGCTACCTGAGCTGCCCCACTACGGACATGACTGCCCGGAACGCTGTCGTCACAGGAAACCAAATACAGAAGATTGCCATAGAGGAGACTCGCTTGGGAATACCCGTCATCATTGACGCAGAGGCCTTGCACGGTTGCCGTGCCACAGGTGCCACCTCCTATCCCCAATCCATAGCGCTGTCGTGCACCTGGAACGTAGACCTGATGGCACAGATAGCCGACGCCATTGGACAAGAGACCTACAGCCGCGGCATCAACCAAGTATTGTCACCCACACTGGACTTAGCACGCGACCCGCGCCACGGACGTATGGAGGAGTGTTATGGCGAAGATCCTTTTTTGGCTTCGCGCATGGGTGTGGAGTTCATCAAGGGAGTGCAGAAGCATGGAGTCATCTGTAGCCCCAAGCATTTCCTTGCCAACTTCGTGAACGACGGCGGACGCGACTCGGGCAATGCGGGAATGAGCGAGCGAGAGTTGCGCGAGATACACATGCCGCCTTTCCGCGCAGCCGTAGAGGAAGCGGGAGTGAAATCGCTGATGGCTGCCTACAACTCGGTGGATGGTGTGCCCTGCTCCGCCAACCGCTGGTTGCTGACCGACGTGCTGCGGGGCGAATGGGGATTCGACGGCTTTGTGGTATCCGACTGGAGCGCCGTCAACCATGCCCATGCCCATTTAAGGATTGCCCCGACACCCTTGGAGACTGCCGCCTTGTGTGCAAAGGCAGGCATGGACGTCGAGTTGCCTCGTCTGAAATGGTACGCCAAACTGACCGACATGATAAAGGAAGGGAAAATCACGGAAGAGGATATCAACACCAACGTACGCCACATCCTGCGCGTGAAGTTCCAGATGGGACTATTCGAGCATCCCTATGTGGATGAGAAGTTGGCGGAAAAGTTGTGTGACGCTCCGCAATTCCGCAACTTGGCACGCGAAGCCGCACGACAAAGCATCGTATTGCTGAAAAACGAAAAGAACCAGCTTCCGCTGAACGGTGTACACAAGTTGGCAGTGGTAGGTCCCAATGCCACTGTGGCACAGTTGGGCGGCTATTCTGCCAAGGGCGTAAAAGGTGTCAGCCCGCTCAAAGGAATTAAAAACATCTTTGGAAAGCAAGTGGAGGTTTCATACGCTAAAGGTTGTGGTCTGACCGGCAATGATACGTCCGGCTTTGCGGATGCGGTGAAGTGCGTGCAGGATGCCGATGCCTGCGTCATGGTGATGGGTGGTGCCAACTGGACTACCGGAGGCGAGACGAGAGACCGCAACAGCTTAGACTTGATGGGAGTGCAGGAGGAACTGATTCTTGAAATCAGCAAGACAGGCAAACCGCTGATAGTGGTGTTGGTGGAAGGACGCCCGGTGACAATGACCCGTTGGATGGATAAGGCTGATGCCATTGTCATGATGTTCTTTGCCGGCGAGGAAGGCGGAAATGCCTTAGCGGAAATCCTGAGCGGAAAGGTCAATCCTTCGGGAAAATTGACGGTTTCTTATCCACGCACGGTAGGCGACTTGCCGATGTGCCTGCTCCACCGTCCTTACGGTCGTGAAGGCAACGTGGTGGAATACGGACAGAACGCTATGCCTGCAAGCCGCTACTTTCCGCTCTATCCCTTCGGCTACGGTTTGTCATACACCACTTACGAATATAAAAACCTGCGCTTGGCGAAAGACAAGCTGACGAAAGATGAGGAGATCCGTTTCTCCATAGATATCACCAATACGGGGAACATGGATGGCGATGAAACAGTGCAAGTCTACCTGACTGATTTATATTGTCGGATTACCCAATCGGAGAAGCAGCTCAAAGCTTTCCAACGGATGCATGTTCCTGCCGGACAAACGAAAACCGTTTCGTTTACACTACCCTACTCAGCACTTTCCTTCCTAAACGAACGCCTGCAACCGGAGGTGGAAGCAGGAGAATTTGAATTGCTAGTGGGACCGAACTGTATGCAGGGAGCAACTCAACGCTTTGCCGTACAATTGTAAATGAATAAAATAAATACTTGTAAATAAATAAAATAGGCACTGACTGATATGCAAAACAGAAAACTAATTTTCATCCTTATCGGGCTGCTACTCCCCATAGCGTTTGTACAAGGATTTGAACAACCGAAATTCTCAACTGCCGGTTTCTACAGACTACCGGACACAGGTCGGGATGTCTACTCCATGAATATAGCTTGGCGTTTCCATAAAGGAGACATCGAAGGAGGGGCTTACAGCGTCTCATTCGACGACTCGCAATGGGAATGTGTCTCCTTGCCTCACGGCATTGAGTATCTGCCGGCGGAAGCGAGCGGTTGCATCAATTATCAAGGTGTGGTGTGGTATCGCAAACACTTCACTCCGGAAGAGGGTCTGAAAGGGAAAAAGCTCTTTCTTCACTTCGAGGCTGTCATGGGTAAATGTAAAGTGTGGGTTAACGGCAAACTGATGACAGAGCATTTCGGAGGATTTCTGCCGGTGATTGCCGACATCAGCAATGAACTGGACTGGAATAAGGATAATATCATCACCGTCATGGCAGACAATTCGAACGACCCGACCTATCCGGCAGGCAAACCTCAAGAGATGTTGGACTTCTGCTACTTTGGAGGCATCTACCGTGACTGTTGGCTGATTGCCCACAACGAGCTGCATATCACCGACCCCAACTATGAAAACGAGGTGGCAGGTGGCGGAGTGTACCTCTCTTTCAACAATGTGTCTGAAGCGAAGGCGGAAGTAAACATTCAAACGCATGTACGCAATGAAGGCAACCGCAACTCTGCTGCCACCGTTGTGTATGAATTGCGACAGACCGATGGCAAGGTTGTGGCGCAGGCAGCGTGTAAAATCAATGTCAAAAAGGGAAAAGCCGGGTACGCAGGCAGTCGGTTAGTTGTGGAAACGCCCAAACTTTGGTCGCCCGAAACTCCTTATCTCTATAATCTGGACATTTATGTGAAGGATGATAAAGGGCTGGTGGTAGACGGTATGCGCCAGCGTGTGGGAATCCGTAGTATTGAGTTTAAGCAACAGGAAGGACTCCGGATTAACGGCAAACCATACGGAAAAGTGGTAGGCGTCAATCGTCATCAGGAATTTGCCGTTTTGGGGAATGCTGTCCCCAACAACCTGCAATGGCGCGATGCCCGTAAGCTAAAAGATGCCGGTGCCAGGATTGTACGTAGTGCACATTATGTGCTCGACCCTGCGTTTATGGATGCTTGCGATGAGTTGGGACTTTTTGTAATGGTGGCGACTCCCGGCTGGCAATTCTGGAACGAGGCTCCTTGTTTTGGCGAACGTATTTATTCTGATATCCGCAATATGATTCGCCAGAACCGAAACCGCCCCAGTGTATTTTTATGGGAACCTATTCTGAATGAGACTAACTATCCTGCCAGTTTTGCTAAGAATGCAGCAGCCATCTGCAAGGAAGAATGTCCCGAGGTTCAAGCCTCTTGCGACGATGCCGCCTTGGGCGATGAGTATTTTTCCGTCCTATTGCGTCCGACCAAGAATCTGAAGCCGGAGAAGACCTATCTGATTCGTGAATGGGGCGATAATGTAGACGACTGGATAGCACAGAATTCGGATAGTCGTGTATCCCGTTCTTGGGGAGAGACCCCAATGTTGGTGCAGGCAGCCCATTACGAAGATGTGTACCGGTGGGTCTGCTCTTCATCATCGCAGGTGGTAGGCGGTTGTATGTGGCATCCGTTCGACCATAACCGTGGATATCACCCCGAACCCTTCTATGGGGGTATCATGGATGCGTATCGTCAACCCAAAACCTCCTACTATATGTATATGTCGCAACGTCCCGCTACCAAATATAACTTCAATGCGGAAAGTGGTCCCATGATTTACATTGCTCATGAGATGACTCCGTTCTCACCCAGTGATGTGACGGTCTATTCCAATTGTGATGAGGTGCGCCTTACAGTCTATAAGAACGGAAAGGTATATACGCAGAAGAAGCAGAAAACAGCAGAATTGCCTTCACCCCACTTTTTCTTCAAGGATGTGTATGATTTTATGGATACCAAAGGATTGGCACGAGCCAAGAAGCAAGATGAATATTATATGTTGGCAGAAGGATTGATAGACGGTAAAGTGGTGGCAAGACACAAACGCTATCCTGCCCAACGCCCGAAAAAACTCCGATTACGGTTGGACAACAATGGCACGGCTACGGTCGCCGACGGCTCGGACGTGGTGACGGTGATTGCCGAATTGATAGACAAAAACGGAGTGGTCAGACGGTTGAACAATTTTGAGGTGAATTTCAGCATTGATGGAGAAGGACGACTGATTGGCGAGACCACCGCCTCATTATGTTGGGGAACAGCTCCCATTCTGGTGCAATCAACGCTGAAACCAGGGAAAGTGCATGTCATCGCTTCGATGAAATATGAAGGAACGGTTCTTCCGTTGTCCGGCGAACTGGAATTTGAGACAATCGCCAATTCCAAGCAAGAACTGTATTCAGAGAACGAAAGCAAACTTTTGAACATCAGCAACAGTAAAACGGAAGTAGCGGTTCGTAACGCAGCATCCAAATCAGAATTGGAAAAAGAGAACGAACGCCTGCGCCAACTGCTAAATGAGTATCGCGCCAAGGAAGTAGGCGAACAGCAATCCAAGTTCGGAGTAGGGCTAAATGATTGATTAAAGGTTAATCTCAATAAATCATCCATAGGGAAGATATTCTCAATTTGATTAGCCTCACCAATTGCACCATAAAAGTGCAGAAAACTATGATTTTCTGCACTTTTATGGTGCAATTGACGTATATTTGCATATAAATAGATGCTAACCATGGACAGATTATACGAAAACTTTAATAAAAGATAGATTTATGTCACATACTAGACAAGAACAAATGGAAGCCTTCGGACGCTTTCTGGATATCCTCGACGAACTGCGTGTCAAATGTCCCTGGGATCGTAAACAGACAAATGAAAGCCTACGTCCCAATACCATAGAAGAGACTTATGAACTTTGTGATGCTCTGATGAGAGATGACAAAAAGGATATTTGCAAAGAATTAGGAGACGTATTGCTGCACGTTGCTTTCTACGCCAAGATAGGTTCGGAAACAGGGGATTTCGATATCAAAGATGTTTGCGACAAGCTGTGCGACAAACTGATTTTCCGTCATCCCCACGTATTCGGAGAAGTAAAGGCGGAAACAGCAGGACAGGTATCCGAAAATTGGGAACAGTTGAAGTTAAAAGAAAAAGATGGTAATAAGAGCGTGTTAAGCGGTGTTCCCGCTGCCCTACCCTCACTTATCAAGGCGTATCGTATGCAGGACAAAGCCCGTAACGTAGGCTTCGACTGGGAAGAACGCGAACAGGTTTGGGACAAGGTGAAGGAAGAAATCGGAGAGTTTCAGGAAGAAGTAGCCAACATGGATAAGGATAAGGCGGAAGCCGAATTCGGAGATGTCATGTTCAGCCTTATCAATGCGGCACGTCTCTATAAGATTAATCCCGATAATGCACTGGAACGTACTAATCAGAAATTTATCCGCCGCTTTAATTATCTGGAAGAACATACCATCAAAGAGGGAAAGAACCTGAAAGACATGACTCTTGAAGAGATGGATGCCATTTGGAATGAAGCAAAGAAAAAAGGATTGTAGACTGCAATAATACCCGGTTGTGACAGACCACAACAAAGAGAAAAAACAAAGGCTCCGTTTCGCTGAAACGGAGCCTTTGTTTTACCCAAACAGAACGTCTGTTTATACTCAACAGAGCGTCTGATTTATTATCTTATTTTTTCTTTGAATCTTTACTGTCTCCCTTGCGATGCATTCCTTTTATCATCTCCCTGTGGAAACGCATTTCCGCCCGCTGAACGAGAAATATCTTCTTGCTGGAAAGAATCTTTTTGAACCTGCCCAAATAAGTTTTATCCAATTGATCGGCAGCGATACGGTTATTGGCTACTTTCTCGTTGATTTCTTCATATTGGGCTTCCGTAGTCTTATCATCCTTGCCTTTGCGCATCAAATCCCATGACTCATCATTCAGTTTTTTCTTTTTATCCTGGAGTTCAAAATAAACGGGGAAGAACTTGGCAGCTTCTTCTTTTGTCAATCCTGCCTGTTCGATAATATACGCCTTTTGTTTTGCCCTGAACTCTTCGCGGGACAAATGTTGGTCACACCCGTCAGCAGCCCAAAGAACAGGCATAAAGCCACACAACAAAACGACTAATGCGATTACTTTTCTCATTTTCTGTATTCAATCGGTTTTAATAAATCATTCTACACTTGCGTCACTCAAATAAACATATAACGAATAATCATCCAGCATGGCACGATCCAGTGCCACATCTATCATTTCATCGGATATTACTTCCGTATCCACCTCTGTCACTGCCACCTCATCTACCATAACAGGTTTATGATCTGTCGACGCTACCCGGATAATCAAGGCGGCTCCTACAAACATAGCTGCCATATAAAGCAATGGTTTGAGTCTTGTCCATGTGCTGACAGGTTCTTCCTTGAAAGCGACTTTCTCTTTTTCAGGAAGCTTATTCATCACCTCTGAAGTCAGGTTTTCAAAGTAGCCATCAGGTACTTTGAAGGAATTTTCCTTACCAAGCTTCTTCAATAGGGTATCTTCTTCTTTCATACGTTTTTCTCCTCTCTTTTCCTTAGACATTGTCCAATCTAAAAGGTTTAATCAATTTCTTCTAAAAACTTCTCTATTTTCTTCACCGCATGATGATAAGAGGCTTTCAATGCGCCGACCGACGTACCGAACACTTTCGACATCTCTTCGTACTTCATTTCCTGATAATACTTCAGGTTGAACACCATGCGTTGTTTCTCCGGCAGTGTCAGCAATGCTTTCTGTAAGCACATCTGCACTTGGTCGCCCGAAAAATAGGGGTCGCTTTCCAGTTTCTGCACAACCATTGCTTCCGGGTCATCGATGGCTACGGTAGTCATGGCACGCTGTTTGTTCAGAAAGGTGAGACATTCATTCAGCGCGATGCGATAGAGCCAGGTAGACAGCTTCGCCTCGGCACGAAAATAGTCGATATTCGTCCATGCCTTGATAAAAGTGTTTTGCAGGAGATCGTTCGCATCCTCATGCGACAGTACCATCCGGCGGATCTGCCAATACAATTGTTCGCTATACTGCGCCACAATCAC
>ERZ791659.309-NODE-309-length-36697-cov-3.51733_pt1 | contig 36697 bp, 21 predicted proteins | sample MGYA00510053_ERZ791659 | MGnify/ENA primary metagenome ERZ791659 (study PRJEB30046, sample SAMN00715192) | human gut metagenome | study: EMG produced TPA metagenomics assembly of the A metagenome-wide association study of gut microbiota in type 2... | reverse complement strand
CAGAAAGTGGAAGTACAGGCTCGTGAAATCGAAGTGCTGGGTACTTGCGATAACACATATCCATTGCAGAAGAAAGGTCATTCTATGGAATTCTTGCGTGAGATTGCTCACTTGCGTCCGCGTACCAATACATTTGGTGCAGTGTTCCGTATTCGTCACAACATGGCGATTGCTATTCACAAGTTTTTCCATGACAGGGGTTTCTTCTATTTCCATACGCCGATCATTACAGCTTCTGACTGTGAGGGTGCCGGACAGATGTTCCAGGTAACTACCATGAATCTGTATGACTTGAAGAAAGACGAGAAAGGTTCCATCTCTTATGAGGACGACTTCTTCGGTAAGCAGGCAAGTCTGACCGTATCCGGTCAGTTGGAAGGTGAACTGGCTGCTACTGCTTTGGGTGCCATCTATACATTCGGGCCTACGTTCCGTGCCGAGAACTCCAATACTCCCCGCCATTTGGCAGAGTTCTGGATGATTGAGCCGGAAGTTGCCTTCAACGACATTATCGACAATATGGACTTGGCTGAAGAGTTCATCAAGTATTGTGTGAAGTGGGCGTTGGATAACTGTGCGGACGATGTGAAATTCTTGAACGATATGTTCGACAAGGGATTGATTGAACGTCTGCAAGGTGTATTGAAAGATGATTTTGTTCGTCTGCCTTATACAGACGGTATCAAGATTTTGGAAGATGCCGTAGCAAAAGGTCATAAGTTTGAATTCCCGGTTTACTGGGGCGTAGACTTGGCTTCCGAGCACGAACGTTATCTGGTGGAAGAACATTTCAAACGTCCGGTTATCCTGACTGACTATCCGAAAGACATCAAGGCTTTCTATATGAAGCAGAATGAGGATGGTAAGACGGTACGTGCAATGGATGTTCTTTTCCCGAAAATCGGTGAGATTATCGGCGGTTCCGAACGTGAATCGGATTATAACAAGCTGATGACCCGTATCGAAGAAATGCATATCCCGATGAAGGATATGTGGTGGTATCTGGATACCCGTAAGTTCGGTACTTGTCCTCACTCCGGTTTTGGGCTCGGTTTTGAACGTCTGTTGCTGTTTGTAACAGGTATGTCAAATATCCGTGACGTGATACCGTTCCCGCGTACACCGAGAAATGCTGATTTCTAATATTTCGGTATATTTATGTAAAACTCGCATAATCTTTCGGTTATGCGAGTTTTTTTATGCCCTTGATTGTTATTTTCTCAAAATAAATATTTATATTTGGACATACGCATAGAAGAGTGTTAACTAAAATAATACGACAATGAAAAAGCTCTATTTCTTTACCATGCTTTCAATAATGTTGTTGGCGGTAACAGGTGCGATGGCCCAGAAGAAAACCAAATTCAAGGTGGCCGAGTTGAAAGGCATTTGGCAGCTATGCCATTATGTGTCGGAATCTCCCGATGTTCCGGGAGCGTTGAAACCTAGTAATACATTCAAAGTCCTGAGTGACGACGGACGAATCGTGAACTTCACCATCATTCCCGGTTCGGATGCCATCATCACAGGATATGGGACATGGAAACAACTGACAGACGATTCTTATAAGGAAAGCATTGAAAAGAATATCCATCTTCCGATGCTGGATAACCAGGATAATATTCTCGAATTTGAAATCAAGGATGGCGACTATCTGCATCTGAAATATTTCATCAAGAATGACCTGAACGGGAATGAGTTGAATACCTGGTATTATGAAACATGGAAACGGATGAGGATGCCGGCTAAGTTTCCGGAAGATATTGTGAGATAATCTCCAATGCACATGTGAAGGAAGAATATATAATCGATATAGAAATAAGTGGCAGATAGATATTGTTATGTAAATATCTGCCTGCCACTTGTTTTTAGTATATGAGGTATGAGCTATTGGAAAAAGGTAATCGTTCAAAAAGACGAATCCATTGCGGTATAATGTTCTCCGGATAGAACCTTTGTATGCTGGCAAAAGAATTTTTTTGAAGGTCAGTTCTAAGATTGTCATTTTGCATCAACTCTACCAGGCGGTTTGCATATTCTTCTTGACGAAAAGTTGGAATAAGGATGCCATTATTCATTATGATGTCCGTAACTCCGGCGCTACAATTATAGGCAATTGGAACACAACCGTAGCTCATGGCTTCAGTCAGGCATAACCCGAACGATTCGAAAGTTGAAGTTAAGCAGATAATTGAGGCTTCTTGATAATATTTCTTCACGTCTTTTTGCCAACCTTCAAAACGGACTCTTGGCAGTTGGAGTTGCTCTGTCAAAGCTTTTAGTGTCGGTAGTTCTCTTCCGTCTCCCACTAATACCAATTCCCATTGAGGAACTTTGGAATAGATTTGAGCCCAGATTTTAATCAGGCGGTCTACTCTCTTGTCCATACGGCTCATTCGTCCGCTGTACAAAAGTTGTTTCTTTTTGTTTTCGTATAAGAATCCCGGTTCTATCATATTGGGAATAGCTACAAATTTTTCTCCTTTTCTTTTGATGGCGGTTTGTATGGTTTGGCTATATTGAGGATGCAAAGTAACGTAAAAATCACAATGGTCATATATGATGGCATATCGTTGTTGCCAACGTTTGGTATAGCTTCCAAACAGTTTTTCCTTAGTCCGGTTGATTAAAATAATCTTTAGTTTGTGAAAACTCCTTGTAAAACTGGCATCCAAGCGACTTTCCTTCTCCCAAAACGGTTGTCCGTGCTGTATATAAATGAGTTTGGCGGGACAACCTCTTTCTTTTAATTGGCATAAGGTCGGGATAAACTCATTGCAGGATATACAAAAGTTTGAAATGTCGTATTCCTTGATTTTATCCAATAAATAGTTGACATTCTCTTCTGAATTGATAGTAATGGAGTCCGGCATGATTTGAATGGTGTAATAGTCCTCTGTAGGGTTCGCTAAGTCTTTCCGGTAATCTGTACAGAATACATATATATGATAACCATGCCGGGAAAGTCCTTCAGCCAGTCGTAAAGTGGCCGTTTCAGCTCCGCCGTATGGGAAACTTTGATGAAGAATTCCGATAGTTTGATTCATGACGCTAAAATTTCAAGATAATATTGTATATATTGGTTGACGCAGTTATTCCAGTTGAAGCGCTCTGCGTTTTGTTTCATTAGAGAGGCGTAGATTGGGTTATTGTAGAATAAGGGTAACATTTCCCTTATCTTCTCTGCCATGAATATTGGTGAGAGTTCGTGCCAGTAAAATGCATTTTCCCCACCTATTTCCGGCAGACTGGTGAGAACTGACAGAAATACAGGTTTTCCGAATTTCATAGCTTCTATGGGTGGCAATCCGAACCCTTCGCAAAGAGAAGGATATAGAAAAGCCCGGCATGAAGCATATAGGTATGCTTTCTCTTTTTCGGTGACATTGGGCAGGCTGTATACATTGTGAGTGGGTAGCTCTTCAATCATTTTCCGTAACGTTCTGCCATAGTTGCTATTCCAGTTTCCTGCTATTACCAGATTTTGTTCAGGAAGAAAACGCATCATTTCGATAAGCAGATGCACATTCTTTTTAGGAAGCAGGCTGGATAAGTGTAACAGAAAGTTATCCGGCAACTGTTTTATTATTTGGGAATTTGTTTCGGAAGAAACAGGCAGACTGGACACGCCGTTATAAATAACCTTTCCCGGCACTTGAATATGGAAATGCTTGTTTGCATCTTCCCTGACAAACTTCGAAATGTAGTTTGTATAGTCCATTTGCTTGATTTTATGTTCGAATCTTTGTATGGCACGTCCCAGTTTCTTACCTTGTTTTTCATAAATGAAATTGATGTCATGAATGGTCATCAGGCGTTTGGTCACATGCCGGAGATTTTTAAAAAGACAATATTGGTGAGGCATATGAAAAAGGTCTGTTTTAAATGGATAAAAGGTGAGGAGATGCCTCATGAATATCGGCATACATATATAATGTACTTCATGTCCGAAACATCCACGGAAAGATGGCGGCACAATGAAATAGATTTCTATTCCGTGCCGTTCACGCAGCAGGGCGGCCTGCTTGCCCAGTCCGTTGCCCAATTGTTTGCAAAATTCGCCTACACCTACATATGGGGTGGTTATGGCATATGCTTCTATAACAATTCTTTTCATAGTTGGCGGGTATATTTAGTTTATTAGTTTATTCTTGGCTTATGGTGACGCTGTCTGCTTCCATACGTTCCATGAAACTTTGTATGATTGCCTTCATTTGTCGCTCCATGGCTGCTTCTTCGGGCAGTTTTCCTTTAAGATTCTTTTTCAGGAGCGGATCGGAACGATAATCATAGATACCTGTGATAATTTCACTATCCGATTGCAGCAGATAATTGTTTTTGATGAATTGCGGGATATGATCCCAGTTGAAAGCCCACGTATCGGCAGGATTGGTTCGGAACAAGTCTTGTCCGAAAGCGATATAAGGTTTGTCATATCCCAAATATCCTAACAGAGTCGGCATGATGTCTATCTGTTGTGCGATACCTTTGTGGCAATCGGCCGGCATTTTACCTGACGGATCATAAAAAAGTATGGGAATACGGAATATCCCTAAGTCTGTCTTATATTCATCATGAGTGATCCTGCTACTGGCATGGTCGGCAGTAATGACAAAAAGTGTATTTTCATACCAGGGTTGCTGTTTGGCAGTCGCGAAGAACTGTCTTAACGCATGGTCGGTATAACGGATACATTTATGCAAAGGATAGATACCTTCATCTTTGAACACATTTTTGTATTGCTCGGGGAGAGCAAACGGGTGATGGGAAGTGGCGGTAAATACCGAGGTCATGAACGGTTCTTTCATCTTGTTCATTTCCAGACAGTAATACTGCAGGAAAGGTTCGTCCCAAATGGCCCATGTGCCGTCATAATCCTTGTCACCGTTGAAACGGGAATCTTTATTATATTCGGTACGTCCGTAATAACTGCTGAAACCTGCTGTGCGTGCATAGGCCTGGAAGCCCATTGAACCGTTGGCTGCTCCATGAAAGAACGCCGTAGTGTAACCCCAGTCTTTCAGTATTCCGGGCAGGCTGGTAAGTCTGTTTAGCGAGAAAGGAGTCAGTACAAATGGCTTGTCCATCCGGGGGATGGAACTGAATACAGCCGGCATGGCATCTATACTGAAACCGCTGTTGCTGAAGCTTTCTTCATAATAGAGGCAATGGCGGAGCAATGAGTCGGTAAATGAGGTGTAACCCTGATATTGCCCGTTGTCGAGATGCTTGTTGAGAGCTCCGACAAACTCTTGCGCGAAACTTTCTACAATCAGGATTACTATGTTCTTCTTTTGCGCTACTGCACTGTCTGTTGGTTGGTGAATGGGTGAATACAAACTATCCAGTTCTGCAGGGTTGGTGAAATAACGGGGGATGCGGATATTTTTTTTGCCGAGTGTACGCAGCAAGGCAAACGGAGTGTTGAGCACGATACCCGTTTCAACCGGACGGTTTACATATTGAAGTGCGTTGCTTATGCTGATAGGGCGGGTGGCGGTGTTGAAGAATGTCCCCCGCATACAGGCTATCGCTAACGGAACGAGAATCAGAAGTGATATGCCTTGACGTATATAGTACTTCCATAGCGGCTTGTCCTTTTTTACGCTTCGGTTATCACAGTACAGTTTTGTGAGGAATATAATCAATAGTATAGCCAGAAGTACCAGATACCAATGTTTTACTACCTCTATGCCGAATATGGTGGACAGGTTGCTCTCATTCTTGAATTCATCGAACACTATGGCGGTGGAACGGTGTTGGGTATAAGAAAAATAGACAGCGTCCATCAAATTGATGACGATGCACAGCGAGTTACTGAGCAGAAACCACCATTTGGTAATTACCCTGACAGGTTTTCTTTCTTTGTAATGCAACGGTAGCAATACCAGTAAAAGGTAGAGACTGTTGGTATAGAATATGGCGGAATTGTCGAATATCCATCCGCCGTAAAGTATTTCGCTAAGTGAGTGCCAGGTAAGATTCCCTTTATATAGTTCCCAGTTTACAAACAGGAAGGCAAACCGGCAGGCTGTATAACAGATATATACACTTGCCAGGTTGCAAATCACACACCATGGTGTCTGGTGGAGCCTATTGTTCAGGATAGGATTGTTAATCTTGTTTCTCGTCATTATCTTTTATTTAAGTCTTTATAAAGAGTTTGTAAGATAGCCTTTCCTGTTTCCTCTCTGCGTTTGTCGGAGCCTGTCAGTGCTTTGTCCGCTACGTTGTCATATACAGTACATCCTGTTGAGTCTCTGAAGTTGAATCCATTATTGAACGTATTGAACGCGAAAGGATAGGTATAAGTATCTGCGAGGACATCTCGGCTGAATATAAACTCTTCATGAGGAATATCCAGTTGCCCTAATATGGTTGCCGGTAAATCAGTCTGGCTCATGATTACGTCTATACGGTCTGGCTCTTTGATTGCCCCACCTGTCAGTAGCATCGGAATATGTGGAAAATCCGGTGATGTTATTTCCCGGTGATTGAAACCGTGGTCGGCTGTACATACAATCAGCAGGTTGTCCCAAGCCCGAGTTATCTTTATTCGTTCCACGAAATCGTTGAAACAACTGTCAGTATAGGCAAATGCGTTAAGCTTTTCATCTCTTAACTTATGATAAGGTACATCAAATGGCGTATGTGAGCTAAGCGTAAGGAATGTTGTGTACCATGGCTCTTCCGGGTGTTGTTGCTTTTGCTGTATGTTCTGATAAAGCCGGTTGAAAGCTTCGTGGTCGGGAACTCCCCATTTGGCAGTGCGCATTGAACGGGGAAAATCATTTTGACTGATTAATTTGTCATGTCCGGCTGAAATGAAATAGTCGGACATATTAAAGAATGTCATGTCGCTGGCGTACAGTACTTCGGTCTTATATCCATACTTTTTTAAGGTTTTGGGTAATCCGGGAAGCGATTGTATCTTGTGTGAATAACGCATGATACTGGTAGTGGGCTGTCCCAAATATCCGCTGAGGGCGGCCACGATTCCTCTGTCTGTACGGAAACTGCTGCAGTAACAGTGGGTAAAGTTTACGCTTTCTTTACTTATTCTGCTGATATTGGAGCCGACTTCTTTCAGTCCGCCTAATTCTTCGATGAAACAGGCTCCGAAACCTTCAAGAACGACGACAAGGATATTAGGACGCGTTGTTCTTAGAATATGTTTAGTCTGTCCCTGAAGTGGAAACAGGGGCGCATATATCCGTTCACATTTCTCTTGGGGGAAGAACTGGAACTGTTCACCGAACTTTTCAGTCTGCATGGAAGTATAAGCTATATTGAAAAGCGGATTTAGTGCAGCATGGTTATGAAATGCTGTCTTTGAGTAAAAAGCCCTTCCGGGCGTGTTGGGCCAGATGCGTACTCCGCGTATAGCACCGAACAGACAGCCGCCTGCAAGCAGCATGAACAATAAAGCCGGTATTCTTCCTGAGCGGGTGGCAAGGTGGAACTTAATTTTGTTTGCGGGGAAAGCCAGGATAAAATAGAGTGCGGTAGCCAGCAGTATGATAGCAATCCCTCTGACCGCAATGTACCAGCCGGATACACTGGCGAATGCATTTTTCGGGTCGTTGAGATAGAAAAATACCGTTGCGTCCAGCTTGAACTCCCAAAATTCATAAAGGCTTGCATCTGCCAATGTGGTAATGGCTAGCAATATGGCTATACAGATGTCATACGCAATCATTGTCTGACGTGGGTTGAACGCCGGGAATATGCTGTAAATTAACAGCAAAAGCCATGGAAAGACGGTCAGGTAACCGGCAGTAGCGGCATCCAGGGCAAAACCATGATAGTATATCGCTGCAAGGTCATGAAACGTACATCCGGAAGTACCGTGATTCCAGTTGAATAACAAGAATAGCGGCTTCTGGATACATAAAAAGATGCAAAGGCATAGCAAATAATGCATGACAACATAAGTAACTGTTCTTTTTATCATATACATTCGTTTTTGGACGGTAGATTCAATTCTATTCGGTTACATACTTCTTTTGGGGAAATCGACATCATGCAGGAGAAATGTTGTAAGGGACACTTTTTTCTTCCACTGACGGAACAAGGCTGACAAGGCAGATGCAGGCAGAGCGCGTCTTTTTCGCTCTGTCTCCAACCGAGAAATCCGCAAGCGGGTGTGGTACTTCCCCAAAGGGATACTACGGGTGTACCTGCGAGCGAAGCCATATGCATATTGGCAGAGTCCATTGTCAACATCACATCCATATGTCCCATGAGCAAAAGTTCTTCCCGGATGGTCAGCAAGCCGGGGAGTGCTATGCAGGATTTGTATTTTTGTTCCCATGTCTTCAGGACTTTCTCTTCTTTGCCTTGTGAACCAAACAGGAACAGATGGTAACCTTTATCATTCAAGTAACCTATTACCTCTTCCATCAGTGGAAGAGGATAAGTCTTGGTCTGGTAACGCGCGAAAGGGGCAATCCCGATAAGGCACTTGCCGTCGTCCGGTTGTGGGATAGGAAGACAAGTGCTGTTCAGTTCTTCAAGGGACAAAAGTGAAGTGAAATCCGGTACAACGGGTAATTGTAATTTACCAAACACGTCCGAATAGCGTTGGACATAGTTTCGTTGTCTTATTTCCCTGTTTTCGGAAGATAACAAAGCTTTGCGTTTGCGCCGTTCTTTGTCTACGATACGGACAGGGATTCCTTTCAACAGAAAACAGGCATCTATCAGCCATGAACGTAGTACGTTGTGCAGGTCGGCTACACAATCGATACGGTGCATCAGCAGTTCTTTAAGTAACCGGCAAATACCTCTTGCTCCCTTGTGTTTCCCTTTCCAGTCAGCCAAAATAAAAGAAATATTGGCGGGGGCATTGACAAACAGGCGGGCGAAGAAAGGTTGTGTCAATACTTTTATATCGAGGTCGGGATAACGTTCGGCCAGAGAGTAAATGACTGGAATACACATGGCTACGTCGCCTAGCGCTGATGTACGGATGATGAGGATAGTTTTCTTCTTTTTCATACTGCGCTATACGTTATGGCTTGTTTGTCTGGTCTGATAGAAATATTTCTGCATGACAGATAATGAGATGACAGTCTCCTGTCTGGTATTCATAAATTGCCGGATATATTCATGGGCATGTCCGATGATGTATTCCGCCTCTTCCGGGTGGCGGATGTAGTATTCCATTTTTTCGATAAGGTCGGAATAATCATCTTTGATTTCTACGTAGTGATAGTCCGCTATAAGTCGTCCTTCCATAAACCAGGTTTCATAGGTGGGACGTGGCATGATAGCAAGAGAATTGGAAGCCATTACCCATTTCAGATTGGTGGCTACATCATTTCCTTCGATACAACATACGAACTTGTATTCCAGTTGTTGCGGAATGGTGAGATATTCTTTCACCCATTCCGGATGTCCGTTGTCCGTATCCCGGTTGATTTGTCCGATGTTGCACATCGGATGTTGGCAGTAAAGTTCCAGGAAGCGCTTACGGTGTGGCTGCCTGACGACATTACGGCTGACAAGCATGTTTTTTTTCTCGCGGAAAGATTTATGGTCTTTTACGAATACGAAGTGGCGTACCTGATTCAATTTTAATAATACGGAGTTGGAGTTTCCGTCTGTTATCGGGCGGCTCTTTACGAATGCCGGAACCTCTGTTTCTTCGGTAATGTCGCCAAACCGGTAAGCAAACCGGTACTGCGGGTTGAAATAGCGTGTGTATCGGTGTAAATCAAAGAAATAAGTAGAGAACTTCTCTTTCTTTTTGAAGGGATAGCGGAAGTCTGCGACAGAAATCCATCTGGAAAGGTCATAGTCCTGTCTTTCCGGCAGACGGTTGTAATAGGCTATCCGTTCTTCAACCGCTTTCCTGTCGATGGCGGACGTATTACCTAGTATTTGTGCCAGTTGACGACGGTACAGGCCGTCCGGTAGAAAATAGCGGCTGAAGTTTCTGATAAAGAAGTGGACCTTCTTCATCCCTTTTTTAAGTTGAAGGAAATAGCGTATATTCATGTAGAATGTTTATTCTCGTTGAAGAAGTTGGCGATAAACGGACAAAAGTTGTCCGGTGACTGAAGATTCGCTGAACGAACTTGCATATTTTAGTCCGGATTGTATCATTTGTACTCTCCGTTCCGGGCATGCCAATAGTTCATTAAACTTGTCTGCTATTTGTGCGGGATTTGACGGGTCGCAGTAAATGCTGTCCGGTCCGCCCGCTTCTTCGAGACAGGAGCCGGTGGCGGCAATTACCGGTACTCCTGAAGTGATTGCTTCCAGTACGGGAATGCCGAATCCCTCGAAGAATGAAAGAGAGGCGAAAAGGGTGCTTCCTTGATAGATGGCAGGCAAGTCCCGGTTGGGTATCCTGTTGAAGATGTGTACCCGCTCTTGTATGCCCAGCCGGTGTGCTTCTTCTTCTATGACATGTTGGTAAGGAGTGGACTTGCCTATCAATACCAAATGTATTTTCTCGCGGAGTTCGGGTAGGGTGCGTACGAGGGTAAGCTGGTTCTTGCGTGGTTCGATTGTTCCTACACATAGGATGTAGCGTGACGGAATCTGATAGAATTTTTGAGTAGCCAGTTGTACGTCCTCAGATACTTTGTGCTGAAAAACCGGATTACAGCCTTGATACACTACCTCTATTCTGGATTCCGGTATATGATAGAAATCCATGATGTCCTGTTTGGTCTGTCGGCTGATAGCTATAATCTTGTCCGCATGCCGGCAGGCATAGTATGTTTTGGCTTTGAGTATCTGCCGCATGATGAAGTTGTAGTATTCAGGGTGGCGCAAGAATATCAGGTCGTGTATGGTTACTATGGATTTGCATTTTGTTTTATGCAAACCCATAGGAAGTTCGTTGCTGAGGCCGTGAAAAATATCTATCTGCTGTCTGGCTATTTCTCCGGTGATTCCCCGGCACCGCCACCATTCTTGTCCGAAGGAAGAATGGGCGGACGGGTAGACAAAGGAAACCGAAGCGGATTCTTTTAAGTCCCGCAAACATTCTTCAGTTCCTTTTTGTGGGGCGAACAGGACATACCGGTTGTCGGGATATGCGGATAAGGCATTGACAATGTTCCGGCTATAGTTACCTATTCCGGTCAGGTTGGAGACGATTTTCTTTGCATCAAACCCTATTCGCATATACTTTCTCCTTGTTCTTTAAAGTATTTTTCCACTCCCTCTATGTCTTTAGGAGTATCGACGGAGAGCGACTTGCAGTGGCAATTGTAATAATAGATGGGAACATGGTTCTCGATAAAACGGAAAGAATCGTTCTCTTCTATCTTTTCTATCGGGCCGCGCGGGGTGTTGTGGTAAAAATCCAGTGCCTTGCGGGTGAAAGCGCCTACGCCTACAAATTTGTGATATACATAGTCCATGTTTCCTTTAGGGTAAGGGATGGGACTGCGTGAGATGAAGAGGCAGCGGTGGTCTGTTGCTGTGACAATTTTCAGATTTGTGCTGTCCACTACTTCTACCGGATTGCTGAAGTCGGTCATAAGGTTTGATACGAATAGGGTATCCGTATCCAGATGCTCGGGAATACATTGTTTGATATACTTTCCGGTCAGCAGGGGTTCGTCGCCGTTGACCATGACATAGAGGTCGGCGGCCAATCGGGTGGCTACCTCGTAAAGTCGTTCGGTGGCAGTGTCATGGTCAGACGAAGTCATCACGACTTGTGCGCCGAATGTTTCGCAGGCCGCTTTTATCTTTTCGCTGTCGGTAGCTATATACACTTCTTCAAAATATTCGCAGGCTTTGCAGTGGGTATATACCCATTGTATCATGGGTTTACCACAAATCAAAGCCAATGGCTTTTCAAAAAAACGGGATGATTCGGCTCGTGCCGGTATAACACAGATAATTCTCATATTACGTTGTTTTTAAGTTGTTAAGTTTTTGTTGGCAGGGCGTGAGAAACGTCATCTTTTGTGTGACCACAGCCAATACTCCGGAGCACGCCTGATAGAGTTCTCCAGCATATTCATGAATTGCCGGGTATAGGGATATTCTTGCCCGTCACATGGTGGTGAAATCAGGTGGAATGTCATTTGGTAGTATCCTCTTTTCCTTTTTTCCGTTTCCAGATAAACAAAGTGCGCGCCGGTTCTTTTTCCGATTTCCTCACCACCGATGCTGTAAGCTGTGTCCTGATTCAGAAAGGTAGTCCAATGGTATAGGTTGCCGCTGTTAGGACGTTGGTCGGCCACGAAACCGATGAGGAACTGTTTGTTTTCCTGCTTCATTTTAAGTAAGGTGCGGAAAGCGCTTTTTTGCGGAATGGAAAGCGTGTGAAAACGTGAGCGTATGGTCAGCATCACTTGTTCCATAGTGCAATTGTGTAACGGGCGGTATATTTGTCCGTTGAGAGCGGGGTGGGTGTAATGGCGTGTAACGGCAGGTGTCCACTCCCAATTACCATAATGTCCGAGATATAGGATAATGGGAGCTCCGTCTTCCGCTAATTGGTCTATCAATCTTCCGTTCGTCACGCTGATACGTTTATTCATTTCCTTGTCAGTCAGATGCAGTAATTTAATCGTTTCCATGATACAGTCGCAGAAGTGTTTATAGAACTTCCGTTCAATTTTTTCCCGTTCTTTATCACTTTTCTCGGGAAATGAATTGCGCAGGTTATCCCTTACCGTTTTTCTTCGGTATCTCATGATATAGTAGACGATGAAATACATTCCGTCGCTGATAGGGTAAAGAATACCGAAAGGGAGAAATGCCCCAAAGCGCAACAGGCTTATGAGTAGGTTATACAGAATACGATTTTTCATGATTATGCCAGTATTTGGATAATGTTTGAGGTGGCTCCGCTGTTTTCCCGGCTGTAATCCAGTGCAGTGCTTTTTATTCGTTCCAATTGTCGGGGCGCGTCTTTGAGTGCTTCAAACCATTGTTCCAGTTCTTTTTCTGAACGGACGACCCTTCCGATGCCCAGTTGTATTAATTCATTGGGCGTCACTTTTCGTTGAATCATCGGGCCGAAAGCTACGGGCAGGCCATACACGGTAGCTTCGATGATACTGTGCAGGTAAGGGGTGAAACCACCACCTACATACGCCCATTTCCCATAACGGTATAAGAAGGCAAGTGCTCCCAGAAAATCAATGATGAGTGTTTGGGTGTCGCTGAAATCAGTGTTATCATCGCACTCGGAATAGCAAAGTGCATACCCGTCCAGATTGAACTTGATATCGTTCAGGACTTCCTCGCTTATTTCATGCGGAACGATGATGAAACGGACATCCCGGTAGCGGTTGGCGAGGTGGCAGACGAGTTGCAGGTCTTTCCGGTCGCTGACGCTGCCTGCGATAAAGACTTCTTTTCCGTAGGTGAATTTCTCGACGATAGGATTTTGATAGGGGGTGGATGCTACGGCAATGGCATTGTCGAAGAGTGGGTCGCCTATTACACTAAAGTTTCTATATCCCAGTGACTTCAGGTTTTCACCCGATTGCCTGTTTAGTACCAGAAAGTGAGTGAATGCTTTTAAAGACGGACGGAATAATCCGCCATACCATTTGAAAAAAGGAGCGTTCCGGCTGATGACGGCCGAAATGAGAAAAGTCGGGATACTTCTTACCCTTAATTCATTCAGGTAATTTACCCAATATTCGGAGATGATGAATATCGCTTTCTGCGGATGAACCGTTTCGATGAATGTACGGGCATTCCTGGCTGTATCCCATGGCAGATAAAAGATATGGTCTATTTCCGGATGGTGTACATTTAACGCTTCATATCCGGTAGGAGAGAAGAAAGTCACCACGATGCGGTATTTGCCTTGTTGTTTTAGATGCTTTATGATGGGACGGGCGACACCATATTCTCCTAAAGAAGAAGCGTGCAGCCAAATGACGGGAGTTGCGTAATCTCTGCAGTAGGACATTTCAGCCTGAATCTGTTTCATCAGCCCTTGTTGCCCTTTGGCGAATTTTTTAAGTTTGCTTTCCGGTGTCAGGAGAAACGATAGCCGGGCTATGATACTTAAAAGAACTTTTCCGTTGATAAGGATGATGTTATATAATCTGTTCATTCCAATGCTTGATAATAATCGCTGCAAAGGTAGGTCAATTGTAAAAGATGAAAGCTGCGGAAAGTGTCGGTATCTTGTACGGATGTGACCTTTTTTGCTACAACAATTGTTGCTTCAACCACTCCAGTAGTTCGTTCGGAAGCTGTGAGGTGTCGATGCCTTTCTCTTTGAAAGGGATTACTATGCAAGGTATATTCTCGTCCGTGGATTTCAGTTTCCGTAGATAGACTTCCTCGATGAAGTTGTATTGAAGTACTTCCGAGATGAGCAAAAGACGTTCTACATCTATGTTCTTGCTGTTGAAGATGTGGTAGAGGGAAGTCCGTGCACAATGTATCTGCCGGGCGAATTCCGCATAGCTGATACCGCGTTCGTCTACTTTCTGCTGTATGAGTTTTCCGATATAAATGTCTTTGAATTTGGTTTCCACAGTCTGTGCTTGTAATACGCCTGCACCTGTTCCCCTGTGGCAGCGGGCTTCCGTTAGTTAAAAAGCGTGAGGAACTCTATACTGTTCATCAAAAAACGTGGTATCGCCAAACACCAGACCTACAAGATGAACCGAATAAACACCCCACGCTGATAGTATATATGTGTGCACCCTTTTGCAAGGGTGCAGATACATACAACAACGGAAGCATCATACTGTTCCATCCTTTGTCGGTCGAAATTTTGGCGATTTTCGTTTTTTAGGATGAAGCTGATAACGCTTTCTTTTCTTATTATAATAATGCATGCCTGTCCGGGAAGTTTGTCGCTTTTCCATTCAGACCCTGCAAATATATAAAAGAAAACTGAACAGCATGATATAAAAGGGTGTTTATTCGTGCAAAAGGTATTAATTCTATTTTTACACTTGTCTCTAGGGAGAGGTTATCTTTTTCTTTCGTGTATGAGATAAAATCTACCTATAATGCTTAAAAATATACTCGGATACCTTCTCTCGACAATAACTTTCACTATCTTTGTGTGTGGAAGTTTGTAAAACAGTTGATTAAGATAAGGAAATAGCAGGAGGACAGAAAATGGATCCAATGAAATATATTGTACCGGACAGAAAACGTTTGCCTTACGGCATGATGAACTTCGCGGATATCCGCCTCGAGAATTATTATTATGTGGACAAGACCCGTTTCATCTCCATGATAGAACAGGCCGACCGCTATTTCTTCTTCATCCGTCCGCGTCGTTTCGGCAAAAGTCTTACATTGAATATGCTGAGACAATACTATGACGTGTATACCAAGGACAAATTCGATACCCTTTTCGGTGATCTCTATATCGGAAAGTATCCCACTCCCGACCGTAACAGTTATCTGGTGCTTTATCTTAACTTCTCCGGTATTATCGGTGAGCTAAACAACTATCGCAACGGACTGGATGCTCATTGCAGAATCACTTTCGAGAACTTTTGCAAGAAATATGCCGACCTTCTGCCTCAAGGCACGCTGGAAGGATTTTACCAAGTTAGTGGAGCCGTAGAACAATTGGATTACCTCTATCAAGCCTGCGAACGTGCCGGACAGAAAATGTATCTTTTCATTGACGAGTACGACCACTTCACTAACGCTATCCTTTCCGATGCCGATAGCCTACACCGCTACACCAATGAAACACACGGCGAAGGCTATCTGCGTGCCTTCTTCAACAAAGTAAAGACAGGGACGGATTCCAGCATCAAGCGTTGCTTCATTACCGGTGTCAGCCCTGTGACGATGGACGACCTCACCAGCGGCTTCAATATCGGCACGAATTACTCGCTTACATCGGAATTTAATGAAATGATGGGATTCACTGAAGGAGAAGTACGCGAAATGCTGACTTACTATTCAACCAACAGTCCCTTCCAGCATAGCGTAGATGAACTGATTGAAATAATGAAACCGTGGTATGATAACTATTGTTTTGCACAGGAATGTTACGGAGATACCACTATGTACAATTCTAATATGGTGCTCTACTTCGTTAAAAACTACATCATGCGCGGCAAAGTTCCCCAAGATATGGTAGAAGATAATATCCGCATCGACTACGAAAAGCTACGTATGCTTATCCGCAAGGACAAAGAGTTTGCTCATGATGCTTCTGTCATTCAAACGCTAGTAAGCCAAGGCTTCATCACCGGCGAGTTAAAGAAAGGTTTCCCTGCCATCAACATCACCCATCCGGACAACTTCATAGGCCTGCTCTACTATTTCGGCATGCTCACCATCAGCGGAATGCATGAAGGAAAAACCAAACTGACCATCCCTAACATAGTGGTTCAGGAACAACTTTACACTTATTTGCTGAGTACATACAATGATGCCGACTTGAGTTTCAGCAGTTACGAAAAGAGTGAACTCTCTAGCCAACTCGCTTATCGAGGCGACTGGAAAGCCTATTTTGGCTACATTGCCGACTGCCTGAAACGTTACGCTTCCCAGCGCGACAAGCAGAAAGGCGAATTTTTCGTTCACGGCTTCACTCTTGCCATGACTGCGCAGAACCGCTTCTATCGCCCTATCTCCGAACAAGACACGCAAGCAGGCTACGTAGACATTTTCCTTTGTCCCTTGCTCGACATCTATCCCGACATGAAGCATAGCTACATTGTTGAGTTGAAATACGCCAAATATAAAGATCCAGAAACCTGTGTGGAGGAACTGCGTCAGGAAGCCATCGTACAGGTCAATCGCTATGCGGATACCGATACGGTGAAACAAGCCGTCGGCTCTACGCAGTTGCACAAGATTGTAGTGGTATATAAAGGTATGGAAATGCGGGTATGTGAGGAACTATAATTAGTTGCTATTTCCTTCAGTGTTATAGGTTATAAGTTTCTACATGATGTGTGTTTGAGGGGGGAGCGGATTAACTTCCTGAAAGTAAATGGAAGGAATTGTGGAATCCGTGCTGTTTTTTGTATAAAAGATAAAAACGAAACAGTTTTGGACGAAATCAAAGTCCGTTGAAATAGAAACGGAAATGAAAAAGAAGATATATAAACTCTGTTTCTCCGCATAGCCTTACCTTTGCCTGCATCAACAATAGTAGAATTATAACAATGAAAAACAAACTTTTACTGGCTGTAGGAAGTCTTGCTTTCCTGACTGCCTGCAATGCTCCGAAAGGAAATGAGATGGAATGGTTCGACCATGCAGTAAAAACATCCGGGCATCAGTTGCTCTATATGGCGGAACAATTGAAGGATGAGCCGGACACCGCCTGCTTCCCCCGTTCGATAAAAGAGGGAAAATACCGGTTGGAACATCCCACGGACTGGACAAGCGGTTTCTACCCCGGTTCGATGTGGTTGGCATACGAGTTGACCGGTGATGAGGCTTTGGCAAAGGAAGCGCGGAAGTACACGAACCGCCTGCAGGATATGCAGTATTATACGGGGAATCACGATTTGGGTTTTATGATGTTTTGCAGTTACGGGCAAGGCCTTCGATTGAAACCGGAGCCGGCTGACAGTCTGATTCTTGTTCATTCATCCGAAAGCCTTTGCTCCCGTTTCAGCCCGAAAGTAGGGTTGATTCGTTCATGGGACTTCGGCGACTGGAGTTATCCGGTGATTATTGATAATATGATGAACCTCGAAATGCTGTTCTGGGCTTCGGAACAGACCAATAACCCTAAGTATCGTGATATTGCTATTTCCCATGCCGACAAGACGCTGAAGAATCATTTCCGACCGGACATGACTTCTTATCATGTGGTAAGTTATTCGGCGGACAGTGATACGGTGGAATCAAAAGGAACTTTTCAGGGATATGCCGATTCTTCCGCCTGGGCACGTGGTCAGGCATGGGGAGTGTATGGTTACACCATGTGTTACCGTTTCACCAAACAACAGAACTACCTGGATGCCGCCCATAAAATAGCCCGTTTTATTATCGACCACCGTCCGGCGGAAAATGATTATATTCCTTACTGGGATTATGACGCGCCCAAGATACCGGATGAGCCGAGAGACGCTTCCGCCGCCGCTGTAACAGCTTCCGCATTACTGGAACTGAGCGGATATGGGGACAAGAAACAAGGGGAGGAATATTTCCGTTATGCGGAAAATATCCTGAAACAACTGTCGTCCGAAGAATATCTGGCGAAAGAGGGAGAGAACCACGGTTTTATCCTGCTTCATTCTGTCGGCAGTTTCCCGCACGACAGCGAAATTGATACGCCGTTGAATTATGCCGATTATTACTATCTGGAAGCTTTGAAACGCTATAAGGATTTGAAAGAGAAATCGGATAATTAATTTGAGTTTCGCATATGCTGCCTTCCGCATGGCTTCAGGAAGGAGGAGAAACCATGCAGAAACTTGCGGGACTTCAGAAATATAGTATTAGTTTTTTTAGGTAGATGCCGTTCTTTATATGAGTTAAAAAACAGGATTCCTTTATAAGATTGAACTGAAAATTCCTATCTTTACAATAAATTCTTCAATATCAGCTCATGAAAGACCGGCATTTGCTATTTAAGTACGTATTCGGATTATCCGTTTGCTTATTGTTTCTTCCTCTATATACCGTGCTGGCTGACGACAGCCCTATCCATTTCAAGCGTCTGTCCGTAGATGACGGACTGTCGCAGAATACGGTGCTTGCTTTGACGCAAGACCATAATAATAAGATTTGGGTAGGCACGATAGACGGGCTGAACTGGTATGAAGGTTCCCGTTTCGCTTCTTATTACAGGGCGCCGGACGATACGGCAAGCCTGGCGAATAATCATATTTATTCACTACACACCGACCCGCAGGGAGCGGTATGGATTGGCACTCAGGTCGGCTTGTCCCGTTATAATATCGTAGGAAATAACTTCACCAACTACTCCTCACCGGACAATCAGCCGATGCAGGTACTGGCTATCGGCGAACCGGAAGAGGGCGGCCGGCTCCTGCTTGCCACGAATGCCGGACTGATGATTTTCAATAAGAACACGGGACAGATGAAGGTACAACCGGAGCTTGCCGGCAAAACAATCTATTCCGTCTGCCGGATGAATGACGGCTTTTTGCTGGGAACTTCGGAAGGCGTCTATTTCTACTATGAACGCAATGAAAACGTGACACGGCTTCTTCTTCAACTGAAAGGGGAAGTGATTTCCGGCATGCTCTATGATGACAGAACCGGTAACTGCTGGCTCGCGTCATTGACCAACGGAGTGTATTGCATTGATAACAATTTTCAGATAAAAAAGCACTATAACAAGCAGAATACGCCCGCCTGCTTCCTGACAAACTCAGTCAGGACATTGTGTCAGGACGATAAGGGAAGAATATGGATAGGCACGATGGAAGGGTTGCTTATTCTTGAACCGGAGACGGAGAATTTCCAACTCTGCCGCTTCTCTTCCGAAGACCCTACCTCGTTAGGACACAATTCCATCCGTTCTATTTTGAAAGACAACCAAGGCGGTATGTGGATCGGTACGTTCTACGGCGGACTGAATTATTATCATCCTTTGGCTCCTGCTTTCGGACGTCTGCAACATTCTGCATGGCGGAACTCTCTGAGTGACAACACCGTGAGCTGTATATCCGAAGAACCGGACAGCGGGAATCTGTGGATTGGTACGAACGACGGCGGGCTGAATTACTACAACCGGAAAACCGGAAACTTCTCATACTTCCGTGCAGGCACTTCCGCCAATTCCCTGAAGTCTGATAATATAAAATGTATATGGACGGATAAGGACGGCACCGTTTATGTGGGTACTCATGGCGGAGGATTGAGCCGGCTGAACCGCAAGAGCGGAAGGATAGAGACATACAACTTCCCCCATTCTGTTTCCCTGAACAACAGTTGCTATTCCATATTGGACGGAACTGATTTGGATGAAACAGAGTTGGACGGAATAAAATCGGCCGGAACGCTTTGGGTAGGAGGGATGAACGGGCTTTTCCTCTTTAATAAACAGACAGGAGAACTCTCGCCGCATCCGTTGGCCAAGAAGCATAACAAACTGGAGAATGTACTGATATATACTTTGTTCCGCGACTCGAAAGGCCGAATCTGGATAGGAACGGAAGAAAGCCTGTTCCTGTATGCCGGTGGGAAACTGGAAGAACTGCATCTTTCCTCTTCCGCCTATCTGCACGGATTGATACAAGCCTTCTGTGTGTTGGAAGACAGCCGTCACGACATCTGGGTAGGCTCTTCCACAGGGCTGTACTGCTATAAAGAGGGCGCACCGACCGTATGGGAGCAATATACAATGAAAGACGGTCTGCCGAACGACTTTATTTATAGCATACTGGAAGATGAACGGGGGCGTTTGTGGCTCACAACGAACAAGGGCTTGTCCTGTTTCAACAGGGAAGACGGCACTTTCCTCAATTATACGAAGCAGGACGGACTGCCGCACGACCAGTTCAATTATTTCGGAGCTTGCAAGGCGAAGGACGGTACTTTCTTCCTGGGATCTTTAGGCGGTGTCACCTACTTCAAACCCTACGAACTGGGAGATAACCCGTATTCTCCGGACGCCGTTGTCACAGGAGCCGTAGTCTTTAATCAAGTGATTACGGATATGAAAAGCGATCGGGTACGCTATTATCAGGACGCGCAGGGACGTATGCTCGGCATGTCGTTCCCTTCCGACCAGAAGTTGTTCAATATCCGGTTTGCCGTCATCAACTATCTGGCGGGCAAACGGAACCAGTTTGTTTACAAGCTGGAAGGATTTGAAACGGAATGGAACTATTCCCGTCATGTTTCATTCGCACGGGCGAGTTACTCCAATCTTCCGCCGGGCGAATATGTCTTTAAAGTGAAGGCTTGCAACAACAACGGCAAGTGGAGTGAAACGACCACCGAATTTTTCGTGCACATCATCCCGATGTGGTATCAGACTTGGTGGGCAAAGACCCTCTTTGCCTGTTTCTTCCTGGGACTTCTCTTTTTCATCATCTACTTCTTCATAGCCCGTGCCAAGATGAAGATGCAGGTGAGAATCGAGCAGATAGAACGGAGCAAGATAGAAGAAGTCAGCCAGGAGAAAGTGCGTTTCTATATGAATATGTCCCATGAACTGCGCACACCGTTGAGCCTGATACTGGCTCCGCTGGAGGAGCTACTCGGGCAGAAAAGTGCGATAGACACTCCTGTGCGGCAGAAATTGGATTATGTATATAAGAATGGGCGGAAGCTGTTGCACATAGTCAATCAGTTGCTCGATTTCCGCAAAGCCGAAGCGGGAGCGCTGCCGGTTCATGTGATGCCGGTGAATGTGGAAGGATTGTTGCAGGACGTTCTTGCCCTGTTTAATGAAAACGCGCAGAAGCGTGCTATCAGTGTCAGCATGGAGTCCGACCTGAAAGGGCGGCTGCTTCCGGCAGACAAGACATATGTAGAGACTATCCTGATGAATCTCCTGTCAAACGCCTTTAAGTTTACGCCGGACGGCGGAAATATCTCGCTCTCTCTACACGCGGAGGGGGATACGTACAGTTTCACGGTGAGGGATAGCGGCATCGGCATATCCGCGGAACAGCTTGACCGTATTTTCGAACGTTTCTATCAGGTGGACGGGCAGCGGAAAGGAACAGGCATCGGACTGTCATTGGTGAAAATGCTCGTAGAGAAACATCACGGAACTATCACCGTGGCAAGTGAGCCCAACCGATACACGGAATTTAAAGTCACTTTGCCTGCCGATATAAATACCTTCGCGGAAAAAGAACGGGAATTGCCGGAACAGGAAGCCATAGCAACCGTTTCTTCGCGGGAGCTACCGTTGCCTGATGAATATTTCTCCGGTGAAACTCCGGCTGCGGTATCCGAAGAAACGTCTCCGGACGGCGGACAACCGGAGACTGCCGGTGAAGAAGAACGTCCTACTATCTTGCTGGTGGATGACAATAAGGAGATGGTGGACTATCTGAAAGAGAATTTCCGGCAGACGTATGTGACCCTTACAGCCGGAAACGGGGAAGAGGCATTGGCCATCATGAAGGAACATCGGGTAGATATTGTCCTTTCCGACGTGATGATGCCGGGAATAGACGGAATCAAACTTTGCCAGTTAATCAAGAGAAACCTGCAAACCTGCCATATTCCGGTACTTCTGCTGTCCGCCAAAGGAAGTGTCGATGCGCAGACAGAGGGTATTCAGGCGGGAGCGGACGATTACATGGCAAAGCCATTCTCCATTCAATTGCTGAAAGGGAAGATAGCCAACCAGTTGAAAGCTCGCCAACGCTTGAAACATTATTATTCGAACACGATTGATATTGATACCGCCAAGATGACTTCCAATAATTTGGATGAGGAGTTTATGAGCAAAGCTATTCAGGTGGTGGAAGAGAATATCGGCAACGAGGGCTTCACGTCTGACGAACTGGCGGGCAAACTTTGCATGAGCCGTTCGTCGCTTTATCTCAAGATGAATTCCGTATCCGGTGAACCGCCCGCAAACTTTATCCGGCGTATCCGTTTCAATAAGGCTTGTAAGCTGCTGCTTGAGGGACGTTATTCTATTTCAGAGATTAGCAGCATGGTCGGTTTCGGCTCTTCTTCCTATTTCTCTACCAGTTTTAAGAAGTACGTAGGTTGCTTGCCCTCGGAATATGTAAAACAGCATACTAAATAACGTCAGTTACTCAAATTTATATTGAACTGACGTTAAATAAATCTATCGGGCTTATGCAAGATTTAGTTCTCCGGTTATAAGGAATTAGTCTTTCGCCATGCATAATTTTATTCGTCTGCCTATAGGCAAACTTGCGAATCCCTATAGGCATCTTTTCGTTTGCCTATAGGCGGACGAAAGCTCAACTATAGGCGGACGAATTAAGTTATGCACTGCCGGAAGTAATTTTATAGAGCGTAGTTATTACGTTTTCGTATACACACATTTAATGTCAGGTTTATCTTCTTTTTATACCTTTATTCCTTCTGTAGCTGTCTATAGCCCCTGTTTTGGACGATTTTTAAGTTGAAATGAACGAAAACAAAGTCGTATTAGACACTATCAGATAAGGAAGAAATGAATTGAAAGTCCCGTTTCGGAGGGTTTACCTACATTTGCCTACAGAAAAACCAATCATTTGATATCATGAAAAAAGTAGTATTGATTTCATTCGTAATCTTATCTGCGGCAGCACAAATGACGTACGCGCAAAAACAGGCGGTCATCAAGTTGACGGAGACAACATTGATGCACGAGATGCGTGCCACTCCTTATCCGTTGGATAAAGCTGTGGTAAATGACCGTGCCGTTTCTTTCCAATGGCCGCTCCGTTCGGACATGAACTCGCAGGACAGTCCGTTGGACGGATTCGAACACAAAGTAAAGAAGGTAGATAAAACGAAAGTAACCTATCGGTTGCGTTACTCACAGGATGCCGGATTGAAATCGGGCGTCACGGAAGTGAAGACCCGCTGGCCGTTTTATAATCCGGAGAAACCGCTTGCAGCAGGTGTCTGGTACTGGCAGTTCGGCTATGTAGAGGACGGACAGGTAACGTGGGGAAGCGTGCAGCAAGTCACCGTAGAAGAAAAAGAGGGGAAATTCTGTCCACCCTCGCTGAAAACAGTCTTGTCAAAGCTACCTGCTTCTCATCCGCGTGTATGGATGATGAAGGACGACTGGAAAGACTTCATGAACCGCAATAAGGAAAAGGCGGAGAGACAATGGTATCTGGAACGTGCCGACAAGGTGCTTCAGACACCGATGAAATCGGTGGACGACATCAACACCTCTCAAGTGAAGAACCTGAAAAATGAAATGCAAATCAATTCGTACCTCACCCGTGAAAGCCGCCGTATCATTGATGCGGAAGAAGGAAATGCCGAGGCGTTGATACGGGCATGGTTACTGACGCAGGATACCAAATATAAGGATGAAGCTATCAAGCGCGTATTCATCATGGCGGGTTGGGATAAGCACCAGAATGTGAAGGGGGACTTCAACGCTTCCACTTTGTTGTCACTCTGCTCCATGGCGTACGACTCTTTCTACGACCAACTGACTGCCCCGCAACGGAAGCAACTGCTTGAAGCCATCAAGGAGAAAGGGGACGATATGTACAAGAACTTCAATAACCGGTTGGAAAACCACATCGCCGACAACCACGTGTGGCAGATGACACTCCGTATCCTCACCATGGCGGCATTCAGCGTTTACGGTGATTTGCCCGAAGCGGATACATGGGTGGACTATTGTTATAACGTCTGGTTGGCGCGTTTCCCCGGACTGAACAAAGACGGCGGCTGGCATAACGGTGATTCCTACTTCACTGTCAACACCCGCACATTGATAGAAGTACCTTATTATTATAGCAAGCTGACCGGATATGATTTCTTCTCCGACCCTTGGTATCAGGGAAATATCATGTACACTATCTTTCAGCAACCACCTTTCTCCAAATCCGGCGGAAACGGAAGTTCGCATCAGAATGTGGGACGCCCCAACAGTATCCGTATCGGATATTTGGATGCGTTGGCACGTCTCACCGGAAACACGTATGCCGCCGACTTCGTGCGCCGTACCCTGAAAGTGGAACCGGAATATATGAAGAAGGCCTTGTTGAGCAAGCCCGGTGACCTTGCATGGTTCCGCCTGCAATGTGAGAAATCTCTGCCGGAAGGCGAGGGGCTGACATCGCTTCCTGCCGGCTATGTGCTTCCCGAAACGGGACTGGCTTCTTTCCAGACTAACTGGGACAGGGTAGGCGGCAATGCCATGTGGAGTTTCCGTTCCAGTCCTTACGGCTCTACTTCTCACGCACTTGCCAATCAGAACGCGTTCAACACATTCTACGGAGGACAACCGTTGTTTTATAGCAGCGGACACCATATCGAATTTACCGACGTGCACAGTATGCTGTGCCACCGTGCCACACGTGCTCATAACACTATTTTGGTGAACGGCATGGGACAACGCATCGGAACGGAAGGATACGGATGGATTCCCCGTTATTACGTCAGTGAGAAAATCGGCTATGTATTGGGTGACGCTTCCAATGCGTACGGAAAAGTTATCTCACCGCTTTGGCTGACACGTGGCGAGCAGTCCGAAGTGCACTATACCCCCGAGAACGGTTGGGACGAAAATCACGTAAAGACTTTCCGCCGCCACATCGTGAACTTGGGAAAGACGGGACTGATATTTATCTATGATGAACTGGTGGCGGATGAACCTGTCAACTGGAATTATCTCTTGCACACTACAGCCAATCCGATGACTGTCAACAAGTCGGACAACCGATTTGTACATATTCAGGCCACCAACCGCGGGGGAGCGTCAGACGCTTATCTTTTCTCAAGCGGAGCATTGCAGACGGATACCACCAGCCGTTTCTTTTATCCGGCAGAGAACTGGCTGCGTGCCGATGATAAAGGTAATTTCAAGAAATATCCGAATCATTGGCATTTCACCGCCACGTCGGAAAAGTCGCAAGTATATCGCTTTGCCACTATCATCAATACGCACGCGCTGAAATATCCCGCCAAAGACCCCGAGATTTTGTCCGACGGACGTATCAAGGTGGGCGGATGGCTTATCAGCGTGAACCTGAAACCGAACGGTGCTCCTTCTTTCTTTATCCGCAGCACTAAGGAGAATGTGAATATCACATACAAAGGAGAAGCTACCATCGTCAGCGAAGACGGATACGAGACGGTTATGAGGGACGAATTGCCCGAACTGGAAATCTGATAGAAACATGAAAGATACGGAACTATGAGACATTCGAACTTTAAAATGAGAACTATATGCCTGTTGGCTGCCTTATCGGGCGTAGCTGTCTTGTCTGCACAGACTCCGGCGAAACCCCGTGTGCAGACTTCCGCCGCGCCGGAAGAGACTACGGTCTACAAACCTGACGGGAAGAAACCGGTAACGGTAATCGGCGTACCTTCAAACAAAGGGGAGGGGAAACAGGACGTTTCCGGCAAAGCCGATAAACGGAAGAAGACGGTTGGTCTGGAAGGCGGACGCTATCTGGCACTGAAGACCAATGTGCTGTATGATGCCTGTGCTTTGTTGAACCTTGCGGTAGAAATGCAGGTGAGCAAGAAGATAACTGTGGAGCTACCTTTGACTTGCAGTTTATGGGACTTGGGGAGTGAGCACGGTGTACGTACCGTAGCGTTGCAACCGGAAGCCCGTTGGTGGATGGGAAACGAAGCGGGACGGGGACATTTTGTCGGACTGCACGCTCACGTGGCATGGTTTAATGTGAAGTGGAACGATAACCGCTATCAGGACGTAGACCGACCCTTGTTGGGAGCGGGACTAAGTTACGGTTACAAACTACCCTTGTCCGAACATTGGGGAGCGGAATTTACTTTGGGACTGGGATATGCCAATATGAAGTATAACACCTATTATAATGTAGACAATGGCGCGCTGTTGGATACCCGTGTCCGTCATTACTGGGGAGTAACCCGTGTGGGAGCGTCACTGGTATACCGCTTCTGACTTTGACAGGAACATACATATAAATAATATGATAACAATATGAGAAAAAGTTTATATATACTGGCACATTGCGCTTTCCTGTTGTTCACCGTTCTTCTGGCGAATGGATGCAGCCTGCATGAAGAACCGGAAATGACCCCTGACGGCGAATGGGGAGTAGACCCGACAGCAGTGACGCTGAACCTCAATCTGACAATGAACCTTAGTTTGGCGGAACGTGCGCCGGTGACGGTCAGCCGTGCGGCGGAAACTAAATATCTGCGACGTTTTATCGTTGAGGCTTACTTGGATAGACAAGTAGTTGCCCGGCAGACGGTGTATGAGGAAGATTTCAATCGTTCCACTTTGCCCGTCAGCATGAAGTTGCATGCCCGCAATTACCGCATTCTGGTATGGGCTGACTACGTGAACTCGGAAACACCTGAACAGGGACTTGTGTATGACGCGGAGAATCTGGCTTTTATTCTTCCTGCGGGAAAATATATAGGGAACAGCCGCTACAAAGATGTATTTGCCGCTTCCACATCGGCAGACCTTACTTCTTACCGCAACCAGTGGGGAGCTGAAACCGGACTTGATGTTGCATTATACCGTCCTGTAGCACGTTATGAACTGATAGCCAAGGATGTGAAGGCGTTTCTTAACAAGCTCGCCACAGGAGGACTGAAAGGCGAGAGCTTTACTGCCCGTGTGAAGTACAGCGATTATCTGCCTACGGGTTATAATCTGATGGATGATGTGCCCAAGAACTCGCTGATGTATATGGAATACAAAGTGGATTTTGAACGTCCCGCGGATGGTACGGAAGAACTGAAACTGGGATTTGACTATGTACTGGTCAGTGCCGGAGAAACCGCTTCCATCCCTGTGGAACTGGAGATACTGAACGAGAAGAATGAAGTACTGGCACGTACCGTATTGCGTATTCCTTGTGAAAGAGGCAAGAATACGACCGTACGCGGCAACTTCCTGACTTCCGACGTGAATGGCGGAATAGGTATCGACCCCGGTTACGATGGTGACTTGGAAGTAGACCTTGGAGAATTATAAAACAGAATGAATTACATAAAGAATTGCTTAACCATAAAAATTACAATCATGAAAAAGAACTTATTTTATTCGCTGATGACTTTGTGTGCGGTGCTTTTTGCATCCTGCGGACAGGAAGAAATTGTTTCGGACAATGGAAATGGAGTTAAAGCGCCTGTTACTATCTCTGTACAGGCTCCTGTAAATAATCCCCTTAGCCGTGCGGGTGTCACTGTACCTGATGGCTATACTATGCAGTGTATCATGCAACTATTGGATGCGGATGGCAATACGGTAGGCGCGCAGGATATTAAACCGGTTGCGGACGGAAAGGTGTCTTTCACTATTTCAGTAGATGAACAGAAAGATGCGGCAAAAGCACTATTCTGGGCTGAATATGTTCCGACAGCGGATGTTGCCAATAAAGTATATGATACTTCTGATTTGAGAGCTGTAGGATATAACAAAGCGTCATTCGATATGACTGATGCCGCGTTAATGGCAGCTTGTGACGCTTTCTGCGGAAAGTTGGAAACTATCGGCAATGCCAGTGTGACATTGAAACGTCCGTTTGCTAATATTAGCGTACAGCCGAAGAATCCGGCACAGGCAGTAGGTGCTACCAATTTGGAAGTGAAATACGATGCTTTGAGCGGATATGATATTTTGGAAGGAAAATGTACTGCCACTGCTCCTGTGACTTATACGAATGCTAGTTTTAATCCGGCAAATGGGGCTTGGTTCTCTAACTTCTTCTTTGCTCCTGCGGACGTGACGAAATTCGGGGGAGAGGTTAGTATGGCATTGACTGGCGGATATGAAAGAACGATAACAATACGTGCTGACGCATTGCCTTTGGATGTTAATATGCAGATTATGGCGAAGTTTGAGATTGGTGATGGTAACTTTGAGGTTGATGTAGAAATAGACCCTGATTACGAGGCTTTGGAAATGAAAGTCGGCAGTTATATCAATGCGGAAGGTAAAGTGGTACGTGACGCGGCAGATGCTGTCGGTATCGTTTTTGCGATGGAAGCTATCGGTAGTGATGTTCCGGCTAATTATCCTGCGGAACTTCAAGGGAAAGAAATTGCCGGATATGCGGTAGCGATTGAGAATGTGGCGGCAGGTCGCCAGTCTCTTAATACCGAATTATTGACGACCTTAATTGAAACTGAGAAAGCGCTAACTAATGGAACCCAGACTACGGATGCTTTGTTTACTGGCATTGGAGATGTTACGTTTAAAACAACTTATGAGAAGTGGGTGGGAGAACATACTTTGAACAGTGAAAATCTTACTGCATGGTATATCCCTACGTTGGTACAATTGAGTGCATTTATGAATACATTGTTTACAATGAAAGATATTCCTGCTACTGGTAGTGACGATTTCAGGAGTATGAGTGAGTTTGATTTTGTTAATGGTAAAATGTTTGATAGAGATGTAATTGCTACAGTAAACTATGCTTCTAGTACAATTAATAATCAAGGCAATATTTCGGGTGTACGTATCAATGTTGTTGATGGCGCAGTAACCAATGCGCAAGAAGCTGGTATTGATGTAAAAGGTAAAGTCAATCAGCAAGCTCTTTGCCGCCCGATGATTACCATCTTCAAATAATCTTTGAACACTCGACCTTATTCAATAGGAGATTTAAGAAAGTGGGATACCCCCATTCCACTTTCTTACTCTTTTCTTCATTGAAACTTTTGAAAATAGCCCCTAATCTTATACCTAGAAACGAAGATAATATGCACACCAAATTTCGCCTATCGGTTTACCTTTTGTTCGTTGTACAGTTGTTCATCGGCTGTTCATCCGACCCGCTGCCCGAACCGGACGTAACGCAGCCCGAAACGCCCGCCGGAGTTCCCGATGCTTATCAGGATAAGATACGGACACAACCCTATCCCAAAGCAGATAATGAACTATATCTGAATCCTGCTCCTCTTATTGTTCCCCAAGCAATGAAAACAGGCGAAAGACTGCAATTCTCCCTCTCACGCACCGAAGATTTCAGCAGCCCCGAAACAGTGGTTACCGAACCGCAGGAATGGTGTATGTATAATCTCCATCGCCGACTGGATACCGGCACATGGTTCTGGCGCTTCCGTTCCACGAATGCCAATGGAAATATGCCCGGTGAATGGAGTACAACTTATCAATTTGAAGTGAAAAACGATGCGCCGGAATTTGTAACACCTGCTTTTAAAGCATTCTTGGAAAACGCTCCCCGCCTGCATCCCCGTCTTTACTGTTTCCTTGACGACCGTATCGAAGAAGCCCGTAGTCGTGTGGCTTCACATCAGGAATACAAAGAACTGCAAAGCCGTGCTTCTCAGGCTTTGAACACTGACTATACGGCAATGGCTGATATATACAGTCGTGCCGAAGAACTCCGGCAACATGCCACCTATCTCTATCAGGCTTATCACCTGATTCAAAAAGAAATTTATGCAGAAAAGTTGCGTCAGCTTCTCGAAGCCTTGGTCGCTGCTCCACCTACCGACAAACAGCTTTTTGCGTCCAACTTTACCGCTACTAACATCGCATGGTGTCTCGTCGCAGCTTATGACTTGCTTTATGACAACCTGTCTGCGTCCGACCGCACCGCTGCCGAAGAACAGATGATGCGTGTAGCCCGCTATTATTATAAGGTAAATTGTGGTTATCAGGAAAACCACCTCTTTGACAATCATTTTTGGCAGCAGAATATGCGTATCCTCTTCCAAGTGGCTTTGTCGCTCTATGACAAACCAACCTGTTCTTCCGAAGTGCTGCCGATGATGGAATATTATTATGAACTGTGGACAGCCCGCGCCCCTGCTTCGGGTTTCAACCGTGACGGCATTTGGCATAACGGTACGGGATACTTTAGTGCCAATATCTTGACTTTGGCATATATGCCGGCTTTATTCTCCTATATTGCCCGTCAGGACTTTTTGCAGCATCCGTGGTATCGGAACGCGGGACGTTCAATGGTTTATACTTGTCCGCCGAACTCGAAAACCAACGGCTTTGGTGACAACAGCGAGAAAGGAACCGAGCCCAATCGCCTGATTGCCGCTTTTGCCGATTTTCTGGCGTGCGAAACGGGTGATTCTTATGCCGGTTGGTATGCCGGAGAATGTAGTGAGTTAGTGCGTAAGGACTATGAATTACGCCTGTACCGTATGTGCACCGACCGGAATTACGATACGTCTTTCCCTTCGGATGCGGCTAAAATGGTGTGGTATAAAGACGCGGGCGAAGTAGCTATGCACAGTTGCCCGGATGATAGGGAAAAAGACCTTGCGCTCTCGTTCCGTTCCAGTACATTCGGTTCGGGCAGTCACACTACCGCCAGTCAGAATGCTTTTAACTTATTATATAAAGGTGTTGATGTCTATCGTAGCACGGGCTATTATCAGAATTTCAGCGATGCGCATAATCTGATGTCTTATCGCCACACCCGTGCGCACAATACATTGTTGGTGAACGGCATCGGGCAGCCTTATTCCACCGAAGGCTATGGCAGCGTGATGCGTGCCATGGGCGGACAACATATCAGTTACTGTCTGGGCGATGCTTCGCATGCTTACAAGGGTATCAGTAATGACCCGATGTGGATAGATTATTTCAAACAGGCAGGTATCACGCAAACGCCCGAAAATGGTTTCGGTGCTACACCATTGACTAAATATCGCCGCCACATACTGATGCTTCATCCTGCTACGGTGCTGATATATGACGAGTTGGAAGCTTCGGAAGCTGTCCGTTGGGAATGGCTGTTGCATAGTCCTACGAAGTTCGGAATCGACGCAACGAAAAACACGTTGGCTACGAATAATAATACCAAAGATTTTGTGGCTGTGACCCGACTGTTCGCAGGACACGTCTTTGCTCTGTCACAGACGGATAAGTTCGTTGTACCGCCCGCTGTCACCGGAGCGGAATATTCCAACCAGTGGCATCTGACTGCGCGGGTGGATGGCAGTTCCGCTACCCGTTTTCTGGCTGTCATTCAGGTAGGTGATACGCAAGAATCCGTTTCTGCCGTCCGCCGTGACGGTGATACATTCAGTGTGGGAGACTGGACGATTGAGGCTATTCTCGATGCTTCCAAAACTCCGAAACTTACGGTAACTCATCGTGCGGAACCGGTCGTATTCAGTTATGGAACGGACAATCCCGTATTGAACGGTGCGTCTTATCCCCGTCAATCCGCCGGCTCTTCATTACTCTATGACGCGATGGATGGGACTTGGCAAGTGACGGAAATGACCGACCGGACACCGGTGTCTACCCGTGCAATCAGCCGGTAACAAAACAATTGAAATATAAGTGAATATAAATAACGAATAGAATATCATGAAAAGTAAGATTATTAGTATTTTATTTCTGTTTGTCGGTATATCCGGCATTCACGCCCAAAGTCTGACCGTCACCGGAAAGGTGGTGGACAACGAAGGACTGGAAGTGATTGGGGGAAATGTAACTGTGAAAGGCAAAGCGAACACAGGTACTATCACCGACATTAACGGTAAATACACCATTACCGTCAGCGACCCGTCCAAAGATGTACTGGTCTTTTCCTTTATCGGTCTGGAAAATATGGAAGTTCCCGTGAAAGGAAGGAAGCAGATTGACGTGACTATGAAAGCGGCATCCGTACTGCTGGACGAAGTGGTGGCTATCGGCTATGCCACGGTGAAACGTAAAGACCTGACCGGTTCTGTCGCTTCCGTCAGAAGTGATGATTTGCTCAAAGTTCCTTCGTCCGACGTCACCCAAGCCCTTGCGGGACGTATGGCGGGTGTGCAGATTATACAGACGGACGGACAGCCCGGTGCTGCCATGTCAGTGCGTGTGCGTGGCGGTATATCCATTACGCAGAGCAACGAACCGCTTTACATTATCGACGGATTCCCGACGGAAGACGGGATGTCCAGTCTCGACCCTGCCGATATTGAAAGCATTGATGTGTTGAAAGACGCTTCGGCTACCGCTATCTACGGTGCCCGTGGAGCGAACGGGGTAGTGGTAATCACTACCAAAAGCGGTGCGAAAAGCGAAGGAAAGGCTACTTTGACTTTCGACTCTTATGTAGGTGTACGTACACTTGCCAAACGCCTGAATGTGCTGAGTGTGGAAGAATTCGTACTGGCGGATTATGAAAGGACATTAGGCGACGCCACAGACCCCGGAGAAAGTATGCGGGCATGGCAGAACCGTTACGGCGGCTTTGTCGATTTACATGAGAATTACGGCAACCGTGAAGGTATCGACTGGCTCGACCGCACTATGGGACGTACTACCGTCACGCAGAACTACCGCGTAGGCGTGAACGGTGGCAATGACAAACTGAATTATAATATGTCTTACGGCTATTTCAAGGACGAAGGAGCCATGGTATATAGCGGAAACGACAAACATAATATCTCGCTTAGTGTAAAGAGCGAAGTGAACAAGCGTCTCTCCGTCACAGGACGTATCAACTTCGATTATCTGAAAGTGTATGGCGCGGGTGTTGCCGGAAACGGTACGAACGAAGGCGGTAGCAATGTGGACGCGAAGTTCAACAAGATAGTGCAGATACTGCAATACCGCCCTACAATCGGTATCCGTGGAAGTGATGCCGAGCTGTTGGCGGGTGAAGACCCTGTATTGAGTGATGCGGAAGGCAACGTGATGCAGAATCCGTTGATAGCCGCTGCCGAAGAAAAAGACAATAAGGAAACACGTACGTTGCAAGCCAACGGCGGACTGACTTTCAAGATTATGAAAGGACTGACCTTCCGTAATAATACGGGTATGCGTTATCAACTTTACCGCCGGGAGCTTTTCTATGGCGACCAGTCTATCATGGGAAGGCGCAACGGTATCTACGGCTCTATCAGAAATACGGAAACCGGAAGTTTCCAGACCTCTAACGTACTGACTTACGACAAACGTTTTCAGAAGAAGCATAAGGTAGTCGTGCAACTGGGACAGGAATTTGTGAAACGTTGGACACGTGTGCTTGAATCCGGTGTCAGCGGATTGCCTACTGACGAATTTATTTTGGGAGATATGAGCCTTGGTACTCCGTCCGTTGCTTCGTCCGATGAAAATTATGACGACAACCTGCTTTCTTTCTTCGCCCGTCTCAACTACGACTTCACCGACAAATATCTGTTCTCCGCCACATTCCGCGCGGACGGCTCTTCCAAATTCGGCAAGAACAACAAATGGGGGTCCTCCCCCGCCGTATCGGCAGCCTGGCGTGTGAGCGAAGAAGATTTCATAAAGAGCCTGAACCTCTTTTCCGACCTGAAATTCCGTATCGGATACGGTTTGGCCGGTAACAACCGTATAGGTAGTTATAACAGTCTTGCCCTGATGTCTTCTATTGTCACCGCCACGGGGGATAATCTCACTTCCGGTTACGCTTCCAAACAGATTCCGAATCCCGACCTGAAATGGGAGGCGAACAAGACATTTAATATGGGAGTGGACTTGGGTTTCCTGAACCAGCGTATCACCGTTTCGCCCGAATTCTATATTAACAGAAGCAGTAATCTGCTGCTGAATGCCCAATTACCTTATTCTTCGGGCTATCAGACCATGTTGATAAACGCGGGTGAAACGAAGAACGTGGGTGTGGAACTGACTGTGAATACAGTGAATTTCTCCACAAAGAAATTCAGTTGGAATACTACGCTGACATTGTCGCACAACAAAAATTCCGTGAGGGCGCTGACCGGTGAAGCGGTACAACTCTATGAAGCCAAGTTCGGCTTTAATCAGAACACGCACCGTATTGCTGTCGGAGAACCGTTGGGACAATTCTACGGTTACATCACCGACGGTTTGTATCAGGTGGATGATTTCAACTATGACGCTTCCACCCAAACTTACACGCTGAAAGACGGTGTGCCTTATCATGGTGATAAAGGCAGGATTCGTCCGGGAATGTGGAAGTTCAAGAATCTGACCGGTGACGATAATATCATCGACGAGAATGATAAAACGGTCATCGGCAACGCCCAACCGAAATTCTATGGCGGTCTGAACAACTCTTTCACCTACAAAGGTTTTGATTTGAGCATATTCCTTACTTTCAGCTATGGCAACGAAGTGCTGAACGCTACCAAACTGACCACCAGTAAAATAGGCAGCCAGAATTATAATGTATTGGACGTGATGAACAGCTCCAATCGTTGGATGACAATCAACTCTGCCGGACAGACTGTGACCGACCCCGCGGAACTGGCAGCCTTGAATGCCGGTAAAACGGTGGCCGCCTACCATGATGCACAGCAAGGTGACAATTATATCCACTCTTGGGCGGTAGAGGACGCTTCCTATCTGAAACTAAGCAATGTGACCTTGGGATATACATTCCCGAAACATCTGATTGCGAGAGTCGGATTGAAGAACCTGCGTCTGTATGCTACTGGCAACAATCTGCTGACATGGACAAAATATACCGGATTCGACCCGGAAGTATCCACCATGAAAAGCGGCTTGACACCGGGTGTCGATTTCGGGGCATATCCGCTCAGCCGTTCCTTTATTTTCGGTCTTAACGTAGCTTTCTAATTCATTAAATATATAGCATCATGAAAAAGATACACCTATTATATATAACATTCGCCTTGTTGCTTACAGGACTTACTTCTTGCGAGGACTTGCTGACGGAAGAACCCAATTCAAAATATGACCGCGACCGCTACTTCGATTCGGAAGAAAAAGCGGAAATGGCTGTCATGGGGATATACAGTTCCTTGTCGGATTTCAATCATTACGGTTGGTATGAAATGGCTGCTCCGGCATCGGATGATACTTACTATACCGCCCGTACACAATCTGACAATCAGGTTCACGACATCGCGCACTATCAGCTCAACTCCACGAATACATGGATTGAAAGTCTGTGGAAACTGAAATATGAGGGAATCGACCGTGCCAACCTGACTATTGACGGTATCAGCGGTATGACGGGATACAGTGAAAACACCCGTTTGAAAGCATTGGAAGCCGAAGCGCGTTTCCTGCGTGCCTTTCTTGCGTTCGACCTGGTGAAAGGTTGGGGGGATGTCCCTTTCAAAACCTCTTATTCTTCATCTTATGAATCCGCCTTCGGCGAACGGGTAGACCGCGAGACGATTTACGATGAAATAATAACCGACCTGACTTTCGCTAAGAATAACCTCGACTGGGCGACAGCTTCTTCCACTCCCGAACGGGTGACGCAGGGAGCAGCCCGCGCATTGCTGATGCGTGTATATCTGCAACGCGCCGGATACAGCCTTCATGCCAACGGGCAGTTGGAACGTCCGGACGACAGCAAGCGCAAAGAATACTTCGATGCAGTGATAAAAGAATGGGAAGCCTTTGAGGATAAAGGATACCATGACTTTTATGACGGCGGCTATGAAGCGCTTTTCAAAAGTTTCTCGCAAGGCGTGTTGAATACAAAAGAAAGTCTTTGGGAAATTGCTTTCTATCATTCGCAGGGCCGCCGCAACGGTGGAGCTTGGGGGATTTATAACGGCCCGCAGGTAGCGGAACCTACCGGAATCTCTCCGTCTGAGGCTAATAATTACATGGGACGTGCCAATGGTTTCTTTATTGTAGTTCCCGAATGGCGCAGCTTCTTCGAGGAGAAGGATAAGCGTCGTGACGTGGCGGTTTGTACTTATCGCTACACTTGGAACGCTACTAAAAAAGAGCATGTAAAGGAAGAAAGAAGTGCCGGAAGCTGGTATGTCGGAAAATGGCGCAGGGAATGGATGCCGAAAGACTCATGGAACAAGAATATCAATTATGCCGATGTGAATTATTGTCCTTTACGCTATGCCGATGTCGTATTGATGGCCGCCGAAGCGTACAATGAGACAGGAACCGACCGTGAGAAAGCATGGAGACTGCTGAATAGCGTTCGTACGCGTGCCGAAGCCACCTCTATAACAGAAGAGAATTATGAAGAGATGATGAGCGCACGGAAAAAAACGCATAACCTGACTTTTATTGACGACTCGACTCCCGAAGGAAAATTCCGCACGGTTCTTTATTGGGAACGTGGTCTTGAGTTGGCTTTTGAGGGGCAACGCAAGTACGACCTGCTCCGTTGGGGCGTGTTGGGTAAAGCTCTGAAACTATTTGGTGAAGCCAGTTCCGTGAATCAGAAAGAGAACAAGCCTTATCCCGCTTACCGTAATTTCACGGAAGGTC
>ERZ791659.288-NODE-288-length-38300-cov-3.36368_pt1 | contig 38300 bp, 35 predicted proteins | sample MGYA00510053_ERZ791659 | MGnify/ENA primary metagenome ERZ791659 (study PRJEB30046, sample SAMN00715192) | human gut metagenome | study: EMG produced TPA metagenomics assembly of the A metagenome-wide association study of gut microbiota in type 2... | reverse complement strand
TCTCCGTCATATTCTGCGGATACGTCAATACATAGACATCCGTCACTACCCACGCACTATAATCCGAATTTTGGAAAGCCGTATAAACAGCCGGTACCAACTGGTCGATGCTATCCAGTTCATTCTCAGTCATCACCCAATTTGCGTTGGCATCAAACCAAACATCCAATTCATCACCGGTCACCCAGCAGTCGGCCACATAATAGTCTCCTTTCATTTCCCATTCTATATTCTGTGCAGCCGGATACAGTTGCTTCAAAGCCTCAGTAATATTACTGGGCGGCACCAAGGCAGGATCATCATCATCGTCACTACATGCGCTGAAAGAAAGGGCGGTCATCATCAGCACTACCGCCCACGCGCCAAACTTAAATTTCCACATAGCTTTCTTCTTGTTTAGGTTTATCTATTACTATTGTTCAATCAATCGTCAGCCTTCAGAAACTTTCCTTTTTTATCAAATTTGAAAGAAACTCCCGTAGATAATTCCACTTCATATCCTTTACGGTCACGTTCGACTTTCGTCACGCCCTCACTTACAAAATTGTGCGCTTTCAGATAATCGACAGCAAATCCCGGAATTATACTTGCGGGAACAGACTGTCCTTTCTTAGCACTTACTTCTTCCCAGTTTCCTTTGCTATCAAAATCAATCTCCGTACCATCCACCAGTAATACTTCGTATTTGGTAGACTCCATCAAATCTTTATCAATCTTAATCTGAGCAACTTCAGGCTTCGTGAAATGACGATTGATAAAATTGCGTGCAGGAAGCGGCAATTGATTCATGTCTTTCGTTATCACATCAGTTGCGAATGAAAACTGTACGGCTACAATAGCCAACACAAGTAAAGATAGAATTTTCTTCATAATCGTTATTCTTTTTAGCGTTAATACTATACTTAGTTTTTATACTGCAAATAACGATACAGATTCCGGAAAGATTTAGGAATACTATGAGTTTGCTCATTTTTTATATTCTTTAACCGTTCCCTTTACTTTGTCTTGCCAAAAGCCGGGTTATAAATTATTGTTTCTTATGCAGAAAGCGTTTAGCCAGATATTTTCGTATAGGTTCATCGTACAGTTTCAGGCACAGATAAGCCAATACAACACTCAATACGTAAACGAATAAAGCTACTTCCCAGGTTTCTCCCAAAGTGTAAAGCTGATTCTTAATCAACCATGCATAGAACAAATACATAATTGGATAATGTATCACATAAACCGGATAAGATATATCGCCCAGAAACTTGCATATCACAGTGGACTTCTTATCCGTAGTGGTTCCCGATGCTCCCAGCCAGACAAGGATGGGAAAAGCTACGATCACACAAAATGCTTCATAAGCACCATTTGTACAAAACTGCTCTGTACCTTCCAGATAAGGCACTGAAAATAAAGCGAGCAATATAATTGTACATATCCAAAATGCACCTCTTATTTTAACGGGCTTGAAGTTACGCGACAAAAGCATACCCAAAGAGAAAGGGAAAAGCATCCTCAATGTTCCGCCTAAAAAGTTGACACCATCCAATGTCCAACCTACTCCAATATTCCCATAACCGGAGACATTGAAGACTGCAAATGATGCCAACGCAATTCCCAACAAAACTACAAGTATCGTCAATGCCTTGTTCGACAAGCGACGAATAAACAAGGCATAAAGGATATTACCTATATATTCAAAGAACAATGACCAGCAAGGCCCGTTCAACGGGAACATTTCACCATTTCCGCGAACTTCATAACCTACACCCGGCATCGCAGGAATAAAGAATATCGTACAGAGAAGTGACAGCATCACCATGGATATGGCAACGTGCGTTCCATCCCATTGTACACACCCCTGAAGATAGAATGTGACAGCACCCAGAACAGCACCCATGATTACCATAGGATGAAGACGTATCAAACGGCGTTTAAAGAAATTCTTCATTGTAAGACTCTTACCCCAACGGTCGTCATACGCATAACCGATAACAAAACCCGAAAGGATAAAGAAAAAATCGACGGCCAAATATCCGTGATTGAAGGTTTCAATCATACCACTACCAGCGGAATTACTGACTTCCGCAAAAGCGTAGCCTTCAAATATATGATACCATATAACCATGAGAGCTGCCACGCCACGAAGTCCGTCAAGAAGATCATAATGTGCTTTAGTGTCTGCAAAAGCTGAGGAAGAAATGTTCGACATCTGTTTTTTATTGTTTAATTAATATTTTCAGATGGCAAAGATACAGCTTGGCAAGCGAAGTTCTTTTGCTTAAAAGCAAAAAAGACTGGAGAATATCTATTTTATTGCACGTACCCGACTGAGCGTATAAATGGAAATACCAAGAAAAGCAGCCACATACTTCAACTTTACCCTATTTATCAGTCCGGGATATCGCCGGTTAAACTGTTCGTATCGCTCCCTGGGCGAAAGCTGAAGCCTTTCCACAAACATATGACTCAATTCCTTGTTTACATCCTGATGCAGGATTCTTCCCCAGTTGGCTATATCAATATATGTTTCGTAAAGAGCATTCAGTTTATCAATATGAATAACATAGACTTTGCAATCCGTCAGAGTTTCAATGCTCTCTATCGACGGCTGTTTGTAGTACAACGAATCCATACCGAAAGTCACGTCACCTTCCTGGCTGAACCAGGTAGTAGTATCCTGCCCGTTATGATGAAACACGGAACGGGCAACACCTTCTTCTATAAAATAAACCAAACGGTCTGTTATGCCCGATTGAACGATATAAGTGTTTTTGGGGTAATAACGAAGCTGCATATTCTCCTGTAATGCTTGAAGCGCTTCGTCGGAAACCGGATAAATTTGCCTGATTTTGCTAATGATGTTTTTCATTGAAGAGAAGTCCATATATTAGTTGCCACAAAGCTACGAAAAAATATCGAAATCCACGATATACCCCTAAAACTAATATATCAACTATCTTCACAGACAGTTGATATATTTCACATACAAACACATATCGGTTTTACACCAATATGAGGGGATAAGTCAGGAATATACCGCTGTATTCTTCCCAACTCATATAATGCAGGGAATTCATGAATATATCATGAATTCAGGGACCTACATATTTCTTTGATATTCCTCCACATATTCTCTTGCTTATAATATTAATGGTCGAACTATTATTTTATAATTGCTTCTTTTATTTTCTCTACGATGTAATGCACATCATCATCAGTTACATACGGTCCGGCAGGAAGGCAAAATCCGACTTTGAAGATTCCCTCTTCTACTCCATTCGTATAGAAAGGAGCATCCGCATAGACCGGTTGCTTGTGCATCGGCTTCCATACAGGACGTGCCTCAATCCTCTTGGAAAGCATGAATACACGGAGTGCCTCCACATTTGCATTAGGCTGACAATCTGTCGTAGCACTATCTACAGCTTTGATCACACCGGCAGCACCGCCCACAGCAGTCTTAATTACTTCCTTATAAGCATTCTCCTGACCGACAATTCTTACATCAGGGTCAATAGTGGCTGTACATAACCAGAAGTTAGAATCGTAGCGTGAATCCACAGGCTGCTTGTGGATATGAACACCTTCTACATCTTTCAACAGTTCTTCATACAATGCCTGAACATGCTTGTGGTGGGCAATATGCGCATCTGCAACAGTCATTTGACCACGACCAATACCGGCACAGATGTTACTCATACGATAATTATATCCGATAGCCGTATGCTGATAGTAAGGATAAGCATCACGGGCCTGGGTCGCATACCACATAATGGTATTTTTGTCCTCCGCATTCCGGCAAATCAAAGCACCACCGCCTGACGTGGTAATCATCTTATTACCGTTAAATGACAATACACCAAACTTTCCAAAGGTACCCAACACCTTACCATCGAATTTGCTACCAAATCCCTCTGCGGCATCCTCAACAACTGAAATCTCATATTTGTTTGCAATCTCCATGATTTTCTCGCAATCGTAAGGCATGCCATAAAGTGCCACAGGAACAATTGCTTTCGGTTTCTTACCGGTTTTGGCTATACGGTCTTTAATGGCCTCTTCAAGCAGTACTGGATCCATATTCCATGTTTCCTTTTCCGAACCTACAAACACTGGTTTGGCACCAAGATAAGTTATCGGATGCGATGAAGCACAAAAGGTAAAACTTTGCACCAATACTTCATCACCCGCCTCAACAACACAGCCAATCAATGCCAAATGAACTGCTGCCGTACCTGCCGAAAGTGCAACAACCTCATTCTGTCCGCCTACGAAGTTCTTCAAGTCTTCTTCAAAAGTGTTTACGTTAGGCCCCAAAGGAACCACCCAATTGGTATCAAATGCTTCCTTTATGTATTTCTGTTCAATTCCGTCTTCGCTCATGTGAGCAAGACAGAGGTAAATTGTTTTTTCAGGAATGTAACTCATTTACTTTATATTTTATTTGATTACTTCTACTATTTTACAAGGGACACCATAAGCCTTACAATTGTCCGGTATATCTTTTACTATTACGCTACCGGCGCCAATAAAGCAGTTCCTGCCCACACGAACACCTTGTATGATGGTTGTTCCCACTCCGATCCAGCTCCCCTCACCAATATGCACATCTCCGCTGATAGTACAGCCAGGTGCTATATGCACATAATCGTCAATAACACATTCATGATCAATACTTGCTTTGGTATTGATAATACAATGTTTGCCTATCTGCACTTCCGTCTGAATAACAGCAGCTTGCATTACCACCGTACCTTCACCAATTACAGCAGTCGGCGAAATGATAGCAGAAGGATGAATGGCTGTTACAAACTCACAGGCAAGCCTTTCAGCAATCATCTTGCGTATCTTGCAATTCCCAATACTAACTATAAAAGGAGATAACTTGGCAGAATCATGCAACACCGGAATACCACATAGTTCTTCAAGTTCAGGGTTGTCATCTACCAAGCCTTCAACTACCCCACCTTGTGCTCTTATAATATCAATAATCACCTTGGCATGACCACTGGCACCGTATAAGTACATCAGTTGTTTCCGTTAAAAGGTTCCATGGTAGCATTGCCCTCTTGTGAGATACCATCACGAGCAAGCACCTTTTTGATTGTTATAAAAATCACTTCAATATCAGTAATCAGTGTACAATGATCTACGTACCACACATCCAAGGTAAACTTTTCCGCCCACGACAACGAATTACGCCCATGACACTGTGCCCAACCGGAAATACCGGGACGTACCTCGTGCCGACGCGCCTGCTCCTTGTTATACAAAGGCAAATACTGTACTAATAACGGACGAGGTCCGATAAGTGACATGTCACCAACCAATACATTCCAAAATTGGGGCAATTCATCAATACTTGTAGAACGCACAAATTTTCCTACTTTAGTCAAACGCATTTCATCGGGAAGCAAGCAACCATTAATGTCACGTTCGTCAGTCATAGTCTTAAACTTGACTATTTTAAATATTTCACCATTTTTACCAGGACGTTCCTGAAAGAAAAATGCTCCCGCGCCTTTATTGGCAAAATGCAACCACAGAATTATGATTACCAGCGGAATAAGTAGAACACTCAATACTATTAAAGCAATACAGAAATCAATAATCCTTTTAAAAAAATGTTTGTACATATTACAATATTTTATCGTAGAAATCACATAAGCACTTACGCACAAATCCCTGCTCATACCTTGAAGCAATCAACTTACGGGCATTGTTTGCAAGACCATCGCGGTAATCTGTATCAAGCATATGTTTCATGGCATTATAAAGCGCATCAACACTCTTAGAAGGAATGATAGTTCCATTCTCACCTTCAATAATAATCTCACGCGCACCATTAATATCGGTTACAATTTGAGGTAATCCCATGGCACCAGCCTCTATCACCACATTCGGAAATCCTTCCCGATAGGATGCGAGTACAGCAACATCTGCTGCTGCAAACCAAGGACGCACATCGTTTTGCTGCCCTACAGCCTCAATAGCACTACAATTCTTAATTAAGTTAAGTGTTTCAGATTTAAGGGGATCAAGTTTTTCTTCGCAACAACCTACAAGAATCAGACGTGTGGCACAATTTTCCCTATTCAATTTAACAAAAGCTTCAACCAATTCATTTATACCTTTGTCACCCACTATACGACCTACAACAATAAAGGTACAAACAGACTTTTTACGCAATTTCTTAGCCTGTTCCATCACTTCCGGCGTCTTATCAAAGCGTTCTAAGTCTATTCCACGACAATTGCCGTAACCCAACACCTTTATTGGCTTTTTAGTAATACCATTGTTTAACAAATCATTTTTTACCCCCTCCCCTTCTGGAATAATATGTGTAGCACAAGCACAAGTAAGCCAATCTGTTGCCATCAATATTTTCTTTTTCAGCCCAACGGAAGTAGGAAATACCAAACCTGTAAAGGTATGCACACGCACAGGTACACCAGCCATCTGGGCCGCCATCATACAAAGCAAACCTGCTTTAGGGGTCATAGAATGTACCATCTTCGGCTTTTCTTTGCAGAATGTACGCCACAACTGCCACAAAGACTTTATATCCTTGATGGGAGAAATATGACGTTCCATATCCACCTTTATGCATTTTACATTAGAATATCGTTTACTCACCTCTTCCCATTCAGAACCGGAAGATGACAATAAAACTACTTCATACTTTTTTTGCAAATCGGGAAGCATCCCCGTTACGAAACCCAAAGATTGAGTAACCGTACAAGCACGAATTATTTTCTGTTTTGACATTTTTCTATTAATATAGCAGCTGCATAGTAGGGAACATGTAGAAAACCATCAGAATACCTACTATTTAATGGAGTTACAATACTCAATTCTTTCTAAAATACGATAGATATTGATCGAAATTTCCCGAAAAGTGGCCTCCGTTTGATATCAGAATAGAGACAAACAAATAGACATACAACGAGGATGTACAAAAGAAGAAATATATTAATTGTCAAAGGTACTTATTTAGTTGGCATCATCATCCAAATTCTTCATTTCATCTTCTATTTTTTTTATTGTCGTTTCTAATAATTTTTTCATATCATTCTTTAATCCTTTAACTCTATACCAATTAACAAGTCTTGTCTTATAAAAAATCATCATATCCTTACTTTTTACAGCTTGATTTAAATACAATTGTGCCTGATTAATATCGTCAAGCACTTGCTTTTCGGATATATCTATTTTTTTATAATCTCGTTTTCCATTCATATTTAAATCCAGAGTATCCTTGAAATATAAATCAGAATCTCTTCTCAATTCTATATTTTTATTAAGAGTATCTCTATCCATTTCATATGGATGGTCAACCAATTTAGTCCATTCTGAAATATAGGTAAGTACAGAAACTGTCAAACAACTAACCAATACTGTTATCAGTATATTTACTATTTTTTTCATATTCTATATTATTACACAAATAAATTACATCCTTTAATTAAGAACCGAAAAACCTGCTTAAGCGAATCGGTAATAATAGCCAATAATATACTAAATAGCAGCTTACTAATATCCGACATTTCAATTCCAAAATAAAATTGATATAACCATACAATCAGCCCCAATATGATTCCAGAAATAAGCAGATTATACCATTTAAATTGTTTAAAATCATGCCATTTATATCGTTTAAGAAAAGAACGACAGGAATCATTCTTTTGTATTGGATAATCCACTTCTTCCACTTTTTTGCCCACATCGTTATCATATCTATATAACCTATCAAAATATTCCTGTGTTTTTTTATTATAGTCAGCAAAATTTAAATTAATCTTAGATAATTCTCTATTTCTATAAAGATTATCATATTTGGTTGTTTGAGCCAACTCTTTTATCAATAAAGGAATAAGATCTAAAGATAAAAGAAAAAAATAGAAGGGCAAAATAATAATCAAAAGCATGGGATGCTGTGACATAATTTCAACTAACATTTCTAATTTTATCAGAGGATCTTGCTTATTCATATTTTCCTCATTCAAATTAAGTTCCACTTTCCGACAACTATCAATTTCATTTAATCTAGGTTGTATACTAGTTTTTAAACTTCCTAATTCATCTTCTAATTTTTTTAGTGTCTGTTCTTTAGTTTGAGTACTGATACCTCGACCACTCTTTCCTGTAGTAGTTATACTTGGTAAATCCTTATACTGAAATGTCTTTCGTACCCCATCTAATTCCGCCTGTGTTACTGTTCTATAGAAATTTACATATTTTTCTTTTTCCTCTAATTTAGCATTAACAGAATCTCGTTGTGCATCATATAAACTATTAATCAGAACACTCTTGTGCATTATATTCTCTTGAATCTGTCCATATATTCTATTTTGAAAAAAGAAAAAAATTAAGAACAATGCTATTATAAACCCCGTTATTACAGACAATATCAATCGAAACCAAAATTGCCTGCCAATTCCTTTTTCTTTTTTTTCATACGAAGCAACTATAGCCCTATCTATAGTAAAAATAAACCACCCAACAATCACTCCAACAATAGTGTAAATTGGAGGTTGTGGTACAAAATCAGACACCGCGTGAGCAGTGCCAGCACCTGCCATAACTGCAGGTATCAGAAGTAATCTACCATAATTTATTTGATATCTTTTAGATTTTCTATCTAATACATTTACAGCTTCTAATGTTTGCATATCAGTATCAGAGCACCACAAAAAGAATCTATCTAATATTTTCATATTCCAAATATAACTATTATGATACTAAATAAACCTCAACAATGGAAATACTAAACGCAAAATAGTTCGTAGTAATTTCTTTTTTCCTGCCATTTCCCTGCAATATTCCAACAAGTTATCTATATCCCTATTTTTCAGAAAAAGAAATGAATTTGTATTATATTCGATTTCATCTGTTATTTCATTCAAAAAGCCTGATTGTTTTTCTTCTTCAATAAATAAATTTATTTCCTGCTCACCCTTATTAAACCTGTACATTTGTATCAGATGCGAACAGAAAACATTGCACATTTCTATTTTTGTCGGTCTTATACCTTTCTGATAATCATATTCCGCCAATATATCCATTTTCATATAATACTGTTTTTTGAGATCTGAATATAATGTAGGATTAAATTGGGAAGTCAGTCCACCATAACGATAATAATAGACACAATGATTGGTCACGACATATTTACTCACAAAAGGAAATAGGTACATATTCACCAACAAATCTTCTCCCATTTTCATACCTGATGGTTTCAACGTCGCCTTGTCAAATAAACCCTTCTTATAAAGTTTACCACAAAGATTCACTCCTAATTTATTGATGCCGAAAAATGAGATAAAATAATCCCGAAACAATACAGGCTGTTCTATTTCCAAACGTTCACATACTCTTTTTTTCTTTATTAATCCCAAACCATCCAACACCCTACACATCCCACCTTCCACAATATCAGCACCGGAAGAGAAAATTTCCTGATAAAGAATAGACACTGCATTCAATGGAAGATAATCATCTGAATCAACAAACATAATATATTCTCCTGTCACAGTTTCCAAACCTCGAAAGCGAGCTTTATCAACTCCCGAGTTTTCCGGTTGCTCTATAATTCGCATCCTCTTATCTTTACGGGCATATTTCCTACAAATATCCAAAGAGTTATCAGTAGATGCATCATTCACTAATATAAGCTCTAGATTTTCATATGTTTGTCTTAATATGCTACAAATACATTTTTCAATATATCTATCTACATTATAAAATGGTACAATAATAGATATTAGAGGCTTGCTGTCATACATTAATTTATATTTATAATTCATATTCCTATATTGATCAAATCCTTATACACCCTCTCATATTCATCCACCATCTTAAAAATATCATATTTCTTCGCTCGTTTCATGCATTTATCAGCTACGGTTTTATAATATTCTCCATCGTCCATTAATTGCTCAATTTCCTTTGCTAATTGCCGTACATCACCATGTGGAAACAAAATACCTGCCCCCATAGTAATCTCTCTTAATCCATCTACATCACTTGCTAGAAAAGGCTTTTCAACTGTCATCCCCTCAATACTCGACAAAGACAAACCTTCAAAATGAGAGGACATCACAACTATATCCGCAGCCTTCAAAATCTGTGGAATATCATTCCTCACTCCAAGAAAACGAACATTATCTTTTAGATTCTTTTCATCAACCAACTGCTCTAAAATCTGTCTTCGCTCTCCATCTCCGACCAACCATAATTCATATTTATCTTTTGGAAGATATCCAAATGCCTTAATTAAAGTATCTTGGTCTTTTTGGTAACGAAATCCTGCGACCATAACTACCACAGCCTTCCCCACTGTTTGTTTTTTCAATACTGTTTCCGCCTTCGCATCTATATAACTCTGAAGATTAACCCCATTATAAATAGTAGTTATATTGGTATGATAATGCTCAAGATACTTCTTCAAATTATTTTCTGCTGCATCGGAAATACAGATAACTGACTGATAACGATTATACATCCAACGGTCTATCAACCGATACCACCGCCCACCCCCGCTCCGGGTTGGGGTTATGCGCGGTGGTGACAAGCACCACCGAGCATAACACGCTACCTATAGCAGCGAATAACTGTGGTGCAGTATTATGAGTATGTACAATATCATATTTCTTCAAAAAGGGTAGCAATCTAAAGATATACAACGGATTATATACCGTACCACCTTTACCAAACTCATATACACATATCCCATTATCCAACAAATTCTGCTTGAAAGCCGTTTCTGTTCCATCAAACAAAAGCACATCCACTTGATGCCCTTTATCTCTCAATAAAGGAGTAATCTCTGTTATTAACTTTTCCGCACCTCCAATATTCATGGAAGTTATAACCTGAAGTATCTTCACTATTATCTATATCGGTTTTTGAAATTTCTTATTTTTAGCTACTTTCCTTTTTATCATCCTAAACAATAGGTATCCAAACGGAATTGCTAATACAGTCATCGACTTATTTGGGCTTTCTTTAATAAATCTTTTGTTTCGACTTATAATAGAACTGGATACATAATGTACACATACAATGAATCTTCTTTTCAAACTATGCGTTACCTGCATTTCAGTTTTTCGAAAGAATGCAAATCCTTTGGGATTATTCCAATATTGCCTATACATATTAATACTAGAACCATCATCTTGATAGTCTACAATCACCAAAGGCTCATTTATTGTAAGCAATGTATAATCTTGATCAATCAGCATATATTTATAAGCAAGCCCCACATATTTTTCTCCCTCAAAAATAGGATACTCAGGATATTTACATATAACATCTGTACGATATACTATTTTCTTATCACCTTTTCCCCCTTGCTCATAATATCCCTGTAAAGTGGTTTCTGTCATCTCCAACGGAAATTCTGCACCTATAATTCCACCTGCATGCGCTTTATCCAAGCCTACAATACCAGCATATCTCTCCGAACCATATTTTTCCCAGAAAGAAACAATCTTTTCCACTGCATCATCCGGCATATAATCATCCGAATCGATACATGTATTCAGTTCTGTATCTATATTTCGATAAGCAGTGTTGTGTGCTCCGTGCATCCCCTGATTTCGTTGATAGATATAACGAATAGGAATTTTATCTTCCTTAATCCATTTTGCTACTAATTCTTTCGTATTATCTACAGAACCATCATCTACCACCAACCAACAAAAATCCTTTGAAGTCTGCCTGCACAAGCTTTCATACGTCCGGCCGAGAGTATGTGCACGGTTATAAGCAGGAGTAAAAATAGTCAGTGTTACTTTATTCATTTTCGTTTAGTCTGCCCAATAACTATAGGACAATATTTTTTGATAAATATAGCTATTATAGTTCCCCCCCCACAGCGATTACTGACAACACAAGCGAAGCTAATATAGGAAAATTTCGCAAATTCATTTGTAAAAAGCGGGCACACACCAACTTACCTATTTGTAAAAAGAAGAAATGTGTTCCTAATATCACAATTGTATTACGCCCAACCATCGATAGTATACGACTATATTTTTTATTGCCTAATCTTGCAACAAACACACACATCATACTACCAATAAAGCCATTTATATAAAAGAAGAGAATATTGTTGCCCCACAAGCATCCATCCAAATCGACATAGCCATTGAAAGGCGCAATTAGTATCAAATAAGACACACAACACAAAAACAATAGTAAAAGAGTCCACGCATCATTTAAATAAGTGATGACCTTGTATTTAGCCAATAAATATCCTCCAATGTAGAATGGGAAAGCCAGAACTGCTGAATCTAAAGAAAAAACAGGCACATGCTTATAACACACAACAGACAATAATAAAAGAAACAGCACCAAATAAAGACTACCCAATAAGGTATTTGAATGTTTTACATAGGATAAGATTTTTAATAATATAGCCCAAAAAACACGAACTATGAACATGGCAGCCAGAAACCATAAAGGGCCTAAAGGCATAAAAGAATAGGATGTGACTTGATCGTCCACTAAAAACATACCTATCAAAGCCGCTTTATATATGTCCCACCATGAATCTATGCCTGGATACAACTCTGGATGCACAGTAGGAGATATCCAACAGATAGAAAAAGCACAAATAGAGAAAAAGAAATAAGGGATTAAAATCGTTTTAACATTCTTCTTCACTACATTCCATATATCCTTATTTCCCTTATCAAAATAGCCGGATATAAGAAAAAAGACAGGCATATGAAATGTTCCAATGAAATCTGATATAGATTCATTAGAAAGATTAGCATGCGCAAACACCATCATCCAAATAGCCAAAGCCTTCACATAATCAGCCCAGTTTTCTCGATTCATTTTATCTGTATTATTATTTACCAATAAACCACATAAAATAAGTAAACCCCATATGTGCCATCAATATCAAACCTGTTTTCTTCCCTTGGTCTTTCCATATAGGCAGAGTTAATAAAGGATAAGCGAGAACTAATGGATACATAAACCAAGACAAATAAGCAAAACGATTAGAAAAAGAAGAACGAATAAGCATGACCCAAAAAGCATTGCATAGAATGTATGTATTGAGCAATAATTGGTAATTCAGACTCTCTATCTTCTTTTTGAATATCACATACCATCCTAGCCAGATAGGCATCACACTATAAAGCAGGAAATCCCACCGAAATCCTGTGCTACTAAAAGAATCGTCATATTGATGGCTATTGATATATCCATTCAGTCGGTCGTCAAACCCTAAACCAGAGAAGAAATTCTCCACTATTCCACCAGCTACCAAACTTACAACTATAGAGAACAACCAAAAATACATCACCATGCGAGTGTTTCTATAAAAATAGGCGATTATCATACACAGAATAGGCAATGCAGTAGAATGGTGTATATTGTAGGCACAGAAACACAACACTCCAGCTATAATCTTTTCCTTCTTTGTTCCCGAGACAAAAGACAAAGCCAATAATATCAAGCTACAAGCCATCCCATTACGAATGCCATTGACTCCGTATGAAAAGAATGAGAAAGCCCCTAAACAGAACAGCATAGCAATGTTTCCATTTTTAGATACTAAACGCATACACGCCCATAGCATAGGGATAATATAAAAGAATTCAACTATCAAAAAGAAATATTGCACACTCATCACGTGCGAAGCCTTCAACATCATCCAATTAAATAGCCACTCCGAGGAATCAGGGTCATACAATGTAGTGCCACGCTGATAGCCATAATACATATGTGCATAGTTTATCGTATCCCCAAAAAGATATGAAACAGGGCGCAAACCTACTATAAAGATGAATGCGATGCAGTAAGCTATCATTCCTACATTACTTTTCTTGACAGCAAGCAATGTATATTGAGAAACAGACTGCAAATTTAGATATTGCATAATAGACAATATCAAGACCGAATAGATGAAAACCGTACTATAATATTGAGGAAGCAATATCATTTTCTTACTATTTTTTTAAGCCAAGCCAACGAATTTACTCCAAAATAGCGATGACACAAACGAATCAGTTTTGTTTTTAGAGTGGATGTAGGAAGCCACGTTTTAGAATACCAATGAATACTTCTCGTATTGGGAGTAATATTCAAACGTCCAGTTGCATCATCCAAAGGATTAAAATAATCTGCTGGATAAACTGTTATACCTTGAACATCCTGAATACAAGCTTTCCTTTGTAATCCATGCCTTAATAAAACGATAGTCGTAATACGTACTATTGCAAACGGATTTATCCCACCATTCTCCATATGGAAAGGAAGTCCATCATACATCTCCAACAGTTCCTTATACAACGGATGATGCGACTCCACAGCAACACCTACTCCCGGATTCACAGAATAGGACACATCTACATCTATCTCACATCCCATAAATCCACCTTCCTCCAATATATCATCCATCGTTTTTATCACTTCCACATCCGTATCAAAATATACCCCACCATACTGATATAGCACCCAAAAACGAGCATAATCACTTACAAATGCATACTTTTTTGCTTCATAAGCTTCTTTTGTATAAGGAATACTATTTATATCGAAATTATCCTCATTCCACTCTTTTATCTCATAGTCGGGAAAATACTTCTTCCAACTTGCAATACACTTCTGTGCAGACTTTGGCAAGGGATTCCGCCCGAACCAGCAATAATGAACTATTTTAGGAATCATACTCATTTATATATAGGAACATACTCCAAATGCTGACTCTGCTTCACTAAAGTATCAGCAGGTACTTCTCCTGAAATGACACAACCGGCACCTACCACACACCTGTCTCCAATATGCGCACCTTTCAATATAATAACATCCGAAGCTATCCAACAGTGATTGCCTATCACGATATTTCCCTTAGTTAGTTTGGAAGAAACACCCTCTGCCTTAGAGAACATGTGATTATTATCGAATATCTTAACGCCGGGTCCAAACATACAATGTCCACCAATCCTGATGGACTGATGTGCGCTAATCATGCAATATTTATTAAAATAGGTAGCTTCGCCAATAGATAAACACCCTTTTCCATGCACTTGAAAATCGCAGCCGGATGCAAATTCGGTATTCCGTTCGATACGAATAGTCCCTTTTTCATAAACTTTCAAGGCACAACCGGGACTTATACGTTGAACAAGATGAACGGAAAAGCGACTTCCATAACAAAGTTTGTTATAGCATATGCGCAACATATTATAAGCAATTATAAATAGGAATCTCAACATTCTTCTAACATTTGATAGATCTTATTTACCTCCTCTTCATTTCCATAATGATGCGTGTGCAAATAAGTTATAATTTCATTTCTTTTATTGACATCTTTAATAAAAGCCATTAGACCTTTAGCTGCTCCGTCCACATCATTGGGAACAATAATACCGTCCACTCCATCCACCAGCTGACTCGAAGCTGTTGGAAAATTGGTTATTACAACAGGCTTTTCTAGTATCTGCGCTTCACGTACCGTCACCGCCTTTCCTTCATAGCGAGAAGGCTGCACATAGATATCACATGCTTTTATATAAGGATAAGGATTCATTTGTTTACCTAACAAGATAAAATGCCTCTCCATGCCATTTTCGCTAATGACTTTTCTGATTAATCCTTCATCACCACCATAGCCCACAACATACCAGATTATATCCATACCACTGTCTACTATTTTTTTACAAATCAGCACTGCACGATCAATAGCTTTAGGGTATGAAAAACGTCCCACAGTACACAATTTCATATCTCTTCCACAAAATATATTCGCGTCTATTTCCACACAAGAGTGCTCACGAACCATTTTCTCCGATAAGATATTCTCTATCAATAGCAACTTACTATTTAATGAAGGGAATTTACTTAAAAAGCCTTTAGAAACGGCTTCTGAAATTGAAATAATCCGATCAAAAGCAGCCCAAATCGGTAATTCTGTTTTTATGTCTACCCCTACAAACGAATAATCCGTATGAATCCATGCCCATTTTTGCTTGGCCCTCACCTTATCTCGTACAATGTTATGGGGTATCAGAAAACTAATAGCTAAATCATATTCGCCACATTTATCCAACGATGGGAGATATTGAGTTGTATAAGAAGCCACATATTGAAAAACAGCAATACTTTCTTTAATCCGAGTACGTTTTTCAAAACATCTCGACTGGATATGTGCCCACAAACGCCCTAAAGCAATATCCCAATACCCTTCTTTTACAATTTCTTTTATCGGCCGAGAAAGAGTCGTGTATTTCTTTATTTCCGGTAATAAATGTACCTCGGGGGGAATAAAATTCATAAATTCCCCAGTATGGCGATACACAAATAAATCAACTTCGCATCGAGCATAGTCTATGGCGTTAAGTAATCCTATAAGTGAACGTTCCGCCCCACCTATTTCAAAATATTGGATAGCTATAAAGATACGCTTCTTGCCGCTTGATAATGTCTTTTCCATCTATAATATATCATATAAAACATGGTTGTAAGCACTCACTGTACGGCTATAATGCCTATAAAGGTATTGTAGCCCACATTGAGTTATTTTTTGATTAAAAATTAAGTTATTTTGCAATATTCATTGGCAGAAGTGCCATATAATCCGTATCACCGGATACTAATTTTCGTAAAACATCTGCAATATATTTAACAGGACGCAGTCCGTTCATCTTGCAGCTTTCTATGATTGAGTAAATCAAAGACGTATTTTTTGCGGCTTGTTCCGAACCGCAGAACAAATAATTCTTTCTCCCCAGACAAATAGGCTTCATCAACCGTTCGGCTGTGTTGTTATCTATCTCGGCCTGACCATTGCTCACGTAACGGCACACAGCTTCCCATTCGTGCACCGCATAACGAACCGCCTTGATGAAAAGAGTAGCTGCAAAATCTTTCGTTTCATCAAATATCGGTTTTAGAAGCTGCCACACTTCATGCAAAATCGGTATAGACCGCTTTTGCCTTTCTAATGCACGTTCCGACTCTGAAAGAAAATGAATCCGGTAATCCGATTCCACCCAATAAAGTTCAGAGATTAGCTGAACTACTTTTGCCGAACGCGAATCCGCATGCAAGGCTTCCACAAACTTACGCCTCACGTGAGCCATACAGCCATACCGGACAACTCCTTCCCGATGCCGGCCAAACAATTTGTAAACATTATAACCGTCCGTAGTGATACTACTAAAAAAATCCTTGAAGAATTTACCGGCAACTTCCATACTTCGACTACCACGGTCATACAAGTAACAAGCAACTTTCAAGGCGGGATTCTTGATACCCCAGATATATTTCTTGCGGTACTCGAACTTGCCGGTAGCCTTATTCAAGACCTTGACCAACCCGGTCGTTTCATCACAAAACAAGAAACTGCCCTCACTCAGAAGAATACTACGCAGAGGAGCATCCAGTTTATCCAACTCCTGAATATGCCGGTGCACCCAGTTCAACACTGTAGAAGAAGAAAACTCGGCATCTACATCCTTTAAGCGATCAACCACACGTTCCAGAGACAGGCTATATTGATACTTGTCCACCAAAATCTGAGCGATCATGTCCAAATCAACATGATACCCGGGAAGAACATTTCCAAAAGGGCGCAGGGAATCATCTGTATCAGACGGTTCGTAGTAATTGGAAATAGCACCTGACTGATCTATCACACGCAACAACTCAAAAACATGTTTGGTAACACTCCAATCCAGCTTATAAAGAATCCAATGGCGAATATCAATCTTGCGGGCATCAGAAGGAATGCCACTGCCATCGCAGTAATGCGTCACCACATTACCCACACGAGTAGAACGCTTGCTATAATCCGAACGGAAAGACTTGGAAGCAGAGCGGACGGAGGAAGACAGAGCTGGATTCATATCAGGTACGACAGCAGAAGATGAGTCATTCCCGGGTGCTGTGGGAGGATTACTCCCATCAAAATCATCCTTGTCATTGTTCAGATCCTTGTCGCTTCCTTTAAGTAAGGAAGAAGATTTCTCTGACTTACGACCGTATAATTGACGTTTCTGTTTCTCCATTTCATAAAGTTCAGCAGCGCGCAGATTTTTCAACTCTTCCAAAGCATTGGAAAGAAATTCGGACTGCTGCTCAGCCTTAGACTTATCTTCCAATGCTTTCGAAAGTTGATTCGAGAGGGCTTTATTGTCACTACGCATACTTTTAAGTTCATCAAGAGCTTTATCCAACTTCTCCAGAATCTGGCGATTGCCTTCGCGCTGCTCGAAAAGAAGACGCTCGTTGTCTTTACGAAGACGGAGAATCTCGTCATCTTTAGACATCAATTGGGAGATTAATATGTTTATAGTATCTTGCTCTTGCATGATTCAAAGATACTTAATAAAACTGGAATAAACAAGCACTTAATAAATTTAATTAATTGATATACAAATAGTTAACTACACACAATTCAATATTCCGCAACCTCGTACTAACCTACGAGAAGTTCCTTGCGGACGGTACCCTGAAGCAGGATTATGAGCTTGTCCCAACTAATCTCATAGCCATCTGTATCCGGATTGAACACAGGAAGGAGAAAACGCTAACGATCCAGCTTTTTCCAATAAAGAACGTAACCATTGGATTCATGACGAAGAATCTTCAAATTACGCCGATCCTTGCCAAGAAAGATAAAAACGTCACCATTTGCAGGAGAAGCATTCATTTTACGACCAACCAACTCGGAAAGACTGACAATACCTTTACGCATATCTACCGGACCATGGCACAGGTAGAAATTCATATGAGACTTTAAACCTAACATAGCGCACTCAAGCTTTGGAGCAGACGGGTAAGGCCAGCCAGGTTTGTATTCTCTTTATTGATCTCAATACCATTGATTAACTTCAAATGGAAAGATAATACATTAGTTTCCGCATCCGAAGAAGGTAAAGGGACAATCTGGGCAGAAGATGTTACAACAGGGGGAACGCCAGTCACCGTAAGAGGGCGTAAACGAATCTCTTCCATCTCGGATTCACGAATACGTTTCTTGTTGTCACGATACCATTTGATGAAGTTGCGATACTCAACGCCTTCGGATATACAATAGGCATTAATCGAAATCTGCCGGGGAGCAGCATCCGTTTGATAACGGAATAAAAAATCACTGTAAAATTCACTCATGTTCATTTTTTGTCGATTTTTAAGTTCGACACAAAGGTTAGGAGGATATAAGAGAACATCAAGAGCCATTCAACGAGTGCTTACTTTTAAATTCTACATAAACAAGATATAATAAAAACATCTGTTACAATTCGTAGCAAACCAATTCATCAAAAGTTTTAATTATTGTTTGTATTGAGAATTCTTCGGTTACAGTCTTCAACGCCTTTTGAATAATTGCCCTTTTCTCCTCTATCTCCAACATTTTCACAACTCCTTTATACAAACTATCAGCGTTGTTATCAGTCATTACTCCACTCTCGCCATCAACCATAAACCCAGAAGGACCAATAGAACGACTTACAACACAAGGCGTTCTAAGAGCCATAGCCTCTAAGATTGTAAGCCCTTGAGATTCCACATACGATGGGTGTACAAATAAATCTGCAAACTTTATCCATGGATAAGGATTATTTTTCTTTCCTAAAAGTGTGACATAATCCTCTACTCCTTGCTTCGTTATTTGTATAGATAAGTTGTTATACAAGTCTCCATCCCCAATAATATACCAATGAAAATTACTTGTATATTCATTCAACAACCTTCGAGAAACAAAAACCACATCCTCAAAATGCTTTTCAATACAAAGCCTTCCTACCGACACGATATTAATCTTACCTTCTGCTGAATTGTATGGCGAGCATTTTCCTGCCATTTCAACAATTTTCGTAATATCAACCATATTGGGTAATACAACAATTCTGTCGACTGGATAATCAAATGTGTGTGCAAGCATTTCCTTGCACCCTTTTGATACTGAAACAAGATAATTAAAATAACTCCAAGTTTTATTATAATTCACAATAGTAGAAGGACTTGCTATAATCTCGCCATGATGCCACCATACAAACTTACGTTTAGCTTTTATAGTATAAGCTACAAGTTCTGCACAAAAACCTATTCTATATGCTATTGCAACATCATAATCTTCATTCAACGAAAGCGGAGCACGCAACAACTGATTTACTTTTTTTCCTAATTTACCAGCTATCAGCAAAATTATGCGATAAGCAATCGTCCGCCACCTCAAGGCACACAAATTTCGTATTAACACACTCAATAAAGGCCCATATGCTTTTGTTGTGTCAAAAAACAGAATATTAATTTGCTTGGGGATTTGTGATATATAGTCCCCCTTATCCTCCAACAAAAGCAAATCCACATCATACTTTGAATAGTCCAAATGACAAAGCAGATCTGTGAGTGACCTTTCAACGCCACCTACATTCAAGTGTCCATTTACAAATAGCAATTTCTTTTTCATTATCTATAAAATCTGTTTTACAACATTTACAGGTAGAAAATCGGTCACAACATCAAATTCTTTTGTGTATCGAACAGCTTCTGATATTTCTTTCAGACAAGCTAATATGCTCGCTACATTATTATCACAGAAAAAATATCTGTTATATTTTGAAAAATGTTTTCGCAGAATCTCAACCTCCGTTGGTGTCCCATCGAGAATAAACAGTATCGGTTTTTTTGTAACTGAATAATGGTATATTTTACCTGGGATTTGACCACCTTTAAGATTACATAAATGAACGAGGATGTCGGTATTTGCCTGTATGCTTGACAGTTCATCAAGTGTAACACGTCTCCTGACTACTATTTTACTAGTAGATTCCAAATATAAATCATTATCACCATAAATGTTTCCTCTATTTCCGTTTTGTAATAGAGCTTCATAAAATGGCTTTAGATTTCTCGTTGCACTGTAATAGTCACCAAAATAGCCAAATGACAAACATTCCGTATCTCTATGTTTTATTGTATTTGATTCATATTTCAATGCGGGTAACGGTACATATTTCAGTTTTTGAGCGCAATCTGGATATAGCTCTTTTTGATAGTAAAGTGTTAGTGGACTAACATAATACACTTCAGAAGCAACCTGTAATAAACGATGCTCCTCGTTCTTTATATTACTACCGTGCCTTCCATAAAGATCATAATACCAAGGGTCTTCCCATATCTGGATCCAACGCGAGTAAGACACTCTCTTCTTAGATATTAAGTCTTCAACAAGTTTATGACTCGCTGATGGACTAGAATTCGATACAATTAAATCATAATGTTTTTTACTCTTAAATGAACTAGCGTTACTCAACCAACATTCCTCTAATGGATACAATGGATTTACAGGGAATAATGCATAAAATACTTTTTTAAGACTTTCCCTTATGAGTCGTTTTATGGGTAACTTCTGTGACACATTCTCACCACTCTTATCTAATGCAGTTTGCGATACCGAAAATTTATTGGCATGACTGAATTTCTTTCTTAGCTTACTCAAAAAAGTTTCTGAATCATAAACATAATATGTGGCATCTTCCCACTTGCGAAGTCCTTTATCTTCTTGCCCCCAACTGTCTTTAGCCATCAATATATCAACCTCACAACCATTCTCTAACAATCCCTGAACATATCCATTATGACTCATGTTTGCCGACGTGTTACGAGTTAAACATGTACCTACGACATATAATACTTTCATCAAAATACTATTTACTTATTCTTTAAATACTCAACAATCCTATTGCAAGCCAAGCCATCACCATAAGGATTAACAGCTTTGCTCATCTTCTCATATTCAACTGCATTATCAAGCAATGTCGAAACTTCATTGACTATAGTATCATAGTCGGTACCTACGAGTTTAACAGTTCCTGCGGCCAAAGCTTCAGGACGCTCTGTTGTATCACGCATCACTAGTACCGGTTTACTAAGGCTTGGGGCCTCTTCCTGAATACCACCGCTATCTGTAAGCACGATCGTCGATTTTTCCATCAAGTAAACAAAAGAGAGATATTCCAATGGTTCTATAAAAAACATATTACCCAAATTAATCAAATTTTCACCAAAAACCTCATGGATAGGTTGGCGTACATTGGGATTCAAATGCATAGGATATACAAAATCCACATCAGGATACTTGTTCTTCAAATCACGAATTGCTGTGCACATATGAATAAAACCATCACCAAAGTTCTCACGACGGTGTCCTGTAATAAGTACTAATTTCTTTCCATCTACAAGGCGTTCAATATCGTAGCCAGTCTTTGCCAAAATGCCCTTTAATTTTCGACCAAGCACTACATCACTTTTTATTTTATCAACAACCCAATAAAGTGCATCAATAACAGTATTACCAGTTACAACAATCTTATTTTCGTTTATATTCTCTTTCAAAAGATTCTCACGCGAGAGAGGCGTTGGAGCAAAATCAAACTCAGCAATACGCCCGGTAATCTGCCTATTCATCTCCTCTGGCCACGGGCTATATATATTATAAGTACGTAAGCCAGCCTCTATATGACCAACAGGTATTTGCTGATAAAATGCAGCAAGTGCAGCTGCCGCTGAGGTTGTTGTATCTCCATGTACGAGTACTATATCAGGTTTACATATCTTCAACACATCACGCATTCCAGTGAGTACACGTGCTGTAACATCATAGAGATCCTGCTCTTGCTTCATAATATTCAAATCATAATCAGGAGTTATATCAAATATCTTAAGTACTTGATCTAACATCTCTCTGTGTTGACCTGTTACGCAAACGATAGTTTTAAATTCAGTAGGAAAATCCTTAAAAGCCTTAACCAAAGGAGCCATTTTTATTGCTTCTGGACGTGTTCCAAAAACGAGAAGAACCTTTTTCATTATATTTTTCTATTATATATTTATCACTTTGACATCTTAAGTAACTTTTCTACTGTTTCAATATTACTCTTTAAATATTCTTTAGAAGGCTCTTTCAATTTTGCCAATCTATCATGAACGATATTGAAATCTATATTTTTCATACAATTAACATATTCAAGAGTGAGTTTGTCATCACCAACACAATAATGGTCTATAGCTCCAGTTTCCGTGAGAAAATCTATGAGACGTATACTAAGGCTGTCACCCTCACCACGATTTACAGCAAAAAACTCGGTTCTGAAAACCTCTGAGAATACACAAGCATGAAAACTGTCGGTAAAGACGCAGTGGGCATACTTTATTAATGAAAGAAATTCCGATGCTGACACAGCAGATAACTTCACGTCACCAAAATCAGTAAACTTAGAATATGATTTCCAATAATAGGGTATGTTCACCAATGTCAAATTATGGTTCTTAGCATATTCTATCGCCAGACTTTTGGCAGACTCATTATTTCCCAGAAAATAGCAAAAAATATAAGGCACATAAACAATACGCTTACTACATACATTATTCCATTCTTCTTCATCGAGCAATAATGTTGAGTCAACGCAATGCTTTACATCTCTACCACTTGCTTGAGCAACTAAAGGTACTACACTCCTCTCACGGATGCTTATGTCAACAAACGATTCCAAGTCTTTATGGAATTGCCGCTTCTCCTCATCGCTTAGTTTGTTTGTCCCAAGACTTGGAGCATAGGCCAACTTTGGAGTTTCTCTGTTCAAAAAACGAAGAAAGAATATTGGAGAATTGGTAATAGGTGACCATACTACATCGCTGCCAGTAATAAACATATCATACTCTTTTTGTGATTCCGCGATATTACTTAACTTATATACTCTCTTACTATGAGGCACGCGTTTATTAAGGAATCGTTCTACTGCACATAACCTACGCCTATACAAAATAAAATATTTCAAATGTCTAGCAGTTAAGAAAATCGAAGCTATTAACACTTTTATCTCAATAATTATGTTCTGAGGAAATGGAAACTTATATTCCGGAAATCCATCTGAAGTATTGAAACATAATTGTTCTGCTTCATATCCCATTTTCTCTAAAACTCTGCACAAGGCATAAGCTTGAAGGTTTGCTCCATAATTATATACTTTATAATAGAATGTTGTTATACCTATTTTCATCTAATATATTTTTATTAATCGACCAACTCTCTTTAAATTGTACATCATATTTTTTATCAACTTATTGAAAACTATTTTTACAGGTAATTCATATAATGCCTTATCAACGGAGAAAACTAAATCATGATTAGCCTTATATAACTTCCAAAACTTTAGCCTTGAGTTCTTCTCAATGAATGAACTATAGTATGCATCGTTCCACATTACAGCCTGTTCATATGTCATTGGTTTAAGGACTTTATTCTCAAGGGAGTTTAAAACATACACTCCTTTTGGGCTTTGTACAAAAACAGCACTAATACCTACGCTGTCAGCAAATTGGGGGGCTATACTTTCTATTCCCCAAAAATCGGCCAGTGTCAAATCACTGCCACTTTTACCAGATTTTGCAGGGCAGTTTTTACAAGATGGACGTAAATACAAATTGCCGATAAACCCTCTAAGATATGTATCATTCCTAAACCATTTAGAGCTAACATTTCGTTCTTTACCGCCCAAGATCTCCCCTTTTATAACCAAACCATATTGTTTCCATTCAAAGCCTTCATCTTGCTTGGCACGAAAATTAATAGATGTTATTTTGCCGACACCTAATTCTTTGCATATTGTATTTAAATAGTCCCGCCATATACCAGGACTAGGAGTTCCATGACACACCACATCTATTGTTAATAGGCTTTCATACTCTTTTCCTAGAAACTTGCGCAAGCCAGCAATCTGACATGAAGTACCTGCAAACAGCACTAGTCTTCCCTGTTTCAAAAACTGTTCAGCCTGTTTATAAGTGTTTCCTATCCTACTTTGTACATACTTGCTACGCATAAGAGGAACTAGCTCTCCAAGTGTTTCAGCAAAGCAATGCTCTACCTCCCAATTTTCATCGAAGCGGGCACCAAAGACAACCCCACCTCGTTTGACAATCTGTTCAGCAATGAGGATAAAAATACCACCGGACGAACTCCGTAAACGTTTATCATCATTATTATTCTTAGCAGCAAATATCTGCAAAGGTAATTGGGGATTATCTTGATTGAGCATCGGACACACTTTCTCACAAAGGCTGCAATCTATACATACAGACACATCTATCATAGGATAAAGAAAACCTTCCTCATCTTCGCACATGGTAATACATTGTTTAGGGCAACGCTGCATACAAGCACCACACCCACAACATTTCGATTTGTCCTCAATATTTATCATTTTGTTTTTTTTGCAACTCTCTGATATAATTGAATCGTTACACAATATATTGATACAGCCGTTATTAATGCTGCAACGAAAGTCGCTGAAATATTTCGGAATGTACCAAACCTATATATAGTAAATAATAAAATCTCTATCAATAACACTGTAGTCCAAAAAATCCTAGACCATCTTTTACTTAGTTTAAATAGAACGTACAAACATGGTATCAATACGAACAACTCAAATCTAAAACGATTTTTCACCAGTTGTAACCAACTCTTTACTGAATCATTATCAACACTGTCACTAAGTGAAATCATTCTTTCAATATCATTTTTTCCAATTGGATTCAAATCATCTATATCAGTCCCATTACTCATAGAGATATACCACGCATTATTGTCTGTAATAGTACCATATAAAAGATAAAAACAGTCCTTATCCTTCATCAAAAAGGGTCTATAGAACCTATTCCAACCTTCATTATTGTGCTTAATAGAACGGAGTCTTGAAAAATGAATGCCATCAGTGCTCTCACAACAATACACATCGGTATTCTTCTTTTCCCCATCTATATAAACAAAGTGATATTTATTATCAAAAAAAGAAACACTTCCATGCCATATCTTCAGATCTTTCGAATTTTCTTCAATTGAACAAGCAACAGGTTTTGACCAAACTTTACCATCATAACTTATATATTTCACAAAAGTACCTTGTGTTTCATAAGTACCAAAACCAATAGCCCACATTGTATAATGCTCATCTTCCCATATAATACTCTGAGACAGATAATTTATAGGACACATTACCTCATATTTACTCCACACAACTCCATTTTCTGAAGTTTTACGAAAAAGAAGAAGTTGTTTACCATCCCCACCTAGCTTCTTAGATAATCGCCCTAAATACCACATTTCAAGCCTATCTAAATCTGGCCTGTATAATAAATGAGGATCTTTTAATTCATCACATTCCACCTCTTCATTGGTAGCTATTGGATTCGCTAATCCTGTTGGCGTGTCCCAATAATACATATCATTAGACACAGCAACACAAGGATTTTCCTCCTCTGCATATGCGTATGGGTAAGGAGAATGAGCCATCCAATACTTATAACCATGCCATTCACGTTCAAAGGAGACAACAGAAGGATGAGTAGTTTGGTTCTTCCCTGCTAAATATGTTTCTATGTTTAATCTAACAAGTTGAGTATCTTTATTAGTAATAGAATCACATGAAGTAATCCACATAACTGAACTAAATGCAAACAGTCGTAAGATAGTTACGATAGAGTCTAAAAATTTCATTTAATAATTATACGTTTAATTCTTTCCATTACACCAAATACATATTTCCACATAGGACTTATAAACTTACAGTATAATTTTGCCCAAAAAAGTGTGATATCCAGCCCATAATTTAATAACAAATAATGCGCAAACCGGACATCGAAATTTACAGCATTAAATTTATGTGTATCAATTATAGAAATGAAAGGTTTTAACTGACTATCAACAAAACTTTCTAAATCAACTTTAGCTAATTGTTCACCAAACCTTCCTATAGCAAAATTGTAAATTATTCTAGTAATAGCTCTGTCAATGGCGAAATTTATTGCAAATTGTTCTATGAACTGACTTCCTCTTTTTCTTTGTAATCGAACCAACGCTTCATAACACTGTTTTTGATTGTGAAGATAATCTTCTGGCTTCCGTATTTTGGTTCCAAGATGTTCAATACCAGGCCATTGAATATTAACATAAGAAGGCCGAGTATAATATACTAAACCATTAGCATAACGGCAGTAATCGCAAACAAATGCAAGATCTTCACCAAGTGACATTGTTTCATTATACACAATTTTATTCTCTTTTATAATATCAAGTTTAAAAAACTTGTCCCATATCGAAAAGAAAGAATTTACGTAAGGGTTAAACTCGTTACTCATAAAATAATCGGCTGCATTAGACCTTTCAATACGATTATTCTTAACTATATCACCATAAGGAATAATTTCACCATTAATAATTCGCGCAGATGTATTACCAACCATTAACAAATCCGCATTATCAGCTTCTTTCTCTACTATTTCAAGATGAAATGGAAGTAAAGCATCATCACTATCTACAAATGTTACCCACTCACCTTTTGCTAACGTAAGACCGTGATTGCGAGCTGCACTAACCCCCTTATTTTCCTGATATGCATATACAATACGAGAATCCTCTTCGATAAGCTTTCTACAAATATCATCACAGACATCTTTGGAACCATCATTCACTATAATTAATTCAAAATATTTGAATTCTAAAGCAAGTATACTCCGAATACATACTTCAATAGTCTTTGCACGATTATATACAGGCAGTATTATGCTCACTTTAGGCATACAAGATTTATTCAATTATTTTTCTTATACTGAAGAATTAGCAACTTAAAACAATTAGGAAATATTTTCCTTTAAATAATCTAGCGAAACTTTACTTAATTTCTCTATTTTCTTATTTACAACATTCCAATTAATCACACCAACTACTGCTTCTTCAGATGGAGTCACGATCCTATTTTCTAGTTCCACATTCTTTAACAATGCAGAGATTCGACCGTCTTTACCATCTTGAAGCGATAACGCAGAAAATTGTTTATTAAATATCAACGAGAATACAGTACAATGAAACGATGAACTAATTATATAATCTGCGTATTTAATCCAACCTAAAAATTCTTTCGGTCCAGAACAAAAAGCCTTTGGACTGCTGTATCGAGAATTATATGATCCTATTATTACCAAATCTAAATTCTTTTCTTTAGCAATACGTTTTGCAAAATCCAAAGAGATATCACTACTTCTAACATAATAATAGAAGAGATATTTTTTTTCGTATCTTAGGCTTAACAATAATTTTATTCCAAACTTCCTGATTCAACAAAAGAGTAGGATCTAAAGAAACAATTATATCATTATCTGTAAACTGTCTAAAAAAATCTGCAACAAAGTCTTCTCTAACACTCAACTTGCTGAATCTTTCAAGACGCATAGGTATTTGAATTTTATGTTCCTCAGTAACATTAAACAATTCCGTACTAGCTGCATAAGAAATTATTTTCTTCGAAAACGATGGTAACACTCCCCAATATGCATTATTGGTTCCACCTGTAATACCTATATTGAAAACTTGGTCACTACCGACTACTATAATATCATATTGTTCATCAAGGTTGTCAATACCAAGTTCAGATTCATTCAAATAAGTCCTAATAAATCTATTGAAGCAATCAAATCGTCTCTTATTTCTCAATAACTTATATGCATTTTTTAATCCAATAGTAAAAAAAGATTTATTAATAATAGAGCGACTCCCATGATACCACTTATAAACCCCTAACATTTCAGGTAGTTCATAATCAACAAATGACACTTCATGTCCCATTATCTCTAAAATAGTTTGGAGAGCATATGCTTGCAATAAAGCACCATAGTTATGTACTCGATGAAATGTTAAAATACCCACTTTCATTTTCTGATAATTTTTTTGACTATGCTTTTTGCTATTCTCCATATAACCTCAAAAACACAAAGTTTATCGTAATCTTTATTGATGACATAAACAAAACCTTTACTGATATAATCTTTTTCAAATTCCATACGTTTTGGATGTATATTAGTTGGATGTTGCAAATTTGGTTGTAATACATCCTCCAATTTTGCAGAAAATGTAAACATACGATCTTGTATTAAAGCATATATTTCACGACCTTTTAAAGTATTAACCAAAAGAAGAGATACACCATTATTATCTATATTAATTTCAGAATTTGTCTTTTGCCATCCCCAAAAATCTGCGATAGTCATGTCACTAGGACGCGCTGTATTACAGAAATGACAATCTCCACATGATTGCCTAAACATAATGTGTTTATAAAATAATTTGGTAAACACATTCCCTTCTTCTTCTAAAGCACCATTTTCAAATTTAAATGTTTCTTTATGAGATGCCCATCCAAACTTCTGTTTATCACGAAAGTTCACTGCTATAATTGTAGATCCTTGTTTGCTTTCTATATATGTAACTAGATCTCTCCAAATATAGGGAGCAGGTACTCCATGACAAACAATATCAACAAGGTAAAGATTCTCACGTAACTTCTTGCCTATGTAGTTATTTAATCCAGCAGTTTGACAAGGAGTACCAGAAAATAATACTTTATATCCCTTCTTTAAATCTTGCTTCACTTGGCAAAAAACACCGGTCAAGTCACTTTGAACATACTTACTCCCTTTAAATTCTTTACATTCATGCTTTGTTATTGCACGTTTATGTACAACTCTAAAATGCTCTCCATAACCGACACCATAAACTATACCTCCTTGTTCAAGTATATAATCTGAAATAGCAATGAACGCAGCACCACTACGCGAAGTTTTTACCTCGGATATATCTTTGTGACGAGCTCCGTAAACATCAGGATTAGATAAATTTAACGTTTTGTCATAATCATCATTAAATGCACAAACTTTTTCACAAATACCACAATCTATACATTTTAAAATATCAATTTTAGGGTAAAGAAATCCTAAAGCATCTGCTTCCATAGTTATCGCATTATGAATACATACACTAGCACAAGCTGTACATCCACAACATTTCTCTTTCTCCGTAATATTAATCATTCTTTATTATAATATTTGGAAATAATCTCACATATCTTATTTCTCAGAAAACATCGTTCATTTTTGGTTAGTCCAAATAAGTAACAACATAAACATGTCCATAGAACAGATACCATTACATTTACAAAAAAACGAATTATACTTTGCTCTATAAATTGTACTATTATAATAGGGACAATAAAAGAAGTAATAGATATTATAATGCAAGGTATTATGCATTCTTTCAGATACTGTCTAATAGAAAATATCATCAAATGTTTTATGTCGTATATACGAATAATATTCAACAATAAGAAAGATATAATGAACATCAAATAGGCTATCCATACTGGAGCCCCTAAATAAAACAGAATCCAAGTGATCGGGAACACGAGTCCAGTAGTAACAGCAGCATGAATTGTATATATTCTAATATGTCCATCTGCTTGTATAAGACGATATAAATTCCCCCCAGAAGACACCGCCAAAGATTCAAACATAGCAAATCGTAAAAATAACACTGCCATTTCAGGGACTTCTCCTAACCATAAATTCAATAACATATCAGCTTCAACACAAACCGGAACAATGAAAATATACATCATCATCCAAGTAAACTTCGTACCTCTATTACTAAGATGAACAGCATACTCTTTTTCATCCGCTGCATATGATTTGGTAATTTGAGGCGAAAAAGCTACCACGAAATTACTTACAAAACCTTGAACAGCACTATTAACCTGCATTGCAATACCCCTTGCCGCATTATACGCTACACCAAAGAATACATTAACAAGCATATTAATCCCCTGTGTAGCAAAAACATACGAGCTATGACTTATAAAGTTCCAACTACTAAATACAGAAAGTTCTTTGAGTACCCCCCTATCAAAGAGACGAGAGTTATATTTTGCTTCTTCAAAATTTCTACTACAATACCATCCGTAAAATATTTGCATTCCCAGCGTAACAAACATTTGTATAATAGCAAATAATATCAGTCTATCACCACTAAATATCATAATAGCATAACAAATCATAAGTTTCAATATAACATCAATAATACCCGCATAAGCGTATATCTTCATACGTTCATGAGCAATAAGTAAAGCATTAAAAGGCGAACAAATAAGTGTTATCATTAATATAACTATAGAACATTGCAATACCCAATTTGCTGCTACCATCCGCCCTTCAGGTATATTTGCAGCACTATTTATGAACCAGACACTCGCAATTTCTAATATAGCTGCAACAATAACAGCCATCATTATCTGAACATTTATTGATGTGGAAAACATTATTCTTAATTTTTCTTTATCTCCTGCACCAATAGCACAAGTTAAATAACGACTTATACCTTGTGACATCGCAGTTGTTATGAGAGAACTCATACCAACTATACCACCAACAACATTGTTAACCCCATAATCATCAATACCAAGAGCGTGTAACATAACACGCCCTGTATACAAACCTACAATCATTGTGATAAATGTTCGAAAATAAAGAGCAAGTGTGTTTTTTGCTATTCGTTTATTATTTTGGGATATATCGTTTGGCATTTAGATAAATCTATTTTATTATATATCGTAATTGTTCCCTATTTTTTTTGTCTACTCTAAACTCAGACACCTCGACTTTCATCTATAATATGCTGAACTACACACCTACATTATAGACAAGTACCTCACAGAAGTAATTTATTATATTATGAAAAGGATTTGGTATTCTTCTTCAAGATTCTCCTGTAGAATTCCCCATTGTGTAGTCCCATATATTTTATACATCTTACTTTCAAAAACAAAATTATACATTTTACAAAATCTGCAATCTTAACTAATTCACCGATGACAAAAACTATACACAGATGAGTAAATTACAGAACCAAGAAGTAAAATATTCTCCAAAAATAATGATTACAAACGATGTTACTTTTGCTACCTTGTACCTTACTATCAACAATAGCCTTATATAACAAAACTAAACACTAGCTCTTCCTGTCTAGCTCTTCAAACCTCGAATTCTTCGACTTAAACTCCGGCACCGTCCGTTTCATCAGTTTCACCGTCTCCCAAATCTGCACTGAACGAGATAGCTTCTCAAATTCATCGTATGTTTCTACAATATCCTCATACTCATATTTTCGAACCTTAGCTATCTTTATCTTCTTATGATGAGTAGGAATCGTATTCTCCTCGTTACTCAACACTTCCTCATACAATTTCTCTCCCGGACGAAGACCTGTAAATTGAATTTCAATATCCTCTCCTGGCTTATATCCCGCTAACTCTATCATACGAGTAGCCAAATCCACAATCTTTACTGGTTTACCCATTTCGAATACAAAGATCTCATTTCCTTCCCCCATAGTAGCGGCCTCCATCACCAAACGACACGCCTCGGGGATAGTCATGAAATAGCGTATGATATCAGGATGTGTCACTGTGACGGGACCGCCATTCTCTATTTGTTCTTTGAAACGGGGAATCACCGAACCATTACTGCCAAGGACGTTGCCAAAACGGGTAGTGATAAATTTGGTTTTGCCCTCTATCTTACCTTCTTTAATGGCATAACTCAAACTCTGCACATAGATTTCCGCCAGTCGCTTGGAACATCCCATTACATTAGTAGGATTGACAGCCTTGTCTGTGGAAACCATTATCATCTTCTCCGCACCATACTTCACCGCCATATCTGCTACTTGACGGCTCCCTGTGACATTAACCAATACAGCCTCACAAGGATTTTCTTCCATCAGCGGAACATGCTTATAGGCTGCTGCATGGAATATAATTTGTGGATGATAAGTTTCAAACACCATACGCAGACGTTCTATCACACGGACATCTCCTATCACCGGGACAAAATCAAGATTGGGATATCTCCGTTCACATTCAAGACGAATGTTATGCAAAGGAGTCTCGGCTGAATCGAACATGATAAGTTTACGGATATTTATTTGCGCCAATTGGCGACATAATTCACTACCGATACTACCGGCCGCTCCTGTTACCATGACTACCTTTCCGCTGAATTCATCAGCTACTTCAGTCATGTTGATATTAATCTCCGGACGCCCTAATAAATCTTCGATTTTCACCGGACGTACCCATTGATGGAAATCCCCATTCTCGTCAGCTTCGCTGATAGAAGGAGCAATCAAAGTCTTGATGTGGTTATCCTTGCAGTATTGAAGCAAACGGGTCTCTTCCGCACGGGTTGCCTCATTGTGAGCAAACAGGATACCTTGAATATGGCGTTTATGAACTAGTTGCTGGAAAGTCTGTTCGTTTGTAAAATAATAGATAGGCAATTCGGCCAGGCGACGATGCTTGTAGATAGTACCGTAGCAATAAAAGCCTACAACTTTATAATGAGAGCTATGCAACAAACGGGTCTTCAATGCCACACTTTTATCATCCGTTCCATAAATCAGAATACGCATATTCTCCTTATTCATCATCTCTATCAAAGCTTCGTAAATGATAATCATCACCATCCGGGATGTAGCGAATGCTATGACAGTCAACATTCCATCGAACAGGATAAATAGAAGTTTCTGATTGGCCGATAAGTCGACAGAAGTCAGGAATGTAAAGACAGCAATTGTCATACATGCCATCTTAAATAACGAACTACAGATGAGCGGCCATAAACAACGCAGTTGAGAATAACGAACCGTGTTACGGTATGTGTGAAACAGATAAGAAGCTATCGTAGTGGCAACTGCCGCTAACACTCCGACCTGAATCATTCCCCAACCATTCAGTAATGTGCCCGTAAGATAATGTATCCACCAATAAGTGAAACAGGTGGAAGTCACCGAAATGACTAAGTCAATTCCCCATATTATCCAGTAACTAAAATAAGTCCTGCTTATATACCGGATGAATTTTTCCAAATTTTGTTTCATCTCTATTATTTATATTCCCCATATTTATAACCATACCCGTAGCCATAACCATATCCATACCCGTAGCCATAACCATATTTTTTCTTTTCAATATGGCTGTCATTCAATATAATACACAAGTGATTAAACTTACCTTCTTTATGCAGTCGTTCCAGTTCCGGAAGATAACGACGATCGAGTTTTCCGTCACGAATGACATACAAAGTCAGTTCCGCTACACGATTCACAATAGCGGCATCTGCCACGACTTGTGCCGGAACATTATCCAATATGATATAATCATAGCGTTTCTTAAGTTCCTCTATTAATTTCTCCAACCGATCACTCATCAATAACTCGGAAGGATTAGGCGGAACAGGACCTACAAACAGGGAATCGACAGACGGATGGATTACCCCTTTATCCAAGATGCTGTCAACATCATTATATTGTCCTGACAGGAATGTGCTCAGTCCCTCTTTATGCTTGATACCCGCCAATTTGCTCTGTGTTCTTTTACGCAAATCCGTATCAACCAATACTACTTTTTTCCCGGCAATAGCGATTGCCACTGCCAGATTTCGGGATACAAACGACTTTCCTTCTCCCGGCATGGTGGAAGTGAACATGAGAACGCGCGCATCTTTCGCTACAAAGTTAATATTGGCACGAAGCAGACGGAACGCTTCGGAAATAAAATCGTTCTTCTTATCATCTACTACAATAGCATCGTCTGTCATATCTTCCTTGCGGGAGGGAATCTCACCCAAAAGCGGAATCGTGGTATAATTTTCAATATCCTTTCTACCGCGGACGGACGTATTCCATAACATAGTTAATATCTGGATTCCCAACGGGATAGCCAGTCCTACAACTAAAGCTGCCAACAGAAAAGTTGTAGAATGAGGCGCGATAGGTGCATTGGAGCCAAATGGAGATTCCACTACACGGATATTCGCTTCGGTTACTGCCAGTTGCAGTGCATTTTCTTCACGCTTGTTTAACAGGAAAGTATATAACGCTTCTTTGATGGATTGCTGACGGATAATGCTTAATGCCATCTTCTCCTGCTTCGGAACAGCTTGGATTTCAGAGTTGATCTGACGTTCTACCGCACGAGTCTTTTCCAGTCGCAGACGAAGATTCTTGATATAGTTATCCATAGAACCGGAAATTACCGTACGCATCTCTGCCAGATTCTTATCTGCTGTTTGTACAACAGGATTCTTTGCACCGGATTCAGCCAGCAAATGGTTGCGTTGAAGCATCAGTTCGTTGTATGCGGTTATCTGACTTTGTACACTTGCGTCTCCGACACCGGATACGTTAGGTATTAACTGATTGTTTCGGGTGGCATCCAATAAATAGCTTTTAATGGATTGGGCAATAGACAATTCCGTTTCCATCTGAAGGTTTTCTGTCTTCATGCGGCTGCTTTCTGCAAGAAATTGCGTCCCGTTCCCTTCCGAGCCTATAATCCGGTTACGCTGCTTGAAATCAGTCAGTTCTTCTTCTACATCGCCCAACTCTTTTCCGATTACCGCAATACGTTCGTCTATAAACTTGGCAGTGTTTACCGCTATACGGTTCTTGTCTTCGATGATGGTTTCATTATAAACATTAATCAAGGCATTCAAAATCGCATCGGCACGAGATACATTATCTCCAATGCAAGTAATCTGCACCATAGTAGTACCTTTGCCTGCAAGTGAAGTCGAGATACCACCTTTATATATAGCTGCCGCCGTTTCGGGACTGATTCGCGTTACCGAAACAGGCTTGCCTATATAAACGCTTAAATTTTCCGGTTTCAAATTCACAACTATTCTTCCCGCTTCTGTCTGAATAGTATCCCCATAAGCATACTTTTCACCTAAGATGGTGTAATTCTTTACGTCCAATGGAGTCACCTTCGTACGGTAATACTCATGATACGGATCTATGAAATTCACTTCAACCGGAGATTCCGCATATAAAGATGTATTACGGAAAAAGCCTTCTTTCTCATATGACACATCCAAATGCAGCCGATTGACAACCTCTCGTACCAGTTGATGGGAACGGAGTATGAACATTTCATTTTCAACACCACTACCGGTAATTCCGCCTTGTAACTCCAGCATAGCCGAAATGTCAGAATTTGCATTCTTTCCTCCCGTCTTTACCAGCATTACAGCCTGACGCTGATAAACAGGGACTAAGGTACGGGTATATAGATAAGCTGCACTTACACAAATAAATACTGAAAGGGCAAACCAGTACCATTTAGCAATGATCAATTCTACAATATCACGCAAATTAATATTGAATCCGCTTTCCTTGACTGTTTTCTCATTATTTTCCTGTGTATATTCCATCTTATTATTTCGTAAGAATAAATACTAATGATAATATAGAAGCTAATACGCCGATAATACTACTACCGGCAGACAGGTAGGTAAGTGCGGAGCTTCCTTTCACATTAATAGCCTTGTTGGGTTCCACATAGACCACATCATTCTGCTGAAGATAAAAAACCGGTGAGTTCAGGATATCTTCTCCAGAAGTAAGATTGACGCTATAACTCTTACGTTCACCATTTTCCTCCCGGATAACCAGAATATTCTCCCGATGGGCTGTCGGCGGTAAATCACCTGCCAATCCGATAGCTTCGAGTATAGTAACACGTTCACCGGGCAAGTCTTTTACTCCGGGACTGCCCACTTCACCAAGCACTACTATTTTTGCCCCCTTGAAGCGTACCAATACAGTAGGATCCTTGATATACTCACCTTCGATAAGTTTGTTTTTAATCGCATCCGCCAACTCCTGACGTGTCAACCCCGCTGCCTGCATCTCACCCAAAACAGGAATTTCTATTTTACCACTCTGGCTGACTAAAAGCCCTGTTGTTTCCTGTACATTCGTAGATGAACTTGAACCTAATACCTGACTGTTCGCAAAGGGAGTTAATAATTCCGGAGCTTTACTATTAATCGTAATCAGAAGCTGGTCGTCCGGTTTGATACGCAATTCATAATTACTTTCTATTTTCTGTGGATTCTCATGCAGTTTATCAGCACCTTGCAGATAAAGCATTTTTTTAGACGACACACAAGAAGTCATCCCACCCAAGACACATACTAAAAGCACAAAAAGAAAAGGAACTCTACAGCTTTTCATATTCATTACAAATTGAGGATAAAATAAAAGAGAGGGGGACTTAGTTTTTCTCGCTGATTGCCTCTACATAACCAATAGGCATATCAACACAAGCACAACCAAGCATATTCAGACGTACGGCAATCTTACTTTTACCGTCAACATTAACAAGCTCACCGACAAGTCCGGTCAAAGGGCCTTTGACAACACGGACTTTTTCACCACGTGCCAAAGGAGAACTGTTCATACAGATTGCTTCTTCGGAATAATCAAGCATAAAACGGAAACGAGCCATCTGATCATCAGGAATCACCGCCGGTGTACTCTCACCACGCATCACCATATAGCGGCTCACTGTAGAAAAGCTCAAAACTTCCATGCGCTCTTTCGGATCAACATGAACAAAAACCATCATTGGGAGCAGGACTGACTCGACCATCTTACGGCGGTCACTCCATTGATGAATTTCTTGTTGGACAGGAACGAAATTCTCAATCCCCATTCTATCCAAACGCTCTGCAACCTTCTTTTCATGATGCATGCGAACCAAAGCTACATACCAGCGTTTAGAGTGTGCTACGCCTTCCCCTGTCCCATTACTAGGCCCAGCAATTACTGATTTTCTCTTTGTTAAAATCATGTTTTTTTACCCCATATTTGTCCGTTACTTCTTAGGTAACGGACAAGAGCACACACAACAATGAAAAGGGAAATTATACACATAGACAGGGCACAAAAAAGGAAATTGCCTAATAATCAGCGAGAAATTTCTTGATTTTAGGCAATAAAAAGTTAGAGCATGAAAAATCTATTATTTCATGTTCAGATAGTTTTTTGCCCTATATTTCAGATAAAACTAAAAAAAGTGAAGAAATATTTGTGTGCTATCTATGTTTTTGTCTATCTTTGTCCCGAATTTAAATCCGTTACCTAAGAAGTAACGGGTAGTTATTATCACTGATTACCAACATATTAAACTTAAAATCACCTGCTAGCGCAGTAGTTCATTACGTAAGATAAATTCCCTTTATTTACCTTTGTGCGTTCTTCAAGCCCGAAGCCTTTCAAGTAGATTTGTGTGGTTTTTATAGATTTGTGCCCCAATGATTCACTAATCATTTCAATTGAAACTCCCCGGTATTTGGCGGTAGTAGCCCAGGAATGGCGAAGCGTGTAAGAAGTGACCGGAGATTGCAGATGCAACGCTCTTGCCAACTCTTTCAAACGATTATTAAACCGACGGAGAGCGGACTGGTATTCCCGGTAAGCACGCTCATCTTTCCGTCTCTTATCACCACGGAGAATATCAAACAGATAATCCGGACAATCGGGCAGAGAGTCCTGCTTGTTCCGTAGTTGCTCAATCATTTCCCTTGCACTGTCCAACACTTCCACACAT